>JAABUZ0100000900.1_pt1 | contig 63018 bp, 66 predicted proteins | sample 5562091 | NCBI WGS metagenome assembly JAABUZ01 (sample SAMN12813069, study PRJNA571459) | rock metagenome | isolation source: Antarctica rocks | place: Antarctica: Victoria Land, Linnaeus Terrace sud | collected 2015-12-21 | reverse complement strand
CTCCAAGCCAAAGCGCTCGAACTGATCGGCATCAACCCCAGCAAGTAGACAGAACCACCCGCCCCGAAAACGGCCAAAACCCCGGCCGACCCAGGCGAATCAGCGCCCCCACAGCAAAAACTTCCGCTTAGAGGGTGAGCGCGAGCACGTCGGCCCTCCCCACGCCTCCGAGGGCAGGTCGAACGCGGCGGGCGTCGGGCGCGCCAGCGCGATCAGCGCGTAGCCGCCGTCGACGGTCGGCACGAGACATGCGTCATGCCCGACGGCGAGCGCGTGCTCGGCGAAGCGCAGGGTGGGGCGCCGCGAGCTCGGGCGCATCGGACCGGGATCACCGCCAGCGGACCGCGATGAGCGCTGAACGCGAGCTCGGCGCGCGCGTCAGCGGCGTGAACGCAAGCCAGACGTTCGGGTGGCGCGGGTGTCCCACACGGCCGCGTGGCGCATCCGCTCGGCCTGCAGCCGAGCGCAGCCCTCGGCGCCGAGCAACGGCTCAAGACGGGTCTTTCCCGGCGTCGGCGCGCGGTGCGCGGTGCGCGGGCCATATCAGCACACCGCTCACGGTCGCTCGAGGCGCGGATTGGGCCGGGCGCTTCTCATACGGCGCAGCGGAAAGCCGCGGGCAGCGTACCGTCGGCTTGTCGAAGCGTCAGGAAGCGCTCGACGATGCGCTGCTTGGCCTGACCAAGCGGGATCGCGCCCTCGGCGCCCAGCAGGTCTGGGCTCGATCCGGCGTCGCCGCCGATCGGGTGCCAGTGCCCGCCATCGGCGCTGATCGTGAGCTCGGGCGCCAGCAGCGCATCATCGACATCGATGCCTGTCGGCCGCGGCGCGGCGAGGCCGCGGCGCACGAGCGGACGCACCGCGAAGTCCTCGCGGAAGCCTTCCTCCAGCGCCTCGTCGAGGAGCGCGCGGAAGCGTTCGAGTCCCAGCGAGCGTCGCCGGGCTCGTGGTGAGGACGCGACTACGCAGTAGTCGCAGGCTAGGTTGCAGTGAAATTGCTGTACACCCACAGCCGGGCTGGGAACGCAGCGGTCCCGAACAGCTCGATCACCGGACGTCCGTCGTCCGGAGGCTCGGGCTGATCCGGCCAGCCGACGCCTCCGGCGCGCCAGCCGCCACGCAGCGCGTCGCGGTAGACGTGGAAGTGTCCCCGGGCGCGCGCGCGGCGGCACGATCTCCCGGCAGGTCATCCACCAGCCGGTCTCGATCGTCTCCACTCGCGTAGCAGGAGGACCTCGCCGGCGCCCGCGAGGCCTACCAGCTGGCGATCGACTCCGGCGTACGAGCACCCTGCTGACCGGGCGCGACCGCCGCGTGAAGGCGATCCCGATGCTGGAGACGGTCGTGCGAAAGCTGGTCGAGTGACGCTACGAGCGCGCCCTACGGCAGTTCTACCTGGGGAACTCGGTCAAGGTCGGCGAGCATCTGCTCCCGGCGCTGTGGGCGTCCCATACAGGCGTCACAAGAGTGCTCGACATGCCAGAGATCTACGACCTCTACGTCACCTCCGGCGTGCGCGGGGGCGCTCAGGCGATTGGGTCCGGCATGCCGATGATCGTGATCGACTCGATGCTGCTTGCGCGGCTGGGGCCGGGTGAGCAGCGCGTGGTGCTGGCGCATGAGCTCGGGCACATACTCTCCGACCACGTCCTCTACATGACCGCGCTCGACATCCTCTTGAGCGTGGGCAACGGGCTCCCCTTCTTCTTCGGGCTTCCATTCCGAGCCGTCAAGGCGGTGCTACTGGAGTGTACCGCGCCGCCGAGCTGAGCTGCGACCGGGCGGCGCCGCTCGCAGTCCGAGATCCAAGGATCGTGTGTCGCACGTTGATGGTCACCGCCGGAGCGATGCCGGTCGACGAGCTCAACCTCGACGCGTTCATGACCCAGGCGATGGAGTACGAGAGCTGGGATGACCCCACCGACCGGGTTCGGCGATTCTTCAACGAGATCGGCCAAAGCCACACCTATGCGGTCAGGCGTGTGTCGGAAGTGATGATGTGGGTCCAGGGCGGCGAGTACGACCGGATCGTCCGCGGCGAGTACCGCACCCGGGACCAGGAGACCGACGTCCGCGAAGAGGCCGGAGGCGCGATGGAGTTCTATGCCGAGCGCTTCAGGACGATCTTCCGCGAGCCGGGCGACAACATCACGAACCTCGGCTCCCAGATGGGCGGAATGGCCGAGCAGGTCGCCGACTGGGTCCGCAAGCGCGGCGGAGGGTCGGGCGGCGAGGACGGGTGAGGGGCGCCGGAACGGTCTCGGGGCATACCTATCTTCGGCTCTCGATGGTGACCTCGTCGCCGACCGTTGCCTGTGTGGACGAAGCGCCTCACGAGCGCTCAGCTAAAGCCCGTGGTTCGCCGCCCACCCGGGTTCTCGCCGCCGAAGTGCCTCACCGCTCGCCTGATGCGCTCCCGGCGCTTCGCCGTCTGAGATTCAAGCTCGGCCAAACGCTCACAGTTGCGCCGCCGTAGCTGGCGCCCAATGTCGGGTTCCATTTCGTCGTAGATGTCTGTCATACGAGCCATCGTCGAGAACAAGGCGGCGTTCGGGTTACTGTCCGGCGTTTCAATAATCTACTGCCGCGGAACCGCCGAATAACCCCCACTCAGACCTCGGACCAAGACACCAAAACCTGGTTGAACTGACGTGCGGGGGCCGGTTGGGCCTCCGTCGACGCCGCCCCGGACTTCTGTCGCCGGGAATTCATCCAATCGTCATCTCAGACCGCTCCTCGCCACCTTGCGAACCAAACGCTGCACGCTGCCTACGAGCCCAGTTGCGACACTTGACCTCCGAAGTGTCCTTGTGGAGATGACTGGCTGTTGCGGCTTAGCCCGCCGGGGAGAGGCGATTGAGATTGACGACAGCATCGCGTTACGCGTAGCCGTGGCCATCGAATTCGGTCCCAAGTCGTTCGTGTTACAAGCTGATTTCCTTCCCGAACGATCGTGTACGGTCTGTAATCGAGCTTCGACCAGGCGACTAGGCGCCCCAGCCGGGGTGTCACGCAGCCGGCAATCCACCACCTCAGGAGACGGACGATGGCCTATGACCCGAGGAGCGCAACGGGAATCCCCACCGAACCCGTAGGTTCCCTGCCGCGACCGGCCAAGCTCCAGGCGGCGTTCGTCGCCTACGATGCCGGCGAGAGTTCCAAGGAGGCGCTCGAGACCGAGCAGGAAGCGGCCGTCAAGGACTCGATCGAGCGCTTCGAGGCTACTGGTTCGCCGATCATCACCGACGGTGAGCAGTGGTGGTCGAGTTTCGCTACCTACCCTTTCATGACCACTATGGCCGGGACGGGTCTCAACCCGTGTTGCGCCCCCGGCGGCCAGACCTTCGCCTTGTTCCCGGACGGGCATTACAAGGTCCTGCCCAAGCTGGTTAGCGGTCCGTTCCGGTACAACCAGTATGCGGCCGACTCGCTGGTGGCGTCTCTGCGATTTGCGAGCAAGCCAATGAAGCAGGCCGTAATCGCTCCCTCGATGCTCTCGCTCCTGCTGCCGCTGCACGCCGAGGTTCCGGATTATACCCGTGAGCAGTTCGAGTCGGACTTGGTCAATGAGTGCGAGAAGGACATCCGCAAAGCGTTCGCCGCCGGAGCGGCTCGCGTCCAGATCGACTTCACGGAGGGCCGGCTGGCGCTGAAGACCGACCCGCGCAACCCGTGGACCGACGCCAACCTGCTCCCACGCTTCATCGAGCTCATCAGCCGGGTGGTCGACCGTTTTACGCCCGAGGAGCGCGTGAACATCGGGGTGCACACCTGTGCCGGAAGCGACGCAGACTCGGACCACAGCGCCGAGGTCCCGTACAGCAGCCTGCTTCCAGCCCTGTTCTCGATCAATGCCGGCTACTTCACGATTCAAGCCGCCTGTGAACTGGACAAGGATGCGACCTACAAGATGATCGGCGAGCACAGCCGGGACGACGCCAACGGTATTCCGCAGATCTGCTACGTCGGTGTGATCTGGTGTCAGAATCCCGAGGTGGAGACGCCTGGGCAGGTGTGCGAGGCCTTGGTCAGGGCCGCTAACTTCATCCCGAAGGACCGCCTTGGCTCGACGGATGACTGCGGATTCTCACCGTTTGCAATCGACAAGAAACCGGCCTACGGCTCCCCCGACGTCGCCCGCGACATCGCGTTTGAGAAGATCAAGGCCCGCGTCGAGGGCACCAAGCTCGCGGCGGAGAAGCTCAGCGTCGGTTGAGCGCAGCGAGATTCTCCATAGCGGCTGCCTAGCTGATGAGCGATCCAACGCCGCTGCCTCCGTCGTGCAAGACAGCTCGGCGCGCGGCCCAGTCCGCCTACACAATGGTACCCGCCGCGAGCTTGATCTGCTCATCGCCGATGTGAGCGTGGATTCGGTTGTCGAGGGGCGTGCATTCGCGACCCCCGGCTTGAGCGGTCCCGTCGCGGTACGCGAGGGTCCCGGAGGTACGGGGTCCCGAGAAGTTTCGTACGGAACCGGGTTTGGCGACCACGAGCCCGGCGCTGCTGTGAACGGACCAGGCGACTAGCGGATGTCCGATCCTGCCCTGGGACGACCACTTGACGCTGGCGAGCCGGTTGACGGCCGGCCGGAGCCCTCAGCCGATCTGCTTCGCCAGCTCGACGATGATCCCCTCCGGGCCGCGGACGTAGCAGAGCCGATAGCTGTCTTCGTAGCGCTCCACCTCGCCAACGAGCTCCGCGCCGCGGATTCGCAAGCTAGCGACGACAGCGTCGATGTCGTCGACTGCGAATGCGACCTGGCGGATACCCGAGGTGTTCGCCGGCGCGTGCCGGTCCCCGCCCCCGCCCGACGGGGCGTGAAACTTCGTCAGCTCGAGCCGTCCGTGGCCGTCCGGGTCTGCACCATCGCGATCTCCGCCCGGACGCCCTCGAGCCCCACCACGCGGTCCACGCAACCGCCCTCGACCGCCCCCTCGCCCTGCAGCTTGAGTCCGAGCTCGACAAAGAACGCCGTCGCGGCCGCGAGGTCGTCGACCACGTATCGTGTCGTGTGTGGTCAGCCCAGGCGAGCAACCGGAGGCGGACGTGGCCCCAGTTCGCGGTGTGCGCGGCGTTCGAGGCCGGGCGTTTACGCTTCTCACCCCCGAGAACCACTTCGCCAGTCGGCTGCCGAGTCTTCCCGGCGCCTCAATGCGATGGGAGGGCGGTCGGCAATCTGGGCATAGGCATGTCTGAGGTGGTCGCTTGCTTCGGTCGGTCGGGCTGCGGGCCGCGGGATGCCAATGTGGACTTCGCGCAGCTCGTCCATCAGTTGTTCCCATAGCTGCGGTCCGCCGTCGCGCAGCAACTCGGCGCGGATCCGCAGCTCCGACATACCTTGGCGGTGAGCTTGCTCGCTGACTACCCAGACCTCGAGCGTGATGACCTCCTCGCGGCACCGGCGCTTGCCCGCACGCCCGCGTGGGCGCCCCCGTCTCGGACGACACGCGTCCCCGTACGGTCTCGGGGACCCTAAGCGGCCCATTCCGGCGGCTTAATCTTTTTGCAACCCGCTGACGCCATCATCTGAGTAGTCCAATGCTGCTGCTGATCATCTTTGCCCTGATCGCCGGCGCAGGCACGGCGATCACCCCGTGCGTGCTGCCGATGCTGCCCGCCCTCTTATCGGCGAGCGCGGCGGGCGGACGCCGGCGGCCGCTCGGGATCGTGCTCGGCCTGGCGATCACGTTTACGATCGCGATCGTCGCCCTCGCCCAGATCACGAAGGGGGTCGGGCTGGCCAGCGGTGCGGCGCGGACGCTCGCGGTGGTGATCCTGATCGCGTTCGGCGCGCTCATGCTCGTCCCGCAGCTCGCCGCGAGGGTCCAGGCGCCTCTGTCCCGCCTGGCCCGCTTCGGCCCGCGCACCAGGGGGACCGGCTTCTGGTCGGGGCTCGGCGTGGGCGGCGCGCTCGGCTTCGTGTGCGCGCCTTGTGCCGGCCCGATCCTCGCGGCGGTGATCTCGGTCAGCGCGTCGGGCAATACCTCAGCCAGAGTGGTGGCGGTCGCGATCGCCTACGTCGCCGGCCTGAGCGCGGTGCTGATGCTTTACGCGGTCGGGGGCCGGCGCCTGGTGGGCGTGGTGCGCCGGCGAGCCAGGGGCTTCGCGATCGAGCGGGCGCTCGGCGTGATCCTGCTCGCGACGGGGCTCGTGATGGCGACCAACCTCGATGTGCGCTTCGAAGACGCGCTCGCCAAGGCGACAGGCACCGGGCGCTCCGGTGTGCTCGCGTTCCTCGTCGATCCCACCCGCTCGCTGGAGGGCTCGAGCGCGGCTGAGAGCCAGATCGCGTCGCTGCGGCCGGGGTCGCGGTTTGCGCTTGCCCAGCAGCGAGCCGGCGACGCGGCCAGCCCCCAGGCGGCCGGCGTCGCGATCCCCGGTGTGCAGACACCGCCGCTCCCGGAGCTCGGTCAAGCGCCGCAGTTCACCGACAACCAGGATTGGTTCAACACCTCGCGCGGCCGGCCGCTCACGCTCGCCGGGCTGCGCGGCCGTGTGGTGCTCGTGGACTTCTGGACCTACACGTGCATCAACTGCATCCGCACGCTTCCGTTCCTGAAGGGCCTCTACGCCACATATCACCCGTATGGCCTTCAGATCGTCGGCGTGGAGTCACCGGAGTTCACCTTCGAGCAGGAGGCGAGCAATGTCCGCCAGGCGATCGGAGCCGACGGGCTGCGCTATCCGGTCGTGCAGGACAACAATCTCGGCACCTGGAACGCCTATGGCAACCAGGCGTGGCCGGCCGAGTACCTGATCGACGCGCACGGGGAAGTCAGGCATACGCAGATCGGAGAGGGCGACTACAAGCGGGACGAGGCCGCCGTCCGCGAGTTGCTAGCGCAGGCTGGCGCACGCAGCCTGCCGGCGCCGATGACCGCAAAGGCGCTGATCCCCTCCGCGCAGCTCGCGACACCGGAGACCTACCTGAGCTCGGCTCGGGCGCAGGGACTGTTCGTCGCACCGTTGAAAGCCGGCGTCCACAGCTACAGCGCCCCGAGCAACCTTCAGGTCAACCAGTTCGCGCTGCAGGGACGCTGGGCGATCAGCCAGCAGTCCGCCACACCCGTCTCCCCCGGCGCATCGATCAATGCCCGCTTTCAGGCGGCCAACGTCTACCTGGTCCTCACCTCGCCGGGAAACGTTCCCCGCCGGGTGAACGTGCTCCTCGACGGTCACGCGATCGGAGCCAGCCAGGCGGGCGCCGATGTCCACGGCTCAGGCGTCACCGTCAGCGGCCAGCGCCTCTACTCGCTGGTTTCGCTTCACGGCGCACAACGGCATTCCCTAGCCGTGAAGCTGCCGCCGGGCGTCAGCGCCTACGACTTCACGTTCGGCTGAGTTGGCAGCCAGCATCGCCTCCGCCCTCAGCAGGTCCTGAGCGCAGTTCACGTTGAACAGTGCATCGCCGTCCTCGTCACCGACCTCGAGCAGGCGCGGTCCGAGCGCGGCAACCGCCTCGCGCATCGTTGGCAGCCTCGCGCCCTGCGCGGCCTCCGCCAGAGCGCTCGCGAGCGGCTCTGCCGCGCCGGGCTCATAGCAGCCGAGCAGCGGCTGAGCAGCGCCCCCGCACGCGGCGAGGACCGCGAGGCTCGGCCCCGGGTCAGCGCCCGCGCTCCCGGTCCTGCCAGGTGTGAGGTCCTGATCGGGGATGCGGCTCGCGGCGGCGGCGCGGCTCGCGGCGGCGGCGCGGCTCGCGGCGGCGGCGCGCCTCGCGGCTGGGGCGCGGCTCGCGCGCGCGATGCGCTCGATCAGCGCGGGTGTCACGAACGGTAGATCCCCTGCGCACACGAGGACCGGACGACCCGCCGCCATGCCGAGCGCGTGGAGGATGCCCACCAGCGGATGGCGCGGAAGCGCCGGCTCGCTCCACACGGCCGCACCCGGCAGGCTCGGGAGCTCGGTATCGGGCTTGCCGACGATCGCGACATCGGTCAAGACGGCGCGCAGGGCGTACATCGGGTAGGCGATCAGAGGCCTGCCGCAGAGCTCCACGATCGCCTTGGCACCGCCGATCCGGCGCCCCAGCCCCCCGGCCAGAATCACGCCGACCGGCTCGCTGCGCGGGGCCATTAGCGCGCGTGCCAGTGCTCGTTCATCAGGGCATCGTAGAATCAATCAGATGGAGGGCTCGACCGAGGTCAGGAGCTGGTTGCGCTGCTACCGCTGCTGGTCGCAGAACCTCGAGGTCCAGGTTCACTACGAGGGCATCCACCGGATCGATCCCCAGAGCGGCGAGCGCGCCGATGTCGTCGACGAGATGCAGGAAGCGGTGGTGCAGTGCCTGGAGTGCATGCACGACCAGCCCCACCTCGGGTTTCACAACGGGCGCGTGGAGCCGATCGAGGATCGCTGGGAGCGGATGATCGCGGGGACACCGTGGGTGGCGTCGTGCACGGTGACCGTCGACGCCGATGACGTGGAGTCCTGCTCGGGCCCGGAGGCCGGCGATGCGCTCTCCTATGCCGCGTTCGGGGACAACGGGACACGGGAGTTCTTCACCCACGTGCGCTTCCACAAGCACGACGAGGAGCACATCGTCGTGCACCTGCTGGTCGAGCTGTACGCCCGCTCGATCGAGGAGGCGACCGAGGTGCTGGAGGAGGCTGCGCGCGGAACGCTCGCGCTCACGTCGCTGGCGGAGGAGTCCCGCCCACCCGCCTCCACCGGCGAGGGGCAGCACTAGAACCGCCGGGCACCGGGACGGGGTCAGCGGCGGGCGCCGGGGCGGGGTCAGCGCCGGGCGGCTGAGCTGGACCAGTGTCGGGCGCCAGAGCTGGACCCGTGCCGGCGCCCCCGGGGCGACGCCGTACGCCGCGGGCATTCCATGCCTCCTCGGCTACAAGCGCCAGCGCGACGGGCACGGTCGCCGGCAGCTCGGTCACGGCCAGGAACAGCAGGTCAAAGACGGCGGCGAGCACGAACGTGAAGCGGGCCGCCAGCCGCTGGCGGCTGCGCTCTCGCACCAGCACCGCACCGAGTAGCGCGGCGGCGAACAGGTCGCCGTACCCGAGCGTGACCGAGCCGAACAGCTCTGATTGAAGCTGGGGCAGCCCGCCGGGCGGACGCGCTGCGTTCAGGGTCGCGTTCGGGCGCTGCAGCAGGTCGCTGACGATCAACCAAGTGTCCGCAGCCGCCATCAGCACGATCCCAACCCTCAGCCATCGAGCCGGAGTCACGCCTCCCAGCAGCACTCCGAGCGTGACGCAGCTCAGCGCGGAGAGCAGCGCCGCCGCCGCCTGCCCGGCAAGCGTCTTGGGCACTGCCCAGGCGAGCGCGAACAGAGCAATGGCCCCCGTGGCGGCAATCGGCCTCGCGCCCCGCATCGCCCAGCCAAGCGCCCCGGCCGCAAGTGGCGGCACGGCGACAAGCGCGAGGTATGTAAGGCCGACCGCGGTATCCGACACGTAGCGGATCGCGAATATGACCACCACGATCGAGCCGAGTGGGACCAGCGCCCAGCCACGGCCGCTCAGGCGTTGCAGCGAACCGAGCCCGGGTGCGAGCCGCGGTGCCGCGACGACGCCCGCCTGCAGCGCGAGCACGGCGGCGTCCGAAGCTACGAAGGTAAAGGGGCCCGTCACGCCTTCCGAGCCTACGGCGTGAATGGGGCCTACGACGCGGGTGTGGCCGCAGCGCTGGTAGGGCCCTCAGGCGACCCGGCCCTCCAGCGCCTCGAGCTGTGCGCGCAACGGCGCCGGCAGCGCGTCGCCAAACTTGGCGTAGTGCTCGTGCATCTGCGGAAGCTGCTGCTTCCACTCGTCGGGGTCGACGGCGAGCAGCTTGGACATCACGTCCTCGGAGACGTCGAGGCCGTCGATGTCGATCCCGCCCTCGGCGGGCGGCACCATCCCGATCACCGTCTCCTGCGCCTTCGCGCTGCCCTCGCAGCGACCGAAGATCCACGCCAGGACGCGCGAGTTCTCGCCGAAGCCGGGCCACATGAACTTCCCGTCCTCGTCCTTGCGAAACCAGTTGACGTAGAAGATCTTCGGCAGCTTTGCGCCCTCGCGCTCGCCGATCGCCAGCCAATGCGCCAAGTACTCGCCCATGTGATAACCGCAGAACGGGAGCATCGCCATCGGATCGAAGCGCAGCTTGCCGACGGTGCCGGCGGCAGCGGCGGTCATCTCCGAGGACATGATCGACCCGATGAACACGCCGTGCTCCCAGTCGCGCGCCTCGCTGACGAGCGGGACGACGGTGGCCCGGCGCCCACCGAACAACATCGCGTCGATCGGCACGCCGGCCGGGTCCTCCCATTCGGGTGCGATCGAGGGGCATTGCGAGGCCGGCGTCGTGAAGCGGGCGTTTGGATGGGCGGCGGGCACGTCGGAGGAGGGCGTCCAGTCGTTGCCGTGCCAGTCGATCGCGTGCTCCGGTGGCTCCCCCGTCATCCCCTCCCACCAGACATCGCCGTCGTCGGTCTTGGCGCAGTTGGTGAAGATCGAGTTGCGCTCGACGGTGTCGATCGCTCTCGGATTGGTCTTCGCGCCGGTGCCGGGGGCCACGCCGAAGAACCCCGCCTCCGGGTTGACGGCGTGCAGGCGCCCGTCGGAGCCGAACTTCATCCACGCGATGTCGTCGCCGATCGTCTCGACCTTCCAGTCCGCGAGCGTCGGGATCAGCATCGCGAGGTTAGTCTTGCCACAGGCGCTCGGGAACGCCGCCGAGATGTACTTGACCTCGCCCGCGGGCGAGGTCAATTTGAGGATCAGCATGTGCTCGGCGAGCCAGCCATCGTCGCGCGCCATGACCGAGGCGATCCGCAGCGCGAAGCACTTCTTGCCCAGCAGCGCGTTGCCGCCGTATCCCGAGCCGTATGACCAGATCTCACGGGTCTCGGGGAAGTGCACGATGTACTTGTTCTCGGCGTTGCACGGCCAGGGCACGTCCTGCACGCCTTCGGTGAGCGGCATCCCGACCGAGTGCAGACACGGCACATACTCCTTGTCGTCGCCGATCACGTCGAGCGCCGGCTGTCCCATCCGAGTCATGATCCGCATCGACAGGACGACGTAGGGCGAATCGGTGAGCTCCACACCGACGTGGGAGATCGGCGAGCCGAGCGGGCCCATCGAGAACGGGACCACGTACATCGTGCGCCCGCGCATCGAGCCACGGAAGAGGGTTGTAAGCATTTCGCGCATCTCCGCTGGATCGCGCCAGTTGTTGGTCGGCCCCGCGTCGTGCTCGCGAGCTGGGCAGACGAACGTCCGATCCTCGACCCGGGCCACGTCGGCCGGATCCGAGCGCGCAAGGTAGGAGTTGGGCCGCTTGGCCTCGGAGAGCTTCTCGAACGTGCCCGCGGCGACGAGCGTCTGAGCCAGGTGCTCGTACTCCCCCGCTGACCCGTCGCACCAATGGACCTCGTCGGGCTGGGTCAGCTTCGCGACTTCGTCTACCCACTCGCGTAGGCCGGCGTGGCTAGTGGTCGCTTGATGCGTCGGGGCGGTCTGAGACATGGCGTTCGGGTGCTCCTCGGTCTGCTTGGTGTTTGGTGGCCGTGCAAGCGTACCCCCGGCGGGCGCCGAACAGCTACTCCACCGGCAGCGGCGGGCGCCGAACAGCTACTCCACCGGCGACTCAGCCGCTGCGGGCGACTCGCCGGCGTTCTTGCGCGGTACGAGGACGAGCCGCTTGAACTCGGCGACGAGCACGCCGTCCTGGTTCAGCACTCGGGTCTGCACCCTCACCATGCCGCGATCGGGCTTTGAGCGCGAAGGATTGACCTCCAGCACCTCGGACTCGCAGTAGAGCGTGTCGCCGTGGAACACGGGCGCGGGGTGCTTGAGCTCCTCGGTCGCGAGATTGGCGATCGCCTTGCCGCTGACGTCCGAGACGCTCATCCCGAGCGCCAGCGAGTAGACCAGCGGCCCGACGACTACGTTGCGGCCCTGCTGGGAGGCCTTGGCGTAGACGTCGTTGAGGTGCAGCGGATGATGGTTCATCGTGATCAGGCAGAACAGGTGGTCGTCTGACTCGGTGACCGTCTTGGCGGGCCAGTGCTTGTAAACCGCCCCGACCTCGAACTCCTCCAGGTAGCGGCCGTAGGGATGGGCGCCGCTGGCCTCGCGGGCCGCCTGATCGGTCTCGAATTGCGTCATGGGCTCTCCTTGGATCGGTTCAGGCAGCCTGTGCCTGAGCGGACTGCGAATTGTGCGTCGGCAGGTCGAAAGGATGCCAGGGTGCCGAGGAGCCCGCGTGGATCTTCAGTACTTGATCCGGAACTTCCCGATGAAGGTGATCCGGTTGCCATCGGGGTCGGTGATCGCCGAGAGACAACGTTCTTGCTCGCCGTTTCGGTCCCAGCGGGAGCCAAGCCTCTTCCCGAGAGTTCGGCAAGGTGCTTGTCCAGATCGTCCACGGCGAAATTCAGTAAAGCGCTACCGGCGCGGCCAGCGTCGTGGAGCAGGTCGCGGCAACGGTTCTTGGGTTCTCGGTCACTTCACTCTCCTGAGATGCCGGGCCTGGCGGCGGCAAGCAGCACGACGCCGATGCCGTTGGCAACGTCCTCGAACTCGGCTGGCCGGTGCGGCCAGGTCGGGTCATACCCGCGCGGTATCGCGGCGGAAGCGCCAGGCGGCACCCCCGACGAAGATCATCAGCCAGACAATCAGGTTGACCACCCAGGTCGGGTGCAGGCTGCCGCCGGTGAGCGGGTAGTGCACGAGCTGGCTGAGACCGTACAGCGGCGTGTACTGCGCCAAGTTCTGCAAGGTCGAGGAGAACTGGCTCAGCGGGATGAACACGCCACCGCCGAATGCGAACAGCATCAGCGCGAACCCGATGATCTGCATGACGTTCTCCGACGGGAGCAGATAGCCGATGAAGAGACCGAAGGCGGCGAACAGCAGCGACCCGATCCACAGACACAGCGCGGTGATGATCCACACGTGCACCGGCATCGATGGCTTGCCCGTGATCGCGCCGACGATATAGACGGCCAGGACGGCGGCCAGTCCCAGCACGAGCGAGGTCAGCATCTTGGTCGCGATGTAAGCGAGCGGCCTCAGCGGCGTCAGGCGGAGCTGGCGGCTCCAGCCCGCGGCACGTTCGATCGAGACCATCGCGCCGCCGCTGGTGGTGGCCAGCACGGCGCCGTACAGCGCCATGCTGATCATGACGAACGCCGACACATTCCCGCTTCCCGATCTATTGCTGGCGTAAGCGCTGTTCAGGCCGAAGATCAGGAAGAAGAGGACCGGCACGATCAGCGTGAAGAGCATCGTCCGCCGGTTGCGCAGCAGGCGGCGGACCTCCAGGCGCAGGATCGCCACGCTGAAGCCGCCCATCGGCGGGGTCGGGCGATCGAGAGCGTTTTCGCTCAGCAGAGGGGTCTCGGTGCTCATCGAGCTACTTTCGCCGGCGGGCCGTCGTTGCCCGTGCCTGCGGCGGCGGGCCGTCATCGTTTACGTCGGTGGCGCCGGTGCTGGTCAAGGCGATGAACGCCTCCTCCAGTCCGCGTGCGACGATCTCCAGATCTCGGGCCGAGGTCTCGCTCAGCAGGTGCCGGGCGACCGTGTCGCTGTCGCCGGAATGGATCAGGACAGTGTCGCCGCGCACCTCGACGCTGTCGGCACCGGGTATGCCACGCAGGCTCGACTCGTCCTGGCCGGGAAGCGTCGCGCGGACGGTCCGCCCGGCCGCGAGGCTCTTGACCTCGGCCGCGGTCCCGTCGGCCACTATCTCCCCCGTGCGGATCAGAACGATGCGACCTGCATAGGCATCTGCCTCCTCGAGGTAGTGCGTCGCGAACAGGATCGTCCGGCCCTTCGCGGCGTCCTCGGTGATCGCCTTCCAGAACTCGCGCCTGCCTTCCATCCATGCCCTGCGTCGGCTCGTCGAGGATCAGCAGCTCCGGGTCGGGTAGAAGCGCCATCGCGAACCGAAGCCGCTGTTGCTCTCCGCCGGAGCACTTGCCGACCATGCGATCCTCGATCTCCGCGATACCCGCCCGCGCCGCACCTCGCCGACCGGGCGGCTCGACGCGAACAGCTTCGAGGTGTATCGCAGCGTCTCGCCCACATTGAGATCCTTGAGCAGGCCACCGCTCTGCATCACGGCCGAAACGAGGCCCCGACTGATCGCCTCGCGCGGCGCCATGCCGAAGACTTCAACCTCGCCAGCGGTAGGCCGCGACAAGCCAAGGATCATGTCGATCGTCGAGGTCTTGCCGGCGCCGTTGGGGCCGAGGAAAGCAATCACCTCTCCTGAGTGCACCGCCAGGTCGATTCCCCGAACAGCCTCTACCGTGCCAAAGCTCTTGTGCACGCCACGCAGGTCAACAGCGAGCGGCAAGCTTGCGCGGGCATCGGACCCCGGACCCCGAGTTGACGTCGCATTGGTGAACGTCATCGCCCCATCTTCGCGTACAGGTGTAGCGCTTATCGTCGTGCGCTGCGCGACGCATCTCCACAAGCTCCGGTAGGTCCGGCGAAGACCTCGGATCATCAAACGTGTGGTCGGCTGCACTTGCGGCGATGGCGTTAGGGCTTAGGGCGGATTCCCCAAACAGCGAATGGGCATGGGCGCCCAGGAGAACCGGAATCGTAGGGGCCGGTTCTCCCACCAGGGGATCGGAAGGTCGGGGAGGTCGGCGATGCGCATGAGCGGGCTGTAGGTGCGGCTGTTCAGGCGGCAGGTGATGTGGTCTGGGCCGATCGTGATCTGGCCGGGGATGGAGATGAACCGTCGCCAGAGCGTGTCGGGTGTCGCGGTCTCGTAGCGGGGGAGGAGTCGTCGGAGGTGGTCGTAGGTGGCGGCGGCCCAGACGTTGAGGGTGGTGTCGAGGTCGACGCTCAGCGCGACGGCGGAGGAGAGCGCGTCGAGGTGGAAGCTGCGGATCGATTCGGCGAGTCGTTGCTCGATCGCCATCCGTTTGGCGTATGCGGGCGATGATCTTCTTCGGTGTGTTACCAGGCGATCTGGTCGGCCACGGCCAGCGCCGGCGGGGGGGCGAGTGCGTGGACGGGTCCCATGCGTTCGCCGGCTGCGAGGCCAATTCCTGCGTCACCTCGCCATCGCTGAGCGTATCCTGGACGGGACAGGTCGGCGCGGCGCCCGGCAGCTTTCACCCCACCCGGCGAGGGACAGCGGCGCCTGGCCCAATTGATCAGCAATGAACTCCACCATCCCAGCCCCTAGTCGCCGTCCGGGCGCAGTCAGTCGCCGTCCGGGCGGCGCAGGCAGTCGCCATCCGGGTCGCCGTCCGGGCGGCGCAGGCCAGCGCCGGCCCGCCCGGGCCGCTGTCGCTCGCCTGTGCGATCGCCCTCGGCGCCTGCGGCAGCTCGGCTTCGACCAGCACCCAGCCGGCGACGACGGGCAACCACTCCGCCTCGACCAGTGTCGCCTCGGCTTCGCCGCCCGCCGGCGCCTTCTGTCGACAGGCGGAATCGATGTCGCAGACCGTCGGCACTACGCTCAGCAACACGTCGCCCGCCACCTTCAGCGCCCAGATGCAGACAGTGGTGGACAGGCTCCGCGCCCTCCAGCGCCTGGCCGGCTCGGCATCGCTGGCGGCGGACATCGACACCGTCGCCACGGCCGACGCCGCATTCGCCGCGGCCGTCCATCCCAGCGCCGGCCGGGCCGACAAGGCGCGCGTGAGGGCCGCCTACACTCAGACCGAGTCTCCGGCGGTAGCCGCAGCAGGGCAGCGGATGAGAGCGGCGATCCACGCGCGCTGCAACTTCTGAATCCGGCGGGCCGTCCCTACGCTCGTGGCGAGGAATGCCTCTCGGAGCGAGCACCGCCAGGCGTACCCGCCGGCCTGGCGGCGAAGTGATGCTGGGCGCGACGGGCGGCGGGGTCGAACGCCGCGTCGCCGCAGAACGGGCACGGTGAGCCGGCGATCGGCTCGCCACACTAGACGCAGGCCTCCAGGGGGCCGGTGAGCGTCGCGTGGGCGAGTCCTTCGAGGCTGGTCGGCACGCCGACCAGCCTCGACGAGCTTCGCCATGCCCCATCATTCCGAGCCGTGGAGGGTGGGGGCGAGTTGGCGGACCGGCACCCCACCGAGGGCGGGCACGAGGGCGTCGATGATCCAGCCGAGCTCGGCGTTCTCCCCTGGGGAGATCAGTAAATCGAGCAGCTCGGCGGCCGTTGCCGGCCCGACCTGCCGGTTCTTTACCACCGACACCGACGAACCCTCGATCCGGTACGTGACCAGCCGGGACCGTGGACGTCGAGCGTCCTCGTCCCGTTGTCGAAGACCTCGTGCTCTTGCTCGCTCGGCGGGAACACCTGCGCGAGGATGCGCTGATCCGCGGCCGGCAAGCCCGGGTCCCTGAGGGCGAACCGGTAGCTGAGGTCACCGGTGTAGGAGTGCGCAGCCTCGAGCGGCGAGATCCCGTTGGCGATCTGACGGCTCGTGCTGGCCCTCCCGGGGTCAGAGCCGGAACCGCCGCCCCCGCACGCGGTCAGTCCGCCGGCGCCGATGACCGCGGCGATCAACGCCCTGGTTCAGCGCAAGAAAGCTGGTCCCGGCCGGCTGGGCGGCGGCGACCGGTGGTGAGCGCCCGGTGCGCCGGGCGGCCGGAGTACGGGCGGCAACCTAACGGCGGTGGGGGGACCGGCGGCCGTGGTGGGCCCTCCGGGTTCGTCGCCCGGAGACGAGGATGCCCACCCGAGTGCCGAAGGGAGCCACCGTCCCGGCTCGCGGCCGGAATCCGATCACGTCGCCGCGGCGCACCCGGCGGTCGACCTGGTGCCGGATCTTCCCCACCCCGCAGCCGTGCCGGGCCAGCAGCCGCTTGGCGCGAGCCAGCCCCGTGTTGTGGCGCAGCTTGGGCACGATGCACGGAGGTGGATACTGCACGTTCGGTGACCCGTTGACGGACAGCGAGTAGGGGATCGGCCCGGAGCTGAAGAGAACCCCGCTGACCACCGCGTAGTAGATCCCGCCCGCCAGCCTGCGCGACAGCCCCGCCGGCAGGCTGGCAACTCCGTTCTGGGGGCCCGAGTAGCCGCTCATGGCCAGGACGTTGCCCTTGCGGTCATACAGGGCAACCTGGACGATGCTGCAGTGCACTGAGGACAGGAGGTCGCAGGAGGGATCCTCGGTGTCGGTGGCGGCCAGCGAAAGCTGGGTGTGGCGGCGGGCGTAGAAGACGTAATAGTCTTTCTCGGGGCTGCTCGCCAAGGTGCCGCCCACCGTCGCCGGGGAGGTGGTGATCGGACACGCGGTCGGCCCGTCGAAGTTGGTTCCGCAGGGACCGTACGCGCCCGCCGGAGCGGCGCCCAGGAGAGTCAGGATCAAGGCCGCCGCCACTGCCCAGAAGGCTCGCTGAACAGCTAGTGGCAAGATCGCCTCACCTCTCGTCGCTTCGAAGCGTCGGCCTGAGTTCAAGGTTAGCAGATCGCGGTGAGGCTGAGCGCTATCTATCATCCGCGCGACGCATGCGAGCAGATCGCCTGGCGACAGACCTCCCATGTGTGCGCCGGGGCGGCTCGCCACCGAGCCACGGCGTCCGCCGCGCCCGGCGATCGCTGATCGCGGTCGCGCTGGCGGCCCTGGCCCTGACGGGGTGCGGCGGCGGCTTGTCCAAGTCCCCGACCCACAGTCAGAGCGCCTCCAGCTCCGCCTCGGCCTCGAGCGGACAGAGCGCTTCGGTCAGGCATCCGATCACCACCGTGGACGACTACGCCGATGGACCCAACGCCCCCCATCACCTGCGCGTGTCGATCTACGATCTTCGCCGTTCGGGCGCGTTCGTGACGCTCGACTTCGGCTACACCTGCCCGAGCCCCTGCGACGGCGAGTTCGATTTCGCCCCCCGCCCCCGCAGTCGAGCACCGACCTCGATACGCCCGCGGGGATCTCTTGCTCGATCCCTCCGCAGACCGGCTGTACCTGCCGGTCAGGGATTCGCAGGACCGGCCCGACGCGGCGCAGTTGTCTGGGGTGATCGGCTCGATCTCGACGATCCAGCTCGGTTACGTCACCTTTCCCGCCCCGCCCGGATCGGTCTCGAGCCTCGACGTGCTGCTCCCCGAGGGGGGCCTCAGGTGAGCGCGGTACCGATCGGCGCGGGCCCGGCGCCGACCCCGGCCCAGGTCGCCCCGGGTACCCAGGCGGCGACTCCGGGGCCGTTCTCGCCCCCGTCCAGCGGCGCCGGCACCGCCGGGCTGAAGCTCCAGGTCGAGAACCTGGTCCTGACGACGGGCAACCCGACCGCGGCTGACGCCGAGTCGGCCGGCACGGGAAACGCGCCCTGGGCTCCTGACAGCCCGAAAAGCCGGCCAAGAGCCTCCTGGCCCGGCCGATGTCCGCTCGCAAAGCGATGTCCGCTCCCGGCCGATGTCCGCTCGCGCCGCACTCCTGCGCCGCACGTCGCGCGCCGCGCTGCGCGGGTGCGTGACGCTGGCAGGACCGTCACCGCGCTGGCACGCAGCGTGTGACGTCGGCGCAGACGCCACCGACATCGAGGGTGCGCGCAATCATCGAGCATGACCATTGACTATTGAGATAGACGCTAATCCGCACTGACTCGGATTCCCAAACTCGGGTGGTTGCGCGCTGATCGGCTTGGTTGTGCCTGGATTTGTTGAGGTTTTCTGTTTCACGGGTGCGGGTGACGCGCTGGCCCGAGCAGCCGGTCCGGGTCGACAGCGCGTACGCCGGCGCGCTGCTCCTACTCCCGGGCCTGGTCGCCCCCGATCTTCCCGGCGCCGTCGCACACGCGCGCTTCCCGGGTACGCGCGAGGTCCCGGCGCTCAACAGCGTCCTGTCGCTGCTGGCCCCAAAAGCGATCGGCCGCAGGCGTGTCAGTCACGTCGATGACGTCTGTGTTGATCCGGGGCTCGGTGCGTTCGCGGGGCTCGAGACGCTCCCGAAAGAGTTCGCTGGGTAGCTACAGCCAACTAACGCATCCCAGTGGGGATTCTGGGCTGAGAATGCTCACTGCACCACGATCAAGAATGGCATCACCGGCCTGATCGGCGACGTCGTCGGGGGCAAGGCCGTCCACAAGTAAGGCCGCCATCAGCATCAGGCCGATCGGGCCCAGCAGCGCCGAGGCGCGGAGCGAACGCTCCGCGCCTCGCTTTGTTGGTAGGGAGCCTTGCCGGCGGCGAGCTCTAGGGGGCCGAGGCCGAGGGGGCGATCGGCACCTGGTCGACGCGGGGCGAGCCGCCGGGCAGCAGGACGCTGATCGATTGCACGGAGGCGGGGGGCGCGGGGTAGTAGGCCCAGACGGGGTAGCTGTAACCGACCTGGAGCTGCTGCACGTTGGCGCTCACCGGAGAGAGGAAGGTGTGCGCGGGGATGTAGAGCGTGCCCGTGGCGGGGTCACGCAGGTACACGGCGCCGATCGTGTTGGCGGTCTGGTAGATCAGGTCTGAGTTGACTCCGGTCGCGGTGAGCAGCGAGATCGGAGGCGCCGTCCGCGTACCCGCGAACGCGAACTGGCTGTCGCAACTGCTCAACTGCGGCGTGGGGCTCATGCAGGCGACGGTGAGTCCGAGCACGAGCAGGTTCCCCTCGCGGAAGGCGCGGTCGACCGTGACCTGGTAGCCGGAGGCGGTTGAGCCTGTGCCGGCGCGGTACTGGACGGTACGGGCGGTGCTCGCCGGCACCGGCGCCGCCGGCGTCGCGGCGGGCGGGGGCGTCGGGGGCGCCCGGGTCTTGGCGGCGAAGGTGATCTCGACGCGGCGGTTGAGCGCCCGGCCGGCCGGGTTGTCCGAGCCGTCAGGATTCGTGTTCGGCGCAACCGGGTTCGAGGAGCCCTGGCCGCCGGCCTGCAGGCTCAGCGAAGCCCCGGCCGTAGCCGCTGCCAGCGCGCCCACGACGGCCCGGGCGCGTGCCTGCGAAAGCGGGAGGTTGACGGCGTCGGAGCCGATCCCGTCCGTGTAGCCGGTCACCTTCACGGTGCCGGTGGCGCGGGCCTTGACCGTCGCGCCGACGCTGGCCAGGACCTTGCGCGCCGCCGGGGTCAGGTTCGACTTCGCGAAGCGAAACAGCACGTCGGAGCGCAGCGCGATCGTCATAACTCGACACTCGAAGGCGACTGCGAGGCGAGTGTCGTGTGCGTGTCGCTATGCGCGCTCTACACGACAGTCGATCTTCTGAGGACGGCGAGTGTCGAGTTGTGATTTATGCGCTGGGTAAGAAAGCGCCGGTTGCGCCGCGCCCGCAGAGCCGCGAGCCGTGCCGCTGCCTCTGCGAAGGGAGATTGGGACATGGCTCGTTGTCATAGCGCTACCGGGCTGCACCTCGGCGACAGCACCCGTGTGCTGACTTACGCGGTGAAGGACGAACACGAAGACTCGGTCCGCTATTACCGACGACTGGGGTATCAATTTATCCGGAGTAGCGCTGGGCCTGTCGCCAGGGCCGGCGGGCCCCGTGCCGATCAATCGAAGCACCGGGGGTTGGTGACCTAGGCCGCAAGCAACGGGCGCCCAGTAGCGGCGCGGGGCCGGGAGCACACGGGCGCCCCATAGCGCTAGCGTTGCGCGCAACCAACCAGGAGATTGCCCGTGCGAAACCCACGCGACTTTGGAAAGCCACTTGCGATCGGCGCCCCCGATCCGGTGCTCGAGATCCCATTCAAGCCATCGCGGATGATCCACTTCTTCGATCCGAGCAACGAGAAGATGGCGGCCAAGCTGCCCGAGCTCGCCGCCAAGGCGGACATCCTGCTCGGAAACCTCGAGGATGCGGTTTCCGTGGAGCGCAAGACTCCCGCCCGCGAGGGCCTGGTCAAGGCCGGCAAGGAGGTCGACTTCGGCGAGACGGCCCTGTGGACGCGGGTCAACAGCCTCGAGTCGCCGTGGGTGCTCGACGACCTGACGACGCTCGTGAGCGAGATCGGCGACAAGCTCGACGTCGTGATGGTTCCCAAGGTCGAAGGACCCTGGGACATCCACTACGTCGACCGGCTGCTCGCCCAGCTCGAGGCCAAGGCGGGCGTGAGGCGCCCGATCCTGATCCACGCTCTGCTCGAGACTGGCCTCGGCATGGCCAACGTGGAGGAGATCGCAACGGCGAGCCCGCGGATGCAGGGCATGAGCTTGGGCCCCGCGGACCTCGCTGCCTCACGGCGGATGAAGACCACTCGAGTCGGCGGTGGACACCCGGGTTATCGGGTGATCGCCGATCCCGACGCCACAGACCCTGAGGCGTCGCGGATCTCCGCGCAGCAGGACCCGTGGCACTACACGATCGCGCGCATGGTCGACGCCTGCACGTCCGCCGGGATCCTCCCCTTCTACGGCCCATATGGGGACATTCGCGATGTCCAGGGGGCCGAGACGCAGTTCCGCGCGGCGTTTCTGCTCGGCTGCGTGGGCACGTGGTCGCTGCACCCTGTGCAAATCGAGATCGCGAAGAAGGTCTTCAGCCCGGACCCCGACGAGGTGCTGTTCGCCAAGAAGGTGCTGGAGGCGATCCCCGACGGCCGTGGCGTCCACATGATCGACGGCAAGATGCAGGACGACGCGACCTGGAAGCAGTGCAAGGTGATGGTCTCGCTCGCGCAGATGCTCGCCGACAAGGATCCCGAGCTGGCAGAGGCATACGAGTTGGAGCCGGCGCCCGCGTAAGAGCGGCGCCCGCGTAGGAGCGGGCTTGTAACAAGGCCGCCCCTCCGCAAGGGGGCCGGTCTTGCGGTCTTGCAGCTCTCCGATAGGGTTCGGCACCGATTCGATGCGCTTCTTCGAGTACGAGTCAAGGGCGATCGTGGCCAAGGCGGGGATCCCCGTGAGCAAGCACGGCTTCGCCAAGTCCGCCGAGGAGGCGGCCGCGATCGCCGAGCAGATCGGCGGAGCGGTCGTGATCAAGTCCCAGGTGCTGACCGGGGGGCGGATGAAGGCCGGCGGTGTGCAGTTCGCCGATACGCCGCAGGAGGCGACGCGGCACGCCGAGCACGTATTGGAGCTGGAGATCGGCGGCCACATGCCGCGCGGGGTGCTGGTCGACTCGCGCGCCGATGTCGAGCACGAGTACTACGCCGGGGTCGTATGGGACGGAATTCGCAAGCGCCCCGTGATCCTGTTCTCGGACATGGGTGGGATCGACATCGAGGAGGTCGCCGAGCGCCACCCCGGCCACGTGGCACGGGCGCACTTCTCGACGCTACGGCCATTCTCCGACTGGCAGGCCAAGCAGGTGATCGCCTCGCTGGGGATCACCGGCCGGGCGCTGACTCGCCTCACCCCGATCCTCACCAGCCTCGCCCGATTGTTCCTGCGCTACGACATGACGCTGGCCGAGATCAACCCCCTGGGGGAGCTGAAGGATGGCTCCTTCGCCGCGCTCGATGCCCACATGGAGATGGAGAACGAGGCGCGGGGCCGACAGAAGGCGCTGCTGCACGAGCTCGGGGTCGGGGACGAGGAGACCCGTCAAGCGCGCGAGGCGACCGCGTTCGAGCTCGCGGGCGAGCAGGTCGACGCCCAGGACCACCGCGGCGTCGCCGGCAACGTGACCGAGTTCGAGGGCAACCTCGGCCTGGTGATTGGCGCCGGAGGAGGCTCTCTGACGCTGTTCGACGCCGTCCGTGCACAGGGGGGCGAACCGGCCAACTACTGCGAGATCGGCGGCAACCCGTCGGTCGCCAAGACGTGCGGACTGGCGAAGCTGGTGCTGCAGAAGCCCGGCGTCGAGAAGATCGCGGTGATGATGTCGATCGTCTCCAACACTCGCGTCGACATCGTCGCGCGCGGGGTGATCAAGGCGTGCATCGAGCTCGGCTGCGAACCGGCCGAGAAGATCGCGATCTTCCGCATCCCCGGGGCGTGGGAGGAGGAGGGCTTCAAGATCCTGGAGCACTACGGGGTTCCATACGCCGACCGCTCGGTGTCCCTGCACGAGGCCGCCAGGCGGGCGGTGGAGAAGGTCGGCCCTAGCGCAACCGCAGGCGGCCCATCATGAGCATCTTGATCGACGAGCGCACCACGTTCCTCGTCCAGGGAATCACCGGTCGCGAGGCCGTCAACCTGACGCGGGAGTGTCTCGACTACGGAAAGGGTGCGAAGATTGTCGCCGGCGTCACACCCGGCCGGCGCGGGCGCGATGTGCACGGCGTGCCGGTATTCGACACGGTCGAGCAGGCGGTCGAGCACCACGGCGGCCCGATCGAAGGCTCGGTCGTGACGGTCCCCCCCGCATTCACCAAGGATGCCGTGTTCGAGGCGCTCGAGCACGGCGTGAAGCTGGTGGTGATCGTGACCGAGCGGATCCCTCGCGGGGATGTCGCGCAGATGGTCGAGCTCGCGAACGAGCGTGGGGCGCGGATCATCGGCCCCAACTGCCTGGGGATGATCGTCCCGGACGTGATCAAGATGGGGGGAATCGGCGGACCTGCGCGCGACGCCGCCAAGTCCTATACGCCCGGCCCGGTCGGGGTGATCTCTCGCTCGGGCGGGATGACGACCGAGATGTCCTCGACCCTGAGCGCGGCCGGCCTCGGACAGTCGACAGCCGTCTCGATCGGCGGCGATGCGATCATCGGCTCGAGCTACGCCGAGCTGATGCCGCTGTTCGAAGCCGACGAGCAGACCGAGGCGATCGTTATCTACACCGAGCCGGGCGGCCGGATGGAAGCCGAGCTCGCGAGCTGGGTCAAGGAGAACGACTCGCGCCTGCCGATCATCGCGTTCATGGCGGGGCGGTTCATGGACGAGATGCCGGGCATGAGCTTCGGACACGCTGGAACGATCGTCGAGGGCAAGGCGGACACCGCCAGTGAGAAGATCGTCCGTCTTGCCGAAGCGGGGATCGTGGTCGCCGAGGAGATCTCCCAGATCCCGGATATCGTCAAGGAGAAGATCGGGCGAAGCTCGAGCTCGGGCACCGGAGCCACGGAGCCGACGGGGTGAGCGAAGCCTTGTTCATCGACGTCCAGGTCGACGAGTCCGTGGCGAGCGACCGCGAGCTCGCCGCCAAGCTGGCCGAGGTGTGCCCGGTGGACATCTTCGGAGCGGGGCAGGAGGGCGTCGAGATAGTGGACGAGAACCTCGACGAGTGCGTCCTGTGCAGGCTCTGCATGAACGCGGCTCCCCCCGGCTCGGTGCGGGTGATCAAGCTCTATGACGGCGGCGCGGTGCTGGGGGAGTGACGACGCGGGTGCTGGAGGCCGGCGGATGCGTTGCCTGCGCCTGATGGCGCAACGTGCCGGGCCGGGCGTGCCGAGAGCCGGCTCCGGGTCAGCGCAACCAAGTAGGATCAGCGCCAATGGCCAAGAGGATCCTGATCGAGGGCTCCCTGGTGCGAGGCGCGTACGGGCTCATCTCACTGCTGTTGCCAAAGCTGCTGTTCGGCGTCGTCAGGGAGAGCGAGGCTGACCTCGGCGTCAAGGCACGTTACTTCAACCGCTTGTTCGGCGGCCGGGACCTGCTCGTGGCCAGCGGCACCCTGGCCGCGGTCCGCTCCGGTGCACTGAGCGGCGCCGTGAAGGCCAACCTAGCCTGCGAGCTGACCGACACCATTTCGCTCGTAGAGGAGGTTCGCGTCCGTGGCGGGCGCCGTGGCCTCCGGACTGGGATGGACCGCATCCTCGCGCTCGGGCTCGCGTTCAACATCGCCGGCTACGTGGCTTGGGTGCGGGCGCTGCGGGCGCTATGAACCTCGCGAGCATCCTCACCGCATCCGTCGCGCGCGATCCCGCGCGCATCGCCCTGAAGCTCGATGACACCGAGGTCAACTACGGCCTGCTGGACGAGGCGACTGCGCGCCTTGCCGGGCTGCTCCACGGCAAGGGCGTCGTCAGCGGCGACCGCGTCGGGGTCATGCTTCCCAACGTTCCGTACTTCGCCATCTGCTACTACGGCGTCCTGCGGATGGGCGCCGTGGTCGTGCCGATGAACGTGCTGCTCAAGCGCAGGGAAGTCGCGTTCTATCTCCGTGATTCTGAAACCAAGCTCCTGTTCGCCTGGGATGGGTTCGAGGAGGAGGCGCGGGCAGGCGCGCAGGACGCCGGTGCAGACTGCGTGATCGTGCGCACCGGCGAGTTCGAGCAGTTGCTCGGGGCAGCCGATTCGCACCGCGAGCTGGTCGAGACCGCAGACGACGAGACCGCGGTGATCCTCTACACCTCGGGCACGACCGGCACCCCCAAGGGCGCCGAGCTCACGCACTCCAACCTCTTGCGCAACTGCGAGGTCTCGCGCGGGCTGTTCGACCTCGGCGCGGAAGCGGTGGTGCTGGGTGCGCTGCCCCTGTTTCACTCATTCGGCCAGACGTGCGGGTTGAACGCGACGATCGTCGGCGGCGGGACGCTGACGCTGATCCCGCGCTTTGACCCCGCCCAAGCCCTGGAGATCATCCAGCGTGACCACGTGAGCGTATTCGAGGGCGTCCCGACGATGTACGGAGCGATGCTCCACTACCCCCACCGTGACGACTACGACACCTCGACGCTCGAGTTCTGCGCCTCGGGGGGCTCGGCGATGCCGGTCGAGCTGATGCGCGGGTTCGAGCAGGCGTTCGACTGCAAGGTCCTGGAGGGCTATGGCCTTTCGGAGACTTCGCCCGTGGCGTCGTTCAACCATCCCGACCGGGAGCGTAAGCCCGGGTCGATCGGCACCCCGATCGAGGGCATCGAGATGAAGGTGGTCGACGACGCGGGCGACGAGGTCGAGCAGGGCGAGGTCGGCGAGATCGCAGTTCGCGGTCACAACGTGATGAAGGGCTACTGGAAGGCGCCCGATGCAACCGCAGAGGTGATCCGCGACGGTTGGCTTCACACCGGCGACATGGCGCGCATGGACGAGGACGGCTACTTCTTCATCGTCGACCGCAAGAAGGACATGATCATCCGCGGCGGCTACAACGTCTATCCGCGGGAGATCGAAGAGGTTCTCTATGAGCATCCGGCGGTGCGCGAGGCGGCGGTGGTCGGGCTGGCCCACGACGAGCTGGGCGAGGAGATCGGTGCCGCCGTGGCGCTCAAGGACGGCGCCCAGGCAAGCGCCGATGAGCTGCGCGACTACGTCAAGGACCAGGTGGCGGCCTACAAGTACCCGCGCCGTGTTTGGTTCGTAGACGAGCTCCCCAAGGGCCCGACGGGAAAGATCCTCAAGCGCGAGATCGAGCCGCCACCGAGCGCTTGAGCAAGACGATCGAGATCCGCGCCGCCACGCCGGCGGATGTCGAGCTGATCTTCGGTACGTTCTTCGGGCGAGACGCTCCCACGGACCGCTCCAGGGACGACGCGACGATCGTCGTCTTCGCGCCCACCAACCTCCAGTAGCGCTAACTGGCACGTGATGTCTCAGTTTCCTGAAATGTCGCCCTAAAGATTGCAAGAGCGACATGCGGTGGGAGCCGAGCGCGAGATCCAGCTCGGAGAACGCCCCGAACCTCGAGCGAAGGACGGTCGCGGACCGCGTAGCTACCACTTTGCCGATGTTTGGTTAGCCGGGCTCCCTGGCCCGGCATATCATTCCTCGCGGACTGACGCAAGAACACAACTGAGGAGAAGACCGAGCGATGAAGAAAATCTTGGAGATCATCTGCTGCATCCTGCACCCCGTAGCCGTGGTGCTGATCTGGATCAACCTGCTGTTCCGCGGCGATCTCGGCCTGATCGCGAAACTCACGTGGGCGATCGCGTCGATTGTGCCGCTTGTCCCGTTCGTCTACGTCCTCACCGGCAATGACCTCTGGTAGCGGCAGCGGGCTAACCGGGGCGTCGTGTGCCAGTACGTGAAAATGTTGCAATGTTGCAGTAGAGGTGTCTAACTGGGACGCGATCGCGTATGCTCGGTGCGTGGAGCGGGAGCCACAGGATGACTTACCGGCTCAGATCGAGCGCAGCGCAATCCGCCTCCGCCGCGATTGCGTAACCAGACCCTCGTGCCCTGGTCTGATGGCTTTATGACGCATGAGACAATTCACCAACCCGGCGCCAACGGCCGGCCCCAGCGAAAGGAAGACAACGATGGCGACAGAGCAGAAGACAAGCGAGCAGGCCACTGCGGGCTCCTCCGCACAGACCGGAAGCGCGATGACTCGCCGCGGGCAGGACTCGCCGCTCGACACCGGCCACGGCCAGACGACGATCAACGACCAGGTGGTCTCGAAGGTCGCGGGAATCGCCGCGCGCGAGGTGCCAGGAGTCCATGTCCTCGGCGGCGGCGCCTCGCGCGCGTTCGGTGCGATGACCCAGCGCGTTGGCCTCGGTGACGAGCGCTCCCAGGGCGTCTCTGTAGAGGTTGGTGAGAAGGAGGCGGCGGTCGACTTGAGGCTGATCGTCGAGTACGGGGAGTCGATCCCGCAGGTCGCAGAAGCGATTCGCAACAACGTGATCAAGCGGATCGAGGGGATCACCGGCCTGTCTGTCACCGAGGTGAACATCGCGGTGGATGACCTGCACTTCCCCGGCGATGATGATAGTCAAGACGAGCCCAGCCGCGTCCAGTAGGCGGCTCAGAGTCCGTGGGCGACAGCTTGTCAGGCGCGGGCCCGGCGAACCCTTCGCCGAGCGCGGGCCCGGCGGGGGAGGGTGAGCTCCGCTCGCCGCGCGTCGAGCTCGCGCGGCTCGCGTTAACGGCGGCACTCGCACTGCCCGGCGTAGTTGCAGGCAATGCGGGCGAGCGTGGCATCTACATGATCCAATCCGGTAATGCTCCGCTGACTGGCATCCTCGCCGTCGCCGAGCCAGGCTATCGCTACAGCATCGACCTCTTCCTAACGGCCGGGCTCGTCCCACTGCATCCGCTCGGCGAGCAGGTGCGCGACGCTGTTAGGAGTGCGGCGCAGCGCGCCGGGATGAAAGACGCTCTCGGCGAGCTGACGGTCACGTTCCTCGATCTGGATCCTCAGACGCAGGAGCCTGACGGCGATCAGGCCGGGGCGTGGCGTCAGTGATCCTGGTGCTGAAGACGCTGGTGCGTTTGATCGGCTTCCTGCTGGCGCTGGCGCTCTGCATCATCGGATTGGCGCTGGCCGTCTTCTCGATCCAAGGAGGCAAGTCCGGCCTGAGCATCACCCATCTAGCCCACCTCGTCCATCTGCCCGCGCTGCGACACGACGTCGACACCTTCCTCACGCGCATGGAGGCGAGCGGACCCATCGCGGTGGTGGCGCTCGCCAGCGGCGTGGGCGCGGTGATCATCGGCGTGCTGGCGCTCGTCGGCGTGCTCGTACCCACCAGAGAGCGCCTCCTCACGCTCTCGAGCTCAGGGGACGAGGCGCTCCTTGCCCGCCGCCGGGCGCTGGCAGCGCTCGCGCGCTCGCTTGCAGAGCGAGCCGATGGAGTCAGCGAAGCCAAGGTGCGCGTGCGCGTGCGCAGGCGTGGGGGCGGGAAGCTCACCGTCCGCGCTCAGCACACGCGAGCAGCCGACGCGACGGCGGCACGCAGCGCTCTAGAAGCGGCGCTCGCGCCGCTGATCGGGCCACTCCCGCTGAGCGCCAAGCTGAAAGTGCGCCCCCCGGAGCAGGGTGCGGGAGTCGAGTAGTGCTTCGCCAGCGTATTCGCTTCCGTACATTTCCGCTGCGAGCGCTCAACCGGATGCTGGTCGTCCTGCTGGCGCTGGCCCTGATTTGGGGCGGCGTCGCGGTCGCGTTGCTGGCGTTGAAGGTCGGTCGCGCGTCGGTCGGCGACGTCACCGGCTACCGGCAACTCTACCGATCGGTGACCGGCATCGCCTCCGGCGACGTGCAGGGCGCCACCCGCGCCTGGATTGCGGGCGCCGGGGTGCTCTGCTTCCTGCTGTTCGGCTTGCTCGCCTTCAAGAGCCTTCCTCGTCCCTACCGGGCTCGGCGCGTGCTCGAGCTCGAGCTCGGCCACGAGGAAAGAGGCGAGCTCACGATCGCCCCCGCCGCGGTGGAGCACATGGCCGAGCTTGCCGCGAGCCAGGACGAGCGCGTCGCCTCCGCCAGTGGGCGCTACCTCAGCCGGGCGCTCGAGGTGAACGTCTCGCTGCGGCGCTCGCCAGACCTGGCCGAGGCCCTCACCAGCGTGCAGAGCGCCGTCGGCGACGCGCTCGAAGCGCACGGTCTCCCGGCAGCCCCGGTCACCGTGACGTTCGCCAGCTACCAACAACCTGAAAGAGAGCTTGCCTGATGACCCAGAAGCAGCTTCTAGCGATCCTCGGCTTCCTGTTCGCCGCCGCCTGGATCGGGTTTGACTTCGGCGACGCGATCCTCTGCCTGGTGGGCGCGACGATCTTCTATGCGATCGGTTCCTTCGCCCAAGGTGAGTTTGACCTCACGGACGTGCAGGACCGTATACGCGGCGCGCAGGGCGGCCGCTTTGCGCCACCGCCTGCACCGGTGCCACCGCCCCGCCGGAGCACCCGTCCGCGCGTGCGCTGAAAGACGTCCGGTAGCGGCGAGGATCGCGAGCGTGTCTGCGCGCCTGGACTCACCAACCTATCGGCGCCGCATCCGCGCCGCCGACGCGGCAGTACTGCTATGCGTGGTTCTGTTCGCGGTGCTCGGGCTGGTCACCCACCACTCGGTCGTGAAGCTCGCGAGCTTGGGCGCGGGCGTCGTCGGAGCGGGAACATCGGTCCAGCAGGGCTTCAACTCCGCAGCCCAAGCCGTCAGCGCCGCGCCGGTAATCGGCGAGCAGCTCGCTGCTGGTTTGACCAAGGCGGGCGCGCAGACGGGCGGGCGAGTGACCGCATTCGGCCTGCAAGGAGAAAGCGACGCGCGCGGACTCGCCACGCTGCTTGGATGGCTCACGTTTCTCATACCCACTGCGCTCCTGCTGATCGGATTCCTCCCTCATCGTGTGCGACAGGCTCCTCGGCGTTGTGAGTAGGGCAAGCTGTGCGGTAGAGCCAAATACGGAGAGGTCACGCTGAGATCGTCCTCGCACGCCGATGATCGCGATCATCGGCGTGGCGCGTATGTGGAGTTCTCATCTCATCGTCCCTGGCGCGCGTGCGGGTACGCGATCATCGTCCCTGGCGCGTATGTGGAGATCTCATCGTCCCTGGCGCGCGTGCGGGTACGCGATCATCGTCCCTGGCGCGTATGTGGAGATCTCATCGTCCCTGGCGCGCGTGCGGGTACAGACGCGCCAGGCGCCGCGGTGACACGCCCGCGAGGTAGAGCCAGCGGATCGCCACCCAAGAGAAGATCGTGCGGGGCAGGCCGAGCTGCTTCCAGCGCCGCGCGGAGGTGAGGGCGGGACCCGGTAGGCAGCGTGTGCGCCCGCTGCGCTCCAGGCGGCGGACGAGGTCGTAGTCCTCCATGATCGCCAGTGGCGCAAAGCCGCCAAGGCGCCGGAAGGTGACAGCGCGAAGCCAGATCCCCGAGTCACCGTAGTAGATCCCGGCGCGGCGCTGGACGGCGTACCAGCGCCCGAGCAGCGCCGAGAAGCAGTCGGCACCGTCGAAGCGCAACGCGAAGTTGCCGCCGTTCACGCCGGGGTCTGCGAGCGCACCGGCGAGGCTGGCGTGGGCACCGATCGGCAGGCGCGTATCGGCGTGCAGGAACAGCAGTGCCTCGCCGGTCGCGACGCCCGCGGCCGCGTTCATCTGCTTGGCGCGCCCGCGCGGGCACTCGATGACGCGCGGGCGGGAAGGGTGAGCACCAGCGAGCTCGCGGGTGCCGTCGTCCGAGGCACCGTCGGCGACGATCGCCTCCCAGCGCCCCGGCAGCGCGGCGATGTGCTCGAGCAGGCTGGCGATCCCCGCCGCCTCGTCGAGCACCGGCACGATGATCGAGATCAGCGGACCGGGGTGCGGCGCCGCGGTGCTCAGCGGATCCGCGCTCACAGGCCGCTCACACCGCGCAGCGAAATGCGGCGGGCAGAGTGCCGTCGTCTTGCCGGAGGGTCAGGAAGCGCTCGGTCACAAGCTGCTTGGCGCGATGCAGCGAGACCGTGCCCGGGGCGAGGAGCATGTCGGGGCTGGACGCGAGGTCACCGCCGATCGGATGCCAGTGCGCGCCGTCGGCGGTGATCGTGAGCTCGGGCGCGAGCAGCGCGTCTCCGACTTCCATCCCGGCGGCCCGGTCCGCGGCGAAGCCGCGGCGCACCAGCGGACGCACCGCGAAGTCCTCGCCAACTATGCCCAGGCCCGCCAGTAGCCCACGCAGCGGCTCGACCTCCTCGCGGTTCTGAGGCGTCTCGGTCATCGCCACGCGCAGCGCCAGGCCGAGCCCGCGCGCGTACCTGATTCCTTCGAGGGTGCGCTCGAACGAGCCGGCGCCGCGCCAGGCATCGTGGGTCTGCGCGCACGCGCCGTCAAGCGAAGTCTGCATTACGAGCCTCCCGAGCCGCCGGTCTCCGTTCGCCGGTCTGCCGTCCTCCCTGGCGAGGTGATCGCCCCCGGAGCGAGGACGGTTCCGAGCCCACTCTGCAAGGCGCGCCAGCTCGCGCCCCCGCCGCCCCGTGAACAGCATCGCGTTGGTGAGCACGACCGTGTCGATCCGCTCGCTGGCGTACTGGAGCATCGCGACGATCTCGGGCTCCAGGAACGGTTCACCGCCGGTCAAGTAGAGCTCGCGGAAGCCTTCCTCTACCGCGTCGTCCACGAGTGCGCGCAGCCGTGGGAGCCCGAGCGAGCGCCGCGAAGCTCGCGGCGAGGAGGCGACCACGCAGTAGTCGCAAGCAAGGTTGCAATGGAAATTTGTGTAGAGCCAGAGCCGAGGCGGGAAGGCCGCGCTTCCGAACAGCTCGATCACGGGGCGCTCGTCATCGGAGGCTTGCGAGGGCGCAGCCCAGCCGAGACCATCCGCCCGCCAGTCCGCGTCAAGCGAGCCCCGGTAGATGTGAAAGCGCCCCCGCGCGCGCTCGCGCGGGGGCACGATCTCCAGGCACGTCGTCCACCAGCCCGTCTCGATCGTCTCAACGAACGGTTCGGGCAGTCCCGCGGCGCGCATCGAGGCTGCCTGTGCGCGCCAGTCGTAGGCGACCGGGATCAGCTCGGCCTTCGTCGCTTCCCCCTGCTCCAGCTCCAGCGTCGCGTACCAGGTCTCCCGGCGCCCGTCGTTGGCCGGCCGGCCGACTGCGCCGACGTTGACGACCAGGCGCTCCCCCAGCCGGCGCTGCCACGGAATCCCCGTGTGCGTGCACAGCAGCACCTGCGCACCGCTGGCCGCCAGCCGGACCTCGAGCTCCTCGTCTGAGAGCGATTCCCACATGAAGTCGTTGATCGCCAGCGGCGAGCCGTGGACCATGTGCAGATCGGTGCCGGCGATCGTCTCGCGGTGCTCGGGCGCCAGCGTGCGCATCCAGCTCGCGAGCTCGCGGCTGGCGTGGGCGAGCGTGTAGTCGTAGATGAGCTGCGCGTAGTGGTTGTCGCGCTCGTCGCTGTAGCCACAACCGCAGTCCGGATCACCACGCCCGATCGCCACGTCGTAGTTGCCCGCGATGCACTCCACGCCCGCGTCAAGCAGGAGCTGCCAGACGCCTTCGCAGCCTGCGCCGAAGCCACCGAGATCGCCGAGGCAGAAGACACGCTCGCAGCCGCGGCTGCGAGCGTCAACGAGCATCGACTGCAGCGCCCACGGGTTGGCATAGGCACCTCCGCAGACTGCGATCTTGGCCATAGCGCTAATGATGACGCAGTCGGTCTTCGTGGCAGAGCTCAGTAAATCGGATACCGTACGTTACGAAGCCATACGACTGAGGAGCATGGGTATGCTTCCTCTTCATGCCTTCTCCTGAGACGGCGAGCACGCGGGGCTACGCGGCCACCAAGGATCAGCTTCTCAGCCGGCTGAACCGGATCGAAGGCCAGGTGCGAGGCGTGAAGGGCATGGTCGAGCAGGACCGCTACTGCATCGATGTGCTGACCCAGATCTCGGCGCTTCAGGCCGCTCTGGACAAGGTCGCGCTCGGGCTGCTCGACGACCACGCCCACCACTGCGTGATCGGTGCCCGCGGTGCCGAGCAGGCCGAGAAGACCGAAGAGCTGATGACCGCCGTCGGACGCCTCGTCCGGCGCTGACTGCCTTCAGGCAGACCAACGCACCGGCAGTGGGCAGCACGATGACGATGAAGCTCGGCCCGCCCTCTCCCTCTCCCCGCGCCGCGCTCGTCTGCGCCGAGCACCTCGCGACCGGCGCGCGAGTTGATAGCCGCTCACGGCGACGCTCGCAAGCGCGCCGGCGCCGAGCAGCGCGCTCCCCGCCCGGCGGCGTCCGGCCGCTCCCCACACGAGTCCCGCCATCCGCGCCGGCGCGAACGGGCGAGCCGCGCGCGTGAGCGTACGGTCGGGCTCGCCGGCCGCCACGAAGTAAGCGTAGAGCGCGCGGACCGCGCCCAAGCCCAGCCACGCCGCCTCAGCGCGCACGGCCCAGGGATCGAGCAGCCTATGACGTGAGGCGCCCCGCAACGCCGCGGCGGCGAAGCACGCATCGACGATCCAATCGAAGGCGGCACCGGCACGGGTGCTCCCGCGCCGCCGCGCGAGTGGCCCGTCGAGCGCATCGGTGAGTCCGGCGAGCGCGCACGCCGTCACGGTGGGGCGCTCCCAAGCCAGCGGGACCAGCCAAGCACGCGCGAGGGTGAGCGCATCGGCTGGGCCGAGCATGCGAGGGCGCCCGTCGAGCGTCTCGAGCATCCCGAGGTGCCAGTCGAGCATCAAAGCGCACGCCGTCCACCAGGCGAGTCCTGCCCGCAGGCGCTTCTGTGCTCGTGGCCCGCGGGCCACGAGCACGACCCAAACGCAGCCCCCGGCGACGCTCCACAGCCGCACCTGGCGCGCCAGCTCCGGACACGCCGCGCGCACCTGGTCTGCGCGCCGCTGCGAAGCGAGCAGTAAGGCCGCGATCGCCGGCGGGGAGAAGCGCCGCGCCCGCAGCGCGCGGAGTTGCTCGTGGCTCCAGAGCTCGCCCTCGGTCGCACGGCCGGCCAGATCGGCCGTATCTAACGGGTCGCCCGCATCTAAAGGGCCGCCCGTATCTAAGGGGTCGCCGTATCCAAACAGGCCGGCCGGCACCGACTGCTCACCGGCCGTTCCCGGTCGGTGAGTGCGCCGCAGCCCGCTCCAGCTCGCGCACCAGCAGGCCCACCGGCGGGCGATCATCCACCGCGGCCTGGGGATGGACGTAGGCGATTCGCCCGTCCGCGCCGACCACGAAGTCGCCCCCGAGCTGCCGAGGGTCGGTCCCCGAGTGCAGGCGCCCGCCGCGCCCGATCATGCGCGCGTACCCAATCAGCACACGCGGAAGCAGATACGTCGAAGCCAAGCCCGCGCGGCGAAGGCCCCAAGCGCGATACGCGTCCAGCTCGAGGTCGATCGCCACGGGGAAGGAGAAGGGCACGTCCAGGTCACGGAGCATCGTCTGGCGCAGGAGCGCCGGCCGATCGTGCATCACGATCACCGCGTTGCCGGCGCTCTCGATCCGCGAGCGCTGCGAAAGCATCTTCACGAGATGCGTGCGACAGAACAGTCACCCCGCGTGACGCAGGAAGGTGAGCAGCACCGGCCGGCCGCGCTCGTCCTCCAGCCGGAAGCCGCCGCCGGCGAGCGTCGGGCGCTCTAGTGAGGGGGCTAGATCGCCGAGATCTGGGGGGTGGGGTCGTGAGTGGCTGCGCATGTCAGGCAAACGGGTCGCGAGCCTCGATGCCCTCGTAGCGGCGGAGGTCGCGGTCGCGCGTGTAGATGGTGGCCACGCCGCACTGACGCATGAGCGCGGCGAGGTGGGCATCGGGTACGTCGTTGCCCCGGGAGTGCTCGCCGGCGCTCGCCAGGTAGACGTCCCAGAATCCGTCAGCCTCCCCGGGCGCTCGCACGTGCGGCGCCCCAAGCAGTGCCGCGACGTTCGCGCTGGCTTCCGGGAAGGCGAGCGGTGAAGGCAAGATCGCAGGGTGGGTGACGATCCGTAGGTAGCCCATGATCGTCGGCCAGAACAGGTACACGAGGTCAGGGCCCGCGGCGAGCCGCTCGACGAGGGCTCGCGCCACGCCGTGCGCCGGATCGGCCTCATTCGAGGCGTACACGAGTACGTTGGCGTCGACCGTGACGCTCACGAGCGCTCAGCCAGCGTCGACCGGAGGGCTTCCTTGTCCTCCAGGGCGACGCGGGGCGTCCCCAGATCCCGGCTCGTCCAACGCAGCGGCGCCGGCGCGGGTCGTCGTCCGCTTCCCGCGAGCGCCTGGGCGATGAGCTCGGAGGCGACCATGCCCATGCTCTTGTGCTCACGCGCCCCTCGCCGGCGGAGCTCGCCCAGGATCGACGGATCGAGGTCGATTGTCGTGCGCGCCATGATGCGTGATGCTATCAGGCAGAGCATCAGATTAGGCTGAATGCGAGAAGGCCGAAGCTTCCGGCCAGGGAACGCCGCCGAAGCCCACGAGGAGGCGTGCGTTCGCGCCGCGCTCACATCCAGCCTACGAAGCAGCCATGTCCCCCAGCGCCAACAGCCGCGCGAGCTCTGCGTTCTCGCCCGGGTCGAGCACCGAATGCTGTACGCACGCGGGGACCAGCTCGCCGGTCTCGGGGTGGGCCATCGCGTAGGAGCAGGCGGCGAGCCGCTCCTGTGCGGCCCGGACGTCCGGGTCCTCAGCCTCCTTGCCCGCCTGCATCAGCTCCCACGCCGGCGCCACCACGCGCGCGTCCATGAAGCTATGCATGACGAATGTGACAAGCCGCACGCCGTGGCGCCGCACGGCGCGCAGCCCGCCGGCGCGGCGCACGAAGCGGCGGCCCCACGCGGCGGCCAGCGACATGAAACGCGGGTGGGGCGCCAGCGCCCGGACCAGGCGCGCCCCGAGCAGCAGCGCAGGCACGTCGAAGTCCATGCCGCCGAATGCCTCATAGAAGGCGGCGAGCAACTGCCGGTCGCGCGGATCGCCGGGGTCCAGCAGCGGCAGGCAGCGCTCCCCGACGAACGCGGCGTGGACAGTGCGGTTGCAGCGCGGGTCACCGACCTGGAAGAGCTCCGCCGGCAGCGGGCAGCCCGCGCCGCGCTCGACCTGCGCCCACACCTCATCGTCGCTGAGCTCCCGGTAGTGGTCCTTCCACCGCGCCTGGTTGCCGACGAACGCAGCCGGCTGGAAGGAGAACATGCGAAAGCCGGAATCGCGGCAGTCGCGGATCACCTGCGCCACCTGATCGATGTTGCGCGGCGTGACGGTCATGTTGTGCGCGAGGTAATGGCTGATGCCGTGCTCACGCTCCAGGCGCGCGAACATCTCGCAGAAACGCCGCCGGTAGGGGTTCAGCTCGGCCTCACTGTGCGCGCGGCGCAGCCCGCGGCGCCCGAACATCATCGAGTCGAAGTGCCCGGCGAAGGACAGGTGCTGAAAGCGCGGGCGCCCATCGCTGCCGAGCGCGAGCGCCAGCAGGTAATCGTAGTCGAAGTCTCCGTGCGACATGCTCATCGGCTTGCGCCCGTGGCGGCGCATCGTTAGCAGCGCCTGGGCGTGGTCCTCCGGGGAAAGGAGCGTTACCTCGCCGCCGATCAGCTGGGCGTGCTGCCCCGGACCGCGCAGCGCACGCAGCAAGCCCATCTGGGCGTCAACTTCCTCGAGCGTATGGGCACCGTCGACACGCACGCGATTGGCTTCACGCGCGTGGTAGCAGGGCGTGCAGGCGAGGTTGCAGCGCGGGAAGACCCCATGCGTTCCCTCGCATCCGGACATGCGCCTGCCAAGCGCCTGAGCGGGGATCTTGACGCGCTCGGGTAGCTCCTGCCAGCGCCGTGCCAGCGCCTGCTCGAGGTCCGGTGGCACCGGCCGCGTTGCGAGCTCGAGCGCTCGCGCGCGCCGGGGAACCGATGCGAGCGGCCGGGCTGTCAAAGCAGCGGCGGCGACACGCTGGATCGCGCGCCCGGGATGCGCTGGAATGCTGGCCACTGACGCTCAGTCTACCGGGGGGCCGCGGAACCAGAGCGCCGTAGACTGGCCGCGATGGACCCTGCGTCAGGTGTCGGAGTCTTCGCGGCGATCGCGGCGGGGCTCATCTCATTCCTGTCTCCGTGCGTGCTGCCGCTGGTACCCGGATATCTGTCGGCGGTCGTGGGCGTCTCCCCCACCGATCTCGAGCACGCTCGCGCGCGCCGCGTGCTCGGACCGAGCCTGATCTTCGTGATCAGCTTCTCGGCGATCTTCGTCCTGCTCGGAGTCGGCGCAACGCTACTCGGGTCGAGCTTCGTCACGCACCGACAGGCCCTCGACAAGGTCGCCGCCGGCCTGATCATCGCGCTGGGCGTCTTCTTCCTGGTCTCGCGATTTGTCGGCTCACTCAATCATGAGTGGCACGTTGATGCGCTGATCCGGCGTGCCGGGTCCGGCGGCCCGCTGATCGCCGGAGCCGCGTTCGCGGTTGCCTGGACACCTTGCATAGGCCCGACGCTCGGAGCGATTCTCAGCGCCGCTGCGCTGTCGCGGTCGGCGCTGCACGGTGCCGTACTGCTGGCGTTCTACTCCGCCGGGCTGGCGATCCCGTTTCTCGCGACGGCGCTTGCCTTCGAGCGCATGTCTGGGCTGTTCGGAATCGTCAAGCGCCACTACGGGGTGCTCATCACGGCCGGTGGAGTAGTGCTCATCGCGATGGGCATCCTGATCTGGTCAGGTGAGCTCTACCAGCTCAACATCGAGGCTCAGAAGCTTTTGGCCGGGATGGGCCTCAACTTCTTCAACGTATGACCAGGACGTCCATACCGCGCTGCTCTCTGGCCCTGCCAGCGCCCTCGCGACCGCCGGCTAGCGCTCGTGGTCAAGCGCGCGCAGGATCCTCAGCACCCAGCGGCTCAGAGCGCGCATCCGGGGCGCCGCCAGCTTGACGCGCAGATACTCGTCCGCCGCCCGCGCCGGCCCTTCTGCGAAGGTCGGATAGGCGTGCACGGTCTGCGACACGCGATCGATGCGCTCACCGCTCGCGATCCACGCCGCGAGCTCGGCGATCGCCTCGCCGCCCCCCGGGGCGGCGACGGTCGCGCCGACCAGCCGGCCCTTGGGGTCTCCGACGAGCTTGGCGAACCCGTATCGCTCCCCAGCGGCGATCGCGCGGTCGAGCTCGGCGTACTCGAACGAGGTGGTGATCGCGCGCGCGCCCCAGCGACCACGCGCCTGATCCTCGGTCATACCCACTCTGCCCACCTCCGGATCGGTGAAGGTGACCCAGGGCATGGCGCTGTAGCTGACCCTGCGGCGAGCCGCAAACAGTGCGTTGATGGTGGCGACGCGGGCCTGATAGGCCGCCACGTGCGTGAACGCCAGCGCCGCCGTGACGTCACCCACAGCGTAGATGCGGCTGGCGGTCGTGCGCAAGCGCCCGTCAACGAGCACCGCGCCGCCCTCGCCGGTGCGTACGCCGACGCGCTGCAGCCCGAGCCCGTCCGTCTGCGGCGAGCGACCGGTGGCGACCAGGACGCGATCGAACGCGATCGCCTCGGTGGCGCCGTGCTCGTCGCGGATCATCAATTCTTTGCCGCCACCACCGCCACGGTCGCTACCGCGGCCGCTGGCGCCCCGCACCGAAACCGCGTGCGCCCGCAGGCGCAGACGCACCCCATCGCGCTGCAGGTGCGCGGCAACGAGGTCGCTCGCGCGGGGCTCCTCCCGGAGCAGCAGTCGCGGGGCCAGCTCGACCAGCGTGACCTGCGCGCCGAGCCGCGCGAGTGCCTGCGCCAGCTCGCAGCCGACCGGCCCGCCTCCTAGCACCAATAGCCGTTCGGGCAGCCTGCGCAGCTCCCAGACGCTGTCGCTGGTCAGCGGCTCAGCCTGCTCCAGGCCCGCAACCGGCGGCAACAACGGGCGCGCGCCCGTCGCGATGATGGCCCTGCGAAAGCGCAGCCTGCGGCCGTCCGCGGACAGGACGCCGGGTCCCTCGAAGCTCGCTCCCGCCTCGATCACCTCGATGCCCCGGGCCCGGAGGCGCTGGGCGGAGTCCTGGGGCTCGATCGTCGCGCGCGCACGGTCGACGTGTGCCATCACCTGATCGAAGTCGATCTCCGGCTCGACGGGCGTCAGCCCCACCGAGCCGGCGTTGCGCATGCGGTGCGCGAGCGCAGCGGCGGCGAGCAGGCTCTTGCTCGGGATACAGCCGGTCCACAGGCAGTCGCCACCCATCCGTGCGCGTTCGATCAACGCCACGCGTGCCCCTGTCGCGGCGGCGATCAGCACCGACACCAGGCCGCCGGTGCCACCGCCTACGACGATCAGGTCATACCGGTCGGGCACAATCAGTTCATGATGCACCTTCACGTCCTCCTAGCCGGCCTGCTGATCAGCGGCAAGGAAATCGACCACCTCTTGACGAGCTGGGGCTACGCGGTGGCGTTCGTGTTCGTGGCGATCGAGAGCCTCGGGGTGCCGTTCCCGGGCGAGACGGCGTTGATCGCCGCTGCCACCTATGCCGGCACGACCCACCACTTGAACATCGCCGGGATTGTCGTCGCCGGCGCGGCGGGCGCGATCGTCGGCGACAACATCGGGTTCGGCCTCGGGTACTGGGGCGGTTGGCGGCTGCTGAGGCGCTATGGCAAGTACGTCCGCTTGACCGAGAGCCGCCTGAGGCTGGGAAGCTACGTCTTCATGCGTCACGGCGGCAAGGTCGTGTTCTTCGGGCGCTTCGTGACGGGCCTGAGAACATGGGCCGCCTTCCTGGCCGGAACGACGCACATGCCGTGGCGGCGTTTTCTGGTCTTCAACGCCAGCGGCGGCATCGTCTGGGCACTGGTGATCGGACTCGGCTACTTCTACATCGGGCGCGCACTCGGCACTGCCAGCACTGGCATCGACATCGCGCTCGGCGTAGCGGTGATCGTCTGGATCGTCTCCTCGGCGCTTTACCTGCGCCGCCACGAGAAGCGACTCCAGGGCGAGGCCGACAGGGCGATGCCAGGACCCGTCGAACAGCAATAGCACAGGCGGTGCTGCGCGCCGTGCTAGGGCAAATCCGCCCGCCCCCGGGACGGGCGCGGCGTTGTCCGCGCGGCGGGCGACGGGCCCGTGACGCGCGCGTTACAGCCCGTAAGCCTCGATCAGCTTCAGCCACAGCTCGCTACGGGTCGGAAATGGCGCGATCGCGTGCGCGAGTCTCCTCAGCGGCACCTTGCCGGCGATCGCGACCGTCGCGGCCTGGAGGAATTCGGCGACCTCCGGCCCCACGAACGTCGCGCCGACCAGCAAGTCGTCATCCACGTCGATGACGAAGCGGGTAGTGCCCGGGGCTTCGCGGCCGTGAAAGCTCGCGCCAGCGGTGCCGGACGTCGAGAGGTCGATCGCCCGGGCGTTGATCCCGGCCTCGCGCGCTGTGTGGAGCGTGTGGCCGACGGCCGCCAGCTCAGGATCGGTGAACACCACGCGCGGCGCGGTCACACCGTCAAAGTCAGAGTCAGAGCGCAGCGACGCCTCCTTGCCGAGGATCGCATCGACTGCCACCCGCGCCTGGTACTTGGCCATGTGCGTCAACAGCGAGCGCCCGTTGACATCCCCCACGGCGTAGAGCCACTCCTGGCCGGGGACGCGGAGATGCTCGTCGACCTCGATCACGCGGCCCGGCGTCAGCCCAACCGTCTGCACTCCCAGATCGCCGGTCAGCGGGCGACGGCCAACTGCGACGAGCAGGTGGCTGCCTGTCAACGTCTCGGCGCCTTCGAGCTCGACCGTGACGTGCTCGCCTCACGGCTCACGCTGGTCACGCGCGCACCCAGGCGCACGTCGATCCCGAGCTCCTCGAAGGCTTCGCGTAACGCCTCCCCCGCGAACGGCTCCTCGTGCGCCAGCAGCGCCGGAAGCGCCTCGAGAATCGACACCTCGGAGCCCAGCGAGCGCCACGCCTGCGCCATCTCGACTCCCACCACGCCGCCGCCGATGACGAGCAGATGACTCGGCACCTCGTGCGTCGTCGTGATCTCGCGGCTGGTCCACGGCTCGGCGGCCTCGAGCCCCGGAATTGAGGGCATCAGCGCGCCGCTGCCGACTGCGAGCACTACCGCTTCGCGCGCGAGCAACATCACGTCGTCGACCTCGACCCGCCGCTCGCCGGCCAGCCGGGCGTGGCCGCGAATCAGCTCGATGTCGCGCTCGCGCAGCCAGGGGAGCTGGCCGGAGTCGTCGAGGTCGTGGATGACCTCGTCGCGCCGCGCGAGCACGGCATCCACGTCGAGCGCTCCGCTGAGCGCCTGCGCGGCGCCCGGCACCCGCCCCGCCTCGCGCAGCAGCTGCTGGGGACGCAACAGCGCCTTTGAGGGCATGCACGCGTAGAACGAGCACTCGCCGCCGATCAGATGGCGCTCCACTACGACAACCCGCTTGGCGCCTTTAGCCAGGCGATCCGCGGCGACCTCTCCGGCCGGGCCGGCGCCGATCACGACCACGTCGAGCTTGCGTTCCTTCAACGCTGCACCGCGCCTGCGTTCATCGTCAGGCTTCGTTCTCCATCGAGCGGAACATTATCGACGCATTTGCGCCATCCTTGTGGGGTGCTCCTCCGTGTCCGTGAGCGCTGGTCGATCAGCGCCGAGACCTACCAGAGGATCACGCTCGCCTCGCTGGTCGCGCTGACACTGGTCGTCCTCACCGGCGCCGCCGTGCGCCTGACCGGGTCGGGGCTCGGCTGTCCAAATTGGCCGAAGTGCACGAGCTCATCGTTTCATCCGCCGCTGAACAGCTACTCGCTGATCGAGTTCACCAACCGGGTACTGATCTTCGCGGTCTCTGCGGCTGCGATCCTCGCCGTGGCCGGCGCGTTCCTGAGAGCACCCCTGGGCCCGCGCCGGCGCGACCTGAAGCTACTCGCGATCTTGCTTCCGTTCGGCGTCCTCGCCCAGGCGGTAGTGGGCGGCGAGTCGGTCCTCTACAAGCTCGCGCCAGGGTGGGTAATGGCGCACTACTGGCTCTCGATGCTGATTCTGATCGCCGCGTTCGCGCTTTGGCGGCGCTCCCGGATGGAGCCCGAGGACATCGCGCGCCCCGGCGCAGATCGTGCGACGGTCATTGAAGTCCGGTTGATCAGCGCGCTAGCAGGCGTCGTGATCGTCCTCGGTAGCGCCTCCACGGCCGCCGGTCCCCATGCCGGCGCATCCGGGACCGGCCAGTTCGTTCATCGCTTGAGCTTCTGGGGCGCCGCGACCCTATCCCGGATGGTTCACCTGCACGGCTATCTGGTAACGATCATCGGCTTGGGCACCGTGGGCTTGTGGTGGCTGGCGCGCCGCCGCGGCGCCAGCCCCGAGCTCGTGCAGACCCTTGCGCTGACCTGTCTGCTGCTGGCTGCACAGGGGATCGTGGGAATCACGCAGTACGCGCTCGAGCTGCCCTCCGAGCTCGTCTGGGTGCACGTCTCGCTGGCGACCCTGACGTGGGTCGGCTACGTTCATGTCTGGGCTGCGGCGGGGCGCCTGCCGGCTCGTTCGGAGCGCCCTGCAAGGGTGAAAGCAGCGCTGCCCGCTGGGCGAGCGGCGAAGGGCGCCGACGGAGTGCGCCCGGAGCCCGCGGATCGAGCGCACGCGGAGCCCGCGGATCGAGCGCACGCGGAGCCCGCGGATCGAGCGCACGCGGAGCCCGCAGAGGGAGCGCACGCGGTGCCCGCAGAGGGAGCGCACGCGGTGCCCGCGGATCGAGCGCACGCGGTGCCCGCAGAGGGAGCACGTCGCTGACGGCGTCGCTCAGCCGTAACCGAGCTGAGCCGGGTATGTCCGCCGGTAGTCCCGCTGCGCCCCCAGCACCTTCAGCACGTATGCACGCGTCTCGGGAAACGGAATCGCTGCCGCTGTTAGCGCGTGGCCTTGCGCCTTCGCGGCGGCGAGCCAGCGATTGACGTTCGTCTCGCCCCCGTTGTAGGCAGCGAGCGCCAGCGTGCTGTCGCCTCCGTACTGATCCAGCAGGTAACGTAGGTAGTAGCTGCCGTAGGCGATGTTGACCTGGGGCGTAGCGAGGTCGGCGGTCGTGAACGTCTGGGCGCCGGATCGATGGGCGAGAAAGATGGCCGTCTTCGGAAGGATCTGCATCAAGCCCTCCGCTCCCGCCGGCGAAGTCCTGGCGTCGAACTTAGTCTCTGCGTAGATCACGGCCGCGACGAGGGCCGGGTCCAGGCGCTTCTCCGCCGCCTGCTGGCGGATGATGTCCTGGTGGTGGAGTGGCAGCGCGAGCTCGCTTACGGCCCTCTGGAACATCGGCAGCGCCAGCGCCAGCGCCGCGAGCGCGATCCCACCGAGGACCAGAGCCGAGCGCCGGCGCCGGGCGGCGCTGGGGCGCCGGCGACCGGCGCCACGACGCGAGGTCTGGCGGCGCTTGGACACGCTGACGGTGGACCAGCTCACTGCCCCAGCATGTCAAGAACGGCCGACAGCCTGGACTCGAGCGCTCGGAGAGTCCCATCGTTGGCTACGACATGCGTCGCGCGTGCCGCCTTGTCCGCCTGTGAGAGCTGGCGGGCGGCGCGCTCCCCGAGCGCTCGATGCCCCCGCGCTTGGGCGCGGCGCGCCCTCAGACCCTCATCGGCGATGACCGCGATCGTCGCGTCGAACGCGTCGTCCAGCCCTGCCTCGAACAGCAGTGGAACCTCGACCACCGCTGCCCGGGGGCGCGGCGATGCCTCTTGCAGCCCTACCCGCCACGCCGACATCCGAGCCTCCACCCGCGGCCACAGCAGCCCTTCGAGCCACGCGCGCGCCTCGGGCGTCGCGAACGCGCGGTCGGCGAGCGCGGCGCGATCGACTGTACCGCCGGGCGCGACCGATGCGCCGAAGCGAGCGCTGAGCGCATCGCGCACCTCGGGTGCCTCGTGGAGCTCGTGCACGACGCGGTCGGTCGATAGCACCGCGGTGCCGAGGCGTTCCAGCGCCTCGAGGGCGGTCGACTTGCCGGCCCCGATCCCTCCCGTCAGCCCGATGAACGGGATGACCATGTGCCTCCAGTCAGGCGGACCCCTGCGGCGCTTGCGAGGCTTCGGGCTCGGGCTCGGGCTCTTGGACCGCCGGGGGCGCGGACTCGGGCTCCTGGACGGCCGGCCCAGCGGGCTCGGGGTCCGGCTCCTGCACCGCCGGGGGCGTCGGCGCCGCGGGCTCGGGGTCGAGCTCCTGCACCACCGCCGGGGGCGCCGCGGGGTCGGGGTCCGGCTCCTGCACCACCGCCGGGGGCGCCGCGGGGTCGGGGTCGGGCTCCGCCGCAGGCTCGAGCTCGAGCCCGCCCAAGTCCAGGGCCGGCGCGAAGACGTCCTCGGACAACCCCAGCTCGGGCATCTCCATGTCGTCGATCCCATCTCCATCTCCATCGCTCTCGCTCGGCGGCACGATCGGGCGCACCGGGAGAGTCTGACCCTCTACGCGCTTGATCGACAGCGACAGCCGACGGCGCTCGGAGTCGATCTCGAGGATCTTGACGCGCACGGGATCCCCGGGCTGGATTATCTCCCGCGGATTCTCGACGTGTTGCTGGGCGAGCTCGGAGATGTGCACGAGCCCCTCGACGCCGTCGAGGATCTCTACGAAGGCGCCGAACGTCACGACCTTTGTCACGTTGCCCTCGAGCTCGTCGCCGATGTTGTAGGTGTCGACCACGCGCTGCCAGGGGTCCTCCTGTGTCTGCTTGAGACCCAGCGAGATGCGTTGCCGGTAACGGTCGATGTCGAGCACCTTGACGCTGACGGTGTCGCCGATCGCGAGCAGCTCGGTCGGGTGATTTACGTGCGACCAAGAAAGCTCGGAGATGTGGATCAGGCCGTCGATGCCGTCGAGGTCGACGAACGCGCCGAAGTCGACGATGTTCGAGATCGTGCCCTCGACCACCAGGCCGGGCTGGAGACGGTCCAGGATCCGCTCGCGATCCTCCTTGCGCTGCTCCTCGAGCACGGCGCGCCGCGACAGAACGACGTTGTTGCGCGAGCGATTGAGCTCGATCACCTTGCACTCGATCGCCTGGCCGGTGTATTCCTCGAGGTTCGGCACGCGCCGGATATCGACCAGCGATGCGGGGAGGAACCCGCGCACGCCGAGGTCGATGATCAGGCCGCCCTTGACGACCTCTATCACCTGGCCCTCCACTGGATCGCCGGACTGCGCCGCCGCCTCGATCCTGCGCCAGGCCTTCTCGAAGCGCGCGCGCTTCTTTGACAAGATTAGGCGACCGTCCTGATCCTCCTTGGTCAGGACGAGTGCGTCGACCTCCTCTCCAAGGTCAACCTCGTCGCTCGGGTCCACGGACTTGCGGATCGAGAGCTCGCCCGAGGGAATGACGCCCTCGGACTTGTAGCCGATGTCGACGAGCACCTCGTCGTTGTCGATCCGGACCACGTGGCCGGTGACGACATCGCCCTCCTGAAAAGGATGGACGGTGGCGTCGTAGTTGGGGACGATCTCGCCACCGATCTCGAGCAGGAGGCCGTTCGAGCCTGCGACGACGGTGGCAGTGCTTTGTTCGGGGAGGGGCATTAAAGTCGTTGTTGAGGACATGGACCGATCAGCATAGCCGGGAGGGCCTGCCGCCGTCCCTATCATCAAGTCCGCATGCCCCGGCGAGCGACCAAGCGCGGTGACGAGCGCACGCCCCTGGATCGTGACTGCGACGTGCTGATCTGCGGGGCGAGCTTCGCCGGTCTGGCCATCGCGCGCGAGCTCGCCGGCAGCGGAGCGGACGTGATCCTCATCGACCGCTATGAGATCGGCGAGCGCCAGACCTCGGCGTGCGGGATCCCGACCCCCTGGCTCACCGCGCTCGGGTTGGAGGAATCCCGCCAGCAGAGCTTCGGCGAGCTCGTCATCCACAGCCCGCACGCCACCGTCAGCTATGAGCTCCCCTGGACCTTCTCCACCTTCGACTACCGGACGCTGTGCGCCCTACTCGCCGAGCAGGGCAGCTTCGAGTTCGAGACGGCCAAGGTGCACGGGCGCACCGGTGATGCCGTGCGCACCGACCGCGGGGTGATCCGCGCCCCGCTGATCGTGGACGCGCTGGGCTGGAAACGCGTCCTCAGCGCCGCGAACGTGCAACCACCCGATGCCTTCTTGTCCCGCGGCCTGGAAGTTCACCCCCTCGGGTCCGGCGAGCAGCTCGAGGTCTGGATCGACCGCTCATATGTCCCCGCCGGGTACGGCTGGAGCTTTCCGGCCGGCGGGGAGCTGCGGATCGGCATCGGCTCCTTCGATCCACGCTTCCACGTGCGCGAGCCCACCGTCAGGCTGGCGCGCGACCTCGAGGCAGAGACGGTGCGCTATCAGGGCAACTGGATCCCGCACGCGCTGCGCGACGCGACAGGCGATGGCGTCTTCTTCGCCGGCGACTCGGCGGGGCACTGCCTGCCGCTGACCGCCGAGGGCATCCGCACAGCGCTCTACTTCGGCCTCGCCTGTGGGCGTGAGCTGCGAGAGGTGATCGAGGGCCGCCAGACACGCGCTCAGGCGCTGCGCCGCTATCGCGAGTTCTCGGCCGGCCACGCGGGGGCGTTTCGCTGGATGCTGGCAGTGCAGCGGCTGGTCCCTCGCGTAGCGCCGCGGCTGCTCGGTGCCTCGCTGCGGGCGATGAGCTCCAAGCGCTTCGTGAATTGGGCCTTCGGCCACTACCTGAACATCGCCCACCCAGACTTCGTGGCGGTGGCGGCGCGAGCGCGCGCCGCCCCCCGGTCTGCGCTCCCAGCCGGCTGACCGTCACGCTCCGGCTTCCGGCTCCGGCCCCCGCTCCGCTCCGTAACTGCTCCCCGCTCCCGTTAGCGCACTCGCAAGCGCCCGGAAACCCTGATCAGCGCACTCGCAAGCGCCCGGAAACCCTGATCAGCGCACTCGCAAGCGCCCGGAGACCCTGATCAGGCGCACTGCGAACCCGTAGTTGCCCCATGAGTCGGTGGTCCGAAGGACTACTCGGTAGGCGCCAGCCCGGCTGAAGGTGTGCGAGACCTGGCGGCCGCGCACGTGCTCCCGGCCGCGATCGCCGAAGAACCACTCGTAGTTGACGATCACGCCGTCGGCGTCCCGCGCGCGGGCGTAGAAGCTGACGCTGACCCGGTCGTGGCGCACGCGAGTCGTGCGCCGTGACGAGAAGGAGACCGAGGCGCCCTTGGCCCGCGCCGCGCATCCACCGTCCGCGTTGCTCCACTCCTCCTGCAGGAAGTAATGGCCGCCGTCGATGACCTCGTTGAAGGCGCGGGCACCCGAGCCTCCGAGCCTCGAGCCGAAATCCGTCGTGCACAGATCCCCGATCTCATTGCCGGAGCTGTCGCTCCAAGCGTCGCCAAAGGGGTCGGTCACCGTCTCGTTGTGCTCGTGGCTGAGGCTCGATATCGCCCGATCGGCTGTACTGGCGTTCGGGCGAGGGCTCTCGGACTGGCAGTGGCCGGGGACCGCGCTGTAGGGGATCACGGCATACAGCAAGCTCGTCCCGGTGGGCCTCGTGGGAGTGACCGAGTGATAGCCGCAGTAGCCCGTGGCACCGCCGAGCGCGCACACAGCGGAGGATGAGTCGGTGCAGCTTCCGAAGCCCTCAGGGGTCAATAGAAAATAGATGTCGGTCGGGCCGGAGGGCAGCCGGTCGGCTGCGACTACGTGCTCGATCTCGCGGTGTAGCTGCTCGTCGGTCAGGCACACGTCCCAGCCGGGCCCGGCCGGGGACTCCTGGCAACCGTTCGCGGGCAGCGAATCGTTCGCGACTAGGGCACCGCGGTAACTCGAGTCGTAGGCTGCCGGACCTCCGGAATCCGTGTACTGGCCACTGGAGCCGTAGACGTTGCTCGGTTTGCGGCTGTCCGCCGCCACCCGCGCCAGGAACCTCTCGATCAATGACTCGTAACGGGCGGGGAAGCGCAGTCCAGACCTCGCCGGCGCCCAGAAGATCAGGTGCGTGCGGTTGGAGTGGAGCACCGGGCCGCCGCCGTAGGGGATTCGCCGCGCCGGGGGCGCGCTGGCCTGCGCCGCGCGCGTAAGTGACCGCGGCTGAAACTGGGTGCTCGGCAGATCGGGAACGACGCCGAGGATGATCTTCGCCTTTGCGGGCTCCGAGATGGCGCCCTGGCATGCGAACGCGGCCAGCAGCCACGCGAGCCCCCGAACGAGCGCCGCGAGCGAGCACCGCCCCGCGGAGACGCACCGCCCCGTGTGGGCTTGCTTCACCTTGGGCGTCACTTGGCCGCCAGCCAAGTGACGCCGATCCCGGCCTCGACGGCCAGCGGCGGATCCATTGCGAACGCGCTGCCCATCTGCTCGCAGGCGGTCCTCTTCACCGTCTGGGCCTCCGGCGCCGGTCCCTCGAACAACAGCTCGTCATGAATCTGGAGCACCAGCCGCGATTTCAGGCCGGCCTGCCTCACCGCCTGCTCGCAGCGAACCATCGCCACCTTCATGATGTCCGCGGCGGTTCCCTGGATGACCATATTCACGGCGAAGCGCTCACCCTGCTTGCGCAGCTCCCAGCGCCGCGCACGCAGCTCCGGCACCTGGCGCCGGCGCCCGAACAGCGTCGAGACATAGCCGTGCTCGGTCCCCTGTGCGATCGTCTCCTCTATGAAGCGCCCGACCGCGGGAAAGCCGGCCAGGTAGCGCTGGATGAACTCGTCGGCTTCGGCCTGGGGAATGTCCAGACGGTCGGCCATCCCGTAGGCCGACAGCCCGTATACGATTCCGTAGTTGATCATCTTCGCCTTCGACCTCATGCCCGGGTCGATCTGGTCCGGAGCGACAGAGAACACGCGGCAGGCCGTCGCGGTGTGGACATCCTCGCCGCGGCGGAAGATCTCCTTGAGCACGTCCTCGCCGGCGATGTGCGCCAGCAGCCTGAGCTCGACCTGCGAGTAGTCGGCGGAGACGAGTACGTTGCCATTCTCGGCGACGAAGCACGCCCTGATCTCCCTCCCGAGCGGAGTGCGGACCGGAATGTTCTGAAGATTTGGATTGTTGGACGACAGCCGCCCTGTGGTGGCGGCTGTCTGATTGAAGGTGGTGTGCAGCCGGCCGTCGGGCGCGATCAGCAGCGGCAGCGCATCGAGGTAGGTCTGCGCGAGCTTGGTCAGCTCGCGCCAGCGCTCGATCTTCGCGATCACCGAATGCTCGCCGCGGATCGCCTGCAGCACGCGCGCGTCGGTCGAGTACCCCGTCTTGCCGCGGCGCTTGCGCGACAGGGCGAGCTTTCCGAACAGGACCTCTTCGAGCTGCTTGGGCGAGCCGAGCGTGAACTGGGTCCCGCAGAGGTCGAAGATCTCCAGCTCCAGCGCGTCGGCCTCCCCCTTGACCCGCGCGGAGATCTCCTTCAGGCGATCGGTGTCGAGCTTGCACCCAGCCTGCTCCATCTCGCGCAGGACGCGCACCAGCGGCAACTCGACCTCGAGCAGCAGATCGGTCAGGCCCCGGCCGCGGATCTCCTCGCGTTGCCATGCGGCGAGCGCGTGGACGAGGATCGCATCAGCGGCGGCTTCGTCCTCCCCGGCGCTGGCTTGGTCCTGCGCTGGAGCGGCTGCTCGGTCCCGCACGGAGGCAGTCAGCCCGCGCTCCTCGCACAGCTCGCGGAAGGGATAGGCGCGGCGGGCCGGCTCGAGCAGGTACGCCGCGACCTCGGTGTCGTGCGCCAGCCTCGCGGGCACCTCCCCCAGCGACTTGGCGTCGTGGGCGATCGCGGACCGGGTCCCGATCGCCGCGACCAGGTCCTCAGGGCGGGCGCAAGTACCGACCAGGACCTCGGCTTGGCCGTGGCCGGGTGCGGTCGCCGGGCTACGGGCGGAGGGCGGGCCTTGGTCCGGTGCGGGGGGCGGGCCGCCCGCGTAGACCCCGAAGCGCCATGCAGAGTCGGTAGCGAACAGAGCATCGTCGGGCACCTGGGGGGCCCGAACTGCGATTGCGAGCTCCTCCGACGGGGACTGCGAAGGTCTCGCGAGCTCTTCGAGGGTCATCCGGCGCAGCACAGCCGTGATCGCCGTCCCGGCGCTGGCGGGCGGCGCGGGCGCCGCCGCTTGCGCGGAGCCGAGTGCTTCCTCCAGCCTGCGCAGCGGGTCGCGCAGCTCGAACTCCCGGAAGACGTCGCGCAGGCGCGAGCGGTCGGGCGCCGCCGCGGCGAACAGCGTCACGTCGAGCTCGAGCGGGATGTCGCGCTTGGCGGTCGCGAGCTCCTTGGAGAGGCGGGCGTCGCCGGCGTGGTCGATCAGGTTCTGCTTGCGCTTGGCACCGCTGATCTCCTCGACGCTCTGGAGCACGGCCTCCAAGGACCCGAAGCGCCGCAGCAGCTCGGCGGCCGTCTTGTCGCCGATCCCGGGGACGCCGGGAATGTTGTCGCTCGTGTCGCCTTTCAGGCCGATGAAGTCCGGGACCAGCTCCGGCGCGATGCCGTAGCGGTCGATCACTCCGTCGCGGTCGTACACGCGCGTGTCGGTTATCCCGCGCGAGGTGGTCATGATGCGGACGCCGTCGTCCACGAGCTGGTAGGCGTCGCGATCGCCGGTGACGACCATCACGGGCACCGGCGGCTGCGCGGACTTGGCACGCTGTGCGATCGACGCGATCACGTCATCGGCTTCGTAACCCTCGACCGACAGGTTGCGATATCCGAAGGCGTCGACCAGCGGCTCCAGGTGCGGCCACTGCTCCCTCAGCAGGTCGGGCCGCGTGCTCCGCTGCGCCTTGTACTCGCTGTAAAGTTGCTTGCGCCCCGAGGAGCCCGCGTCCCATACGACGACGGTCGCCTTCGGGCCATAGTCGGTGAGGATCTTTACGAGCATCGACGCAAACCCGAAGATCGCGTTGGTGGGCACTCCTGTGGAGGTCGCGATCGACTCGGGCAGAGCGAAGAATGCGCGGTAGGCGAGGCTATTGCCGTCGATCAGGAAAAGCTCGTCGGGCACCGCTTGTGAGGCTATCCGGCCGGGTCGCCGGCGCGAGGCTTCCCGCCGCCGAGGGACCTTTCGCCGGCTCGCCGGCGGTCTGTGCCTAGCGTCGCGCGGTGGGACGGGTCTCGTGGCGGGCGTCGCTAGCCGCGTGCGTGCCTAGCGTCGCGCGGTGGGACGGGTCTCGTGGCGGGCGTCGCTAGCCGCGTGCGATGGCTTACGCGCGGCGTGTCACGGCTTCGCCAAATCACCGTAAAGCGACTGCGAAGAAACGGCTACTCGGAGCTGCGAGGGCAGTTAGTGGTGCAGGATGCCAGCGTGAGCGAGCGAACCGACCCGGAAGCAGGAGCCGCTCGGGCGAGAGCTGGCGCCCAAGCGAGGATGGGAGCACACACCCCCCTGGCCGGCGAGGGGCTCGGGCTCTGCACCCCGCGGATCGAGGCCGACAGCACACACCTCGTGAAAGTCCTGGGGGTTTGTGCTCCTATCTCCGTTTCGGGGTCGCGCGACCAGAAGCTCGCGGCGATCGCAGCCACTCAGCGCGGCAGAGTTTCGCGCCGGCAGTTGCGAGCCGCCAGCTTTTCCGACGGAGCTACAGACCGCCTGGTCTCCAAGGGACGGTTGCACCGCCTGCACACCGGCGTGTACGCCGTGGGGCATTTGGCGCCGATCCCCCTCGGCGCTGAGACTGCCGCACTACTTGCGTGCCGGGAGGGCAGTGCGCTCAGTCACCTCACAGCCGCCACGCTCTGGAAGCTTCTACGCCCGGCGAGCACAGCAGGCGCAGACGCCACAGTCGATGTGATGATCGTCGGCGCTCAGACGGCCCGGCCAACCGGAGTCCGCGTCCACCGCACCCGCCGGCTCTTGCCCCACGAGGTACGCGTGCTCGAGCGCCTCCCCGTCACCTCCCCTGCCCGCACCCTGCTCGACAGCGCCGACCTCCTGAGCGAGTACGAGCTCGAGTGGGCCGTCAACGAGGCCCAGGTCAGCCGCATCGTGCGCGTAGCGGAGCTGAGGGATGTCCTCAGTCGCGCCGCCGGCCGGCGTGGTTCACCGCTCCTTGCCAAACTACTCGAAGGACGCCGGGAGCCCGCGCTCACCCGGTCGGAGGCCGAGCGGCGCCTGATCTCGCTGATCCGATCTGCCCGGCTCCCGACCCCCAGTACCAACGTCCGGCTGCACGGCTATTCGGTCGATGCGCTCTGGCGAGAGCAGCGACTGGTGGTTGAGGTCGACGGCTTCAGGTATCACGGAGGGCGAAATGCGTTCGAACGCGACCGCGCGAAGGGAGCCACGCTCACGGCGGCCGGATTCGACGTGATGCGCGTCACCTGGCGCCAGATGGAGGATGAGCCCTACGCCGTGGTCGCGCGCCTGGCGCAGGCCCTCGCGTGGGCGCAGGCCCGTCGGGCGGGGTAAGGCGCCCTCACGCCAGTCCGCAGGCCCTCGCGTGGGCGCAGGCCCGTCGGGCGGGGTAAGGCGCCCTCACGCCAGTCGCGGGCCCCTCACCCTAGTCGCAGTCCCTCACCCACAGGCGCAGGGCCGCCGGCACTGTAAACCCTCGAGGCCTTAGGCGTCGATCGCCTTCCAGAACGTGAGCCGGCCTGCGATCATCCTGTAGACGCCGTAGCGGCGCAGCGTCGTGTCGCCATCGCGGTCGATGCTGTAGGTGCCCAGCACGCTGTGGCGGTCTCGCGTGCTGAAGATCGCCGCTACGACCTTCGATCGCTTGACCACGGCCCGGCCGTGGTCAGTGGCCCGGTCGATCGCGTTCAGCATCAGGCTCATCGCCTCGTAGCCGAAGATCGCGTACGGCGGCGGAGGACCGTAGCGGCGGGCGTAGGCGGTATAGAACGCCCGCCCAGACGCCGGGTAAGCCGAAGGACCGAGGGCCGCGACAGTAAGCAGGACGCGTGAATCGAGCGCGTAGGGGACCCCGCCCAGATCGGGATCGGTGAACGCGCGATCGGAGACACCGGCCGTGCCGAAGATCTTCGCGCGCGGAAGCGCGGCCGCGATCTGCTCGGTCACCAGCGCCGCGTTGCTCGCTGTAAGGGCACTGATCAGCACGCAGCCGGCGCCGCTCTGAGCCACGCCCACCGCCAGCGGGGTGTAGTCGGTCGCTCCGGGCTGGAAGGTCTGCGTGCCCACCACCTGCAGATGAGCAAAGCGGGCCGCCACCTCAAAGCTCGTCGCGGCGTCCTGTCCGTCGACCTCGGCGTCGTCGACGACGTAGGTCTTGCTACAGCCGGCACCCAGCTGCAACTTCACCTGGACGGCGGCCTGAACCGCGTCGTCCGGGAGCACGCGGGCGAACGTGCGCAGCCCAGTCGGGTAGTACTTCTCAGGCTCGCCTGGCGACGCCCCTGCCGCGTCCGATGTCAATCCGACGGCGGTGGCCGTGGGGCTGACCTGCGCGATCCCGGCTCGGTTCAGGAGCGGGATCGAGATCGCGCTGGCGCCGGAGTCCAGGTCGCCGAGGTAACCGATAGTGGTCCTGTCGGTGAGCGCCCTGCGAGCGTTGACGGTGGTCTGGCCCGGGTCCCATCTGCCTCGCTGGACTGTCGAGTCATCGAGCGTCTCCAGCGCGATGTGGTACTTGCCGATCGTTCCGTGAACCTCGTCGAGCGCGAGCCTGGCTCCCCTGAGCACTGACACGGCATCGACTTGTGATGCACCTTGCAGCGGCACGCTCGAGTAGATCCTCAGCGTCCGGCCGGGAATCCGCTCGCTGACCTGCGCGTTGGCGACACATCCCGCAAGCCCCACGACCACCGCGAACAGCGCCGCCAACCACGCCACCCCGCGAACCGGCGAACGCGCCGCCCGGCGAGCACCCAGCCGCACCACCCCGCGAACCGGCGAGCATCCGGCCCGTGTCCGGGTCATCGCGTCCTCCTCGCAGTGGCGCCACTCACCCCTGCGCCACGAACCTGAACGGAACGAGCTTGCCCTGCTTGAAGTGGCTGAAGGTAAACGGGGCGCCGGCGGCAAACCCGATGTCCCCGTCAGGGTTCATCGAGTACGTGCCGAGCACCGAAGGCTGGCTCTTCAGCTTGAAGAAGTCCTGTGCGACGTTCTTGCGGTTGGCCGCCGACTTGCCCGCCTGCTTGAGCGCATCGAGCACGACCGCCATCGCCTCGTAGCCGAAGATCGCCTGCGGCCCGGGGGCGTGGTGGTACGCGGCCAGGAAGTCCGCAACGAACTTCCGTCCCGCTGCCGTCAGGTTGTTCGCATTGAGAAAGCCGGGCGCGGAGATGTACACGTCGCGCTGCGCTGCGGCCGAGCTCAAGCCTGAAGCGAACGCTTGGCCGTCGAGGGCAGACGGCCCGAACAGCTTAATCCTCGGGTCGATCGCGGCGACCTCGTCGAAGGTGCGCACGGCGGTACTCGGGGAGCTGGCACCAAGAAACAGCGCGTCGGCTCGCGCGGCCTTGATGCCCTTCGAACTGGCCGGTCCCTGCACCACCTTGATCGCGGGCGCAACGGAGGCGGCGGCAGCTCGTACTGCGAGCGCGATCGCGGCTCCGTACGTATCGCCGCTCCCGTCGTCTGTGACATAGAGCTTCCTGACGCGGAGCGCCTTCATCTCCTGCATCTGGGCCTTTGCCTCCAGCGCGGCGCTCGGCACGACGCGACCGAACGTGTGCCCATACGTCTTCAGGGACGGGAAGGCGTGGTCGGGGGCGCCCGGGACCGCTGCGGTCGACTGCGTCAGCTCGATCGCCGTGTCGCCGGGACTTACCTGCAAGATGTCCTCCTGGTTGGTGATCGGCACCGACGATGCATACGACGTGCCCGGCGCGAGCTCACCGAGGTAGGCGATCGTGCTCGAGTCCGCCTCCGCCGTGCGCGCGTTGTCGGTGATGTTGGCGATCTGGTTGCTCGTGGTCACCTGAACGGGCTTCAGCACAACCTTGAAGTCGCCCACCTGTCCCCCGGCCTGCCGGAGCGCGAGCTGCTCGGCGCTGAGGACGTCGTTTGCCTGCTGCCCGCCAGCAGCAGGCGTGCTCGAGTAGATCGTGAGCGTCGTGCCGGTTACGCTGACCGCGGGGCTCGCGGCCGTCGTGCAGCCGCCGAGACCTGCGATCAGGAAGACACAGGCGCAGATCGTCGGCGCCCGGCGACGCGCGAGCAGCCCAGGCCTCATCAAGCGCGCACTTATTCCCGCCGGCCCGGCAGGAACGGGAGCACGTTCCTGACGCCGAGTGCCACCACCACCATCAAGATCGCTATGAAGATCGCGTCGAGACCCGAGACGTTGAGCGTCCAGAGGATGATCCAGAGGCAGAGACCGGCTGTGGCGGTGAGAATCACGCCCATCGTCGCGGCATCCTAACTCAGTGCTGGCGACGGGGCGCCGCAGGGCGGTCGTGCACTCGCTCACCATCCCCGCTGGGCTACCTCATGGCCTTAGAGAAATCGTGCACGAGATCTCTTACCGCCGCCGCCGGATCGGTCGCTTCGCCGGCGGCCCGTACAAGCCGGCTGCCGACGATCACGCCGTCTGCTCCGGCCGCCGCTGCGGCGGCGGCCTGATTAGGTGTCGCGATCCCAAACCCAACCGCGACCGGCACGTCCGTGTGAGACCGTGCGCGCGCGATGACAGCGGCCAGTCCTCCCGCGAGGCTCGCCCGTTCGCCGGTAGTCCCCGTAAGCGAAACGGTGTAGAGGAAGCCGCGTGCCTGGGCGCCGATGCGGGCTAGCCGATCGCCTGGCGTCGTCGGAGCCACGAGTGGAACGAGCGCCAGTCCGCGCTCGTCGCACGCCTCCAAGGCGGTGGACGTCTCCTCGAGCGGAAGATCGGGGACGATCAGGCCGCTGATCGAAGCGGCGCTCAGCATGCCGGCAAAGCGCTCCATGCCGCGCGTGAGGATCGGGTTGCAGTAGCACATCACGATCACCGGGACCTGCTCGGCGATCGCCCTGCCGACCTCCAGCACGCGGTCGAGCGTCGCGCCGGCGCGAAGCGCCGTGACTCCCGCCGCATGGACCACCGGCCCATCGGCGAGTGGATCGGAGAACGGAACACCCAGCTCGACCAGATCCGCTCCTCCGTCGGCGTACGCGAGCCCGATCTCGAGCGTCGTCTCGAGGTCGGGAAAGCCTCCCATCAGGTAAGGCATCAACGCTGCCCGCTGGCCGTCCGCGCGCGCGGCGGCGAATGCTTCGGCGATGCGCTCGGTCCCGATCCTCCCGCCGCCCCATCCGGTCATGCGGCGTTCGCGCCTGTCGCTCCTCGGTCTCGCCCGGTCATAGCACGTTACAAGCCTCTCAACGCGTGCCACGGCCGAGGTGCTCGAGTGCCTCGGCGAGATCCTTGTCTCCGCGCCCCGAGAGACAGACGAGGTCGACCGCGTCTGTCCGGGGGCTGTTCTCGATCGCCCAGGCGAGCGCGTGCGCGCTCTCCAGTGCGGGAATGATCCCCTCTAGTCGCGCCGTGCAGGCAAACGCCTCCAAGGCCTGCTCGTCGGTGACTGCCACGTAGCGCGCGCGCCCGGAGTCGCGCAGCCAGGCGTGCTCGGGACCGCTGCCGGGGTAGTCGAGCCCGGCCGAGATCGAGTGTGCTTCGAGGATCTGCCCGTCCTCGTCCTGCATGATCGCCGAGAACGCGCCGTGCAAGACGCCGGGAATCCCCGCCGCGGTGAGCGGCGCACCGTGGTGGCCGCTCTCAAGCCCCTCGCCCGCCGCCTCGACCCCCACCAGCTCGACCTCGCGATCGGCGACGAACGCCGTGAACAGCCCGATCGAGTTCGAGCCGCCGCCGACGCACGCGATCACCCGCGCCGGCAGCCGTCCCGCACGCTGGCGCATCTGCTCCCGAGCCTCGTCGCCGATCACGCGCTGCAGGTCGCGTACGAGCGCGGGGTAGGGCGCCGGCCCTACGCACGAGCCGATCGCGTAATGGGTGCGCTCGACGTTCGACACCCAGTCGCGGATCGCGGCGGAGACCGCCTCCTTGAGCGTCCGAGCTCCGGCGTCCACCGGCTCCACGCGCGCCCCGAGAAGGCCCATCCGATCCACGTTGGGCTGCTGGCGGCGCATGTCCTCGGTACCCATGTAGACGACGCACTCCAGGCCGAGTAGCGCGCACGCGGTAGCCGTAGCGACGCCGTGCTGTCCGGCCCCGGTCTCGGCAATGATCCGCCGCTTGCCCATCCGGATCGCCAGCAGCGCTTGCCCGATCGCGTTGTTGATCTTGTGCGCACCGGTGTGGTTGAGGTCCTCGCGCTTGAGGTAGATCTCGTGGCCGGCCACGTCGCTGAGGCGCGAGGCGAGGTACAGCGGCGTTGGGCGCCCGACGTAATCGCGCGCCAACGCGTCGAGCTGGGCGTTGAACGAGGGATCGTCCCGGGCGACGATCCACGCCGCCTCTAGCTCAGAGAGCGCGGGCATCAGCGTCTCCGGGACGTACTGGCCACCGTAAGGGCCGAAGCGATGCTCGACGGCGCTCATCGGGTGGCGAACGCCTCGGATGACGCGTCATGCGCCTCGGCGGTCGTCTCATTCGCCGCGGATGATGAGCCCTGCGCCTCCGAGCGCACCGCCGCCGCGAATGCCTCCAGCTTGCGGGCGTCCTTGCGCCCCGGGCTGCTCTCGACGCCGCTGGCGACGTCGACGGCGTACGGGTGCACAGCGGCGATCGCCTCAACCACGTTCGCCGGAGTCAGGCCACCGCCGAGCACGAGCGGAACCCTGCGCCGGGCGCCGCCGGCGAGCTCCCAGGCGAACGTCTCGCCGGTCCCACCTGGAATACCGGGGGTATGGCTGTCCAGCAGGTGGTAGTCGGTGTGGAACGCGGCCAGCGCCTGAATGTCGGCGCGGCCGCGCACGCGTGCTGCCTTGATCACCCTGCAGCCCGTGCGGCGAGCAGCCTCGGCGCAGAACACCGGGCCCTCGTCGCCGTGGAGCTGGATCATCGTCAGCCCGGCCGCGTCGGCGGTGCTCGCGAGCCGATCGAGCGCAGGGTTGACGAATACTCCCACCACCTCCGCGCGCCGCTTGACCGCGGCCGCGATCTCGGCCGCGACCGCCAGCTCACAGCGACGCTGCGAGCGCGGCCAGAAGATCAGCCCGATCGCCCACGCGCCCGCAGCGACCGCGGCTTGCGCGTCGTCGACCGAGGTGATCCCGCAGAACTTGATCTTCGGCACGTGCGTGGTCATGCTCACATCTTGACATCGAGCTCGCCGTGAACGGAACGCGCTGTGTCGATGCGCTCAGGCACAGCATGGCCGAGCAGTTCGATTGGTTGCGTTTGGAAGACGTGCACTGCATCCCCGAATTGCGCCGCGACCGATTGTGCCTCGGGCGACGCCGGGTCGGCCACGCCGACCTCGACGGCGTTGCGACCAACATCAGGCACGACCGACAGAAGCTGTCCTGAGCCGTCGTTAACCATCGCATCGGTCCCCTCGTGGCGAATCTTCTGGACCTCGTCCCATGTGTGGCGGACCAAGAAGCCTTCAAGCTGGACCTTCGGGAATGCGGTGCTGAGCTGGCGATATTCTGGTCGACGTCTCGAGTGAAGCCGACGTAGTAGAGGTCGTCCTCATGGTAGAAGCCCCCACGCGACCGGTGCAACCACCCGGGCGGCGGCTTCAATGGTCGTGGCCGCCGGGTTGGTATCTACACCTTGCGGGAGCGGTACAGAAGTATGTTCAGGCGACATGGATGGACACCTGCTCCGTGATCGGGACCGTTGATGTAGCGAGGTAGATTACGCTCGACGGCTCGTGTACAGCGGCGGGCGAAGACCGGCACCGACGTCCTCGACCGTCACGATGCGCTGTCCCAGCGCGTGCAGCAAAGCGAATCGTAGAGACAGAGCGCTTAGTCCACGTGGGACGGCTTGACGCCGACGAGCAGCGCCATCTCGAGCCACTTCCAGTAGCAGTCGACGTCCTTGAAGCCGGCTCCGCGTAGCCACCCGAGCTGCGTTTCGACGTCGAGCAGGCGGTCAGACGGATCTTCGTGCGCGATCGGCTCGCCGATCGCCGTGAAGAACGCCAGGTGCAGACGCCGAGTTGGCGAGGCCACATGCTCAAAGTTCGCGAACATACCGCCCGGTTCGAGCAGGTCGAACACCTCGCCATACAGCGAACGCTTGCGCTCGTGCTCCAGATGATGGATGGCCATCGACGAGACGACAGCGTCAAAGCTCCCTCCGACAATCAGCGGCTCGGCGAGGTCGTGCTTGACCAGCTCGATGCGCTCATCGTCGGCGAAGCGCTCACGTGCCGCCTCGAGCATGAGCTCAGAGAAGTCAAGACCCACACCAAGCATCTCGTCGCGATCGACCCGCAGAAGGGCGAGCAGGCGGCCGTCGCCCGTCCCGAGGTCGAGGATGCGACGAGCGTCGCTCGGCACGTGCTCGAGCAGGACGCTCTGTCCCTCTGCGCGGCGCGGATACTCCTCCGCGCGGCGGAGATAGCGAAGAACATGCTCGGTGTTCGTCCACTCCTCGCCGGCCACGCCGACCATCACTGCGGACCAACCAACCGCCGGCAAGCCTCCTCGATATCCGCTGAGCGCATCAGCGCCTCCCCCACGAGCACGGCATCCACCCCCGCCTGCGCCAGCTCCTCGAGCTCCTCGGGCTCGCTGAACCCCGACTCGGCCACGGTGATCACGCCCGGCGGGACGTGCGGGAGCAGCTCGAACGTGCGCCTGACGTCGACCTCGAGCGTGCCCAGGTCACGGTTGTTGATGCCGATCAGCCCCGCCCCGGCGTCGAGCGCGAGGTACAGCTCTCGCTCGTCCCGGACCTCGACCAGCGCGCTCAGCCCCGCCGCGCGTGCCCCGAGGTGCAGCGCCACGAGCTCCTGCGTGTTCAGTGCGGCGGCGATCAGCAGGATCGCGTCGGCACCGGCGGCGAGCGACTCCACCACCTGCCGGGGGTCGAGGATGAAGTCCTTGCGCAGGATTGGAAGACCCGCGGCGGCTCGCGCCGTCCCCAGGTGCTCCAGCGAGCCGCCGAAGCCCGGCCCTTCGGTGAGGATCGACAGCGCGGCAGCACCCCCGCGCTCGTACGCGCCGACGACCTCGGGCAGGCCCAAGTCGTCGCGGATCAACCCCGCCGAGGGCGAGCGGCGCTTGTGCTCGGCGATCAACGAGATGCCCGGGTGCGAGATCGCCTGGGCGAAGGGGCGGATCTCCCCGCGCCGCGCGCCCGCGCGCTCGAGCTCTTCGCTCGACATAGCGTCAGGTCGGCTCGCGAGCTCGGTCCGCGTCCTCGCGACGATCCGCTCGAGCTCGTTCATACCGATACCACTCCCAGCTCGCTCATAGGTCATCCCTCACACCGCAACGCTCCAGCTCGTTCATGCGGGCGCCAGCTCCTGCGTCGCAGTCACGAAGCGCGCCAGCGCCTGCGCGGCGGCGCCCGTGTCGACCGCGCGCTCGGCCGCTCGCACGCCACCATCAACCGACTCCGCGCCGCCGCCCACGTAGATCGCGGCGCCCGCGTTCAGCACCGCCAGGTCGCGCAGAGCACCGCGCTCACCGGCGAGAATCCGCTGAGTCGCGGCGGCGTTCTGCTGCGGGGCCCCGCCAGGTACGCAATCAGCCGGTGAGCGCCCGAGGCCGAGCTCCTCAGGGGTCAGCGTGTAACGCATGATCGCCTCGCCCCGCACCTCGACCACGATCGTCGGCGCCGAGATGCTCAGCTCGTCGACACCGTCCTCGCCGCAGACCAGCAGCGCGTGCTCGGTTCCCAGCAGCGCGAGCGCACCCGCCATCGTCTCCAGGTATGCGGGGTCCGAGACGCCGATGAGCTGGCGCGTGGCCCCGGCGGGGTTGGTCAGCGGTCCGAGGAAGTTGAAGATCGTGCGCACCGCGAGCTCCTTGCGGACTCTAGCCACGTAGCGTGTCGCCTGGTGGTGGGCCGGCGCGAACATGAACCCGAATCCGGCCTGCTCGATGCACCGCGCGACCGACTCGGGGGACAAATCGATCCTCGCGCCCAGCGCCTCGACCAGGTCCGCAGAGCCCGATAGCCCGGTGGCCGAGCGGTTACCGTGCTTGGCGACGGTGCAGCCGGCGCCGGCGGCGATCAGGGCGGCCGTCGTCGAGACGTTGAAGGTCTGTCGCCCGCCACCGGTGCCGGCGGTGTCGAGCAGGCCGTCGCCATCGACGCGGACCGACGTGGCCAGCGCCCGCATGGTTCGCGCGAGGCCCGCCAGCTCCCCGACCGTCTCGCCCTTGGTCCGCAAGGCGATCAAGAATCCCGCGATCTGGACCTCCGAGGCGTTCCCGGCCATGATCTCCGACAGGACGGCCGCGGTCTGCTCGAGGCTCAGGTCCTGACCGCAGGCCAGCGCGTCGATCGCGTGCGTCAGCAAACCCGCCGCGCCGCCGCTCATCGCACACCACCGCTCAGCCCACCACCGCTCAGCACACCCCAACCGCCGGTCATCGCGTACGCGCCAGGAAGTTGCCAAGCAGCTCGCGGCCCTGCTGTGTGAGAACCGACTCGGGATGGAATTGCACCCCTTCGGCGGGCAGCTCGCGGTGGCGCACCGCCATCACGACTTCATCAGCGAACGCGCTGCGCTCCAACACGTCCGGCAGCGAGTCCTCGACCACCAGCGAGTGATAGCGACCAACCTCCAGCGGCTCGCGCAGGCCGCGGAAGATGGTCCTGCCATCGTGCTCGATCTCAGTCGTCTTGCCGTGTACCGGCTGGTGGCGGATGACCTGCCCGCCCCATGCCTGCACCAGCGCCTGGTGACCGAGGCAAACGCCGAGCGTCGGGATCTTCGCCTCTGGGAAGCGGCGCACCGCCTGCAGCGAGATTCCCGCGTCTGCCGGCCTGCCCGGCCCCGGCGAGACGACGACCCGGTCATAGCCGCGGATCAGTAGCTCCTCGACGGTCGCGTGGTCGTTGCGAACCACCTCCATCTCCGCGCCTAGCTCCCCGAGATACTGGACGAGGTTGTAGGTGAAGCTGTCGTAGTTGTCGAGGACGAGAACCCTCAAGGCCACTCCGGTTGCAGGACTGCCAGCTCGATCGCCTGCATCACCGCTCTGGCCTTGGCCTCGGACTCGCGGAGCTCATTGACGGGCTTGGCGTCGGCGACCGTGCCGCCGCCGGCCTGGACGTGCGCGACGCCGTCCTTGACGACCACCGTCCGGATGTGGATGCACGTGTCGAGGTCCCCGGTGTAGCTGGCATAGCCGATTGCGCCGCCGTAGCCGCCGCGCTTGACCGGCTCGAGCTCGTCGATGATCTGCATCGCGCGCACCTTGGGAGCCCCCGAGAGCGTGCCGACCGGGAGCACCAAGCGCACCGCATCCAGTGCGCCGACGCCGTCTCGCAGCGTACCGGTGACCCTCGACACGATGTGCATCACGTGGCTGTAGTACTCAACCGCCATGAACTCATCGACCTCGACGCTTCCGTACTCGCAGACCCGCCCCAGGTCATTGCGCCCGAGGTCGACCAGCATCACGTGCTCGGCTCGCTCCTTGGGGTCAGCCAGGAGCTCGTCCGCCATGCGCTGGTCCGCCTCCGCGGTGGCCCCCCGCGGGCGGGTGCCGGCCACCGGACGCATCGAGATCTGGCTGCCGGCAACGCTGATCATCGGCTCGGGGCTCGCGCCCGCGACCTCGAAGTCGCCGAAGTCCAGGAAGTACATGTACGGGCTCGGATTGACCGTACGCAGGCCGCGATAGATCGAGAACGCCTCCAGATCCACGAGTGGTGCGGACCAGCGCTGGGAGGGCACCACCTGGTAGGCGTCGCCCGCGTAGATGTACTCGATGATCCGCGCCACCACCGCCTCGAAGTCCTGGGCTGACATATTTGATGTAAATGACGGGGCCTGCCGGCCCGGTTTTGTGGGGCCAGTGGGGTGCGGCACCGGCCCCGCCAGACACCGGCGCACCTCAGCGATCGTCTCGGTGGCGCGCCGGTAGGACGCTTCCAGGTCCCCTTTCTCGGTATAGACGTTGGCGAGCACCGTGACGGTGTGCTTTAGATGGTCGAATGCGACCATCGCGTCGGTGAGCATCAAGGCGAGGTCGGGGACGCCGATCGGGTCCGGGTTAGGCTCGCCGAGGCACTCCACCGAGCGCACCAGGTCATAGGCGAAGACCCCCACCGCACCACCGGCGAACGGCGGCAGCCCGGGCAGCGGCGCAGCGCGGAAGCGGTGCAGCTCGGCGCCCGCCAGCGCGTAAGGGTCTCCGGGGTCCCCCAACGACCAGCGGAGCACCTTGCGGGGGCGCAAGCCGATGAACGAATAGCGGCCCACGCGCCCCTGCTCGGCGGACTCGAGCAGGAAGGACGGCTCGCGCATGCCCTTGCGCATGCCGCCCGCTCGGCTTCCGGCCTCGCCCTCGCGCATGCCGCCCGCTCGGCTTCCGGCCTCGCCCTCGCGCATGCCGCCCGCTCGGCTTCCGGCCTCGCCCTCGCGCATG
>JAABUZ0100000898.1_pt1 | contig 63288 bp, 67 predicted proteins | sample 5562091 | NCBI WGS metagenome assembly JAABUZ01 (sample SAMN12813069, study PRJNA571459) | rock metagenome | isolation source: Antarctica rocks | place: Antarctica: Victoria Land, Linnaeus Terrace sud | collected 2015-12-21 | reverse complement strand
TAAGTGACATGGGGTGGGGTGAGAGGAGATGAAGTGGGATGGGGGGGTTTAGGTGGATGGCGGCTGAGGATAGGGCAAGGGAGGGAGTGTAAGGCGGGGGTGTTGGTTGTATATGAGGAGGAGAGAAGGGGTGGGGAGGTAGAGGTGCTGGTTGTATTTGGAGGACGATGGAAGGGATTGAAGAGGAAGAAGAGAAAGAGAGATGAGAGAGAGAACAGAGGAGATGAATGCGACGGGGGTTGGATGCTAGAGGAGCTGGGTTTAGAGAGAATGGATGCTAGAGGGCATGGATGCTGGAGAGAACAACTGCGAGAGGGGATCGATTCTAGGGAAGATGAATACTAAAGATCACAGATGTCAGAGGGCCCGGATGCTAGAGAGAACGAATGCTAGATCAAGGGTTTTCGCTGTTGATGCTAAGGGACGAGGGAAGAAGTGGTTATATCTTGATGTACGGTTCAAATGTAGGGAGTCACGTTGGTTTTGAATACGTGGCAGCGAACAAGCGCGTCGAGAGATGGAATCAGATAAATTATGGTGGAGGTGAGAGTAGGGTGGTATCTTATCAATAGCTACGACGGCATGAATAGGGGGAGGAGGCAAGACTTCGATTGTGTATTTGTGGAGTCGATCTGTTCACGACAATCATACGATCAATAGAGAATAGGGTCTAGTAGATGCGTTGCTATCGCTAAATGTAGGCGTAGCTCTAAGAATGTTGGTCTCAAGATGTGCCTTTGGCAGGCCCGCCCTTCTATCGTTTTCCAAGCTAAAATTGATGGAGAGTAGAGATGTACTGTGCTGGTGTTGCTGAGATGTTGGCGGGATGTTGTTGGTGCTGGGTAAGATACTTGCTAGGAAAGCCGTGTCGAGGGGGTGAGTCGAGGGGATAAAGATGCTGTGTAGGAATGCTTTTGGTGAAATGCTGAGTCCAGTGAATGGAAGGAAGCTGTTCGAGGAGTTGAAGGCTGTGGTGGTACCTTGGTGTTGATCAACCAGGGAGAATTCAAAGTTAGCCCATCTTGATCCATGTACCATCAGCTACCAGCATGTCTTCATGTCCAATCTGGTAGGTTTCTTCTTTCTCCATATCCAGTCCTGTTTTTCCAAATACCACTTCTTGATCACCACCTCACTACCATTCGACAACGGACCACGTCCTCCGCCAAAACGACACCAGCTCAACGCCCAGTATCTTCCATAGGACTGTCCCTCCCCATTCGACCCCACTCGTTTCAAGAGCGACGTGGGTATCCGGGAATGGTAGTATTGAGAATCTTGATAGGGCTCCTCTTCGCCACAGACAACAACTTCTCCGGCACCACCTCATCCGAGCGGCGCTCCACCGCATCGCACCCATCGCGATATTGCTCTCCCAGCAGCTCCTGCTCAATCAGATAGCTCTCAACCTCCATAGCATCTTTGTGTTCTTTCAACAACGTGTCGACCGTGATCTTGACGCAGCTGAGATTCATATCCCAAAATGCCTCGAAGGGTTCACGCCAGGGGACATGGGGGCCAAAGTCTAGAGGGATGTCGTTGACCCGAACGTTCATTGTTAGAGTCCGAAGGCCGATCATTTCGCAGCCGACGCGCCACAGAGTCTTCTCGTAGTAATTGTCGTATTTGGCTTTCCAGATGCGGTAATCGGTCCATCCGCAACCAGCAGTGTAGTGGTTGATCTCCAAATTTCTGATGACTTCTTTCGAGGATGGAGCGATCATATCCATGAAAGTTTGGAGAGCACGCATGCCTGTAAAGCGAAAGATATGAAGGCGGTAGAAGAACTTGGCGGCGCCCGCGGCGATGCGTGGGTGGACGTGGAGCAGAGCAGCGAACCCTGTTGGGATGGAGTAAGTCGGAAGATCGGTTTCATTGGATCTGATACGTCGAGGATAATCGAGCTGTCGACGACGACGCCATGCTGCTGGTTTGATCTTTGGTTGAGCCTCGTCTGGCTGGTTCGGGAGGGTGTAGATGAGCGCTTTCGATTTCTGCGAAACGAACTTGACGTGAAAGGTCAACGGATGATCGAAGTAAGACCCGAAGATCTGATCCTGCAACTCCTGTGGGAGTCTCAAGAAGGGAAACGGCTTCGCTGGCACGGCTGGCTTTGGTTTGCGTGTCTCCTGGACCGGAAGGCGTACAGAAATCTTTGCAAGGGTGCCTGGCACGTCGATTGGGAGAGCTGCATCTCGTGTGAAGGGGTCCTCCAATGCATAGCTCGGCACCTTGACCGATTGCTTGAGTGGACGGGGAATATGCTGCTTGCGCTCGTTCACATCTGGCGCGAACGTTGCCTGCTTCACCAGCTTGGCGAGTTGCGCCTTCCTCGGAAATAAAGACTTCGTCTGACCTTTATTCTTCGCCATATCGAAAGCAGATAGTTCTTCGATTGTCCGATTTGGCGGAGTGCTTGAAAGCGCTTGTTGAGGAGAACAGGCACGAAGGTCTTGCTGGTAATTGAGAATCGGATTGTCGATGGTTTCGGTTGATGTATTCAAGAAGATGGTCGCAGAGCAGTGATGGATTGTGAGTTTATTCAAATTAGAAAAGGGATTGTGAAGAGAGAATTTTTCGGTTGCTCGCCGTGGGAGGAAAATGGCTCGTGAGGTGAATGTGTAATCGTGCGAGAACCGGCTTCAGAGCTAGCAAAGCTGTGAATCAGCCAATTGACTAGGTTCGAAATTTTCTGCTATTGTCTCTAATGCATCGATACCAAGAATAGCAAAAGTGAAGATTGGTTGAAGCTTTCCAAGGTGAATGAGACCCTGCATATCTCGAATAAAGTACCAAGCCACGGCAGCCAGAAAGGTAAAGTAATAAATGGAGCATGATGGAGCAGGCAACAATGCCATCTAGGATCGAGACAACAAGGTCCACGTGACAGATCCCATTCACATCGTCGTCACGCTAACAAAAGGAGTAGAGCAGGAAGGAACTGTAGATGACGGACCATACCAACTATGTACTCAGTGAGAACACAGGTTGCACAGATTGAAGCACTCTTAAAGGTATCCGAGGCTTTGAATCCATGTGGGTCTTTAAGTAAGGTAGTGACGAAGGAAAGTGCTACTTAGTCTAGTTATGCATCTCTCAATTATTCTGGTCTTTGGCAAAGCGATGAAAAGCACTTCAATGACAAGTATACTGGCAGCATTCCAGCCCCTGGGCGAGGAGCAGTCACACTGCCCCGATCTGGAGGACATTAGGCGATTTGGCCATAGGCATTCCCTAGTCAATGAGTCTTGGAGCGACTACTTTGTTCTCCAACATCTGGCAACGATCGTGCACATTTACCAGCATTGACTGCATTTTGAACTTCTACTTTCCTACTAGAATTGGGTTCGAAGGCTCCGTAAGAGCATCGATCTATGAGCGTCACCATTTCTACATAAGCGCGTAACGACTGTTGCCAGAAAGGGAGGGTCCCGTGATTTTTATACGGTATGATCCTGAGACAGGATAGTCATGGAAAGAGATCAAAAACAAGCTGACGGCAGGCGGTCAATATTAATAGCAGCTGATATGGTGTAGACTGTGAAGCTTTTACACGTAGGAACAGGCTGGGTGGCGATGGGATGGGGAAGGGGGGGGAAATTGGTCTATCTATTCGGGTGGAGACTCGACAACCGTGACGGGAAAACCTCGAAAAACGAAGACCTCCCGAGTGAACCAATCAACACATGATTGACTGATGATGCTGTCCCATCACGCAAGCACTTCCTCTCTATCACTTCAGATCGACGCCTTGTACCACCGTTACTCACAAATCTATGTCCTCGCGACTTCCATCTCTCCCTCTGAGATTAATCTTCTCTCCAAGCAGCCGCCCAACCCTCCGCCCCACCCTATCCCTCCACCCACTCCACCGAACCATAGCCGGCGGCCCACAACGCACCCAACCCCTCAAGATCTGGCCCTTCGTAGCAATCCTCGCTCTCGGCTCAGGCACCTACGTCTTCATGGTCAAATCCCGCGTCGGCACCGAAAACAACTCTTCACAGAAACGCCCCCGCAACCTCAGCCCCAACGGGCAATAGGCTCCAACGACTGCCAACCTCTCCTTCCACAACAACCATGCCCTCCCTCCCCTCACCACCCCACAAAGAGCGTCTCTCCGCTCCTCCCAAGCCAACTCCCACGTTCTCCCCCGAATCCGTCCACGTCGTCTATGTCCTCGGCGGCCCGGGCGCAGGCAAGGGCACGCAATGCGCGAATCTAGTGCGGGACTACGGCTTCAAGCATCTCTCGGCCGGCGACCTCCTCCGCGCGGAGCAAGACCGTCCGGATAGCGAATTCGGAAGCCTGATCAAGGAGAACATCGCCAACGGCAAAATAGTACCCATGGAGGTAACCGTGCAGCTGCTCGAAAACGCCATGAGCGCCGAGCTCGAGAAACGAGGAAAGAAGCGAGAAGCTCAGAAGTGGGAGGTCCCGAAGGAGGATGCCGCCAAATTTTTGATCGACGGTTTGTCCCTCCTTACCGCTGGCCCTCAAGCCCACAACCCCTCACTGACACCCCCCCCCCTCCCGCAGGCTTCCCCCGCAAAATGGACCAAGCCCTGCATTTCGAATCCTCAGTCTGCCCCTCACAGTTCACGCTCTTCTTCGACTGCCCCCCCTCCGTAATGCAGGAGCGCCTCCTCAACCGCGGCAAGACGTCCGGGCGCAGCGACGACAACGCCGAGAGCATCGCCAAGCGCTTCCGCACGTTTGAGGAGACCAGTATGCCGGTCGTGGAGTACTTTGAGAAGGGGGGGAAGGTGGTGAGGGTCGATGCGACAGGGGGCCCGGCAGAGGTATATGAGGTTGTGAGGAGGAGGATGGGGGAGAGGGGGATGGAGATGGTGGGGAGGTAGGGGGGGAGGGAGAGGGAGGGGATACGAGGAGGAATAGATGGCCGAAAGGGGGGTAAGGCGTGGGGATAATACGTCTCCCTAGGTTTTCATTCTTCGAATAGCGGGTTCCGTCTCCATATAACATTACGCGTTCAATTGGACACTAGAACCGAATTGCCTCATCTTGCATTCGGGGGAGGCAAGGGAGGTTTTGACTCTGTAAGGAGGAGGGTGGGGGCAGGGGATTGGATAGATGCAAGAGTAGGACCAAGACATAGATGGGCGAAAGGGGTTTATGACGTAGGGATAATACGTCCCAGGGTATTCACTTCTCGGATAGCGTGCCTAGTCTACACGTATTATTACGCATTCAATTAGACGGTACAACGAATATGCCCCATCCTGCATCTGAGCTCAATGTACATGGTTCATTATCAAGGTCTACCTGTCGGTTTACCTTACTCGGAGATGAACCCGATCAGAAATATGCAGCCTTCCATATCCAAATCCTGAGAAAGTTGAGAATCAAGCCGGGACGCTCATCCCATCTAGCAGCTCCAACAGCCCCCAAACGCCATGCCAACGTGAAATCGCTATCAAGCAAGCCAAACGAGCTACTTCTGCCGATGCCGATTGCACACAACCATCAACACAAACGCCACCACACGGTACACCAGCCCCAGCACAAACAGCATATACAAATCCCTCTGGAAATGCCCAAGCCGATAGCCCAGGTACCCCGCCGCATGATCCACATGGTACAGATACGCGAGCGGGCGCACATTCTGATCGAAATACAGCTCCGCGAGCCACGTCCCCGGCGAAGCGCGCCACAGCCACTGCATGTGCCAGACGCGTACCTGTGCGAGCGAGGGACTCAGGCCGTTGAGGACGCCGGCGATGAGGGAGGTCATGACGGCGAGCAAGGGCCCGTCCTCGCGGCGGGTGAGCATGGAGATGCAGGACGCGAGTCCGTAGATGCACCAGAAATAGAGGAGGTTGGCGACGAAGGCGGCGGGGAAGGGGATGCGCGGCGTGGCGAGCAGGAGGAAGAGCGTGGTGAAGTGCAGGTTCGCGAGAGCCATGCGCGGCAGCGTGGAGGCGCCTTTGCCGACATTGTAGGCGAGGCGGTGGTGGCCTGCGGCGGCTTCGCGCCAGTAGACGAGTTTCTCTTCGCCGAAGATCTTGACGCCTGGGGAGGAGGCGGTGAGGCCGATGGAGAGGCCGACGAGGAGGGCCATTTGTGGGACGGCGGCGTAGTTGAGGGAGGAGGAGAGGACTTCGTAGGGGAAGTGGAAGAAGCCTTGGAAGTTGATGCCGTGCGAGTTGAGCTGGGCGAGGCCGATGAGGAAGCCTGCGAGAGCGCCGACGCCGAGTTCGCTGAAGAAGCTGCTTTTTAGGCGGATTTGCTGGGTGATGGATCGGAGGAAGCAGAAGTAGGTCTGGCGCCACCAAGGCGCGCCACGCATCTTGATGGAGCTTCGCAGAGCCTGGGTTTCCTGCTGTGATACGGATAATACGCTGGAGTGTTTTTAAAGGTTGTATTGGTGGTTTTTCCAGTGCTCGATCAGAGCCGGTAGACCGGTCTCGCCGACTGGCTTATATAACTGACCTTGGCCGGCAATAATGTCCATTACCACGTCTGCAGGATTAGCGTGTTCTGGGAATTTGAATCCCACGTTCTCAAAGTATCCCTGGACGTCGCTTCCAGGACCTTGGAAGATCATTCGACCCGCACCGAACAGGAGCAGGTTATCTAGAGACTCGAAGATTTCCTGCCGTGGCTGGTGGATGATGGTGACGATGGTAATGCCCAGTCGAGAAAGTTCCTTTAGTGTTCTCATGATTGAAGAGGCGGATGTTGCGTCCAGGCCAGAAGTTGGTTCGTCCAAGAACAGCGCCTATTAGTTTTCGAAGTCAGCTTTTGCACTTGTAGCTAGTGGACGAAAGCATGAGGCATGTGCTTGGACCGGATGCTGCTAAGACATCGTTCAAGCTTCTGGAGCCCTCAAGAGGGTATCCCATGCCCTGGCAAGAGACGGTGCACCAATTCTTGGTACGTTCAAACAAAACGGTGTAATAAAGTGATGATAGGCGAATCGACCAGTGAAGGTCTATAGCTAAAAGACAAAACGTCAAAGAATTCCAGTTGCACGGCCAAGGGACCCAGAAGGAGCGATTGCAGAATGCTTCAAGTTGAATGTTGAATGTTGACGCGATTGAACCCTGACTGCTAGAAAAAGCACCCTGCCAGGGCATGGGATAAGAGATTTTCAAGAATCTGCTTACCATTGGAAGGGCCGCCAATTCCATCCCGATACTAACACGCTTTCTCTGTCCCCCGGAGATCACTGGTACTGCAGCGCTTCCTACCAAAGAGTCTTTGACGTGTGCAAGCTGAAGACATGATAATAAGATATCGACGTGACGCTGAACTTCTGCGTCCGACCAATTGGAAGGAAGTCGGATGCGCGCACTGTGCAGGATGTTCTCCCGGACCGTGAGCTCAGGAAGAACAATGTCATCTTGAGGTACATAACCAATGATCTTCTTGTAGCTTGATTCCAGCAATCAGCAGTGCCCTTTCTTAAGTGTCCTCCGGAATTGGCTTAGCTACTTAGATATATTTCCAGGTACCCCATTGATCTTAGTGGTGCCTCCCGTATGCGCTGTCTTGCCCATCAATACATTAACGAAAGTGGCTGCAGATCATCAGTACTGCAAATGAACATCATGGGCCCTTCAGGCAGGGGAGGGGTAAGGTACTCTTTCCTGCCCCAGAAGCTCCCATGACCCCCGAGAGTGTTCCGCGATTGATATTGCCAGTGACTTCAGACAGGATTGGCCTGCTAGCCTTGTTCGGGAGGAACGCCAGGTCGATAAATTCAAACGATAAGCCGAAGCTTGTCGCACCAATACACCGCGACATTGACTGAATGAACAATTGCAAATCGGATCTTGGCTTAGCAGTGATAGGCTCCACTTCGTCAAATGCATAAGGTGCGGCTCCACCAAAACCAGTATCTGACCGTTGTACGGTAACAATCCTTGAGCTTACGCCACAATCATCGTCTTCTAAAGGTTGATATTGCTGTCCATGTTGCTCCATATCAACTAAGGTGACGGCTCGTCTTAACAAGGATTTTGGTTCTTTGAACGCCGCTCGAGGTTTTCTCTTGAGCCGTTCTCGAAACTTTGCACCGAGTGTCCAGATTATCAGAACTAAATCAAGCGCTATGAGGAAACCCAGGGGTAGATAAGTCATATTGTAATAGCTACCCTCTGGGCAGCGTGCACCAACGGTGCATTTTGTTGGCTCGTATGCCCCTCTGGAGCAGTAATGGGCAGCAGGACAGACGATGGACGTGACTCCGCCTTTTGGACAGTAATTGCCCTCTTTACAAACGATAGGTTCAAGTGGCCCCATTGGAAAAGGACAGGTTCCCCCAGATAGCCTAGCACTGTTGCAAGCAGAGTAAGGTGGGCACCATTGCGGTAGCCTGATGACCGTGTTGTTCTGGCCTTGAAGAGTTGATGTTAGAGTGCGGATGTAAAATCACCATTCCACCAAAAACTTACACAAGAAGCCCAGATTGCAACCATGATCGTTCCAGAAGCTTGCATTTCCGAGAGTGACCGGTTGCGTCCCAGGATAACACAAGGCTGCGGAGGAAGGTGGTCTGCCTGCTTGAACCTCCTTCGCTGAGGCGTAGTACTTGGCGGACTGCTCAGTGCTGTTTTCCCCAGTGCAGGCGTTGTCGACCAAGGAAAGCTTGGAACCATCGCCAGCATCAAGGGGTTGGAATCGAAGGACATTCGTGCTGTTGTCGACGACATACGGTGCCTTACTGTTAGGAGGATTGTCCGCCCAATATACTGGTTCGGAAGTGTCCTTGGAGCCTTCTGAAACGGGTTTGATAGGAAAGAACCATTTGCCATTGTCGCCTACGTAAACATCATCATTGCCATGTCCAATGCATCGCCAAGCTTCATGCGGCTGGGAGTTGTGGACTTCGATCTGGCGCGTGGGCTGTATAGCGCATTGACACGATGCTGTGTCCACAAAGAACGGTCCATCTGGCGCTTTCGAAGGTATCGGGGTGCCAGACATCGCCACCAGCGTCTGGCGGAGCTTGGAGATCTTCTGGGGAATTATGGACACCTGGGCGGCCAAAGAGTTTTGGAGGTGAGGACATGTTTGCGGCTGCGTGTGGGCTGACTTTCAATGATCCTCCACGATCCATCGTGGCGGGAGCAAGCGCAATTTCAATAGGATAGCCGACAGGGCGCAGTACACTTCTCACAAGCTTCCTGAAGGAAGTGGATTGGGAATACCTTAGTACTTAGTAGTAGTATAATTAGGCATCGCACCGTTTCAACGTTGTTGATCCTTCCCCCTCAGCCCGAGTCTTGGCATCTGTTATCCATGCGAGCCATTCACGGTCAAGAGAGTATTGGAACCTAAGGTGCCCAGCTTCTTCGCGTCTGAGATTGTTGATGACCACGTAGCGGAGGAGATTACGGCTATACTCCAGTTGGATGCCAAAATAAAGAAGAGTGGACCGAGGGCAAGTTATCAAGCCCTTGAATGCCGAATGCCACAAGATGAAGTCTGGACTTCGAAATCATCGGGCCAATTAACGCATGACGCTTCGAGATGCCGTCGAAGATTATCCGGTTCTCGTTGACCAACGACAAATTTGATGTGAAAACGTACTGCAGACCCCAAACGGCTCAGAATCCACTGACCGTCCTCTGTGCCAGTCCAAAGTGCGAAGAGTGGTTTATTGTGCGTGACAACATCTCCAATCCCTTTGTTGAGCTGGCCATCAGACTACAAACGCAGTGCAGGGATACTTAAGCGGCCATGTATGGTATTCCGGATGAGAACATAGAGACGCGAGGAAGTCTGACTTTCTCATGCTGGACATCAAACGATGTGGCTCCTACTGGCTAGCAATCATGTCTGACGAAGATGGGAGTTATTGGAATCTCGGGCGGAATTACGACAACTTGATAGCGCGCAGCACACGTAGAAAGCAGTCTTGACAGGAGGAGCGGAACGATCGTGATCATACTTTCTAGTTCCTTGTAGCAGAACAGATGCTATGTGTTTCCGCCAACCTCAGAGCTCCTGGCAATCCAGCTCGCAATCAGCGCATAGTCTCTATCGAACTAAGTAGCACAACATCATCGATGTGGCACGTCCATCAAGCGAAAGAAAAAAGATCTGGATTACCCTCAAGGAGAGACGGTGACTGCCCAGCTTCCCTGATGCTACTTGTCCACGGGGATCGTCGCGAAGGCGCTCATGGCGGCCTTGTTGATCTCAGGCGTGAACTTTCCATGCTCCTCCACCATCTTCGCCATCAGCTTGAAATAGTTGACATAGAAAGCGGGCGTGACGGTATTGAAGAACCTGGCCTCTTCGTCGAAAGGATTCGAGAACGTATGCGGTGCTCGCACAGGGACAGTTACGTAGTCGCCTGTTTTAGCGTCAACATCGGGCTGGGGTTCCTTGAGGCCAGTGGTATGGAAGCGCACGGTTCCTTTGGTCACGAGGAAGGTTTCATCGTGCATCTCGTGCCAATGCGCAGGAGGGCCGGAAGTGTTAGGTGGGATGATGAGCTCAACGGCTCCGAGGCGATTGTCTGGGAAAATGATAAGCGGCTAAGGAAAGGATGAAAGAAATTGTACGAAAGCATAAGAGGATGTGAGATTAGTACCTGTATGTGACCCATCCTCCATGACTCGAAGAGTGAGCGGCCCAAGTTTGATGATTTCTCCCTCTTTAGCCGGGACAAAGTTGATATGCTCCTGAGGTTTTTCGAGCAGAGCTGGGGGTCCTTCGCGGGTGGCCATCGTATTAGATTGATATAAGCTAGATGGTTCGTTTCAATAATATATGAGGATCGATAGTGTTGTCGACAGAATAAAGTACATGTAGTTGGGGTGAAGATTAACATGCGAACAGGAACGCATTCTTCAGTTGGTGCCTGAAGATGATCGGCTTTGAAGGAATCCAAAGGCCGCTATCTCCGATGCATGGACAGTAGAGGAAAAATGAGCAACAGATGAGAGAATTGATTGACTTATTACAAGGTAGTACTATTATGCATGCACTTGAAGTACAACAGATTGTCTTGCTTCGTCGATGTTGTTTGCCGTCCTGACTGCAGATAAGCTTAAGCTCCCGCATTTGAAGGGCTCACTACATGCATGCCTACTTTAGGAAGCGGCTATCTCACGAATCACTGTGTCTTTGTCCAGGGGTAAGTTACCAGGGGATGGACGCATCTGACACAGGGCAATGGTCGACATGGGCTAAGTTGGAGCAAGTAGACGTATATTTGCATCTTGACCGGAACACCCTCAATGAGACCTTTGACACTACCTCACTGTGTAAAGCATCCACCTCTGTTCATTACCACAAACGAGTATGATACGATATTGAGCTATCGGACAATGATCGATTCAGGGAGCGTCGCCATGGTACAGTGCGAGTGTGCAAGGTGTATTGCTCTCAACCGCTTGGCAAAGGTGCCTTGAGTGATTGGCTCGAGAGGGCGACGTTCAGCGCGCTGGCCTCGTGAAGTAGTCGTTACATTACTTTGATGTACGGGCTCGACGGGGTACCTGATTTAGTCTTCTGCAGAATCTTTGTGGATGACTTGCAAAAGTGGTTGCCTTGGGAGCCTTGTTTGCGCAGGCCGCCCGGAAAAGGTAGGAAGCAATTGCCGACGAACAATCGGGAAGGAGCAACAGGGTTCACAGATCTGGGAGACGCTAGTGGACTTAATGTTTTGTACCCGGTACAGACCGTTTCCTGACCTTCCCAACCGTAGTTTCTGCTCTATCATGTGGCCCCCAAAGCAGTAGAATTCATGAGGTGCTAAATTTGAGGACATGGTGGATACTATGTATATGGGTTCGGAGAGGATCTGGTGTTCGATGGGCCAAGCGTACTAGTAAAGTAGCCTTACTGACCGGATCGGACTCACCCCCGCGCGCACGTTTGTCGCACGCTCGGATCGGTCGAGATCTCAAATCCCGGGCACTAGCGTGACACGGAAGGACGTTTATGCCGAAATGACTCTGACATATTTTCCAATGGCCAAATGTGGGCGCCTACAGACTATCGATAGAAGCCTTTTGACGGTTGCATCCACTCCTTTTGCCCCGAGAACAAAGAATATAACCTCACGCCTATGTACATACTGTTCGCCCTTCCTTCCACTCGTTAGACTCACCATAGTCAAGCACTGGATTCTGCCATAGCAGCTTTCACTTTTGCCTTCACTCCTTTGCCTATCATAGTTCATCATGAAACTCCCTTTCTCCAATTCCAAGGCCTCAACCGCCACAAGCGATAGCAACAACGTCCCTAGGCCCACTGCCAGCGAGAATACATCAACTTCCCAGCTTGAAAAAGATCTCCCCCGGAATTCATCTCGGAGCCCGTCACCTCGCAACGTCGATTCATATTATGGAGAAGAAAAGGTCGTGGAGGCGACCCCCTTAGAAGAGGCCGAGGCTCTGGACAAGCTCGACGATGAGCAGGAGTATCCGAAAGGGGCCAAGTTGGGCATAATCACCGCTTCGCTCTGTCTCTCCGTTTTCTTGATGGCTTTAGTACGCGTAGACCATGATCTCGTCCCCACATTTCAGTACTTACTAGAGACAGGACAACACTATCATTGCGACTGCAATACCCAAGATAACCGACCATTTTAAGGCGCTCGAAGATGTTGGATGGTACGGTTCCGGTATACTACCCTCTGGCCTGGCTCTAAGTTGCAAGCCATTGCTGACTCCCTCTAGCTTATTTCCTCACCACTTGTGCCTTTCAGCTACTCTTCGGCAAATTCTACTCCTTCTTCAGCATTAAATGGGTATACCTAAGCGCCATTGCCATATTCGAAGTCGGGTCTCTGATTTGCGCCCTTGCGCCAACGTCTGTTGCTCTTATCATCGGCCGTGCGGTTGCTGGCATCGGATCGGCCGGAATATTCTCTGGAGCCCTTGTTATCGTTGCATATACCGTACCGTTGGTTAAACGACCGATCTACACTGGCATCATTGGAGCTATGTATGGCATTGCCTCGGTGGCTGGACCTTTAATGGGGGGCGCCTTCACAGATCACGTCAGTTGGAGATGGTGTTTCTACATCAATCTTCCAATAGGTGCCGTCACCATCGCTGGAATAGCCGTTTTCTTCACTTCTCCCGTTCGGCACAGAGAGGAATCCATTGGGTTCAAGGCACGCTTCAAGCAATTCGACCCTTTTGGTACTGCGGTCTTTATGCCATGTGTTATCTGTCTCCTTCTCGCGCTGCAATGGGGCGGCACGAAATATCACTGGAGCAATGGAAGGATCATCGCCCTCTTTGTAGTCGCTGGCATTCTCGCCATCGCGTTTGGCCTGATTCAAGTCTGGCAGCAAGAAAACGCCACTATTCCCCCCAGGATCCTGAAACAGCGAACTGTAGGTTTTGCCTTCTGGTATGTTGGCGCCCTGGGTGGATCATTCTTCGTCATGATTTACTACGTCCCGATCTGGTTCCAGGCAATCAAAGGCACAAGCGCCACAGAGTCAGGAATCCGCAATCTCCCAATGATCCTCAGTCTAGTCCTTTTCTCGATCGCAGCCGGAGGCGCGGTGACCGCCCTTGGCTACTATACACCGTTCATGATCGCTTCATCGGTCTTCATGTCCATCGGTGCGGGCTTAATTGCTACCTTCAAAGTTGATTCCCCAATTGGACATTGGCTTGGGTATCAAATCGTCTATGGATTTGGTGTTGGAATTGGCATGCAACAAGCTCTGATAGCGGCTCAGACCGTTCTAAAGCTGAAGGATGTCCCGACAGGCACTTCTATGCTCATTTTTGCCCAAACCTTCGGAGGGGCCCTGTTCATCTCGGTGGCGCAAAACGTCTTCACCAACCGCCTGGCATCAAACCTAGTTCGGACTGTTCCTACCCTTGACCCGGCCATCGTGCTCAAAACCGGGGCCACGCAGCTTAGCAAGGCGGTTGCTGCGCAGGATCCATCCCTCCTTCCCGGCGTCTTGTCGTCATATAACGATGCGCTTGATCAAACATACTACGTCGCTGTGGCATTGGCATGTCTATCGATCTTCGGCGCCCTAGGCATTGAGTGGAAATCCGTGAAGGGCAAGAAGCTCGAGACTGTGGCCGCTTGAGTTTTACATCTTCAGCGTCATTGCTTGCAAAAATATGCTATTGGTTGCGGCCGCGTCTAGAGCATTTGCAATATATTGGCGTTAGCATTGTGGGAGCGAGCAATTCTAGAGATTCCCCATATCGAGCATCCTTTGCGGCGGTTTTGCGAGTGCGGAAGCTCTCTTCTACTTCTCTGAGGCGCATACATGGTTACTACGCGGGTGCCTAATTAGTATATATCATCGACTCCCTAAATATCTCAGCCCGTTCAACTGGCTTTTAACGCTGTGACACAAAAAGGGTCATGTTGCCTGATGTTCGTCTGGACAGTTGGACGGCATTATTACTGTGGGACGATTAGAACTAAGCATGCCTCAATCCATAGCAATGATCTCTTATGACCAAAGCTGCTGTTTGTAAGGGACACGCCTTTAGCCCGGATCACTTGAGCTTCGGTCAAAGCAAGGCCGATCAGATAAGATGGAGAGATAAGAGCTGCCCCTCGTCCCATGGTACTTGCCCCACCAAGCTGCAGCAACTTTGCTCTAGTCTGCATGTAGAAAAAGCAACGCCCAGCAACATAGAATTCTTCTTTCCTTGCACATCATTGTTGTTTTTGATCACCCAAAATGACTATCTCAAAGATCCATGCCCGCTACGTCTACGACTCCCGCGGTAATCCCACCGTCGAGGTAGACGTCGTCACCGAGACCGGCCTGCACCGAGCCATTGTCCCTTCCGGAGCTTCGATCGGGCAGCACGAGGCCCACGAGCTACGAGATGGCGACAAGTCCAAGTGGGGCGGCAAAGGTGTCCTGAAGGCCGTCGAGAACGTCAACAAGATCATCGCACCGAAGGTGATCGATGCCAATCTGGATGTGAAAGACCAGAAGGCCGTCGATGACTTCCTCATCAAGCTGGACAACACCAAGAATAAGACGAACTTGGGTGCCAATGCCATTCTTGGCGTGAGCTTGGGCATCGCTAAGGCTGGTGCTGCCGAGAAGGTGAGTCGTCTTCAACTGCCACAAACGAACAACTCTGAGATCACTTAGAAAGTACCACTCTATGTGCATGTGTCCGACCTTGCAAGGACGAAGAAGCCATACGTCCTGCCAATTCCTTTCCAGAACGTTCTCAATGGTGGGTCCCACGCTGGTGGCCGCCTTGCGTTCCAAGAATTCATGATCGTACCTAGGTAGGACAATTACCACGGCTTAAGTCACCATTCTTGGCTGATTCTTATAGCAATGCTCCGTCTTTCTCCGAGGCTCTGCGTCAAGGCAGCGAAGTCTATCAGCAGCTCAAATCGCTTGCCAAGAAGAAGTATGGTCAATCAGCTGGAAATGTAGGTGACGAGGGAGGTGTTGCGCCAGATATCCAGAGTGCAGAAGAGGCTTTGGATCTCATCGTCGAGGCCATCGAGAAAGCCGGATATACCGGAAAAGTCAATATTGCCATGGACGTCGCGTCTAGCGAGTTTTACAAAGAGGATGCACGCAAATACGATCTTGATTTCAAGAATCCAGATAGCGACCAAAGCAAATGGCTTACCTACGAGCAGCTTGCGGACTTGTACAAGCAACTCATCAGCAAGTATCCAATCGTTAGCATTGAGGATCCATTCGGTGAAAACGATTGGGAAGCCTGGAGCTACTTCTACAAGTCGTCGGACTTGCAGATCGTTGGGTAAGTTGCTGGCAAGTGCAATTGAGGGGAACATGGCTGACGTAGAGTGTTCCTCAAGAGATGATCTGACCGTCACGAGTATGGAGATTGCTTGCACGTAAACGCTACTAAAGGCTGACTGAATTCGGCAGATCCCGAATTCATCAAGAAAGCCATCGAATTAAAGTCTTGCAACGCCTTACTACTCAAGGTCAACCAGATTGGTACCCTGACGGAATCGATTCAAGCCGCCAAGGATGCCTTCGCGGCAGGTTGGGGTATGTTTAAACTTTCCTTGGGGGAGACATCATGTGACCGGGATTCCAATATGGATACTTGAGTTGCTTCGCTATTCAGCTCTCCTTGAGTCTACCTGGGTGATTGACTGACAATACACAGGTGTTATGGTGTCTCATCGCTCGGGAGAAACAGAGGACGTCACCATTGCCGACATCGTTGTCGGTCTGCGCTGTGGGCAGATCAAGACAGGGGCTCCTGCCCGCTCGGAACGTTTGGTATGACATTCTTTCCTCAACGGACTCCACTATCTATACTGATATCTTAAAGGCCAAGTTAAACCAGATCCTGCGCATCGAGGAGGAACTTGGAGACAAGGCTATCTTTGTAGGCAACAACTTCCGTAAGGCAGTCGATCTCTGAAAAGATCACGGCAGCGCTTGTGATGGATGACTGGGGAGAAGGCATTAGCAATACTAGGGATGAGCCAAGCGTTGATTACTTAGCATGATGAATCAAAAGTTGTACATCCACGAGAATTCTTTTTGAGTGAATGGACATGGAAAGATCCTCATGTAGATTTCTGTTGTCCTCATCACTTCGAATATCGAAAGCGGCAATAGGAACACCTCGGACATAGTCGGCCTCAAAATGCGCTAAATGCGGCAAGTTTAGCGCAATTGCTCCAATTGCGCTCCATTTACATATGCGGGCGTCACTTCGTTCCACACACAAAGTTCTTCCACGAGAGACGGTTCTGCAACCTCTTAGATATTGCGACAGCGACGCTGACCCTACCGTTTTTCACGAACACACAGCTACTAAAACCCATCATGGCGCCGCCAAGGAGAGATTGTACGTCCTCCCCCGCTACTAAAGGCGGCGCCGCGAGGCAATTGTTCAACGGTTTTGATCATCTGACAAAGTTCTCTACATATAGACGAGGACGAGGACGACGATGACAGTAGCACACCTGAGTCTTCACCCACTGGTCCCACCATCGCCCGAAGGCACAAGTTTGAGGACGAGGAAGACGACAGTGATGTAAGCGGATCGCAATATCGGTCAGAAGCAGGGTACTAACGAGACATAGGTCGTCGATTCCTGGGATGCCGCTGAAGATTCCGACGTGGAGCGAGAAAAAGCCAAAAAAGTCGCTGAGGCTAAAGCGAAAGTGGAGGCCGAAGCCGCTGCCAACAAGAAGTCGAAGTCGCAGAGGGTAGAAGAAAAGAGAATGGAGCACTTGCGGCGGAAAATGGAGGAGGAGGAAGAGTCAAGCAGCGAAGAAGAGGACGAAGCCGAAAAGCGCGAACGATTACGGAAGACTGAACAGGCGGCGGACCTAAGCCACGCCGAGGACCTGTTCGACAACGTTGGGATCAGTAAGAATCGGTCTGCGAAGCCTGTGGTTGTTGCAGATCCAAAAGACCCGAATAAAGCAGTCGATCTCTCGTCATTCCCGCTCTTCAACCCAATGACCAAAGATCAATTCCTCAAGCTGAGGGAAACACTTGTGCCTATCTTAACGTCTAATTCAAAGAAGGCACAGTATACCCTGTTCTTACCAGAGTTCACAAGGCAGCTGGTCAAGGACCTGCCTAGCGAGCAGATCAAGAAGATCGCGAGTGGTCTCACGACCTTGTCGAATGAAAAGATGAAGGAGGAGAAGGCTGCGGAGAAGGGAGGGAAGAAGTCGAAGGCTGCGAAGAGCAAGACAAGCCTTGTGGCTAGCAGAGATGCGAGTTCCCGCGCGGATACAACGGCATACGATGAAGCTGAGTCCGTGCCTCACTTCTCCCAAGTCTTGCTCTATCAAGCTGACCAAAGCAGTGACGAAGATTTCATGTGAAGGAGGTTCCAACAGGAGTTGCTTTGACCCTGACCAGGCTACATGAATGAGCTATCCTCATGGTGTGTTTGATTTCGATCAGTCTCCCATGCCTCACCAGACAAGCCGAGAGAGATGCTTTCGGACACAGGATGCACAACGCATCGCCGGCAACATACCATCTCGCGGGGGGCGGAAGTTAGATGGACCTCTCATTTCGTGGAGGTACCTGGGCTCCGCCTTAGGCTATGTACAACTGGTCCGACCGTTCGACTCTTTACCACTGCGTTTCCACCTTAGTGGTTCTCGCGCTTACAAAAGGCACTTGCTGGGCAATCTGGCAGGATGAAGCATGTTTTAGGCATTGGGGAAAACCGGGACTTCTGCATTTCTTTACCCGAGCTAGACACACGAAGCAATATTCTTCAAACTACGCATTGCGTAAGGCCTAGTGCCATTATCAAATTACGTGTAGGAATTTATTAATGCGTTGAATGCCTGGCGAGCCCGGAGGGCTTCGCTTGTGTGCCGCAGATCCAGGGATTTTCCCGCATCAAATCCTGTCAACCCGCACCGCAACAATGCCACTCCAAAGGATCAGTCCTCCCAATTCGCCAGCATCTGCTCTATTCTTGAACCTCATGAGTCGAGTATTGTTTTCGTCGCTACAACAGCTGCATGACGTCCGCGCCTCTCTTCAAAGCATTGTTCAATCGCCCCATTCACGGGGTTGTGGATAAAACTTGACCACCTTGACATATGCCGGCTGTCAGCTCCAAGTCAGAGTTACAGTCGCAGCAGAATAAAGTACGGACTAGCAGCGCCTAAATATCATTCCAGATCTCTCTTTTCCATCTTCCTTGCGTAACCTTCCGCTGACTCAAAACTCAAAATAGCTCGCCCTCTTCTACAATGACCTGCTGGAGTGGGCCACCCGCATTTGGCTGCTTGCGCTGTTTTCTGATCTTGTGATTGCAGAGAGTTCTCGTCGAAAGACCTACGCACGGTCGGCAACTACACCTTGGGTCGCCTCATAGGCAAGGGATCCTTTGGCAAAGTCTATCTCGCAACGCACAAGCTCACCAATGGATCCAAGGTATACTCGTGTCTTACTCGCCTAGAGAGATATACTGAAAAGAGCTAGGTCGTGCTCAAGTCGGCACAGAAAGATGATTCGAACCTTGCGCGCGAGATCCACCACCATAGACAATTCCTACATCCACACATCGCTCGACTCTACGAAGTCATCGTAACCGAGAATCTAGTTTGGCTGGTCCTGGAATATTGTCCCGGTACGATGCCACAGCAGAGAACTAGTCCTTTAAATCTAAGTGATAGCAGGTGACGAATTATACAACTACCTCATAAACCATGGCCGACTACCCCTCGAGAAGGTACAAAGAATATTTACGCAATTGGTCGGAGCGGTTACCTACGTACACACGCTGTCGTGCGTTCACCGTGATCTAAAGCTCGAGAATATACTGTTAGACAAAAATGAGAACGTCAAGCTTGTCGATTTTGGATTCACTCGCGAATATGAGGGCAAGGCAAGCTACTTGCAGACGTTCTGTGGGACTATCTGCTATAGTGCTCCAGAGATGCTAAAGGGCGAAAAGTATGCGGGCGAGAAGGTCGACGTCTGGAGTCTTGGCATCATACTGTATGCATTGCTGACAGGCGAGCTTCCTTTCGATGACGATGATGACATGGTCACGAAGCACAAGATTCTTTCGATGGAGCCCAAGTGGCCAAAAGACATGCCTGCAGATGTCAAAGCCTTGGTGGCCTCGATGCTATCGAAACGGCCACTGATACGACCTACTCTGGCTGATATCCTTACAAATCCTTTCCTTGCCGAACATGCTCCACAGCAACAAGTAATCCTCAAGCTCACGCAGCCGGCGCCATTCAGTACTGGAATAGAGAAAGAAACCTTGGAAAGAATGCGATCTGCCGGAGTCGATATTGATAAGGTCATAGAGAATGTGCTTGCGCAGCGGTGCGATCCACTGGCGGGCTGGTGGGCTCTTGCGGTTGAGAAGGAGGAGCGAAAGGAGAAGAGGAGGGAACGCAAGCGGAAAGAGAGGGAAGCCGAAGCGAAGGCTCTGCGAAGACTCAGTGCCGCTAGTGGTCGTCGTGAACGTATGGGAGGTCCACTCAAGGAGGTCGATGAGGAGCAACTTTCTCCTCCACTTTCAGATCCTAGCCGGATAAGGGGTAGGCAATATAGTCGCAGTACACCGACTCGTGAGTTACCTATAAGAAAATTGCTATATACTAGTCAAACTGAGGATCCGACAGCCCAGATCATAGTACCTGAGCTTCCTCAATTGCCAGAAGGTGCTACTCTCGAGTCACCACGATCGCCGACTCCGCCTCCACCGATCGAAAAGGATCCTGTACGATCTTCTAGCTCGTCCAGACAAAGACCACCCCTTCCGCCGAAGGAGCCTAGCATGCAATCACAGCGACCAAGTAGCAACTTGAAGTTGGCTCCTACTAACCCAGACCTCCTCAAGGCTAACGGATATCCCAAGAGGCGTGCTGGCAAGAAGCACCAGTCCGGGTTCATCAATCAGCTGGCGCACATCAAACATTGGTTCGTCGAGTCTGCCAAACGAGCCAAGTCGCCTTCCGCGAAAAGCGAAACGTCTACGCTGAAAGTCCCACAAGAGAAGAGAAGTCCTCCCGAGCCTCGTCGGTCACCTACAATGGCAACGTCCTACCGCAACGCTCCCACAACCCTCACACCGACGCGTCAATCTCTAGCATACTACCCAACTCCACCTAGGATCAATGCCAATAACCCTCGCTCATCGCTCTCTCCAGGACCCCTAACACCCCGTTCTGCATCTTACAAACGTACCTCCACCGGACTTCGAGGACGCAAGTCAACGTCATCTTCTGTATCCTCCATCCGCTCCATGCACCGACCTCCCGTTCACTCCAAAGCTTCTTCTACGTCCTCGACTACAAACTCTGTCACAAGTTCAGCCGTGCGTCACAACTCTACAAAATCACTGTCAGGCAACCACCGTATCAACTCGCCGCACACCTCCGTCAAAGTACTCCCCGCAACCCCAACCTTCGGCTCCTTCCCCTCCAACATCCGTCTTGTCCGCAACGCACCGGCACACAGCTACAACGAAGCCTTTGGTCCCACCCCCGGCACACCCTTAGTCTTCGCCAAACGCCGGCGGACCCCCTTCCGTGGCCCTGCCCTAACCCTCGGGACCACAATCAGCAACTACAGCCCCGGAAGCAGTCGTGCCGTCTCCGTTTCTGGAGGCCAGAGCCGCAGTCGGGATCAGAGCGTCGGGAGTCATCGAAGCGCTTCCGCGGCGGGAAGACGGAGCGGCGAGATCATTGAAGAGGAAGATGAAGATGAGATCGAGGAGGTTGACGCCTTCAGTCCGATCCCTGCCGAGGCAGAAGTGGTGTGGGAGTCGAAGACTGGGGAGGAGGGGAGCGGGGAGTGGGTTCGCAGGAAGGAACTAGATCCGCTTTCGGGGGCGAGGATGGAGCGGAGGACTGTTAATTAGTATATCTTGGGATGTTTATCGTGGGCTAGAGGAACTGTTTGGATTAGGGATTTTGTGGGTATAGAGGGCGGTTCTTGGGTCAAGTAGACGTTATTGTAGTCTTTTCTCTCTTCTTGTATACATGTAATATAAAAAACTTGAATCTTTCTACATGTAGTTTGCTGTTCACCAGATCATCTCCTCATAGAAATTGACGGGCTGCTCCGCCGACGACTGCAAATGGCGCAGTCATCAATCCTTGTCTTCTTAGTTACGTAGCCATGGTGTCTCGATTTCACTTCATCTCTCCCGTCATCTTCCCGGGGCACATGAGACCAAATGCTGGCTTGCACCTGTGCTCTCATCAGGCATAGCAACCAAAGTCGATTAAACAGCCGATCCTTCTCCACACAACCTCTCCATCCCTCCCCCCGCCCCGACAATCCTCCCCTCCCCCCTGCCCACCATCTCCCCCCTCTCCCCCCTCATCGCTCCGGCGCATCCGGCAACCGCTCAATAACATACTTCCCCCTCGCGACACCCATAACCGGCACCCCCGGGATCTTCCTCACCCTCCGCTTCAGATCCCGATCATTCGTCGCGACAATGTACACCTTGTGCTTCATGACGCGGTCGACGAGGCAGTCATCGGCGTAGACGCCTTTGTGGTCGCAGGATAGGCGCTCCCAGCGCGGGTCGCGCGCGATGCGCAGGGCGATGCGGTATTTTGGACCGAGGCGCTCGAGTTCGGCCATTACGCCTATGGAGGGGGGGGGAAGGTTAGTTTTTGGGGGAAGGGGGGGGAGGGGGGTGGACGGGGAAGGGGAAGGGATGGGAAGGGAGAAGGGAGACAAACAGTCCGTAATCATAGGAATACACTTCGCATAGAGACAATCCATCATCGTGCTCAGCATCTCCAGCTTATGCTGCACCGTATGCGATAGGAAATTCGTATCCACCAGCACCGAGTACGGTGGGATCAGAGCCGTGTTGTGCTGGAAGAATAGAGCGGATGATACTTGAGGGATCTCACGCACTAGCTCGTTGTTGGCGGTCTTCTTCTTTTGCTGGGTTTCGGTGGAGGCGGCGAGTTGGTTGGTTTTGCTGGGGGGGGGCAGAGGGTTAGCTGTGTGTGTTTGGGGAGATGGGGTGGGAGGGGAGGGGGATGTACAGGCGGGCATCACGCTGGCCGATTACTCGTTTGGCTTGGGCGAATTTCCGGGTGCGTTTTTGGATGCCCATGGTGGGCTCAGGCTGTTGATGAGAGCTGTTCGAATTTCTTGCGTGTGTCGATATCGATAAGGGGATCTGTAGATGCTATTCTTGGCATTGGTTGCCCCTCGCTTCTCGGCCCGATGAGTCGACGCTAGTGTGATGGAGCCCTGATGGTGCATATGCAAATGAGACGATCCAAAACATCCTTTCAGAGGACCAGACGCAGACTACAGCATCGACCTATCACTCGTTCACCGGTCGTGTATTCTTTGGCAGATACCTGTACATACTATCGTCCTGCCTTCGTCGTTCGTTCTGCTGTACATTCGGTGGGACGTATACATCACCAGCGAGCAAGGGGCGTCGGACGGGTTTCGGCCCAATCACTCATTGCACCCAGAGGACCAGACAAAGCATACAAGTCAATGACAAAAATCATCGGCCACTGAGTACAACCATAGCTGGGCTCGGAGCTGGGACGAACGCAAGCAATTTAAGGGCTACCCGGGACCATCAAAATGCGACTCTCCCACCTCGCAATCCTACCCATCCCATCCCTCCTCCTCCTTCCTTTCCATCTAGTCTCAGCAGCAGACTCCCAACTCCCCGCCCTGAGCGACACCAGCGGCTTCAACGCCCCCGCCAAACCAACAACAGCGCAAGCATCCTCCGTCGCCATTCCCAAATCTACCAAAGCCTCTGCCTCCTCCGCCACCGCCTCCAGCGGGAATGCCCTTCCCGCTCTCAGCAGCACTAATCTTGGCGGCCTCCAAATCGGCCTCCCCAAACTCGATGGCGCCAACTATCCCGCTCCCTCCGTACCACCCACCGCCAACGCGCCCTTTATGCAGAAATCGAACCTCCCCGAAGGCACCGTCTTCATCTGCGTCGGCGCCGCACTCGCTTTCATAGCACTCACCATCCTGGCATGGCGCGGCATCGTCGCTTGGTCTTTGCACCGTTCCGTCCGCCGCTCCGCCATGGCTCAGAGCAGCAAGTACACGTACATCGGTGACGCCAAATCCTCGACGCGCGGCGGACCGAACAGCCATCTAGGCAGCAAGCTCGCCTCCCCCTTCGCCGGCAGCACCCTCACACTAGACCAATACCCTCCCCCATCCACCAGCGGCAAAGGCGCCAAGTCCCCCCTCTCCGCCCCCGCATCCCGCAACTCCCTGTTCTTCTCCCCCACCGCCTCCCACACCGCCGGCAACCTCACCCCCGGCTCCAACCGCGCCTCTGCATACCTCCCAGCGGGCTACTACGCTTCCAACGCCCCCTCGACTCACACCCAACCCCAGCCCGGCATTTCCATGTCCACCCTCGCGCCCGGCTCGAACCGCCACTCCCGCCATTCCCGATCCTTCGATCCCAGCCCTCCGCCTTCCAGCCGCGGCGAACGACTGAGCATCGGAGGGGGACTGGGCTCGAACATGAACCTCAGCACAACGGCTCTGGCAGGCGGCCAAGGAGGCGGAAGTGAGGGCCGGGCACCGAGTGCATTTTTAGAGGATTTGTTCGAGAGAGGCGCGGATGTTGTCGCGGCGGAGCAAGCGCAGTCGCAGTCCCAGGCAATGGAAAGAGCCCCGGAGCGGGAAAGAGAGGAAGGACGGAGGGAGCGGCACGAAAGGCGAAGAAGCGGACATCACGGTGGCGAGAGAAGACGCTCGCATGCCGGTGAGGGGCCAAGGGGCGAGGGACCAAGGGGCGAGGACGGGCACATCAGAAGGGAGCGAAGGCGGAGTAGCCGCGGCTTGGAGAACTCGTCGCGAAGGCGGGAGAGCAGGACGATGGATAGCCCGCAGCAGCAGCAGGAAAACTCGTCGCGCAGGAGGGAGAGCAGGACGATGGATAGTCCGCAGCAGCACCACCATCATCGGAGAAGCAGGGTCGAGAGGGAGGAGGGGAGGAGGAGGAGTGGGTTCTGAGGTCCTATATATCTTTCTTCTTGTATTACCCTAAAAGAATGGGGACGGCAGGCATAGGCTCTACGGATAGGTGGGGTGTTTGCTCGGGAAAGAAGCGTGCATGTCGGCTTTCGTTCCGTGGTTTTGGATAGGGAGGATGGGGAACTGCACATTCCAATAGCATTAATAGTCGTCATACCTTAAAACCCGGCCCCCGCCCCCTATTCTGCCAACAAGGTGACCGAAACGGCATCAGCAGTGGAAGTAGTGGAGCATAGCGAGAGAGAGGGAAGCAAGAGGATTGTTACTCTGCTTCATTCGTTGTTTGGCTTCCGGTCATACGGCCCTTGACCTCAGCGCTATCCTTCTTACGTAGCCTGCGTTCCAAATTTGGTTCACGTACTAAGAAATGGGAAATGCTGGGGACATGATTAGGGAAAAGATTGCTCTGCTATCATTGCAGTTTAGGCAGTCTCGCGGGCGTGGGGGGGATTCTGATGAGCTGTGGGAGTCGTCTGCCTTCCCAAATCCATAATTCTATGTTCTTTGTTACGATCATGATGCATTTCTACGTGAGTAAGAGCCACTGCAGCTAGTAAAGAATTCTCAAAATCTACCTTCCTCGAATTTTGAACCTCCCTCCCTCCCTAGCAGGGTATCATCTGCAGTCTGGCTTGCTCGGAACATTTGCTCGATCTCCTGCGCTTCTCGGATCCTTCCCTGGTCCAGAAGCACCGACCCCAGGTTCCTCATACTCCGCTGTGTGTGTGGGTTGTTCGGCCCGAAGATCTTGCGCCGTGTCCGCAATGCTCGGCGATGATATTGCTCGCTCTCTTCCGGCCGCTGGAGGTGGCGGAGAACAATCCCAAGCATGTTGACGCAAGTGATCGTTTGGGGGTTGTCCTCGCCTAGCTGTGCCTCCCTGATGGCTAGACCATTCCGACTGATGGTCTCGCATTCCCACAATGCTTGCATGGCGAATGCGTGGTTGCCTGTCTCGTTGTGCCGCATACCGATGTCCTTGAGAGTCGCAGCGAGATTGTCCATCGTCAGCACCGCTTCCAAACTGCTGTTGCCAAAGACTCGATTCTTCTTGATGAGAGTAGCTCGCGACATGACTTCAGACTCTTCGAGCAAACCTTGCTCTTTCAATATTTTGGCGAGACCATCTTCGGAGCGGAGCGTGTCTGGGTCGTTGTGACCCAAGATGTCTTTCTGCTGTCGGAGCGCCCTTTCCTGGAGATTTTGACTTTCATTGTGCTTTCCCAGACGCGTCAGTACAGAGGAGGCAGAACATCGAGCTTAATGTATTACGATTTTGTTCGCCCATGGTCCGTACTCGGGCGTCCATGACTTCTCGGTGAAGTGTTGCAGACATGGCCCAGTGTCCGCGATAATGTAGTAGTTGAGCAAGTTGAAACTTTGCCTCAACAGTTTCACTGTGATCATCACCAAGAAGCGCGCTTCTTCTCTGGACAGCATCTTCCAACCGCGCGCGAAAACATTCCGAGACCATAGCGAGACGCGGATTTTCAGCGTCGCATTGTTGAATCCAGTCATTCAGAAGGCTCTGCGAAACAAGTAAATTACTGATAGAGAATCCGGCATTGTTGAAGGCAACGGTGCGCTCGATGTATGCTAGTAGCTGATCGGACTGTATGAATAGATACAAACGGCGTAAAAGGTCAATTGACGGTTGTCCAGACTTAACCAAATGTTGCACCCAGTACAAGGCTGCGTAATCCAGGAGCTCTTGATGTACGGAATTGGGGTATTTTGTTGACGTCGTATGTGCAGAATCTTTCTTGAATACATCGAAGCTCAGATACGTAATGCAGGTGCTTGCAAGATGTCGGTTTGCTTCGTGCCTATCCACTCGGAATTTGGCGACAGGAGTAGACCGTGAATTACAAAGCTCTTCCGAGGCGAGTAGGTATTCTCTGACTGTGAGATGTACGAAGCTTACCACAGGTTCAGATTGATCCTTGTTCGGCTCGGATACCCTCACAAGTGACCCACATACATCCTCAAGAAACCCCCTTAGATTGATGACAAGGTCATCGGAATCAATTTCTGTAGCTCCGGGACGCACAGCTAGAGCTGTGGCTAGCTCTGACATCGTCAAGTGACGTTCAGCACATGCAAGCCAATTGAGCAAAAGCTGTGCAGCATTTTGTCGCCGACTAGGCTGGGTAAGCAGCTTCTCCAAAATTCGACTGTACAGTTGGCCGAGTCCGAGAGGAACATCACTCAATATCTGATTAATTTCGCTTGCGAAGGTTGCTTTTTCAAGCGTCTCAATCATCAGCCGCGTCCACAGAAATTGTCCGTCAGCTTTTTCTACTAAAACTTGTTTGATTCGTCGAGCTAGAACGTCGTTCGAGAATCTGGAAAGTGGCGGTCTCTCGACCGCCTTCTGAACGTACAGGATCATGTCTTGCTCTATAGCTTGCGGGATTATTTCAACAGAAGGCCAGGCTGACAGCAGAGGGCGAAGCCATGGTTCGCTTCGACTGAAGACTCCTAAGAAAAGTGGCTGCGTGGCGGCTAAATCAGTGATTTTCTGGAGCAGACCAGAATGAGGCCCGTCGACACACTCATCTAACCCATCAATGATAACATATATTGGGGAAGAAGAACGCTCAACTATTGACTTGAAGAGACCCATCAACCTGGAGAAGGATGTAGCTGTTTCCTGGCCACTTTTGATAATCACTTCGCGAGCCAGTTGCACGAGATCGGGGTTCCCAGCTATTAGCTGCGCAATGAGAGAGCTTAGGATCCCGGTAGCGGTTCTCTTTACCGAATGTCCATCGTCACAAAAGAAATATGAGACTCGACTCCCTGGGTGGTTTGAATGTAGATGTGCGACCAGGGAAGAGCAAAGGATGCTTTTACCGCATCTACATAATTCTCAGTCAGCGGACAAGACTCGGCGTCGAAGCCTAGCGGAACGAAAATAAACATCACCCTGGTATCCCGTTCACCCACAACAACTTCTGAGCACCCCTTGACCATGACTTGTACTCTGGTCTTGTAAAAAACCACATACCAGTGCACTCTGCACGCAATTGCTGGAGCTTATCGAGGTGGTCTTCTGTATCGGCAGGACTAAGCCACTTAACGACCTCGAGGCACTCCAGAAGTTCGCGGTGAGAACTCTGCTGATGCCTCTCAATTTTGGACTCGGCAGCATGACATGCGATGGCTTCGAGGTCGAGGATATCTCTGTGCTTTGACAAACTGCCAACGATCCTGCTTGAACAGATCTCAAAATCGCCCCAAATAATCTTCCTGAGCATAGAAAAGCCTAGGAAGCCGTGGTGAATCTCGGATTCGGACTAGAAAGGGAACATGATACTGACTGTTTCTGCCAAAGAAGGTAGTTGCGAGCATACAGAAATCCATCAGATCACTATATACCGCAGCAAGCAGGTCGCGTAGCCGAGCACTGTCCGAGAACAGGCCTACGAAAAGCTGCATCCTAGGTAAGTGATCGCCAAGTTCGTTCAGGACCCTAGCAAAAATATCGAGGTAGTTAAGGGCTCTACGTGAGACCTAGAAGAGAATAGTCGGCAATACTGCTCCAATCTTGGAGGCCTGCAAAGACAGGAATACGTATGCTTACTACTAGAAGTAGGTTGACGGAGCCCCACAGAATCGCCGCTGCCATATGGCTATTACTATAGATTTTCAGGATCTCTTCGTATTGGGCTACGCGGTCGAGAAAGCCCCGAAACCTCCCGTAGAAACGAATAATCGCTTTCTTGTTTGTTTTGCTCTGCAGCAACTGCAAATGCTGGAGGACGTTTTCGATTGACTTGGCGGAGGCGATGTCCGCCAGTTGATCTTGCCTGTAGTGTTCCACTGCATATCGCTGGGCGTTTTGCCATGCGAGGTCAATGGGATCCACATTTCTAAGCGTGGGACTGCTGATCGGCGTTGCTCCAGATTAGTGCAGTCTTGCAGTATGTTTGGGCATATGGAATTTCTTGGACATACCTAGAAGCGGCAATTGTTGAAGGGCACGGCGAAACGGACTTGGTCGAGTCTGGTCCAGACATTGAAAGAACAAAGAACAATCCTCGCGGACGACAGAGCTCGACTTGTGCTGACGATCTTTCACGGTCATCTCTAGTGCGAGGAGGCCTTAATGTATATCAGTCAAAGTTCCTTCGTACATCTTGACGACCTACCAATACGCACTTTTTGAAAGGCAGCCGACGCGAAATAGCAACGAGGCGACCAATCACAAGATGCGCAAGCCGCCAAAGGCATGATTGTAGTGCTCAGCCATTTCGACAAGCAGGGCAAACGTGAGGCGCATCAGGTAGCGGGTCTGCATAGTGGGCGAGAGGGTCTTTTTTGTAAACCTGAGGGCCAATGCATTAACATCAAACGTGGGTAGCTTTAAAGATAATAGGGGCCCGAACCATTGCAAACCGCCTGATTGAATCACCTGCGCCAGACGGAATGTGGAGCAACCAGGTAAGTGAAGCCAGGCTCAATGAATTCCTTTGCTCCAGCGTGCTGAGCCCCTGCACTGCCCCCTTCTGAGCGCCAACGCCGATTTTGCTAGATACTGCATGAGAACTAGACTTACTTTGTTACGCTTTGATTTAGCCAACAGGAGGCTGAGCTGAGCAGCAGTATTGACGAATATGATTGTGGAGAATGCGGGCAGCTATAGCCGGTCACGAGGTAGCCCATTCAGGCTCCTATGCACCGCCTCTGTCCTGCTTACTCGTTATGCCACGCACATTATCCACATATTCCCCCCCACACTGATTATGCATGGGACCCCCTCCCCCCCCCTCCCCCCCCAGCCTACATCACCCCACACCCCACCCCGTACATCGCCCTCTCCACCCCCCTCCTCACAACCCACCAATCCGCCCTCCGCTCCGCAAACTCATAAACCTCCTCCGCGCGGAAAACCCCCCCGAAGCGCTCCCCGTCCGCGATGATAGCCGCCAGCTCCTTGGCGTCTGTCGGCGCAACGAGATAGATCTGCGCGAGCGAGCGCAGCGCCGTGAAGTACGCTGTTAGGGAGGGATTTTTGAGGGAGGAGATGTAGGTCGTGTAGTGGGACATGTCGCTGTGGGGGGGGAGGGGGGTTAGTTGGAGATTGTTGGTTGGGGGGGCGGGGAGGAAGTAGGGGTAAGAGGAAAGAGGGAAGGGGAAGGGGAAGGAAATAGGGGGGGGATGGAAGTACCTGATGAGTTTAATGGAGCCGGCGACGCTGATGCGCTGCCGCTTAAGGTGTTTGCACAGCGCGGTGAAGAGCCGGAGCCCGACTTCCTGGTTGAAGACGTCGAGCATCGTCTTATCCGTGCTGCCCACTAGCATCTTCGTGTGGCTCGACACAGTGTCCACGATCTGCTTCGCCGTCGCACTGGGGCCGACATCCGTGATCCCCGAGTCCTTGGAGCCGGGGCTAGCCTCGGGAGGGTTGAAGTCCTCGGGTTTCTGCGTGGTGGCGCAGACGTACTCGACTTCCGCCATGAGGACTTCGATGCCTTTGTTCAGGCCCGCGGCGACGCGCTCGTCGAGCATCTGTTCGAAACGCTTCTTCTCTTTGAGCGCGGGGGAGAGGAAGTCGGAGCGGTCGGTGAGGTGCGTGGCGATGAGTTCCTGCTCGTAGAAGACGTCGAGCATCTGCTGGATCAGGTCGCCGACGTTGACGAGCTCCAGGAAGGTGACGAGCGGCGTCATGCGCAGCTGGCCTTGAGGGGCGGTTTCGCCATTGCTACGCGGGTTGTAGTTGGAGAGGTGGGAGACGGCTTGGTCGAAACCGGCTTTGACGTGGCGTGTGCCGAGGATTTGGAGGAGGAGAATGAAGATGAGCTCGCATTGCTTGCGGGCGTCTTCGCCGAAGTGGCCCTGGACGGTGGTGAAGACGGCGGCGCGCTCGATGCTGGATTTGGCGGCATGGACGAGGTTGAGGGCGATTTCGATACTGAAGAGGGAGCGGATGCCTTCGAGGCGGGAGTTCATGATGGCGGCTTTGGCGGCGAGCTCGGTGGTTGGTGGCTCGGGGAGAGGTGAAGAGGATCTTGGTGAGCTTAGAGAAGCGGCATTCAAGGGGTTGGGACTGGATGATCGTCTATGATTCTGCGATGCACCGAGTGGTATGTCTAGAGACTCGCCGTTGACGAGAGCCTTCGCTGTCGCTGGTTTACTGCCAAAAGGGGAGGACATCGGAAAGGTCGGTAGCACGTTTACGGGCATCATCACGACCTTCTTAAAAGATGTCAGGAAGTCCCGCTTATCAGCTTGTCGGTTGACGTTCGACATGAACATTGATTGCATTGTAGCATCTTGTTCTGAAAGCTTCCTTTCCCAGTCTGCAACTTGTCCTTCCGAATTTCGCTTGAAGAACGACATCTCTTCTACCAGGTAAAGATCCATATGCGGTTCAAAGGCTTTGGTTATGACATCGTCGACGGTGCGGTCGAACGTATCGTCGGAGTTGATACTTGGCTGCAATGACTTGGCCAGATTTTGGCTCTGGCCGTATGTCGTAGACACAGCCTTCAGATAGGCCTCCATACTCATGCCATGAGCCTCGTCGAACAATGTTGTCAGATACTCTGAGATCACCTCTCGACCGATCCGTTGTAGAAATGGTACGACAGCATTGACCGATGAAGGAAAGACTCTGTCGATAATAGTGACCTGTTCATTGAAAGCAGAAGAGACATTACTGAAGAAGCGATAAGAATTCTCCATCGAAAAGCTTCCGGTATTAAAACCGCCCAAAGGATTTCCCATGCTCTGCTTTTCGGCTATGATTTGCGACCTTGAAATGAACATATCCACTCCCTTTGCACCACCATTGAGGCTTGCCAGCACATGTGCATATTTGCGCATCTTGCCCTCGATGTCTCCGTCTATAAGACCGTGTTCAAACTCCTTGGCTACAGCGGTCTCGAAGGCTTGTTTCAGCGCCTCGAGCTTGGCTTCCCTCGACAGCCAACCTTGCGAGATGTCGCTTTTGGCAAATATACTAATATTTGAAAGCATCTGCGCTTGCTGATTAGGGTCTCGATATGTCCGGAAAACAATGGCATCCATAGGGCTTTTGCTCGCGACAATATCAGAGTAGAAGGGAGCCAAAGCCCCGTGGACTCGGCCATATTCCTGCCGTGCAGATCCTCGCAAGGAGCGTATCTTCGAGAAAACGGTGAGCGCTGAACCCAATTCTGATGACTTATAAGGCGACAAGGGCTCCTGCGGACCCGTGGGTGAAAGAACAATGGCGTCAAACCCATCAACAGTGCCAGTGCGGCTCCTAGTCTTCCTCGGACCTTGCTCCTCGTTTGCGTCGAAGAGGGTTGTGCTCAATCTTGCCGGCAATTCGGCGTCCGCGGGAGCCCGATTCACACCATTGACACCTATACCCAGCCTTTTGGCTTCAGCTTTGGGAACACTCCCAGAAGCCTTTTGCCGAGCAGCTTCAGCTCTTCGCCTGGCCTCGCCCTCGCTCCAACAATGCATCAATTGTAGTCGCTGTACCCATCTCGTGTCATCGTAGACCATCTCCCGCATGCGCTTTGAGACTCGCGCACAACAGATCAGATCGGAGGCTGCCAGGTAATCGAGAATTGTAGACAGGATCTCTAGCTTCTTTCAGTCTTCCTCATCAAGGAGGGCAATGACCCCACGTACCTGCAGGTAAGACTGGCTTCGAGATGACGATCGAAGCCTCTCTCAAAGCCGCAAAGCGATCTTGCCGTGGCACGCCGCCATTGAGTTGCGCTCTCTTGAAATTCGACATGTCTGGCTACCATCTTGCAACGCTCAGAACAGATCACAAGAAAGGAATTAGGAACTAAGAACGGTGGAGTGATGTCGACATTATTGGTATCCAGGCAGTTGTCTTTGATGAATCTCTGGCAGGTACAAAGGGCCCGAAAGGGTTACCGGGTCTTGGCGTTGTTGATTTACCCAAACGCGACTAAGGTAGGGTCACTGAAGGATTAGAAGGCCACTACGAACGATGGGAGGTAATCATGAGGCCATATACTCAGTCTCAAGTATCTCCGGAGCTGTTCTAAGGACAAACAACAATTTTGTAAACCCATGTTGGCGTCCTCTTCGTGCAATCGGCCGAAAAGGGGTGACTGTGACGGGCCATCGCGATCGGGAAAAGCTTTGCTCTACCTCACGCATACGTGGGTGTAATTATGTAGCGGTCAAGTTTTATTCAAGGAGCCTTTACCCATCGCACTAAATGTTGTACGAAGATTAATCTATTCGAAGATATGATCCCGATTTCAGCGCCCAGTCACGGTGCCTCCTTTTTCCCCAACCAAGATGCCGATACGCCTATACGTAATGTCGAAAAGCTGATGCCCAACGCCTGAGCAATCCGGAAGGCCCCCGGACTCTCACCGAATAACCATGCCAGAAAGTCCAGCAATGGTGGCCAAACTCATGATGCATCTAATGGTGCCACCCTTGGTCTAATCATTATCTTCCTCGAACTCGTCCCGGTCCCGGACATTGCCTCGCGGTCCGTCCTTTCTGATAGGTATTTTGATTCCTTGAGTAGCGAAGCATTTGCTCAGGGCAGTGCTTTCAATCACTCCGGGGAACTTCTTCGCGCTGTAGACTTGGAAGACGTCCGAGAATGCGGAAGCCAACACGGGCGCGGAACCATTATTGAGAGATGTGCTAGAGTTTGGTGAACCTACATTGACGAAGTTCATCTTCAATCTGCAGCAAAAGATGTCAGCAAGAACTGTGGAACGAGAGACACAGAAAAGAGAAGTACTGTTGGCAACTGGTTCTTAGACTGATAAGAGAATAACAAGTCGCGAGTATTGCACAGTGATACACGTGCTAAAGTAGGCGCATGGGGAGAACGGTCAAGGTGCGCATACCGAAATGTACCCTCGGTCCGGACGCTCAAATCCTGCAGAATAAACCATACGCCAGTTTGCGCGTCGCAATCCGTCAATTTGAAGGCACTAACACACAGACTTCCGATGAGGTTGCGGGTGAACATGCCAGCTGGCTGTTGACCTCCTTGAGGCTGCATCTGGTCTGGAGTGAGTAAAGGCCCTTGTGCTGGAGGCTGTTGGGTATAGTAGGCCATGCCGTTAGCCGAAGGTGCTGTATAATAGGCTTGTTGCTGGTGCTGAGGAGGATACTGCTGATGTGGATGGTACTGCGGTTGGGCTTGCTGATATTGAGGCTGTGGAGGTGGAGGTAGAGGTTGCGGTGTACGATAAAGGTGGTAATTAGAATTGCCAACCCCAAATCCGTACTGTGCAGGATGAGCCGGTTGAGTCGGGCTCTGCTGCGGTGGAAGCTGATGCCCATGACTCCATTGTTGATGCTGCATGCTAAATGGGTGGGCAGAGTTCGGTGGTGAAGATCCATTGGGCTGATAAGGTGGCGTAGGAGGCCTTGGAGGATACGATGAAGAGGTCGCGGCAGAGATCGACGGCGATGTTGCAGAATGTCGTACGAGATTCACTTCACGCTTTCCGTCTGCTGACCAGAGATCGACCGTAAGAACGAAGAAGGCGGTATCAACCTCGCTGTAGGAGTATACTTCGTTAGATAACTTCGTATCCGGAGAAGGATTTCGATATCACGCGAAATCGATAGACAGGGTGAAACGATGAAACAAAAGGGATACAAACCTAATGTCGATATGCTTCTTGGTAACTGCGTCTTGGACGATGAGTCGTATGCATGGCGGTGGAGTGATTGGCCGTCTGTCCTGCCAGTTGCCGTATCTTGTGAGCCCGAGCCAACAATCTGGTCCGAATGAATGCAACGAACCTTGTCTCCAAACCCGCACATTCGAGCCCGAATCGGCTGTTGCACCACTTCGAGACTGCAAAGGAACCGATTAGGTGGTCACGTATAGCCTGAGAAAGGGGTAAAGCTTACGTGTAGATCTTGCCGTTCTCGACACAGCTCACCGGACTTAGCTCTTCTGGAGATTGCGGCAGTTGTGGGAGGACTGTGTGGGATGTAGATGACGGTGTTGGATAGGACGGGGCACCGTTGCCATTACGCTCGATGACGTGCGAAGGTTCCATAGCATGCGGAGGCTGGATGGGAGGTGGTCGCTCCTGGTGAGCGACGTACATATTCTAATCGATGCTTCAAGCTCTTGTATGATTGTCTATCGTGGAATGGAAGATGACTGGAGTTGCCTGGACGATCGAGACCTTGCGTGAGACCAAGAATTTAGGATAGGAGACAGCGTAGCTTGTTTGCTGTCCAGGAGTCGCAAGCGCTTGAAGTAGAGAGATACAAGTCGATTCCTCAAGAATGCAGGACTTTTCGGGATGACTAAAGGCAGCACTAGGCTGTAACTCCAAGCACAGCGTTGTGAGAGGGTTTTGGCGAGCGAATATTCTCACTTTTTTGAGATCGAGCGCAATATGGTTTTCCTTCTTAGGAAGGTACAGACCGAACCCTTGCCCACGGGAGCGATCTCCTCAAGAGCCAAAGGAAACAGATCAGGAAATGAAAGGTGAGTCCACGGTAGGAGCGAAGTAGACTTTGGCGCTGGAGGCGTTCTCTATATATGTTTGAACCTTGCGCTTACAATGTGATGAACCAACGCACAGGAGTCGCAATCTATTGGGAAAAATCTACTGGTGTCGGGAGAAGATGGCCTTTCTGTGGTAGATGAACATGATTGAGAGACCAGAGAATATCGAGGGAATAACGAGGATGATAAGGGAGGGACGTCTGTCAAAAAGACATCAAAGGCTGATGGTAAAGTAAATGGTGGTACATCGACAGAAAGATCTTCAAGCCGATGAGGGAGGGGGCGGATGCATTTGGTGGCTTAGGGAGACTTAGTTCCATCCGCACTCTCGGGTTGCAGCAGTATCTTCTGGCTTCCCAGCTCCAAACCTTCTTCCACCCTCGGCCAGGGTATCCCGATGGCAGCGTGCCCATAGGTTGCTGGAAAGGCGATGAAGAATCGAAGGCCCGGGGGGGCGTTTGAGCCCGCTTGGACTGGGCCGGGACATGCATTTCGTTGGACAACGGAACGATCCATGCCAACCACCTGCAGCTTTTCAATGCACGCACTCCGCATCGCATCGAGCCGAGCAAGCCTCCAAAGACTTGTCGGTGTCCACTCACCACATCCCCGGAACCTGGAAATCAACGTTTGCCCGCATACGTCGTGTCATCATTTCGATGGCTGGGAGCGCGTGCATCAATCTTGTGCTGCTGTTTCAAAAAGCCATGACCACTCCCTGCGTCGAGCACTGCAAGGATACTACCCAGACCGTATTCGAGATCTCCAGGTCCCTGTCGTCACCGTTTGCATTTTGGCAAAATCGCACGTTGGGCCAGCGTCCAGGGTGGCAATGTTCTGCGACTGCCGGTGAACCGTGGTTGGCGCTACAGCAAGCCATGTATGTTCATTGCGCAAGGATCAAGATCTTGATCTGAAGAGTTGGTGTGGTTTTTATGGTCTTGGCAGCGTCAGTAGACGATGAAAAGTTCTGACTTCACCCTGCATGGCAGCAACCTTGACGCACCATCATTCTCGTTCTGGGCAAATCATTCATGACTCACGTGGTGCTTGCGTGGTGCTTGCGTGGTGCTTGCGTGGTACTTACATGGTCGCTGTGTATTGCATTCTACCGGAAATGCTTCTTATTAGGGCTAGGTCAACCTACTTAGCATGTCACAGTCACTCATATCTGCATAAAGTGCTGTTTTGGTTGAAGAGATTAATTCAAGCTCGCCAAGCAAGGCCAGACGGCTATCTAAAGTATCTCTCGAGCGCTCCCATGAAGACAGCGAATTATGTTCCTCGCGAGTCCCATCATGTAGAATTCCCAAAGTAAAAGCAAAATTAGATCTTCGAAACCCCCTAGCAAAGGATATCTGATGTAGGCCGATGCCAGTAAGAATACTTGGTCTTTCCAAACCAGATGTTGTAATCGATAGCCTGGTCCAAGAGCTTTGCTGGGGGTGTAGAAATACTGGAAATAAGAATAGTTCTGGGTAAGAATAATGTGTGGAAAGAAAAGGCTCGCTTGCTCGCTGTCCAACCTCGCTCTGCTAAAGATGTAAATAAATATGTTGTCTACCGGTAAGGCATGAGGAGGTATTGATAGTTGTTGCCCTCGTACTCTTATTTGCCGATAGCTGGTGTAGTCTTTGCGTAGCGATAGAGGTGCGGACTCAAGCAGAAAACTAAGCGGATGCTGGGAAAGATGTGGTAAATCGCAATGTGCTAGATTCGAAGGAAAATAAGCGCTAGATTGCCGAACCGAACGCCATTGGAATCGTGGGAAATAAGTCGCCAGTCGAAGGGAGGTCAAATAGGTGGCCGTTGGCTCCTCCAGTAATAATCAGAGCTGGAGGTTGTGAAATTGTCGACCAGCGTCCGGCATGGCACTTAAAGCTTCTCAACTGCAGCGCTCAGCTCCTCGAGAGCACGCTTGTGCTTGGAGCAGGGCTCGCCGGGGCGGTAGCAGAAGTGGTGGACTTGGCGGGCCTCTGCCTCGGGTTCCGCTACCGGCTCAGCCATAGCCTCAGCGATGGCCTCCGCGGCACGCTTAAGCTTGGAGCAGGGTTCTCCGGGGCGGAAACAGAAATGGTGAACCTGATGCGCTTCTATGGTCTATATCAGCATATGTCTGACAGGAATCAAGAAGGAAGAGAGATTTGCTTACCTGGCTCTGGCTCTGCATTTGCAGCTGCGTGTGCCTCAGCGACGGCCTCGGCGAGAGCGAGAGCATCACGCTTTGCCTTGGAGCATGGCTCGCCCGGTCGGTAACAGAAATGATGAACCTGGCGTGCTTCGGCTTCTGGGAGCGCATTGGGCTCAGCGATAGCTTCGGCGATGGCCTCAGCAGCACGCTTCATCTTGGAGCATGGCTCGCCAGGACGGTAGCAGAAATGGTGCACCTGCTTCGCATCGGGCTGAGCAGCGGGGGCCGCGGCAGCGTCAACTGATGCAACAGCCAAGACGGCGGTGTAGAGGATGGAAGTGACCTTCATCGTGATGGATTGACTGAATCAAGCTTGAGCTAATAAGTCTGCAATGATTGAATGCTGTCCGGTAAGGACGTGGTGATAGAAAATGAGGTTGAGGTTTTGGTGAGAAGTAAGATTTATGGGGGTGGAAGAATGTGATAGTGGATAGAGCAAGAGGTCTCCTAAATATGCTTGTAGATGGCAAAGAGCCTCAATCATCATACATCACCAAGCTAGCCTGTCAATAAGGGCTGAGGTGAAGAATTGTCAATAAGATTGAGAATAAAGGAGGTGACACTGAATGAGAGAATTGAGGACTAGACCCGTGGCATCGCCAATGAGCGATGTTGTTGAACCGCAGACTGTCAATAGCGGATAAGCATGAATATTGCAAAGGAACAAAGGTGTTTCCGAGATAACCTCAATGGCTTGAATGGTAAGGTCATGGCTTGAATGGTAAGGTCAAGTAGACATCCGAGTAAGTCTGAGCCGGTCTCACTCAATTAAGTCGCAAAAGAGCGCAAGATTCCTTGGCTACTCCGGAAGTGTATCCATAGTCCACGTTGAACGTGGCAGACCACTCTTCTGCTAGACCATGATATAGGAGACTACTTAACCGGTTGATCTCGCTATGCTTGGGGTGAAATCTTTTCTGATTTGCATGGGGAGGATAGCAGTTGACCCTTGAAAATTTCTATTGTCGACCTTATTGACACCCAAATCTTATTGTGACCCAGATACAGTTAGCGTAGCCCTGACGCTAGGCCACCTTAAGCGAAAGGACAACAATTTGAACTCCTGGCTAAGGCCGTTCTCCTACCAGGAGAACCCTTCATTGTAGTCAGGTCAAGCACATGGCTTCGGCATAATTTGGTGGGGCAATCGCACATGTTGCCATATGGCTGTTCCATGGATCAAGGTTCTGTAGTTGAATTGATGTTTCACACGCTGCCGCCCTGCCTGACGATGAACGAAGCTCTCCTGTATTTGTGCTGAGAAGAGTGCCATGGAGTGCGGATGACCATCTGATTGGATGTTGGTGCATATCAGATAAAAACGTATTGCAAGGAAAGAAGAGGAGGATCGCAGCTGAAGGAAGGCTCAGCCAGACAACGGAGCAGCCCACGAGCTTGTTTTCACTTAGCGAAGGATAACGATACTTGCGTATCTCCTAAATCCATACTTGCGTATGAATCTTGGGAAAGGTTTCGTCATTTACCGAAGGCTTGAAGAAAAGCCACAATGACTGAGCATATCCATGAAAGATAGGTCTCCAAAGCTCCTCTGAGTATGGAAAGACTCGATTGACCCCTAATAAGTGCTGATACAGTGCATGTTTCTATAGTGAGGATAGATGAATTCCAAGGCCGTAGGTCGAAGATCCAAGACAGATTTGCTTCGTGCACATCTCGAGCTTAGTCATTGGAGTTCTGGCCTTCGCTGGAGCTTAGAATGGTTCATTTCTAGACCCGCCTGATGGCCATATAGCGAATGATTGGCGTTTGTAGGCTGAGTACTCCGTACTGTCGTGGTCCCGTGCCTGAGCTTTGATCATTCTGGCGCCATCTCTATCAGAGTAGCCATCGCCGCGCATTGTGGAATACTATGTTCGACGTTCGCCGATTTACTATCCTGATTGTGAGGTAGGACCGTCTAGTACGTCATGGCTCCGCTATGGGTTTAGAAGTCAGGGTGCTCGACAGAATTCGCAGGAACGACGCCGCGGATTGGTTTAAAGAAGCTAAAAGGGATCTAGTGAGCCTCAGAATACGATTGGCGGAAGCTGGCGCTTAATGGCTCGGCTCCTGTGGGTTTACTTTAGCGCCGAGCATCATAACTCAGGTGCTGTGTGTGAGGCAGGTACGCTCTAGCTCTGTTACCCAGTGCTTGATGAATGATGATTGAATGACTACTGCAAGCCGGATTGTCGCCACCCCAAAGGCTCGTCACAGCGGGCTCACCAGACTCCCCGCCCCGTAAGCGCATTACTTCTCCAAATGGGTGGTCCATCTCCACTCTTGGCGATCATCTGATGTCGCATTTGCGCTTTGTCGAAGCCAAGGTATTCGATACGATAGGCTTGCTGCGCTAGTCTGGCCTCTTTTGAGGCCGTACAGTTAAAGGTCTGAAGATGGCTTCAGGATCTCGACATGGAAAGCCAGACGAAGAAATGTTTCTCCAACGCCCCGCCAACCCCGATTCTCCTACAGTCGAGCCATTAAGGATACACAAGCGAGACTCACGCTCGCCAGAATCTAGATATCCTCGCCCAGGCGAATCTCAACAGCCAATCTTCCCTCTATCACCAGGCGCATCCAGCTCTCCAGCTCCTCTGCCATATCCTGACGATCGCCCGCCCCGACAGCAACGCCCGGCAGCCACGCGCTTTGACTCAGGGCAAGGTCGCGCATCGCCGCCATACCGCACTTCTCCCCACTCAAACGAGCCTATTAGATCCAATGTCCCTGAATATCCCCCTTCGCTGCGACCTCGAGAAGGGCGAGATGCTCCGTCAAACCCAAGTTCTTCAAGATTGGCGGAACGGAGGGGCAACATTCCAAAACCGCTGCCAGACTCTCCTGGACCAGAAGCGCCGGACAAAGAAGGCTTATTTCAGGCGATGCCTATCCGCGACGAGGCGTCGGACAGTGCAAGGAAGCCTGAGCAGTCAGATACAAATCCCTATCCTATTTACTACCAGCAATACTGGCCTCCTCCAGGAGAGAGCTCGTCGAGCAGCACAACTCCAGCAGATGGCTTGCATGTGCCCAACCCTGGTGTCAATCGGCTGAGCTCGTCTGCTTCAACATCAACGACTAAAGCACAAAGAGGGTCACCACCGCCCCCAGAAACACCGATGGCAGCACCTGGGGATATACCTGGAGGAGGCATCGAGGCACGATATGCAGCTGCAGGTATCGCTGGCACAGGAACGTTGACAAGCCTCCAAGCCCAGAGTGCGGCGGCGCAGCAGAGGGCAAATCAGTACCAGCAGCAGCAGCCACCACAAAGAAGGCCTTGGACGCCTACAGAACAACCAGGAATGCAACCTCATGGCCCGCCTACTATCTATCAAGGCTCAGGGGAAGCTTCAAGTCCACCACCAATGCAAGCTCCTGTACCGCAAGGAAGGGTAATGTCTCCTGCCAGTCAAACAGGAAGAGCTTCTGGACCATCGGCCATTGAACAGGACATGCAGAGAATGCATGTAACAGCATCGCCCCCCCCTGCTTACTCAAGCGTTCCTTACAGCGGAGCATCGGGAACAACTGCTCAAGGCTATCATAATGAGAAGCATAGTCAAGGCCCAAGCGCAGCAAGTGCTTCCACAGTCGGGGCATCAGCTGCGTCGGCGATGTCTCCAGAAGGCAACAATCAAAGGCATCCTGCTTTTGCAAATGACCCACGACAATCGAACGAGCCTACGTATCCAGCAGCACAGAGCAATTTGCAACCAATCACGACACCGCAGTTCGCGAAGCCAGCACCGGCGGGAGTGGGAGCTCCTCCAGCTTCACCTCCACCTCTGCCTGAAGGTTGGATAGCGCATCTCGACCCAAACTCAGGACAGTACTACTATATTCATCTACCCACCCAGTCTACACAATGGGAGTTTCCCAAAGGCCCAACACCCCTAAACTTGAACGAACCATTGTCTCCTGCCGCCAGCAACTTTGGCGGTCATCCCTTAGCCTCACCAGGCCTCAGCACGTTTGGTAAACCCTTGCTATCTCCAGGCTTTCCACCGTCAACTCCTGGCTACGCTGAAAGTGTGATGAGCATGCAGTCTTCAACACCTACGGTGGCAGGCTTCTCCGGCCCTCCGCCAAGCGCTGGTGTAGATATGTACAAAGTGGCGCCCACGAACGGAGTATATTTTGGACCCTACCTGCGATATACGAATATGGATCTAGAGCTAGGCTTGTGGCTTGGGTCGATTATGTTAGTTACGGACGCACCGCAGCCTCCAACAATACATATCCATCAGAGCGTCGACCTATCGCCCAACCCACGTCAATTGAAGGCAAACCCCATTTTCGTGCACCAACGATGGACTTTCTACAGGTATGATGTCGATCTGAAAATGGAAGAGGACGGAAGTGCCAAATGGACTTATGCAATCACTTCTCACCTAGGCTGCACGCGCTATGAATTCCTTGTCGCTGGACGACATGAGACGAACTGGCGCTTCATTGCTACCTCAGGCAATGATTTCTCTCTGAACGTGAATGCTAACGAACGGGCAAGGATTGGTGGGATCGGGTACATGTGGAAAGATATAATGCAGAAGCATGTTGATTGTGGAGGATTCCACACGCAGCTCGGTCTTGGTGATCAAATATACGCAGACAGGATCTGGAAAGAGATTCCCTTGTTGAAGCAATGGCTTGCAATGAGCGGCAAGGAAAACAGGAAGAACGCACAGTGGACGGCCAAACACGAAGAGGATGTTTCTCATGCATATTTCCATTATTATACCAGTCATTTCGACCAACCATACCTGCGGGAGGCGTTCGCTCAGATACCACATATTTTGCAGATTGATGATCACGATATGTAAGTCTCCTAAAGTGTGCTCGAGGAAAGACAAGCTGACAAAGTGCTCCTCAGTTTCGATGGGTTTGGATCTTATCCGGAGTACATGCAATTTTCCAACATGTTCAAGAACATTGGCCGCGTCGGTATAGACATGTATTTACTCTTTCAACACCACACCACCCTCGAGGTACTCCGCAACGTCAGCACAGACACGGACATTTTCACCATCACGGGAACCGGTTGGCATTTCGTCAAATATCTTGGTCCCGCAGTCGTCGTCGTCGGCCCCGACTGCCGCTCGGAGCGGAACCCCTACCAAGTCATGGCGGGCCCGACATACCAAGGCCTATTCCCAAAGGTTGCGATGCTTCCCTCCAGCGTCCAACATTGCATCTGGATGATCACCGTACCAATCATTTACCCTCGCCTCGAAGCCGCCGAACAGATCGCTCATACCGTTGCCACTGGCAAGAAAGCTCTAACCGGCACCTACAACCTATTCGGCAAAGTCACTAGCTCCGTCGCCGGTGTCGTCGGCGCCAAAGACGTCGTAGGCTCGGGCTTCAACTCCGTCAAGAAAGCCGTCGGCAAATCCGGTCTCATGGGCGGCATCCTCAGCCCCTTTGGCGAAATCGACATGCTCGACGAATTGCGCGATCAATGGACGCATGAATCAAAGGTCCCCAACCCCTACCCCCTTCACCTCCCCCATAAACCCACCTCACACTAACCGCACCCCACAGGACCTCGAGCGCACCTACCTCATCCGCACCCTCCAAGGCATCTCGCACCAAAAATCCCTGCGCATGACCTTCCTCTCCGGCGCCGTCAACTGCTGCGGCGCCGGCCTCGTGCACGACCCCTCCAAGCCCTCCGACCACAAAACCATGTACCAGCTCATCTCCGCCTCCGTCGTCAACACCCCGCCCCCCTCCTACGTGCTTAAGCTCCTGCACAACAATAAGCCCCTCTATATCCCTGCGAACGGCCACCGCAGCAACCATCAGCCCAGCGATACGAAGGAGGATATGATGGAGATCTTCCAGGCGGAGCCGGATGGCAGGGTCAGGGAGATGAAGAAGCTGATGGGGAGGCGCAATTATGTGGCTATTGTGGCGTATGATCCGGAGGCGCTGCAGCAGCAGCAGGGGGCTTTTGGGGGTAGGTTGGAGGAGGGGAAGGGGGCGGGGAGGCTGAGTCTTGCGGTGGATTTCATGGTGCAGGGGGATGCGCAGTTTGGGGGCGTGAACAAGTATGGGCCGGTTATTGTGCCGAGTTTGGAGTTTGGGAGGTGAGGTGAGTTTTGGAGGTTGAACGGATGGTTATATGTAGGTAGATGAATATGGATATAGCGTACCATTCTGGTTCACTTTTCGATATTGGTGTCCCAATGAGAGTCCTTGATGGGAGCAAGAAGAGTAGGTACTCGCCTTGAGCGGACGTGCTGCTGAGTGTGGAAGTATGTCCTGGTCGTCAACTTCTTCTATGCGGTGCCATTGTGCACTTAGAACTACCTGTGTGATCTTATGCCAATAAGATAGGTGGTGAACAAGCTTGCCTTGAAAACGAATACGCTTGCTTCTGCATAACCTGTATCCAGCTTTTCTCCAAACCATACCCTTGATAACGCAGCGCTAATCTAGAAATACAACGTCCTAACCTTTTGCACTTCCCATCCCTATGCAATCTTCTCCTTTCGCTACTAAACATTCCCAGTCCCCCTTTCGACCGTCTTCTGAGATAGTAGAAGCGAGTTGCGTACGGCGTTGTACTGCGGTGAAGCCTGCGTACATGTAGTCTCGAAAAGTGGTGTGCATGCGCCTCTGCGTGCGGGCCGCACCACTATAATCATATTCAATATTCTCTCCTACGCCGTTACACCTACAACCTCTCAATCGTCCATCGGCCGATCAGTCAGTTGCACCCCCTGCCTCCCTTCTGAGTCTAAACTCGCCACACTGCTCCTATCACCGGGCGCGCCCCTTGCAACCACCCCTCTGCCCAGACTCCCTGCCGTGACATGTTTCCGCATGGGGAACCGCGAGGAGCGTGTCAGGCTGTCTTTCTTCTCTACAGTGGTTGGGGCGCCATCTGGGAGTTCGGAGGAGGGCTGAGGCTCTGGCGTGGGCTCGGGTTGTTGTGGCGGGTGTTCGGGAATAGATGGGTTGATGCCGTTGGGTGAGTTCGAGAGCGTTTGTGACGGAGGGTTGGAGGAAGGTGCATCGAGCGCCGCGCTACCGGGAACTTCAAGACTCGACCGTACGGTTTTCCGCTCGTTTGTCGGGCTGGTGGAGATAGGGAATCGTATCGTTGCAGGACCGGTGCTTCGATCTCTCCGGTGACCGTTGGCGTGAGGCGCTGGGCTGGAATTGCGTGACCGAGAGGCGATAGCCTTGTTGCGCGCCTCCATATTCTCTCGACGGTGGGACTCGTCGGTGCTGATACCTCGCGGGCGGCTGGCTTTCGCGGCGGCTTTGCCTCCGCTGGGCGTATGTGAGAGGGCACTCGCGCGCTTAAGTTCGCCGAAGATGGCTTCTTTGTGGGCGAAGAGATCGCGGATGAGGCGGTAGGAATGGCGTTCGTGCATCGTGAGTGGGGTATCATTGCGCGGGCGTAGAATGCAAGGGGCGATGTTGTTGGCGAGGGATACAACGAAGGCTTCGTCGGCGGAGGTGAGTTCTATGAGGCGGGTGAAATGCGTGGTGATGGCGTCTAAGGTTGCGATGTTCGCGAGGCGGAGCTGGCCGAGGGTGTTTTGAAGAACGGAGATGCGGGCTGAGGGGTCGGAGGCGGTGATTGTGGAAGGGTTGGTGTAGATGGTTTTGATGATTTCGTAGACTTGGGAGGAGACTAGCGAGTCTGCGGTCGAGAGTCAGCAATCATATACTCAAGGGTGCTGCAAAACCAGAGCCCAGAGGGTGAGGCGCGATATACCAGGTAGTTCGAGAAGGTAAAGTTTCAAAACACTTGCTACTATGGGTATCTCATATCGTTCTAAGACCTCATAAGGGATGGCTTTGCCTGTGTTGATAGCATTACGAAGATGGTGGGTTGCGGCTAATGGGACATCCACCAGCCAGATGCCACGACGGACTTCGTCGCCCTCAAGATCGGGGTAGTCTGGTCGTTCTGTCAGCACTGTCCCTAGAGAGGAGACTCAGATAGCTTACGATTGTCAAGGAAAGTAAGGATAGTGGTCACGACCGTCGGCACCCGCTTTCTGTCTGCGCGAGCTCTGGCTTCCAGGTCCACACCGAATGTTTGTTCTGCTCTACTCTTAGTATATAAATAAGTAAATAACGATGCCAAAGTATGCTTACCGTCAACCTTGTTGTAATAATTGTCGTACACCTGCACATGCGGAATAAAAGCCCCGGTCCGATAGTTCTCTAGTAAATATCTGAGATCGCCCAATGGCTGGACGGTCTCCTGATAAAGCATCATGTTGTCCACCGTACTTTGTAAACTCGGTATAACATTACTGATCGCCCCAGAGAAATCGAGAACAACGGCTTTGATAGCTTTCAGCCTGTCAAGCTCACAACGTTCCATAAACTTTAAATGATCAATCATGGCTTCTTCGAGGTTGCAGCGGTGAAGGTCAAGCTTTCGAACGCCGAGTTTATACCTCTCGTCCGCTTCAGAAGATTCTCTTCGTAATCTTTCCGCCGGTGTCTCGTTTGGACGAGCGTTGTTCAGGGGGTTCCAAGCCTGCACTCCCTGCATTACCTCGTTCATGCTCATGCTTGAGATTGGGGAGTCAGTGCTACTTGTCGTTGAGCCTATGGATGTAACTCGATCTAAGGGCTTCCTTTTCTCTGGTATGCCGGTCGATTGAAAGGCTTTGGCCCGCCATTGATAGTTCATTTTGGAACTGTTGGCGAAAGTGCTGCCAACATTCCCTACCAACCGCAGAAATCCTTGAGACATCAGATCTTGGCCTATCCTTTCAGCATAACTGACACTCGATGCAGCCATATGTTTTTGGATGTATTCGGTGATGTCAGCTCCAGTGGAAACATTTTGATACGTTCCCAGGATGGGCACTTTGACGTCTCCGAGTTTGATAGTATTCAGCATATGCAATATGATGGCTTTCACTTGTTCTGGCATGTAGGTCTCATCACCAATCTCAATCGGCTGCGGTTCCTCGGGACTGTCGTGTCCCTCGGTCACTTTGATAGTTGGTGTGGCTACTTGTTGAGGACTGCCGACATCTGCCTTCTCCGGACTTTGAAAAGCGAGCTTGCTCTCCTCTTCGAGATCCTCCAGCTGACGGCACTTGTTGAAATACTGGCTTCGAAACTTCTGTACCACCTCAGCTTGCTTGTCGTGCGCTTTGATCCGGGCTTGTAAATCGTCCTGAGAGTTCTGTACACGGGCTTCGTGTGCATCGCACCACCGGCTGAACGGTATAACGACCAGCTCACTGATGTTCGAGGCGATCTTCTTGTGATTCTTTGTAGCCTCTATCATTTCGGCACGGACCCCTTCGTATGCTTTTCGCAGACTTGCCCCATCGTCCTTGACGAACCCACCAGTCATCCTATCCACCGTCGGCGCAATATGGCCCAGACCTCTTGAATATGTATCCTCGGCGTCTGCCCGCATTCTTGCTATTGCTAACACCTGTTGATTTTCGATGATGCCCTGCTGCAACTTTCCAAATAACACACCGAGCCCACCGGCATAGTCCCCTGACCAGAATGAGTCCGCAAAGCCGGGCATCTTGGCTTCCTTGATTGATAGATTTCGTAACGATTCCGTGACTCGTAGTTGAGCATCCGCCGAGCCCTTCGTAATTGGGAGTCTCAGGATCGCAGGCCGTATGTTGTCGGGGGGGGGTTAGGCTTTTCCTGATTGAGTGTCTACTTGTCGGGGCAAGGCTGGGTATATTACTGCTCGTACAAGGACGCGGAAAGAAAAGCCTGATTGACCCCTCACTGAATGTCAGTAACCGTGGAAATGACACATTAGCGATCCATGTGGCAGGCGATATGCAGTCAGTTTGCTCCTCGAAATAAATTACCGGTTCGCGCTTTTCGATCGGACCGAGCCACCCAGTCCTACCTGTATGATTGGTATGACCACTCAAGCTAGCTGTAGCAAGCCATGTTTACGATCGTATACACCTTGACGGCAGCATCATATAGAGCGTACAAGGTATCGTTATGCGTGATCAGTATACCAGCGACTGGCAAGAATATACCCCTCCTATAGAACGATAGCCTGGACCAGGAAGGCTCATCTACTCACAATGCCTCGCGTCGCAAATCCACCTCGCCCAAAGCATGCGTCCGCCGCGACAGCGACACCACACAAGCAGCAGTCCCCACTTAAGTATTTGCCTACAAGTCGTAATCGCTACCAATCAACTAACTCATTGGCCATAGGATCCCTCTCAATGACGACCGACAAGAGAAGGCAGTCCGCCTTCAATCCCGACAAGCCCTCCATGATCTACAGATGAACTCTCTAAAAGCCGCAGCATCGCCCGTGAGAAGGTTGAACAATTACCAGCGCGCAGCCAGTGATAGCCCTAAGACTCCTCGCGCACAAGCGACGCGAGGTAAAGAGAACATCGAAGATGGCGGTCTCTCGGTAGTCGGGACGAGCGCAATGACGCCGATGAAGCGCGTCCCTATACTGGCGAACTTTGAAGAGTGGATGAAGATGGCTACGGACAACAAGATCAATGCGACGAATTCCTGGAGCTTTGCGCTGATTGACTATTTCCATGATATGTCGTTACTAAAGGAAGGCGATGGCGTCAATTTTCAAAAAGCTAGTTGTACGCTGGATGGATGCGTCAAAATCTACACAAGTCGGGTGGATAGCGTAGCTACAGAGACTGGGAAGCTGCTCAGTGGACTTGCAGACAGTGGCAGCAAGAAATCAAAAAAAGGGGATGAGGAGGGTGAAGGAGCAGAGGGCGAGGAGGACGAGGAGGGTGAGGATGGAGTCAAGAAGAAAACCAGGAGAAAAGTAGGTCGATGAGAGTATCTGGAATTGTAGACTGATGAAACATAGGCGCAAAGATCCGAGGCCACGCTTGTTCCATCATTCGCATCCTTACAATTGAAGAAATTCGAACTAGAGTTTTCGGTCGATCCCCTGTTCAAAAAAGCATCGGCAGACTTTGACGAAGGCGGTGCGAAAGGACTTCTTCTGAACCATTTGACCATTGATGCGCACGGGAGGATTGTTTTCGATAGCAGCGACGATGCTGGAGATGCTATAGCCGAAGAGAATACAAGGAAAGAAAGCGATGGGACTACCAAGGAAATGCGTACTGAGCAGGATGAAGAACCCTCGGAAGACAGATTGGGTACTGCCACCACAAACAAGGACATAGATCTTGAGTCTCTGGCCACGAAATTCTTCCCTGACCTGGGAAGGCTCGACGAGCAAGACATCTGTCCCTCGCTTAAGAATTTCGACTTAGGTGACCCCACTGGATCTCTTGACGTCCCATTCTTAAGAGCACCAGAGGATTGGCGACAGGACAAAGAGCCTAAGACCGAGTCTGCGGGCCTCGGCGATCAGACAGGCATCATGCTGGACGACGAGAATGCGGCCGGTTTTGACGATGACGATGGCGGGCTTGGTGGCTTCGATATTGGCGGAGATGCCGCGTTCGGGGAAGGAGGCGAGGCCTGGGCAAGAGACGCAGCCATCGAGCCTCAAATGCGCGTCCACGACGAAGGATTCGAAAAAGGCGCCGCAGGAGAAGGTGAAGCCGGCGATGGCATGGGCATAGGCGACTTCGACCCCGAGAGCAACCAATACGCCGTATCACTTCACCACAGGAAATCCTCAACCAACCACGAAGACATACTTAGCTACTTCGACAATGCTCTTCAGAAGAACTGGGCCGGGCCCGAACACTGGCGCATTCGAAGAATCAAGGACATCACCAAGCCTGCTGCGCCCACAACATCGAAACGAAAAGAAAAAGAGCCCTTTGAAATCGATTTCCTCTTCCCTCTTAACCCTGCCCTTGCCGAACTCATCTACACTCCCGCAAACTCCACCTCATCCATCTCCCTCCCGAAAACGCAGTGGAAATCCAAAACTCGAAACCTCCTCCCAGACGACAAACATTTCAACTCGCGGCAATTGCTTCGCCTCTTCCTGAAACCTAAAGCTCGTCTGGGTTCACGAAGACCCGGCTTCACCTCCTCAGCTCAATCCTCGCATCCCGTCAAACAGGAAGAGGTTCCCGACGGGGAAATGGACGAAGCCTTCTGGGCGCGCAAAGAGAACGCCGCCAACCAACCACCGCCCACCGCTGACGACGACGCCCCCCAAGGGAACTACGACGCGAACTTCTTCCAAGACGACGGCCTCGCATTCCCCAACGGCGGTGGGCCACCAGACGACGACGAGGACTTCGCAGACGCAAGGGAAGCCTTCTCCCCCAGCGCGGAAGGCGATGCCAACACCCAGCAAACCCAAGGAATAGCGGGCGTGATGGCAGGGAGTCAAGAAGGCGCGTTCGGCTCACAGCTCGTGACGCAGAGTCGGAGGCTGAGGCCGGAGTACGTGCAGTATGCGAGGACCGCGACGAAGGTCGACGTTAGAAGGCTCAAGGAGGAGATGTGGAAGGGCATTGGATTTCCTGACGTACGTTTCCCAAATGCTTTTCGTCCCATAGCTTCCGAACAACACCTAACCCACCCCTCACAGACCCCCTCTAACTCAGACCCCGCGCCAAAACCATCGCCACCAGAATCCGACCCGCCCCTGAAATTCACGTCCGTGATGAACAGCCTGCAGAATGTATACCCCAAGCAGGCAATGGCCGATATATCAACGAGCTACTGCTTCATCTGCCTCCTGCATTTAGCGAACGAAAAGGGGTTGGTGATTGAGAAGGAGGAGGGGCTGCAGGAGTTGAGCATTCGCCGGGATTGGGGGGCGGAGATCACGGAGGGGGGATGATGAGAGTTTTGTTGAGCATTGGGATTCTTGTGTATGAACTCATGGATAAGGAGGTTGAACGGCGTTTGTATAAAGATGGAGTTGCATCGTCGAGGCTGCTTACATGGTTGGTTCACGCAGCCAGGGTATGGAGATGAATCTTTTTTACTGGGAGCGTAGTCTGTGTGCAGATGAATCCCCTCACACAATCAAGCGTGCCTGGTCCGGAGCCAATATAGACGAATATACAACCTGTTCCATCTTTGCGCTCGATTACAGTCAATCTTCAACTTGGTCTATTGTACAATCAATCTTCAACTTGGTCTATTGTACAATCCCTTCTTCCAGGTCCTTTACCCGTGCAAGTGGAATGATCTAACTTTCTGCCTCTTTAGCTATAGACTTTCACTCATTGGTTGGCTCATCACCATCATGTTGGACCGTTCTGTGGTGCACAACCTCTTGTCGAGGCGAAGGGTCCGGTGAGTATACGTAGGGCATCAAGAGAGGCTCCCTAGAAATCTTCTACGGGGAATTATCTAATAACCTAGAAATGTTGTGGATCATTCCGAAGTTTTTGTTGAGTCCGTAATGGACCTGTCATTTCAACTTTTTGGTAAATTATTTGATTATTTTTCCATCGCACATTTAGCTAAGTTTCAAATTTCGGTGCAATACAATATAAAGCATAGTCACTTCCACGCTTGGCTGGATAGTTTTATCGGAAAAATTCTTGCTTAGTAGTTGGGTTTAAATATGATTTATTTAAAAGTACCCTAGATGAATGAAAAATGCAGCAAGAACACGCAATACTTTGAGTCACACTACTCGAGACGAGAAAAGGGCAGATAAGGGACAGAAATTGGAAAAAAGGGGCTGAACTGGGATTTGAACCCAGGACCTCTTACATTCAGAATGCCCAAAGCAAGAATTCTGCCACTGAACTATCCAGCCTATGGTGGGATATGCGGCGCATTATAATCTATTCTTGTGAGGTCGCGATTAGTGACGTGGAGAAGAGAGTAGCTTTGTTGAAGAACTGTGAGCGATTGATCGAAGGCCGGGTAGCTACCCGGCTTGGCACCTACCCGGCCCAGTCATGTGACTGGATATGTAATTGACACGTGATGGATGGCTTGGCACCTCCCAAATATATACATTAGTCGGTCACCCAGCGCTGTACATAATAACTAATGAACACATTCACGCAGTACCGTGCCTCCTGCGATCATAAAATTGTATTACAAGTTATTTTTTGGATTACTAAGGCTAGCTTGATGACAGAATTTAAACGTCCCAGACAACACCAGTAGAGAAGATCTCTTGAAACACCATCGAAGCCATCAAGAAGCGGACGTGGTGTCATCTCCACACAGGATATCCGCCTCGTGCAATAAGTGCTGTTATGGTGGTGATGCTAATAATGATGCCACTCCCACTGATAGAGCTCTAGAAGTTTGCATACTGCCTCTTTACTTTCTTAATCACCACTCATCTCATAGTAACGAGAGTTCGCTATCCCTGATCATAGCAGACACCAAAACCGCAAGCAAGTCCCATTGATTGTAGTGATGGCAAGCCTATATGTAATTAATCTTTAAAGACGAAAAGGTCCATCACCAATCACTTCTTGACGAAAGCACGAATGGCAGCTTGAACTCATCATAAGAGGAACAGGGTGCAGATGGGTGTAGGGCAGTCCGGGTAGGGGGCGTCGGGGATAGAAGGGTCCAGGGCCAGGTAGGGGTGGGGTGCAAATGGGGCAGAAGGGGGTAGTTGGCTTCTGAAGGGAAGGCGCGGGGTGATTTAGGGTTACGAGGGGTGTATGACCTCGTCTCATCCCAAACCACAATTACTTGATTCGACACTCGAACAGCAAAGTTTTCTGTTTCACTTTTCGTTAGAACCCCTTCGTATGAAGTCGCCTGAAGCAAGAGATCAAGATGGATTTGATGAAGTTTTAAAATTCAATTGTGCGCTTGGTACAGTCCAGTCCATCAGTCCATCGATCCAACAGCAAGCGCCTACCCAAATTCCCCATCCTTTACTCCGCGCCATGCACAACAAGGTATTAATCCAAGAATCAAACGAGCCATTGCCACTTTTGTCCTGATCACTCCCAATCCCCCCTCAAGAACCTTTTCAAGACATCTCCACCAATTCCCTCCAAACAGCCATCCAGTTCCTTCTCCCCAACCCAACTGACCACCCTCCTCTCCTCCTTTCCTTTCCCACCCTTCTTACTCGGCGTCCCCCTTCCCTTCGCGAGCGCAAATCTTCTCCCATCCTCTCCCGCCAATCCCAGCGTCTCCAGCCCACTGACTACATCCGCAAACTCCGTGCTCGTAAGTGGATGCAGAGCGTTCTCCCGCTTGCACAGCGCGCAGTACGTGGCGTATAGCTCTCGGATCGTCGGAGCAAAGTTTTGCGTTGAGGTTGAGGATTTAGAGGGAGTGGCGAAGATAGAGCGGGCAGCGGCGCGGTTCGATCTGTCGAGAGAGATGAGCGCACAGAGAGCGGCCTTTTGTTGGAGGTTGAGTGTTTGCAGGCGTTGCGGCGTGCCGTTGCTGAGGATTGCGGAGGTGACGTGGGCGATGTGGGCGATTGTTGCGCGAGGGGCTGTCGTGGATGTGAGGGTTGCGAGGGAGGCGGCGAAAGGTTTGGGTCGAGAGGGTGAAGAGAGATTTGGGTTTTCTCCCAAAGGTGACTTCGACGGGGAGAAGAGATTGAACGAAGTACTAAGGTTGTTCTGATGTTTTTGTTTCGTTTCGGTCTCGACGAGGTCGATCGCGCGACGCATGATGTCGAAGGCTTTGCGGAGGTCGCCGGTTTGTGAGGCAACTTTCTTAGAGCAGAATTGTATGGCCGTGGGGTGGACAAAGGGTATGTAGTCGGGTTGGCTGTCATCTGGTGAGAGGTGTAGAGACTTGAATTTTGCGGTGAGTACTGATGCTATCTGAGGTGCAGTATATGGTAGGAATGGAAGGAGTTGAGGTTTGAGGTTTCTAGCCTTCAAGCGTGGGAGAAAGCGGTCCGTAAGGTCAAGAGCATTGGCTATCCCAATCAGAACAAGGCGAGATGCGCGCTGTAATGACCATTCGAACAGCGTGTAGAGTATCTCCAGATCCAGTGTCAGGAGATGGTCGATCTCATCCAGAGTCACAACATAGACTTGGCTATGCGACTTCTTCTTTGGCACGAACAATGCCCGGAGAATTGCTATCTCGTCCTTTCCCTCGTCGATGGAGTCGCAAGCCAAATCCTCGATGAGCTTGCTGTAGATGTCCTTCGAGCTTTTTACACTCATACAGTTAATGTATGCCATCTGCACGTTCTCGGTCCCTCGGATTCCATTGCAGACCTCGCCAACGAGGGCACTCTTGCCGGTTCCCGGAGGCCCACTGACATACAAGCATCGCCCGCTGTTGGTCTCGGTTCCTCTTCGAATGAAGCTGCTCAACTCCTCTCTCTCCGTGTCGCGTCCGACAAGCCGCCCTGGCTCTGCACTTCTTACGAATAGCTGCCGCGCATCGTTGTACAAGGTTGGAATAGTACCGGGAGTTGAGGGCGTTCTAGGGACTCGAGGCGTTGTGCCCTTTCCAGCGAGAAGGACGCGATGTCGAGGAGTAACCGGTACTTTCTTGGATAAAGCATCCCGGTGTCGTGGGGTTTGTGGTGTCGCAAGCTGTACGTTTTCCTTGTCTTCTGGAGCTTTGTCAGCAAGATTGACTGTTACAAGACTTTTTGACCTACTAATGTCTGTTGCCAAGTCTCTGGTCTTGCCATTGGCCTTGGTGGGAGATAACGCAGTTCGTCTCGTGCCGACCGCGCTTCTGGGCGAAGAGGATGGATTGCGCGAAGATTTCGACGGTGTAAGGAAAGGATCATCCAGCTCGTCCAAGTCCATGACATCGCCATTTTGACCATGGCTGGCTGCATCTTGCGCAGTGATTGGGTCGGCACCTTCATCGTTGAAGATGTGGACTCTTGCTCTCCGCTTAACGCGAGAAGAGACAGAGGAGAAGTCTGGCAAGAGTTGGGCGGTTAGCAAGGAATCATGGCAGTCAAGACGTTCTGTACTTGCCTTCTGATGGGTCGGTAGCTCTTGCTCTCTTTCCGAGTACGCTGGACGCCATTGTGGATCGAGTCTTGCTGCTTTGAAGGTGGGTCGCCCTTGCCATTTTACGGACGCGTGTTGGCGCGCCGAGTCAAGTGGCGCTACTCGAATAGAGTGTATTTTTCAATACCAGGGTCCAGTGCACAAATCTTGTGCAAATCTAAAGGCGGGTGATTAAGCGCGCATCGCATTAAGAGCAGAAGCTTCCTATACATCCTTCCCATCCTTTACCACCTCATCGTCTCAACGCAAGGCAGAGATACCCGCATGAGAGATTCGCTTGATTTTCTCGATTGACGCACTCGTCTGCTCTGATATGCTCAGTCATGTAATTCGATTTCGCCGCTTCCACCTTGTAAAGGTTGACACGTACTGTACAAAGCCTTTACTCTACAACTAAAATTGGCCGTAGCTTCCAGAAATTCTATTCAAGCCATGCATTTACTATCACAATTGAGTGTTTGAAGCGGTCCACGCAATTCAGACTACATACCCTCCGATGGTATTTGTCATGGCCATGATCAGAAGATGAGCTTATTGTTGGCTCACAAATGCCAAGGTTGATCAAAGCGAGTGTTCCGTTATTTAACCAGTAGAGAGGAACGTTGCGCTTACAGTGAGCAATGAACCATCGAACGGGACGAGCAGGGCCGATAACTGCAGAGGCGTGTATGCTCTCGCTGATCGTTCTGAAGTCTCGTGTTGTCTTATCCGGGAGCAAACCTAGACCAGCAATGCTCTGGCAAAAAGGACTGGACATCCCGTGTTCCATAGTATCGGCAGCTAGGCCATGAAAAGTACCGCATCACGCTCGAATGAGAGTTCCTTCTCAGTGGCGCATGGGGATTGAAGGTAGGAAAGGCTTCGTTGTCGATACAGCCCCAGCAACACCGGTCAGGTTCTGTATTCTCAATGGTACACCAGTATCTATCGAGGCGTTTCTCTTGACTTGTCGAGTCGATCAAATTCTTTCCTCAAGGATGGTTCCTGCGTATCCTGCTAGTTCGCTAGTTCGCCACTTCGCAATTGCATGTTGAATGAGCTCACTTCTACTACTATTAGCATCGTCCGCAACGTCCTTGGGTATCCCAGTATTCTCGTCGTGAATGCTCCGGAAAAGAAATATCCACCTTAACTCAGAGATGTCATTGAAGCTTTCGATAGCCGACGATCTCTTCCAGTCTCGAGTGTTTACGTCTTCAAGTGATACCATTGTCAACAATGCAACAGCAGCACTGAACCCAGATGATCCTCTAGACCCATCTCTTATACGCATCCCCGAATACGCTCCGCCCATTCTCCAATCCTTACACTCCACCTTACCCTCCGTAAACCCCACACGAATGCAGCCCTTCTACAGTCCGCACCCTCCATCACCAACAGAGTACGCATCAGCCCTTCGAGGATGTCGTCGATGCCTTGCGAGTATTAGTGGGTCTCTAGAGTCAGGAAGGGAGGCGGTTAAAGGGGGCTTCGATCCGGGGTTTTCGGGGTTTTCGGGGGGTTGGCAGAAAGCTGTGTCTACACGGGGCTTTTGAGGTTGGTGAGATGACGACCGAGTAGCGACTGCAGCCTATGTTGATCAGCCAACAATAACACGACAAAAAATGACTATAATCTTCACCATTCTTTAGCAAACAGATGTTCTTGTGTATGCAGAGACCGTAGAATCAATTTTCCCTACTAAAATGTTTCCATCTCAAGAACTATCAATGCATGCTATCTCATGGCTAAATGGGACGAGCAAAGTACGAGTACAGCCAGGTACAGGGTATCTTGAAGACCGCCGCAAACGCCAACGCAAGCAACGAGCGCACCAACGCTTTTGCGAAAACAGGCTTGAAGCCACAACATCATAGTACAAGCTCATACCATCTCTGGCTGTCACCTCGTGGGTGGGCCTTGCATCATCTGCACTGCCCCCAATATCTGCGAAAGCATATTCCTCTGATCTTGCTGCTCCTTCTCCATCCGCTCGATCCTCGAAATCAGCATTTGGGCGTTTTGGACCCTCGGTGCTGCCTGTTGTGTAGCTGCTGCTGCTGCTATTTGCGCCCCGCCGTACCCCAAAGCCTGTGCAGGAAAGCCTCCCATGTGCCCCGTGAGCGGTTGCATCGTCCCTGGGTCTGACTGATGTAGCTGTAAGGAAGCGCGATGTTGGGAGAGACCGGCTTGGACAGGGGATGGGAACATGGGGTTTTCTTCGTTGGTGGGCTGCGGAACGAATTCGAAGCTGGAGGATTGGCGGTTGAACGTGGGGGTGCGTTGGAGTCGAGTCGGAGCGGAATCGTGTCTTAATAGTTGCACATTGTTCTGTGGAAGAGACGCTAGCACCAGGGGTTGCTGGAATGTAGGATTGGTTGGATAGCCTGCCGAGTCTGATCCAGGGTCTAGAGCTTGTGGTACGTTGGGGTTCTGCAGTTGAGGGTCGAGGGATTGCTGTTCTATGGGCGGCCTACGTCTCCGTCGTTTGCTGTTGTTCGACGCGTCGTTCTCGTCTGGTACCCATTCCCATCGACCGTTAGGCGTCGGGCCCGGAATGAAGCCATTAGGGTCGCCGAATTGTTGGTCGTCCGGAACGCTCGAAGCCGCTTCAGCCATTTCCTTCTGCGCCTTGTATTTCTTACGTGCGTTGTATATATCTCTCGTCAGCACCTTGATGTCCGGCCATATCTTCCGCAGCTCCTCTAATGTTTCCGCTGGGCTGTTCCCGGCCTCCGTCATCTCATTGACCTTTTGGCTTTGTACTTCGGTCAACCTCCGCAGCGTAGGGTGGACGCTCAGATCCTCCGACGGGTCATGGTTGTGCTCCGCGTTCTCGGTCGACACCCTCCACACGCCGTCTTTCCGCACCACGGCCAGCATCCGAAACGGACAACCCAGCAGCCGACTATCACTTCTCTTCCGCTTCCTCTGCTCGGGCGTCAGGTTCCTTCGGTTCTCATAGACGCCCCCTCGATCACACTTCAGCCACAGCCGGTTGAAGCGCGACCGCGCAATGACAATGGCATAACCCTGGCGAGCGGCCCAGTTCTTGGCGTGCTCGAGGAGTTCTTCTCGGCTGTTGAATTGGCTGGGCGGCATGGGAGCCATTGAGTTGGCGGGAGGGGGGGAGTCGGCGGGGGAGATGGGCATCTGCTCTTCCTCTGGCGATCCAGGTCTCAGGACGCCGAACATGGCGTTGAGCTCGAGTCCGATTTCTTTGAGGGCGCGTGGAGCGGGGAGTATGAGGTTGGTTGTGATCTGCGGTAGGGATCCACTAGTGGGCTTTACGATTCTTGGCATTTGTACATTGGAAGTCTGAACAAGTACCATGGATCATTGAACTTCTCATGCCTCACGACTGGAAAGGCCTCGTTACCATGACTGCTGGACAGCATGTTCTTCATCAACTGCAGTTTCTCGACTATCCTTCTCTCATGCGCTGTTCTCGCTGATGTAAGTTCTTTGTCCTTCTTCCACCGCCGGGTCCAAATGCTGACCACGTCAAAGTGACTCCAGACCCACTTCCACTCAAGATGATCTTGCCAAACCGGCGTGTCATTACGATCATTCTCGGCGCCCTCGGCATCATCGCGTTTATATGCCTGCTTTTCGGCTCAAGTCCTTCGTCCTCCTCGCCTTCTCTTCGGGAGCCTACACACAGTGTCAAGGTTGACGACGATGTGCTAAAGGGAGGGGTGATCTCAAGTAAAATTGGGAATGAGACAGTGAAGTACATCTGTCGCGGACCGGTCAGCTAGTAGATGAGCTGCCTGGGATACACCTTGGCGATCCCGGCTGACCGCGGATAGAGCAGAACTTGGCCGCGCGGCATGGCTTCTCCTCCATACGACCATGGCCAAATTCCCAGATCAACCCACGCAGGATGAACAGACAGCTCTGTTCTCATATATCCATCTCTTCGCGCGCCTCTACCCTTGCGGCGAATGCGCCTCTCATTTCCGCACTATACTAACCAAGTTTCCACCCCAAGTATCTACCCGCTCGAGCGCCGCGGCGTGGGCTTGTCATGTGCATAACGAGGTCAATAAGAGCTTGAGGAAGGACTTGTTCGATTGCAGCAAGATTGGCGACTTCTATGACTGTGGGTGCGCTGATGAGGAAGGGGAGGGAAAAGCAGGGAAGGAGAAGAATGGGAATGAGTTGAAAGAGGCAGGCCACAGGGCCGACAAATTGGAAGGGGTGTGTGAAACTGTGGATTTATGCTCGGCATTGAGTAGCCTGGGCTGACTGAATGACTGGAAAGTAGACTCACGAGACACGGCAATCGAAAGCAACGGTCGGGTCGAGGATCGATCTGAGGTATGAGAGACTGGGGTAAGTCATCTCGAGAGAAGCTCATGACATCTTGTCTCATGTAGGATTATGCTGACTGAATTCCCAAAGAGAAACCGCGGGAGGTTGAGATTATCACTTTCAGGCTGGATGCTGAAAAATGAGTGAGATATTCGAAATTTGCACTGGCTGAATATTGCGTATACCCTAGCATATATGGTGTCAAAGGGGGTATGAGTCTTGTCACACAATTTATCTTGTCCGTAGAATTAAACAACATGAAGGGATTGGATACCATACGCTGGCACAGTACTAAGCTAAATCCTCGCCCTTCTTCCAAGAGACCAGCAAAGCCGCTTGTCGGCAACAAGAACAAGAAAACGAAAGTACTCAACAATGTCGAGTCGATCGATAGAAAGTCTACCTCAGTCGGCGACTCAAACCTATCTTCTTCTGTCTTCTTGCGCGATCCCAAACTATTAACGAAGATAGAAGCAACGACTTTCATCGAGAATTCGTCGATGCATTCATCTCTTATATGGTAGTAATCATGGAGTGTGTACTGATAGATCTGCTACGAAATACATCTACGAGAAAGGCTTAGAAACAAAAGTATTCTCAGTTCAGGAAGTATACTCAACCTTAGAGAACGGCTTTTTCAAGTGATGGTCGCATCGCAAGAGAACTGATTAAAGACTCCATAAGTATTGCCACTTTTATAATCGAATTGCCAACAACGATGGAGACTGTAGAATCAGAATTGGGTTGCAACATGGCTCTAGCGACGACAAAGAGAAGCACCCAGAAATGCTCTACTCTACTACTTTATAGATGAACCAGGCGCAAGGTACAAGTAGCGACAATTGGGTAACTGTACTCTCGAACAACGTGTCAACAAAATGATGATTGGCTGAATGACCAGTGATGGCCAATTACCAGAGCGGCAAAGAGTCAAAGAGTACAAGTGGTTTGTAGTGAAGCAGCTGGAGAATTTTGAAGAGACGATGTTGGACAGAAACCCTCGATAGCCCTGAGGAAACCCTAAGTCTGCTTCCTCGTGCTGATGTCCGAATTCATTTTGTGAAATATATATGATACTACGAGTACATGATCAGCTGAGCACAACACCTTTGGTGGGGGCAAGACAGCGGAGGCAAAGTCTAGTATCACATCCTACCTAAACACCTAAAGGCACACTACTGCCATCGATATTGTCATGAAGTCTTCTGGACTTATCTGCGGAACGAACTAGCAGGCGGAAGACTGCAATATGTATGATGTCTCTAAAACTGTTGCTGCGCGACACCCACCAGCGAGCCCTCGCCGTGGTGGGAGATTCACATGCTTTGGTATTCCGTCAGAGCACCACCTACCCTACAGCTGCCGATGGTCAATTCGGTGGACCAAATGACAAAGCTTCGACTCCGAAGTGCATGGTAGAGTTCTCTGCACTTGGTGATGTTGACTTCGCTGGTTTCCGCGAGCTCTATACGTCTACTGTGCATGGGACTTTGGGCCTAGTCAACATCCGAAGCGATGTCTTTCTTTGCATTATCAGTGGAGCGACTCGAGTAGCTACAGTACGGCCGGGAGAGACCGTCCAGAAGATTCTTTCTGTCGACTTTTGTCCGTAGGCTCACCTGACGATAAGCGCGGAGACAAGCACTGAACTCTTCTAGATTGTCTGAACAGAGGCGACTTTGACCATTTGCTGCATGAAAAGATAAGCTCTTATCCTACAGACAATGTGGTTCCCAATGGCTACGACTACGGTCATGGCACAGACTCGGATGAGACGCAGCTCACATATCCTTGCCTCGAGCTCCAGAGAATCCTGAGCAGCGGTACCTTTTACTACAGCGTGGAATTTGATCTTACCAACCGACTACAGGATAGGTAGGTGCGATGTGGATCAGGGAAAATTGTCCGCTGACTACCAGCCAGACTGTCGGAAGACTCAGCCTTCGATATCGACAGCCTAGATCAAGAGTTTCTATGGAATTCGTACATGATAGATCCCCTGATTGACTTCCGCTCTCGATTGTCACCTCAAGAGAGAAAAGCCTTAGATGTATCTCATATTCTCACTTCAGCTATCAGAGGCTTTGTCTCGAGTCTTACCATTTCTGCTTCTATTTCGCCAGTCAAGGCAAATGAAACCAACTACCCTTCATGCTTGACAGTGATATCACGTCTGTCTTGCCGTCGTGCTGGGACTAGGTTCAATTCCCGAGGAATTGATGATGATGGCTTTGTGGCAAATTTTGTGGAAACCGAGACCATATTGTGGCATCCGTCAGGGCTATGCTTCTCATATGCTCAATTGCGAGGCTCTGTACCTATCTTTTGGGAACAGGCCCCAGGTCTACTTCCAGGCCAGCAGAAAATCCAGGTGACTAGGTCAGCCGAAGGTACCCAGCCGGCTTTTGACCTTCATTTCGAACATCTGGCGCTAGCATACGGTGCAGTTCACATAGTCAATCTTTTGAGCGAGTCAAAGCCTGGGGAAGCGGAGTTGACATCCAGGTATCAGTATCATGTCCGCCACAGTCCTTTGAACCAGGCCGTCGAACTAGGTGGGGCTTCGAATTCGCAGGTTCTGCAAGCGTCAGAATTCGACTTCCATGCGGAGACCAAAGGGCCCGGAGGATACGAGGCTGCTAGCATGATCAAACGCCTGATTCATGACCGAGGGGAGAACTTCGCATACTTCCTTTGTGAGGATATGGACAGACTTGGAGCAGGGAGTGGCTCGGAGGAAGAGGTCCTGCGCAGAGGAGCTACCGTGTTTCTCCAACAGGAAGGTGTTTTCCGAACGAACTGCCTAGACTGCCTCGACAGAACCAATCTCATACAGACGATTATCAGCCAGATGGCAATTGAAGCCTTTTTGAGCCATCGGAGCGAGCCAGCCGCCGCAGATTTCTGGATGAGGCATTCAAACATATGGGCTGACAACGGAGACGTAAGACACCCACAAGAAGAGATTGGGTGCGCCACTGACCCATTGGTAGGCACTTTCCAAGATCTACGCTGGCACTGGTGCCCTAAAGTCATCTTTTACCCGGCATGGAAAGATGTCTCTTGCCGGAGCATTTGCCGACGCTCGCAAGAGCGCTACTCGAATGTACATTAACAATTTTGCTGATAAAGGGCGGCAGAATACCATTGATATGCTTTTAGTATGTAACCCCCTTTACAGTGCCCAGCCAACTTCCATCGTGAAAGCATGATCCCATTCAGTTATGTTTGTCCCTCTCTTAAATGGAATGCTCCTATTCAAATCTGTCGCTACCTAGCCTGGCGTCTTGGTATACTTTATGGTTTGTCCTGACTTTGTAGGGCCGACTCGTCGACCAAGCTCCTGTGCATCTATACGATCCCATCAACGACTACGTCAACGCTGAGCTCAAAAGAAGGTATATCTGAGATGTCAGAAGTCCACGGTGGGACTAATTTTGTCCAGGGCTGATGAGTACTCGACGAACGAAGAGATTCAGATATGGGTCGGCACATTCAATCTGAACGGGCGCAGCAACGGCGTCAAGGAAGACTTGTCTGCCTGGCTCTGTCCGCAGCTGAACCGTTTGCAGCAACACCCTGACCTCATGGCCGTGGGCTTCCAAGAGATTGTGGAACTTAGTCCACAGCAGATCATGTCTACCGACCCGATTCGACGTCAAGCATGGGAAGAGGCCGTTAGAAGAACACTCAATGATAACGCGAAGAAACATTCATCCGAGGAATACATCTTGCTGCGCAGCGGTCAGCTCGTGGGGGCTGCGTTAGTGATATTTGTCAAGTCCAGTGCATTGAAGAACATTAAGAATGTTGAAGGAAGTGTCAAGAAGACCGGCATGTCGGGAATTGCAGGCAATAAAGGAGCTGTGGCTATTCGTATGGACTACGCAAATACTCGAATATGCTTCGTGACTGCACATCTCGCGGCAGGCTTCGCTAATTACGAAGAACGAAACCGGGATTTCCGAACCATCAGCCATGGGCTCCGCTTCCAACGAAATCGATCGATCGAGGATCATGATACGATCATCTGGCTTGGGGACTTCAACTACAGGATAGGTCTTAGCGATGACAAAGCACGCCGCCTGATCCAGGCTGGAGATCTCGAAACTCTGTACTCGAACGATCAACTGAATCTGCAAATGGTCGCCGGCCGAACGTTCCCTCATTACTCTGAAGCGCGCATCACTTTCATGCCAACATACAAATACAACAATGGAACAGACGAATACGATACCTCGGAAAAAGCGCGGATACCAGCGTGGTGTGATCGAGTGCTTAGAAAGGGTTCAAACCTGCGGCAAATCAACTACACCACGGCACCACTTCGCTTTTCAGATCATCGACCAGTGTACGCAACTTTCCAATGCACAGTCAGCAAGGTCGATGAAGCAGTGAGGAAGAGCTTGAGCCAAGAGATATACTCCAAAAGAAGATCCGAAGTCGGAAGTACCACTGTGTTGTCGAGGGATGACAGCATCGACGAAGATTTACTTGGCTACGACTCCATAGCCCCTGGATTACCGCCTGCAAGCTCGGATCGTCGACGGTGGTGGCTGGATAATGGTATGGGTCCTAGCCTAGGAAGAGATGATTGCAGATATCTGACGCTCGAGTACAGGTCTTCCAGCACGATCTACCATCCAACAACCCAGCAAAGACTCCCTGCTGAATAACCAACGACCCTCCAACCCCTTCACCCCCAGTCCAGAACCAGATTGGGTGACCGTCTCAAGACCCTCCTCAACCATAACCTCCCACAAGCTCCCACCACCACTCAAACCAACACTATCTCCAGCAAGCACCTTCCCGAGAGGTCAACGGACCCCAAGGGACGTACCGAACCCTCCGTCACCAAGCACGGCATCCATAGCTTCATCCACCTCCTCGACCATCTCCCGCAAACCGGCGCCTCCCGTTCCCAAGAAACCCGCCGTGCTCTCGAGATCGAGCAATGATCCGAGCTCACCCACCGAGACACCTCACAAGACGTTCAACACGCCGTCCTCAACCGCATCATCTCCTC
>JAABUZ0100000895.1_pt1 | contig 63496 bp, 41 predicted proteins | sample 5562091 | NCBI WGS metagenome assembly JAABUZ01 (sample SAMN12813069, study PRJNA571459) | rock metagenome | isolation source: Antarctica rocks | place: Antarctica: Victoria Land, Linnaeus Terrace sud | collected 2015-12-21 | reverse complement strand
TATCCCATACTATGCACTGGTAGGACGCACCTTTCAAAAGTAGTCCAGTCAGCCGACTGCTCTTCCCTAATGAACCACCGGTTCAGCCGTCGTGGTATTCGGCGCACATGTGATTCGACGCTTTCCCATTCTGCTGTGGGCCATTGCTGGTCGAATAAATCTGTTTTTCCTTACGACGCTGAGAAAGGAGATAGCGTTCCAGTGTGATCGGGGCAGTTACTGATTCCACCTATCACGCGTCTGAATACAATATGAAACATAATACGTAATGTAGGGCCTGATTGTCATATTCTAGGTAGGATCAACAAAGTAACTGAGTAGGTCCTACCTAGTCTGATGTTGGCCTCCAAACGGGAGAAGTGACGTATTTGCACCTCACCAGCCACCCTACCATGTCCGTCAACACCTCAGAAAACCTGCGCGGCACCAACTTAAATAGTTCGAATCCATGATCGCTGGAACTCCTTCTAACCATGTTACTCGACCAAATGTCGAGTCTGAGTGTGCAGCTTGAAGTTTAATCATTTGACTTTCAAAGCTAGGAAATTCGACCCCTGCTCCACTCTCAGAGCCATGCTGAACAGACATTCCTCGTGGCGTCTACACTTCGCTCAGAATGCCGCGCTCATAGCCATCAGCCTTCTTTTCATACCCTTCGACACCTTCGTCCTTCTCCTTAGCTATGCTGCCCGACCCTTTCTCCGCCAGCATGCAGCACGAAGGCGCATACGGCGCTCTCCAGCGTTCCGCCCAAAAACCATTCTGGTCACAGGAGTCGGGATGAGCAAGGGCTTGACATTGGCGCGTATGTTCTACAAAGCTGGTCACAATGTCATCGGGGCCGACTTCGAGCCGTACGCCATTCCTGCCTGTGGGAGGTTTTCCAAAGCGTTGGATAGGTTCTACAATGTGCCCACCGTCCAGGGACCGCATGGATCAGCATACTACGCCCAAGAACTACTCGAAATCGTACGGAGAGACAAGGTCGACCTTTGGGTTAGCTGCTCTGGGGTTGCATCTGCGGTGGAAGATGGGCTAGCGAAGGAAGTCATTGAACGTCAATCCAATTGCAGATGCATACAATTCGATATTCGTACCACCTCAACCCTGCACGAGAAGCACTCATTCATCGAGCAGGCGAAACAGCTGAGGCTGCCAACCCCAGATACCTACAATGTCACTTCCAGAACGGCAGTCCATCAGGTCCTGAATCGTACGGAGAAGAAGAAGTACATCCTTAAGAGCATTGGGGTAGATGATGCCAATAGAGGCGACATGACCATTCTTCCACGACGAACTACCAGCGAGACATATCATCACGTAGCCAACGTGCCCATCTCCCCACAGAAACCATGGGTCCTACAGCAATATGTGCAAGGAAGGGAATACTGCACGCATGCGCTCGTCGTCGACGGCAAGGTCAAGGCGTTCGTAGCGTGCCCATCCTCGGACCTGCTGATGCACTACGAAGCGCTGCCGGCTGGCTCCATTCTGAGTAAGGCGATGCTGAAGTTCACCGAAGCGTTTGCAGCGAGGAGCGAGGGAGGTATCACAGGTCATCTATCTTTTGATTTCGTGGTCGATGAAGTCGCTACGGAGAGAGGGGCTGAGATGGTTCTGCAACCGATCGAATGCAATCCGCGGGCGCATACCGCAGTGGTGCTATTTGATGGGAATAGCGCCGACATGGTGAGAGCGTACATGAGTGCCGTCAAACCCCCAGTGAACGGAGTGAATGGAGTGAATGGGCTGAATGGAGACTACGAGCATGGGACCGTCACACCGAGCAATCCTTCCAAGTACTATTGGATCGGCCACGACTTGGTCGCGCTGGTGCTCTATCCACTCTTCCAAGTCTTGATGGGCAAAACCACCGTCACGGCCTGCATTCAAAGCTGTCTCACCTTCCTCGAGCATCTCCTCTTTTGGAAGGACGGAACCTTCGAAGTGTGGGATCCACTGCCATGGTGGTGTCTTTACCATATCTACTGGCCTGGCCACTTCCTACGTTGTATCCTACGGCAACAGAAATGGAGCCGGGTGAATGTTGGCACGACCAAGATGTTTGTCTGTTGAGATATCGTGTCTTTCCGATGTCTGTCATTGTTGAAGGCGGAAGATAATCACAGCCACACCATCAATTAAGTCGCCCAGCCAAAAGGGGGAGTGTACATTCACAGAATCCGCGAAGCGAGGAAACGGTTTCTACCGCTTCGGAATTAGCGGCTAACCTACTTCGTGGCTCTGCACCCACGTCTTCATAGGGGGCACCCCTACGAGAACGTTATCTCCGCAGTATCCTGATGTCCGGTTCTTCACTATCATCATGAGCAGCATAATGCACACGGCAGATGCTTATCAGAGATAATCTACCTCCATCGGTTCTCGTCCTGTATCATGGACTCCAACATCCCCACCATCAGCTTCAGAAGAGCCGAGCATCAGTCGTTGGGCTCCTCTGCAGTTCACAGATAGAAGCATAATTTCGGACTGACCGTGGTTTGGTCTCGTATCTTAGCGGCCTCTGATATCGAGTCTTAATGGGGCTTCGAGAGAGTATGGCTCAGGTGATGCTACTGGAGGCTGGTCACGGTCACAATGTCGATATCAGAGATAGGCATGTACATAGGTTAATCATCATACATCAACATGGTGCCTGAGCACCGAAGTCAGGGATCGAAACCTCCTATAGGCAATTGCAGGCGTGATTCAGCTGGGATCGTTCACGATAGATCTCAGATGATAGCTATTGATAGGCAAGCCTACCTACTTTAAGAAATAAGGAAGATGTCAGGAGTGTAGAGGGGGCACTGGATATTAGAGAGGGGCATCCACCCTCACGGCCCCAGTGCAAGCTCTTTTCTAGCGTCACCAAGGAACCGGCGATTGCCCGTCTCCAAAATCCGACCTTAGGGGCGCCTTCCTTTCCCTGCTTCATCGTCCCCTCGCCCAACTCAATCGTCCGTTCGGCCCAAATCCAGTCCGCCTCTTGATCAGCAAGCAACAGCGACTCACACAGACGTCGCCCTTTCCTCATGCGAGTCCGAAGGGATCACGATGGATATAAACCCATCGTGCGGGACCTCTCTTTGTCCTCGTACCCTCCATAGTTCTTCCGTACATTCTTGATAACACTTCCACATACTCTTACACATATCCATATACAGCCATTGTTATCTGTCTGCACAATGGGTTCTCTCTTCCCAAGAGTACCGGTATGTCTTACACCGGATCCCCTTTTACCTGCAACGCTGACATTTCATCTTTACTCAGGCCATACCTCCGCTCAACCCCACTGTCAAACCCCCATATGCTGCCACGACCGCCAATCTAGGTGGACTACCCACCGTCCACACCGATGTTCCAATCACCGCCGTCTTCCTCTTCCTCTTCATCCTCGGCGCCATCACTCACATGGTCATTTTCCAGCTCAATCAACGTCGGGGGCATAAGTTCATCATGTCCGGCATGATGTTCGGATTCTGCATGGCCCGCACCGTCAGCTGCATCATGCGCATCGTTTGGGCGACACGACCCTTCAACGTCCGTATCGCGCTTGCAGCCCAGATCTTCGTCGCCGCGGGCGTGGTGCTGCTCTTCGTCATCAATCTCATCTTCGCCCAGAGGATCATAAGGGCATCCCGCCCGCATAGCGGCTGGCATCCTCTGATGAGCTTGTTCTTCAAGGCGATTTATGCCATCATTGTGATCTCTCTGATCATGCTCATCACCAGCGTCGTCCAGTCAGCCTACACACTCAATGCGAACACCCACCGTATCGACCGGGACATCCAGCTTTACGGGCAGACCTTGTTCTCCGTTATCTCTTTCCTTCCCATCCCGCTCGTCATTCTTGGTCTCGTCATCCCGCGCAAGACTCGTGTGGAGAAATTCGGCAGCGGGCGATTCAGGTCAAAGATATATATCCTACTCTCGGCTGCCGTTCTGCTCTGCCTAGGTGCTACTTTCCGCTGCGGCACGAGTTACCTTACCCCTCGCCCTCGTAGCGACCCGGCGTGGTATCATTCGAAAGCATGCTTCTACATCTTCAATTTCGTTGTCGAGATCCTAGTCATCTTTCTATACATCGTCATCAGGGTTGACCAGAGGTTCTGGGTTCCAAACAATAGTCACATGTGGGGCGACTACTCGCGCAGCAGGCCGGGGCATTCAAATATTGGCCCGGACGGGAAGAACGAGAGTGTAGGCAGGCTCCAGAACATCTTGTCTGAGGAGGAGGTTTTCGACGAGCAGCCGTCTCCGAAGACCAGACCCGTGAGTCAAGCTAAAGACGGGGAGGCAGCAGTGGGAACAGCAGCATGAGGGGGACAGGTGGGCGCAAAAAGATTTTGGTACTTGTTCCAGCGAGGCGTTGACCGGCACATTATGACTTCGGATGTTTTGGGTATGTCTTAATTAGCATGGCAGCACGGCGTTTCTATACCCATCAACAACTCTGTATCGATATTACGCAGTAAAGCAATTACTTCGTTAATCAAAAATTATCACTCGTTGTCTTGCGTTCTCTATATTGGGAAGTCTGTTGACATCCCCGAGGAGAACACCGACTTTGGTTTTCCTGTGCATGAGGCACCATGACAACGAATATGGGCCCGCGAGGATCGGGAACCTTCGCGTCGGCTTGGTCGAGCACCAAAGGTCCTGATCTTCACAATATCTCATGTAAGAACCGTAGGTTTGAGCAGGTTTGCCGTCGGTTTGGAGAGTGGAGGGAGGTTTTGGAATAGGGTTACATTCTCAACCCTGATTCATCTTGTGGCGCCGGATGTTACCAAATTGTGCCCAAAAACTTCCCTACATGCTCAAATTACATTTTTGGAAATAACTTATTAGCGCAACGTTCAATTGACTCAATTGACGTGTTATTCGAATTGTCTAACTATTGCGCATCGACTAGTATTTAATAGTTATAATAAAAAGAAACAATTAATCTTTAATAAGTTAATATCTCTTCGAAAATATCTATAAATACAATATTATTTTGTATATTAATATTAAAGATTTGTTTATTTGTATTTAAAACAAAATTATATCTATATTTATTATAAAATAATTGTTCGACAAAATAGTTTGCTATTTAAAATTAACAAAAAATTAATCTATGTAAACAGATATAATAAATATTATTAACAAACTAATTGTTAAAATTAATTGCAATTATAAAAAAATAAAAAAAGATATTATAGTTATACGCAAAACTATAACAAAAAATTTTCTATTATTTTTCTTATCTTTCTTTATATACTTTAAAAACAACTTATAGAGCTAGTTATTTATAGTTTTTTTCAAAAATATCTTAAGAATATCTACAATTATTAAATTAAGTTTAACTATTAATAAAAATGCAGAAATTATTATAGATTTAAGTAACAATAAATAAAAACAAATATTGCAAAAAATATTTATTAACATTCGAAATAATTCTCTAGAAGCTTTATTAGCAATTTAAGATTCTTGAGATTGTTATATTGATATTTTAGTTCTAAAACTATATTAGTAGATTTAATTAATTTCAAATTGACTTCAAGTATTATCAAAAATTTAAGAAATACATTAAATATTATCTAGACATTACTTGTGTTATTAAGACTTGTGTTACGCTGATACTTTCTTCGAAGATATTAGAGAGAATTTATGCTATCGAAGAGATCTGTAGACGTCTTCAGGCAATGCAAGCAATCACTTGATAACAAGAAGTTTGCAGCTTGAGTCAGTCGTAACAATAAGTCAAGACTTAAGATGAGTTGAACACGATTCATAAGAAAGTCGTGTTCGAGACCTATATACTAAAGAGATTCTATCGTGCTTCTCTTGCTTTCTCGTAGAGCAATGAGACACTAATATCTTGCTCTTGTTGCTTTATCAAGAAGCGCTGAGAGCAAGCTTCTGTTGCTTCGAGCAAGAGCAGTAAAAGCATGCTTTTGTTGCTCTTGCGTAGAGACGCAAGAGCAATGCAAGTAGTCGTACTCTGTACTACTCGTACTGCGTAATTCATATATTTGTTGAAGCTCGCTAGGCTCGTAACATTATTTCTCTCCTTCAACGCTTTCGTTTCGAAAGTAAATCTTCTCTGTTATGTCTCGTAACAAATCTGCTGTCTCTAATTCCTACGATCGTCGTCTTGTCAGAGTCGCTTTCTTAGGAATTGAATCTCTCGACATGCGTGTTTGCTGAAATTGTTCTCGCTCGAAAAAGCCTTGTCGTGTCGCTGAAGGCGTCGAGAAATGTGTTGAGTGTGTTCGCATCGAACGGCCCTGCGATCTGGCCCCACTGAATATTGCTCGCTGGCGAAGGCTCGAGAATCAACGCCAAAAACTGAAAAGTGAACTGCGTAAAGCGTATGCGCGACAACAACGATTGCTGCGTCAAATTGATTTCGTGAAGGAAAAGCAACGCGTTATGGTGAATGATGAACTGCAGACCCTGGAAAGTCTTTAGGCAGAGACGACATCGTTGCCAGGCCTATTTCCTGATTCTTTCATTGATGTTGCGTCGAAACAGATCGCGTTTTCTAATGCTTCAAAGAATTGATCTTTTACTTCGCTGATCCTTCTTGATGGAAGTCTAAAGATGTTTGTCGAGACTGTTGTCGACGAAACTGCTTCAGCTTGTTTTGGCACTTCGTCAAGTTCTTAAGAAGTTCTTACGTATTTTTCGATGTAAAGTATTCTTTTCACTTGATAAGATATTTTTGATCTTTCTGTTGTAGAATTCTTTCAACTTCATATTGTTTCTTCTTTTGTGAATGAAAATAAAATGTGTTCTGTAAAGGTGTGATTGAATTCGCCGATTCCAATAATGAGATATGAAATACTAGAAACACTCTGGCGTCTTTGAGCAAGTCGAGTTCGTAATTGATTGATCTCTTTGTCTTTTTAATGAGAAACGATTCGACTTTGACATGATTTAATTTCTTGCTTAATTTCCTTGTCTTAAGATTTTTAATAAGAAGATATACCTTATCTCTCTTCTTTAGCTGAGGTGTCGTTTTTCGTTTCTTATTTTGATATCTGATCGACCTTTCTTGCATCTTGGAGATGTTGTCGTGTATCTTTTTTAATGTCGCTACTCTTTCGATGACTGACTGAGCTAACAGATGCTTTCGCTCTTCTTCGAAGAGATTAAATTCCTTGTTATAGTTGGCGAAGAATGAAGTCATCTTAGTGGTGTTCGAAATCTTTGCATTAAGGGTCAGCTGTGCCATAGATAGAAGTGATACTCAATTGCTATAAGTATTGTTAACGTAATGTCTTAGATATTGCTTCAGACTCTAATTTGTTCGCTCTGTTTAACTATTCGTGACCGAGTAATAGGCAGTGAACATTCTGAGTCTCGTTTCTAACATTGATATCAATGTTTTTCAATAGTTAGACGTGAAGAGCTTGTCTCTGTCACTGGTTAGTCCTTTGGGTATATCGTGATATCGTATGAGTCGATTTAATACAATGTATCTTAGTTGTTCTGCTGTGAACTTTTTCTTGCATGCGATGATATGTGAGTACTTGATAAGTTTGTCAATCATTACTAGTATCGAATCATATTTGTCTTTAGTTGCTGAGTTCGTCGACTTAAGCAACTTGATAATAAAATTTATCGTGACTTTATCTCATGACGATTTAGATGATTCCTGATATTGAATTTCGTCATAGCTCGCATGTGTATCATGTTTGTTCTGCTAACAGCTAAGGCATCTTTTAATGTATGTCTTAACAGCTTGTCTCATCTGAAGAAACTAACAATGCTGACGTAAAAGCTGAAGAATTTTAATTACTTTCAAGTGCCCTTGCAGTGGTTCATTATGATATTCTTTTATACATTCGTCGATTTTGTCAATAGATATCTGGAGTTTTTCTTTCTTTATTGGAAACTCTTTCTTGTCGTCTCTGAGTATTCGTAAGATAGCATTCAGCTCGTGCTTGTTTGTTAATAGTGATTCGTCTTTGTTGATCTTAAGTATGCTGTGATTAAACGATTTCTTCGTTTTTATATGATCACTTCTTCTGCTAAGTGCGTCTGCTCTGCCATTATCTTTGCCTAATGTATATTGTATTTTGAACTTATATTGTTCGAGTCGTTCTAATCATCGTATCTGCCTTCTGTTAAGCTGTTTAATAATGATAAAATGCACAAGATTCTTATGATTCGTGAGAATCGTAAGTTTTGATAATTCTTCGATGTATACTCTTCATGACTTCAAGGAGACTACAATAGCGAGTAGCTTCTTGTCATGAACATCGTAATTCTATTCGACTAACAAGAGTTTTCTCGAGAGATATGTCACTAGATGTCATATGTCTTCATGCTCTTAATTGAAGCATGCATCGATAACTAGATCTAATGCGTCGATTTCAATTCTACTTGATAATCGTGAATCGTACATCTTTAGTACTGATTTCTTCAAGCATTTTAGCTTAAGATTCTGAAATGATTTCTCTTCTGCGAGTTCCCATATTTATGACGTATTCTTTTTCGTAAGATTCGTTAGTGATATCGCATTGACGAAGTAGTTCTTGATAAACTTCTTGTTGTAGTTCATGAAACCTAGAAAGGATTGCACTTTCTTGACATCAATAAATGATTTTCATTCTTTGACTGCTCGTAACTTTTTGGGATTCATGCGTACTTCGTGTCGTTTCACGACAAATTCAAGAAAGTCAACTTCTTCTTGATGAAATTCGCATTTCTCTGATTTAAGATGTAAGTTTCTCTTATTCAAACATTCCAGTACTTTAGAAACATAACTAACATGTTCTTTCAAGATTTTTGAGTAAATCATGATGTCGTTCAAGTATGCTATGACAAATCGATTCAGATGTTGTCGTAATGCATCATTGATCATTTCTTGACACATTGCCGAAGCGTTCGTGAGCTCGAACGACATTATCGTGTATTCGTATAGTTCATATCGTGTGCGAAAAGCTGTCTTCTACTCTTTTCTCGCCTTCATCCTAATTTGATTGTACGCTTCTCGTAGATTCAGTTTGATAAAGTACTTGACTCCGAATAGTCGATCCTGAAGCTCGCTAATATTGAATAGTGAATATCGATTCTTGATCGTGATATAATTTAGCTTCTAATAATCGACACATAGGCGAAGAGTTTCGTTCTTCTTAGGTACAAAGAGGATCGGGTATCCTGCCTGTGATTGGGATTTTTTAATAAATTTTTTCTTTTCGTTTTCTGCCAGGTATCCGCGGAGTACTTCGAGCTTCTTTTCGAATAGAGCATATATGGGTCCAAACGTGAGTTGCTTGCCTGATTCAAGTCTGATCTCGTGATTTCACGATTGATGTTTAGATAGAGTCTTTGTCGTTTTCTCTTTCTGAAACAGATGCTCTCAACTGTTATATATTCGTGATATGTGCTTTAGCGATTCTCTCGCTGTATCAGATAATTTAGAGCTCTTAAAAGATTCGCAGTTTTCTTCACTTACTTTAACTTCGTGGCCTGGCTAATCTATGCCGATGTCTGTCGAGTCGAACTCTGTTAAATTGTTCTTTTGCGAGAATGTAAGCTCGCTACTTGCGATCGAGTTTCGACTCAATCTCTCATCTATTATTGAACGCTGTCGATGCGTAGATTGAATGTGAATTGCGTGTTCGCATCGCGCAAATCTAAGTACTCGTGTATTTTAGTCGACTTCTGAATTGTGCTGCTTCAATCAAGACATTTCTAATACGATATCATGAGTAATTATTCTCACTATATCAAAGATTAGTTCCTCGTGATGTTGCTAAATAGTTATCGATAGTGATTTCGTTTCTCTGTCCACTCTTTCATTCTTGTCGAGTAATGGGTTTTCATCTACAATTACTAGATTGTAAGCGTCAGGCTTCTTTCGAGTAGAATACTCTTCCCTCTCTACAAGAGCTCTGGCCATAAAATTACCTGTTGCATCAGAATCAATCATTGCGATGAGTCGACGACCATTGATCTTAACTAATGTGATAAAACATCGTGCGTGTGCTGTTGAGTTTAGTTGCTGCTGTTGGGCTAACATATTGCATTTCGCTGATATGCTCTCTACCAAGAAATTTGAACTTTTTTTTGCTCTTGTGCTGTGACTTCTGCTTCGAGCGTCTGTCTGCGCTAAGCTTCCTTTTGTTGCTAAATTGCTAACTTTGGCTTTCTAGAGAATCAGTTGGCTCCTTCCTTTTCTTCTAGGTGAGTTTAGCATGAGTCGTCGTAGCATGTTGTTCAACTAAGTGTCGCATGTTTCTTTGATTGCTCTATCTCTTGTTTAGATAGACTAACACTGTTTAGTTGTCGTTCGATTTCGTCGAGAATGTCTTTTTCTTTAGTGGCGTCGCTTCCTAGCGCTTCCTCGCATTTGTTCACGATCTAACTAATCTATCTTTTCTTTGATGAGCTAGTTAAAGCGTCAAGATGTTTCGTGATGTTGTCTAAGCATTCATGAAAGTTCTTTTAGTCGTACTCGTCGTCCGAGTCTGTTACTAGATGAAGGTATGGCGTTTCTGGTCGTTTCGTTCTCATACTCTCATTGAGCATTTAATTAACTTTCTGCGTAGATGCGAATGTCTTGTCTAATGATGTTTCATCTAGGACTTTCTGTAACTGATTTAAGTTTTCTACCAGATAGTAGTTGTCGTTCGATTCAATCTCGAGGGTGTTCGCTTTTGTGTCGACTTGCTTTCTGATGTCGTTCTAGCTATTGGGTATCTTTCTCAACATAGCATTGATCTATCGGCGATTCATCAAGTTTCGCGATCGACAATCTCTTGCGAAGTGGCTCGATTTGCCACATGAATAGCACGTTTTTTAAGATTTGTTATCTTGCTTTTTTCTAGAGTTCTTTTCTTTACGTTGCTGAGTGAAGTTCAGTTTCATAAGTGCAGGCTCACGATAGTCTAAGTTACTGTACTTCTAATTAGAACGAGATTTTTTCAAGTGATATTCGATCGTTGATTCAAAGAAGGTTTCTGCCCTTTCTCGAGATTAATCGTATCGCTTTTTCATAGCTCTTTCATACAGCTTGTCGTCGAGATCGATGACTACTTCGATGAGGTCAAACATATCGCTGATGAATCTGCCATCGCGCATAATTTCGTTCTTGAGATTGTTCTTGAGATCTCGTCGAAACATTGTCATAAGTGCGACATCGTCTCACTTAATAAGATTGACATACTTTTGAAATCTTGCTGCGTACTCTGCTGCAAAGATTCGTTGAATTAGATGCTAAATTACTCTTTTTGCGATTTGTTTCTCGTTGAATGTTTCAAAGATTCTTCGAAGCTCTCTCTTGAAGTTGTCGAAGTTCGTGAACATCGCACGGGAATTTTCGTCATAATTCTTCAGATACTTGCGTAAGTTTGACTTGAGTTAGTGTTAAGCTCTTTCTTTAAGAAATGTGAATGCGAAAATCGTCTTCTTGTTCGCTGAAACAGAATAGAAGATGAAGTAAATATTCACTTGCATAAGTTAGTTCTTCAGGCCGATTCGATCTTCATAATAGACGTCAGGTTTGTTAATTCTGATCTTGTCGTCTTCATCAATAGAGGGTCGGCGTGATGCTGATGAGCTAGTGCTCGAGATAGAGGCGCGTTGATCTGATACAGACATTCTTAGAGTGTTCAAAGTGTTACGCTGATACTTTCTTCGAAGATATTAGAGAGAGTTTATGCTATTAAAGAGATCTGTAGACGTCTTTAGACAATGCAAGCAATCACTTAATAACAAGAGATTTGCAGCTTAAATCAGTCGTAACAATAAGTCAAGACTTAAGATGAGTTGAACACGATTCATAAGAAAGTCGTGTTCAAGACCTATATACTAAAGAGATTCTATTGTGCTTCTCTTGCTTTCTCGTAAAGCAATGAAACACTAGTATCTTGCTCTTGTTGCTTTATCAAGAAGCGCTGAAAGCAAGCTTCTGTTGCTTCGAGCAAGAGCAATAAGAGCATGCTTTTGTTGCTTCTGCGTAGAGACGCAAAAGCAATGCAAGTAGTCGTACTCTGTACTACTCGTACTGCGTAATTCATATATCTGTTGAAGCTCGCTAGGCTCGTAACAACTTGTTAAGCATAATCTACAAATATTATTAATTATACGCAATCAATTACGCGCAATTAATTGCGCAACTATAGAAGATACTTCTATCTATATATTACTCTTGCGTAGAAATCTTACAAATTGTTCGATTCTATTATATAAATTACTATAATGTAAGCGAACAATAAGCAAAGATTTAATCGAAGTGCTACGAAAATTCGTGCGTATCTCGAATATTAAAATTATACTTTTTGTTAAGTTTTTTTTGATTTTTCAAATGCAAGCTTCTCGTTGCTTCTCGAGTATTCTCAAGATTAATCTTAAATTACTTGAGCTATCTTAGCATCTTAAAATTAAGAGATCGATTTCTTAAATTGTTAATATTTTTTCAAAATATAGTCGAAAATATTAACGCATATATTATATAATTTGAAATAATAATTAAAAGTATTAGAGCAATAAAGAAGCTTTCTAGTAAAAATATTGCAATCTATACAATTAATAAAGAGAAAATTAATAAATTAAGAATTAAGAATTAAGAATATTTAGATTACTATATTAGAAAAAAAACAAAAGCAGTTATTTTAATATATATAATAATAATTAACAAAATAAAGATTAAAAAATAAAATCTTAAAAGTACAAAATTGCAAACAATAATTATTTAGAAAATACAAAATTAAAATACAAATATAAAGAAACTTAAAGATATAAAAATAGTATAAATCGATTAAAAACAATAACAATTTGCTTAGAATTAAAAATATATATTTATAATTGTAAAGATTTTAATATTAAAAATAATTAATATTATTTTTAATTTTAGCTTAATAATAAATAAGCAAATTAAATTAATATTAATATATAATAAAGTATGCAAGATTATACAATACTTTAAATATTATTATTACAAATATATTATAATCTAATATATAAAAGAGAAAAAATATAATTATTGTATTAAATTTTACGTTATTAATTTTAAGACTTGCTTAATAGACTACAAATCTAGATACTATCTATATAAAGAAAATTATAAATTATAATAAAAAAAATGTCTAAAAAAGTGAAAGAAAATATAACAAGTAATTATCGAAAAAAATTAACTATACTGATTTCTAAAAAAAAAAAAAAAAAAAAAAAAAAAACTTTACTTTAACAAAAAAAAACCTTTAATTATTTAGAATTATAATTAATAGTTTTAGACAAATTACAAATAAAAAATATATAAAATAATAAAATAATAAGAAATTAAAAAGACCAATTATTTTTAAAATAACAATATTTAATTTATTGTAAATATTAATAAATTAAAAACAAAACTCTTAATTTATATTATTTGTAAAATTAAATAAAAAAAGAGAAAAAACTCTATATAAAAAATCGAATAAAGACAACTTCTATCTAGAAATTAATAAAATATTAATACAATAACTCGATCTAGTTAACAATTATATTAGAGAATTATATTTTATTAATATTACAATATAATATTAACAAATCTAGATTAAAGATTATAATATTACAAACTTTAATATACTAGTTATTCAAAAATTATAAAGAAAAATCTATTAATCTATTACAAATAATAGATTAAACTAGTATTTCGAACTATATTATATAAATAATAAAAATATTAAAGTATATTTCTTTGTTAACAAATGCATAGTATTTGCGTTATATAAAATAATATACAAATTTAAGAATTTTTGTTCTTTTACTTTAAGATTAGTAAAAAAAAGAACAATTAATATATGTAATATCTATAATTTGTGCAAAAATATTAAGAATAAAAACAATTTATTACTTTTATTAGCGTAATCGAAAAGTTAAGTTTTAACTTGAACAAATTAACTTGTTTAACTTTAATTCTAAGATCGAACAAAAGTTCTAGCTTAATTAAATAAATCGAACGCATAGAACACGTTAAACGTTTAATTTAACTCGCTCAATTACTAGTGTGATCGTTGGGTCAAGTTGAACACTTTTTTCTTAACTCGACCCATTCTCTTGAGCCTCTTAGGGTTGGCCCAGGATTAAGGCGCGAACTCGATTCTAGAGTCGGATTTCGTCGAGTTAATGCCAAGAACTCATGCTAACTTCGTCGCGTTAGCATTCGCTTATCTTATCTTATCTTATCTACGCGCTAACTCGATTAGATTAACGTAGAATCTACGCTAATTATATGCGATTAGCGTAGACTCTATGCTAGCTCAATCGGGTTAGCGCGTCACGTGACGTCACGTGATCGAATGGGTCGAATTAAATATTCGACGCGCATTCTTCGCTCGTCCCATCCTATTAAACTAGGAAATTTGCCTAATTCTAGGATTAAGATTGAGCGAGTTAACTCGATTGAATTGAAACTCGATCCAACGATCACACTATCAATTACGTAATATTATATAATATACTAATTATATACAATTAGTATAAATTCTACGCTAGTTTAATCGAATTAGCGCATAGATAAGATAAGATAAGATAAGCAAATACTAATGCGACAAAGTTAGCTTAAATTCTTAATATTAATTTAACGAAATTCGACTCTAAAATCGAGTTTGCGTCTTAATTTTAACTCAATTTTATAAAGCTTAAAAGAATAAATTAGATTAAGAAAAAAGTATTCGACTTAATCTAACAATTACATTAACTTTTATATGAAATATTAGTAAAAAAAGCAAATAACAAATATATAGTAATAAAAGACTTTAATTTTTATTATCTTAAATAAAATAACAATAAAGTAAAAGCTAATATAAATATATATAAGCTAGTAGTTATAATAAGAAAGTTTAAATTAAAAAAAATATTATTAAAAGATATAATTACTCAAAGATAAGAAAGCAAACAAAGTATTATTAATTTTATCTTTATTCTTTAAGTTTTGCAAAAAAGCTTTATTAGATACAATATTGCGAAAAATATAAACAATTGCTTAAATTATTATTTTATATATATAATATCTAATTTATATACAATAGTTACAAAATCTATGAAGAGAAAAAACTAAAACAAAATAAATACAAAGACAAAGACTTTATACAAAATTCTAAACAAAAAAATTATTAAGAAGTTAGTATTTATATTATTTAATAATATCTTTAATAACTTTAGAAATAAACTAAATATATAAATAAACAATTTTGCAAAAACAATTAGAGCAACTATTAAGAATTTAATATTAGTTATTAAAATTTAATTTAAATCTAAAGCAAACTTTATAAAAAAATATAAAAAGATCTTTCGTAAAATTAAAAAATATTATTATATATAGTAATGCAATAAAAGTAACAAAAACTTAAAAAAAGTATGTCATAATCAAAAATTATCTTAAAAAAATAATATAAAAAACTATAAAAATATAATTTTAAAAAAAATCGAAAAAAGATTACAAATTAATTTCTAAAATATAAAATATATATAAATAAATTTGCTTAAAAATATTGCAAAAAGCTTGCATTCTACTATTATATAATTATTTACTATTATTATTAACAATTAATTTTAATAAAAAGACAAATATTTTGCTAAAAGTATTCTTTTTATTATTTCTACAAATAAACTTATTAAATATAGTAAATTACTAATATAATTAAAATTTAACAATAAACAAAATTAAATTAATTATTAAGTTAAATTTCGATTTTAAGTTTAGAAATCGATTTAATATATTAATTTTAATATTAGAAATTAATTTAAATTGTTAAAACTTTCGAATTAAATTAATACAAATTATTAAGATTTAAATTAAATATTTAATTTGAACTTAATAATTCGATTCGATACAATTAGTCTAATAATTGTATTGTGAAAATATTTTAAATAATAGTTTTCTTTGAGTAAATATTATATATATAATATAGATATAATACTATAATAATACTAATTTGCTTTAGTATTTTGTTAATAATTTTTATTCGAAATTGTTAATATTATAGTTTTTATTATCTTGTATTATATAATTTTGTTTAGACTAATTATATTAGATTAGATTATCAAGTTCGAATCAAATATTTAATTCGAATCTTAACAATTTGTATTAATTTAATTCGAAAGTTTTAACAATTCGATTTCTAAAATTAAAATTAATAATTCGAATTAATCTCTATACTAAAAATCGAAATTTAATTTGAAAAATTAATTCGAATTGTTAAAACTATTATTTTTAGTAAATTTTATTATTTTTAATAACAATTAATTAATAATTTAATAAAAATAGTTAATCTATTTAAATTAATTAATAAGTATATTAGACTTTTTTATATTATATATTACTAATATATATTATCTAGAAAATAATTAAAAAAATCTAAATTTAAACTAAATTTATATTATTTTTAGTATTCTTAATATTCTTAACAATTCGATTTAATTTCTAATATTAAAATCGAAAATTAACTTAAATTAAATTAGATTAATTTTAAAATAATAGAAATCGAATTAAATTTCAAGTTAATTTCTAATATTAAAATTGACAAATTAAATCGATTTCTAAAGTTAAAGTCGAAATTTAACTTAACAATTAGTTTAACAATTATTATAGTTTTATACAAATTAAGTAAGAGCAATTATTTTATAACTAGATTAATTGTTAAAAGTTAAATTTTATATAAATTCGATTTCTAATACAAATATTATACAAATACTAATTATATTAGATTAAAGATTCTAATATAGTCTAATATAATTAGAAATTCGATTCAATTTCAAGATTTAAGAAAAAATTAAATCGAACAATTAGTTTATTTATAATTATATTTTATTGTTCTATAGTATTTTTTAATATTATTAAACAAAATACTCGAGTTTATACTAATTAAAAAAATTATTTATTTAGTAGAAATATACAAGCTATTGTTGCGTACTTATATTATACTATTTAGTAAAAAAAAAAATACAATATAAAATAAAAGTAAGATAATTATAATTTTACTATTAAATATATTAAAGATATTTAACAATATATTATATCTAAAATTATTATACAACTTTCGAAGTAAATAAATTAATAAATATATAATACAATAGATTAAAAAAAAATTAAATAAGCAATTTACTATTTTTAAAATTAAGAAATACAAGATAAACGAAGTCGATATTATAATAAAAATATTGCAAGAATTGCTATTGTTGTTAATCTTTTTTCTTTTTTGCAATATTTTGCTTTTAAAGAAGTTATATAATAAGAATATTAAGACTTGCAATTTTGTAAATAATATAATCTTATTAATTAAAAAAAACAATATTAAAGTTAATAATAAATAACTAACTAAAATATATACAAATATATACAAAAAGTAGACTTGTACGCACAAAATTTAGTTTTTTTTAACAAATACTAATTGTATTATATTATAAAAAAAAGATAAAATATTAGTAATACAATAATTATTAATAAAAATACAATAGTAATATTAAAAAAGCAATTAAATATTTAGAAATTATATTAAACAACAAACTTAACTAGAAAGCTTAAATCAACACTAACAAAACAAAAATACTTAAAACTATAAAGATTCTAGCAAGTCTAATAGAATTAATATAAGAGACTAAACTAATTAAAATAATATATACAATATATACAATATTTTTGTTTTAACTATCTTACAATTGCTTAATATAATATATATTGTACAAGAAAAAAAAATTAAAGAATATTGTTAACAATCTAGCAAATATTTAATATAAAGTATAAAAAATTATTTTACGTTTAATTCTATAAATTGAGATATACTTTTTATTAATATATATATACTTAAATCGAATAACAAATTCAATAGCGCTTAGAGTAGCTATTAATTCAATATACAATTTTATAGTTAAAAATAAATCTAAAAAAAAGAGTCGAATTATAAATTTACTAAAAAGACTAACAAAGAGACAAAAAAAACTAGTATTAATACTTTAAAGATTATTATATTGTTTGCAATATTATTGTAGTAAATTTTGTTAACTATTATTATTAATTTTAGCAAAAAAACAGTAAAAAAACTATATAAAAAACTACCAAAATAAATAAATACTCTAATAGTATATATCGACAAAAACGAAATTAACAAAAAAATAGAAACAATAATTGTTTTACTATATAAAACAATAAGAATTTATCTAGAATTAAACATAATATTTATTATTTATTTGACAAAATTATACAAGATTACTTTAATTTTAATACTAGTATATATATTCAAATACAATAAAATTTACGTAATTATATATATAAACAATTAACTTAAGCAACAATTAAAGCAATTAGAAATTTAGATAATAATTTAAGTTAATATTTAATTAAAAATATAATTAAATTTATTAATACTCTACGCAAAAAAAATACAAAGATTAAGCTATACTAAGTATTTACGTATATAAATATTAGAGACAATAAAATAGCAAATATTGCAATCAAGTAAGCAATAAACTAGAGATAAAAGAAAAATAAACAACATAAACTAGTAGAGTATAATACAAATGAAACAATAAAGCTTATAATATTAATTTATTATCTTAGAAATACAAAAAAGATAATACTAACAAAAGAGATTTAATAACAATAAACTATCTTATAAAATAAAGATATAACTAGCAAAGAGTTATATATTATACAATTAAATTTTAAGAAACTAATACTAAAACTTTATAATAAATTAATTAAAAATCTTAATGCACTTGCAATACAAATAAAAATAGAAAAAATAAAACTTTATTTATTTTTATTTTAACAAAGAATATATAATATCGAAACAAAACGCTATTAATATAAATAAATATTACAAACAATTAAATATATTCTATTTATATACAAAAAGTATATTAATCTTAAACAAAACTTATAAAATAAAAATAAAAATAAAAGAAGCTTAAAAGAAGCTTAGTCTTAAGACTATATTTACTAATTTATATAGTCTAAAAAAAGCAATTATATTTATAAAATAGTTTAATTTATTAATTAATTTCGAGTCTTAATTGCAATAGATTATTAGAATGTTCGATAAAAAATATATTAAATTAGAAATTTACTTGGCAATATAAAATTTAAAATAAGAATTAAGATAATTGTGTTTAAAGAAATTGCTTTATTATAAAAGTTAAACTAATTATATTAAATTAAATTATCGAGTTCGAATTAAATATTCGATTTAAATCTTAACAATTTGTATTAACTTAATTCGAAAGTCTTAATAATTCGATTTCTAAAATTAGAATTAACAATTCGAATTAATTTCTATACTTAAAATCGAAATTTAATTCGAAAAATTAATTCGAATTGTTAAGACTATTATTTTTAGTAAATTTTATTATTTTTAGTAACAATTAATTAATAATTTAATAAAAATAGTTAATCTATTTAAATTAATTAATTAAGTATATTAGACTATTTTTATATTATATATTACTAATATGCATTATCTAGAAAATAATTAAAAAAATGTAAATTTATACTAAATTTATATTATTTTTAATATTTTTAACATTCTTGACAATTCGATTTGATTTCTAATATTGAAATCGAAAATCGACTCGAATCGAGTTGAATCGATTCCAAAATAATAGAAATCGAATTGGATTTTGGATCGATTTCTAATGTTGGAACCGAAACCCGACTCGACGATTAGTCTAATAAAAGTCTATATAGAAGTTGTACTTAGATAACCAATCAAGCTTTCTACAAAGTCTAATTGATTGATAGTTACTAGTCGCATAGCATTCCCGAATAGAGAAGACTCGAGTGCTTAATAAAACAATCAGTTCAATCAATCAATTACCAAATTGTGCCTGCTTTTGTTATTGCACATGAACACGCCCATCAAACACATCTCCTACGAGCATTCTCCATCACCCATGACAAATTCTCCATACCTCTACACCGGATAGCCCAACATCGAGAGTTGGGCAGCATGCTCTCATAATCTGATTGCTATCAGCCGCATGCATGTATGGCCCATGGTGGCAAGACATCTATCAAATACCGCCTCGGATCTCCAACCTAATATACCCCTTCAACGTCCGTGATGCTTCCCTGGGTCTACGATTCGCTACCCTTGGACGGCCGCAATGATCGCTGGTTCCTGCAGCCCTTGGGATATAGAATCCTATGAAGCACAAGACCGCGGTAAGGTAAGTCAGATCATGTAGGCGATCCCTCTCACTCATCTTTGCTCTCCAACGCATCTTGTGATTTCTACACCATCCTGTGTATTGTCAGACATGTGCAAATATGAAAGTCGTAGTGGTGTAGTCTTACCGGTTCACCTGTGGGCTCGAAGCTATCGACCAGTCTGCTTTCATAGACCAGATTGGGATTGCCCTTGACTTCCGTGCTGAGCTTTTCGTCCCCTTGCCTCTTCTGATACTGGTTCTTCGAATAGTCTGGGAAGTGGGCTGCATCATCACCGTTTTGAATCCCCTTCTCGCTGCGTACTCTTTTTGTCTGCACATCGCTGCGCACGTACTCCAGGTAGGGCGGGTTTCCGGGGTGGATGACGTTGTCCGCGGCGAGCACTGAACCAGGAGTGATAAGCTGTAGATGCTCGCATAGCTTGAGGTCTGTGGTATACGCGGGCTTGTAGTGGTCGAGGAACATGAGGTCAATATGTGCGAGGCTTCCGCTACTGTGCAATCTCTTGATAGAGTCCGCACTAGGTCCCACAACTACCTCGACCACGTCGGTCAGGCCGGCGAGATCTACCAAGGACATGATGACGGCGGCGAATACCGGATCTCTCTCGAGGCTGAAGTATCTCTTTCCACCAGCTTTACGAACAGCATCGCCAAACAAGAGAGCAGAATACCCGATGTAGCCGCCAAGCTCTACCATGGTCTGTGGTTTTACCTCGGAGATCAGGTTGGTTACTATCCTCCCTTTCTCCTCGCCAACGTTCATTAGATACTTCTTTGTGCGGGCATAGTCATCGATAGCTTTCAGGACACCGCTTGGGGAGCCCCGAATTTCTTCAATCGAGGAATGGCCGTATACGAAATGAAGCAGCTCGATTTCACGGCCATCGTCGAACTGTGCACTTTTGTCAGCTACAACCACACCGAAAAATTCTGACAGCTACCCACGAAAGCTGTCCCTTCAGGCTCCTTCGCCTGGTACGCCTTTTGATTGTTCACACCGTTCGCGCCTGGCTGTCCCATAATTGACGGTGGTGTCTACGATATGACAATGCTCCACAACAGAAATGTTTTGCGATGATCCGCCGGAGTAAGGTCCATTGACTCCGCTGCGCCGGCCGAAGCCTCTTACCGAGGTAGCTCGACTAACGACCCTAACTTTGCCCGACTATGTCCATCAACCTACCAATCATCGGTCTGGAGACACGTGAAGAAAGGCGGCTTCGGGTAGGGTTTGTGTAACGTCATGATGCTCAGACAGGAGTAATTGATCCAAGCACAGCGAAACAAGCGCGCCTGACAGGCATTTCTGGCGTGGGGTGGTGAGTGGTACGGTCAGGAATTCCGACGTCACGAACCCCTCATTTGACCTCAAGGAGTTTACGGTGCTTCTGCAAGAAAACTCTGCTGCATCTTTTCATACGTCGTGCATTCTTGCATCATCCCCGCTAGTCGGAAAAAGTTTCGATATCGCAACCATTCAAGTCAGGTACGTGTTTCACCAGCATACCTGATGTGCCAGAGCTTTTCGATTGAGGAGGCCAGCGAAATGGGTAACAGAAGATTCAGTGAAGCATACCCAGTCACCATGCGCACGAAAGGACCTACCAAGGCCTGAGCAGATGGCAACAAGCGAGGCGGACTGCGGAGCCAACTACGCGAAGCTAGCCTAGCCTAGCCCTGCGCTTGGATTAAGCGCAGGATTTGACCACACAGCTCCACCGTCAGAACTCAATCTACCCGAGATCTGGCACCAGAGTTTCGGGATGTCTGTGGGGTGCATCTTCCATCATCTGGTGCAATAGGCCAATTCCCATCCTACGCACATGCTAGTCTTATGTCTATGCGCTCGCCTGGCAGAAGAGAGTTTGGCTGGAGACTTTTTGCGAGACGGCAGCAGTGGAGACTACCTTGCATTCAGGTTCCAGTCCAAGCCCCAATCAGTCTATGTTGTACATCATCACTATCCTCGACTCGCGCCTGTCGCCATGCAGTGTGCGTCAGATAACGTCAAGCTAGTAAGGCTACTCCTGCAACATCTCGTTGATAAGGTCATTGGACTGGTGTGTGAGACTGAGCTCATAGGCTTAACGTAGCAAGCCGTTGCCAGTCTAAACTGCTGCTTGGACGTTGGATCTACCCTTGCCCTTCTTTGGCCTACATGATTTAGCCCTCTATCCACGACGCTAAGAGAAGAAGCCTTGCTTGGATGAATGTCATTGATCACCACTTCCATTGGTAGCGTCAAGGAGACCGCAGCCATCCGATTTCTTAAGTTGGGAGCATTCCCAGACGATTCCTTCAACAGGTTTTTTGGCTGTAACCCAGCTTTGCACATACTACCCTGGTCTTGCCCGATCAATTCAACATCCGTCCGATACATTCAAAATGTCTGATCTTGTAGGATCTGTCACCGAAACCAAGAATGGCTTCCACGTGGATGGCTACGAGAGAATCTCGTACGACTTCACCTTCCTCGATGGGGTCTTCAACCCGGAGAATCGTCAATTGGCCGAATGTTATAAGAGCTGGGGACGAGTGCTTGCAGTGACAGACTTGAACGTCTATAATGTCTACGGCGAGCAGATCGAAAAGTACTTCCAGCACCACGGTCTCGAGCTCAAGGTCCACAAGACCAAGATCGGAGAGAAGGCAAAGACTATCCCCACATTCTTGAGCATCGTCGACTCCATGACCGAGTTCGGCATTTATCGGAAGGTACTCGCCATACATTTCATTTCGAGTGTTCTTGCCTCGACAACATTATTCACTGACGTCTGTAGGAACCGGTTCTGGTCGTTGGGGGTGGCCTTGTAACCGATGTTGCTGGGTAAAAGCTCGCTCTGCCAGAGATTATATCAAGGCACTCTCCCATCACTTTCCTTCGGTTTTCTCCCATGGTCGCAACGTGCTAACCAATTGTGATCAATGCAGGTTCGCTTGCGCTGCATATCGCAGAAACACCAACTTCATTCGGGTTCCGACGACCGTCATCGGTCTGATTGACGCCTCGGTGTCGATCAAAGTTGCAGTCAACTACGGCAACTACAAAAACCGCCTGGGAGCGTACCATGCTCCTATGCATACGTTCCTTGACTTCACCTTTCTTCGCACGCTCCCAACAGCGCAGATTAGGAACGGCTTTGCGGAGCTCATTAAGATCTCTACATGCTCTCATCTGGACACATTCAATCTCCTCGATACATATTGCGAGGAGCTCATTAAAACGGGCTTCGGACGCACTGATGGTGCTTCGATTGAAGTCCTTGATGCTGCGGACAAGATTAACAAGGAGGGCATCCATGAAATGCTGAAACTTGAGACGCCAAATCTGCATGAGATTGGCTTGGACAGAGTTATCGCATACGGCCACACGTAAGCTATATTCCGCCTCTAAGCCCGTGAGCCACGCTAAGAAGGGTAGGTGGTCACCACTGCACGAGCTTGTCCCCGAAACGCCCTTGCGCCACGGACATGCCATTTCCATCGACATGGCCTACTCCGCAACTTTAGCCAATAACCGCAAGCTCATCACCGACGACGAGCACCGCCGCATTCTGTCCCTTTTCTCCAGAGCCGGACTCTCAATGGACCACCCACAATTCAATGAAGAGATTCTTGAGAAAGGCACCGCCGCCATACTCAAGACACGCGACGGCAAGCTCCGTGCCGCTGTCCCCAACCCTATTGGCACTTGCACCTTCATCAACGACGCTTCAGCCGATGAACTCAATTCCGCACTTCGCCGCCACAAGGAGCTCATGAAGGGCTACCCCCGCAACGGCGAGGGTCTCGAAGCTTTCGTGGACGCTAGTGACACGGGCTACACCGATAACAGCCGGACCGAAGTTGAGGCTCTTGAGGTTGCTGCTACGAAGGCGGGGGATTTGAATGGTAACGGTCATATACACGGAGGTCATATCCCGATCGACAACGACAACGGAATCAATGGGCATGCAAACCTTGTAGTAAACGGAGTGAAGAAGACTGTTAAAGAGGGTTTGGTCAACGGAGACAGCGAAGTCCATGCCAACGGTGTCAACGGACACAGCGGAGGCCATGCCAACGGCGTCAACGGACACAGCGGAGGCCATGCCAACGGCGTCAACGGACACAGCGAAGGCCATGCCAACGGCGTCAACGGAAATAGCGAAGGCCATATCAACGGCGTCAATGGGCACACCAATGGTGTCAAGGCTTAGCTGGCGATCTGCCATCCTCTGGAGGCTGCGATCTTTCTAGGCAGGTAAAAGTTAATGCTCTCGCGAGGAGCGAGACTGGGCGGATAGCGTTGGTAAGAATATTGGAACATTTTTAGTCGACATGACTTTCACTATCTTCACACGGCTGCATAGTGTGCCTATCGTATTTCATGATGCTTTCTTGAAAATACATATAGTAGATGTACAGATGTCATAACGACTTGCCCCTGTCTTGGCCCGCGGATGTTTACTACAATTTGTGGGAGCAGTCATGCTGCACTGCTGCACTGCTGCACTGCTGCTGGAAGCGTTCATCGGAGCGAAGCCTCTTGGCGGCAATTCTCTCCATGCTTTCAGACGAAACCCCTCCGCACCTCATTCTCCGTCATACCCTAGCAGCTAGCAGGGACCAGATCATGGTCCAATTCATGGAAGATTCAATCGTGCTCGACAACTCCATCCTCCTCTGCCTCGACTTCGGCTGATCCAATCCCCCGCCCCAACCCTCCCCACCGCTCAAGAACAATGGCCTCCCAAACCTACAACGTCGGCATCATCGGCTATGGCATGTCCGCCAAAATATTCCACATTCCCCTCCTCTCAGTCATCCCCGCCTTCACCCTCTACGCCATCGTCCAACGCACGCCCAAGCCAGACGACGATGCGGAAAAAGACCATCCCGGCATCAAGAGCTACCGGTCCACGGAGGAAATGGTCCAAGATCCCAACGTAGACGTCGTCGTCGTAACAACAATCCCCGAAACACATTTCTCGCTCACGAAGCTGGCGCTCGAGGATGGGAAGCATGGTAGCTGCTATACCCAGTCCACCTTTTGTCGGCGGACTGGAAGGCTGATTTGGGCGAATGAGAAGTCGTGGTGGAGAAGCCCTTCACGCCCACCTCCCACGAAGCCAACGAGCTAATCGCCCTCGCGAAAACCCACCAGCGCCTCCTGACCGTCTACCAAAGTCCGTCCCTCCCCCCTTCCCTCCCCACACCACCCCCCAAAACTAAACCCCTCCCCAAATAACTAACCCCACTTCACCCCCTCCAGACCGCCGCTACGACTCCGACTTCCAGACCCTCCTCGCCCTCCTCCGCTCCTCCACCCTCGGGCGCATCACAGAATTCGAAACGCATTTCGATCGGCACCGCCCCACTCTCCCTGCAAATGGTGGGGGCTGGAAGACGAAAGCGGCGCCGGGTGCGGGGGCGGTGTATGATTTGGGGGTGCATTTGATTGATCAGGTGGTTGTGGCGTTTGGGATGCCGCGCAGGGTTACGGGCTTTTTGGGGAGGCAGAGGGAGGGCGAGGAAGGGGGGAGTGAGGATTCGTGTACGGTGTTGATGCATTATGAGGGGATGATGGCGACGGTGAAGGTTGCGGTTGTGAGTTGCGAGGAGAGGCAGTTGCGGTTTTGGGTTAGGGGGGTGGAGGGGAGTTATAAGAAAGTAGGTCTTATTCTTCCAGTAACTCGTTCGGCGGATGCGGGATTCCGCATTGACGGGTTGGCGACTTCTCGACTTCACCACCCGATCCTCGATCTCCTACCTTTACCCGTGTTCTACCCCTTCTGTCACACATCCACTAACCTCAACCCCCTCCAGTACCACCTCGACCCCCAAGAAGACCACCTCAAAGCCAACCGCAAGCCGGCCGACGCGGGCTTCGGCATCGAACTCCCTGAGCGACACGGTGCGCTCCCCTTCTTTTTCTCCCTCCTTCCCTTCTCCCTCCCATTCATTTCCCCCCACCCTCCCATTACTTCCCACCTTCCCTTTCCCCCCCTACCTTCCTCTCCTCCCCTGCCCCTCTTCCAGCTTCCTCCTATGCACGCCCCTCCCTGCCCCGCTCCAACCATCTTCCCACCAGCCCTCTTCCCCTCCTCCTCGCCCTCCTCCATCCCCATACTAATGACCCACAGGCATACTCACAACCCTCGCCTCCTCCCCACCCTACCAGCCAATCGCCACCCCCTACCCCACCATCACCCCACCTCCCACCTACGCCGCTTTCTACATCCAACTCGCTCGCGCCCTAGCTGCTCAAGGAACGGGGAAAGCAGGGGTGGAGGTGGGAAAAGAAGAGGGGGAGAGAGTGGAAGTGCCCGTCAAGGTGGAGGAGGCGCGAGATGTGATACGCCTGATTGAGCTGGCGAGGCGGAGCTCGCGGGAGGGAAGGACGCTGGATGTCTGAAGGTTGGGGAGGTGTGGAAGGGAGGAAGGAAAGGGGGGTTGGAGTCTATGGTAAGCGTGCATTGTCACTATCAGGAAATTTCTCTGCATGTATGCATTGTGATATAATCGGTTTCCATGAAGATATCAGTCGGGACATCATAGGATGTTTCCATGAGTGTGGAAGGAAATGGGATGCGGGTCTAAAGTAAACGTGCATTTTCACTATCGGTAAAAACTCCTCTACAGAATCCCATGCCTCATCTAAAATTTTACCGTACCTTCCGGTGAGCGTTCATGGTCGTCTGTTCTGTTCTTCGGCACTCGTGAACCGCACGCTTGCCCTCTCCGTTGCTGATCATCGCTTTTACCAACATTACCAGTTCGTGTGATCCCCCCCAACGCGTGATCAATCCGCCAACCTAAACCTGCCCCTGCGAAACCATCTTCTTCCTCAAATGGTTCTTATAGCTCCCAATACTCCCGTCCCATCGCCGGATCGTCTTATTCTCGCACACCATAATATCCTTCGCAATCTTATCCAGCAACCTACATCGCACATCCATTAGCCAACCCTCCTTCTCACCGCCCACCACCAGAAGCCTAGAGGCCGAGCGACTCACCTAAAATCATGCGACACAACCACCACCCCCCCACTAAACGCATTGATCGCATCCGCCAAACTATCAATCGTCGGAATATCCAGCCCATTCGTCGGCTCATCCAACAGCAGCATATTCGGACCCTCAATCGCCAGCAGCGCGAACACGATCCTGCTCTTCTGCCCTTCACTCAGCGTGCCCATCAGCGCCGTCTGCGACTCGCCGCTGAGGCCGTACTTCCCCAGCTGCTGCCGCCAGTACTGGTAGTCCTGGCTCTTGTCGCTGTACTTGTCGCGCACGAAGTCGAGCGCCGATTTTGTGAGGTCGAGCTGCTCGGCGGAGTGCTGGCTGTAGAGCCCGAGCTTGAGGTGCGTGTGCCGGTTGACAACGCCGCCGGTCGAGGAGAGCTTGCCGGTCATGAGGCGCAGGAGGGTGGACTTGCCGACGCCGTTGGGGCCGACGAGCGCGGTGCGCGAGTCCATGTCGACGCCGAGGTCGAGGTTCTCGTAGAGGTTGTCTTTCGTGGCGCCGCTGTAGCTGAAGGTGACGTCGTCGAAGGCGAGGACGGGCGGGGGCAGTTTCTCGACGTCGGCGAAGCGGAAGGTGAAGATGCGGTCTTGGTGGACGGGCTGGATGAAGCCGTCGGCCTCCATCTTGTCGAGGATCTTCTGGCGGGATTTGGCCTGCCGGACGAGGTTGGCGTAGGTGCCGGCCGAGGCGATGAATTTCTTGATGTGGGAGATTTCTTCCTGCTGTTTGGCGTAGGCCTTCATCTGGTTGGTTTCCTGCTCGCTGCGGGTCTTGATGTAGGTGTCGTAGTTGCCGCCGTAGTAGATCAGCTGGCGCATGCGCATGTCGATCATGTTGGTGCAGACGCCGTTGAGGAAGTCCATGCTGTGGCTGACGAGGATGAGGGTGCGATCCCATTTCTTGAGGTACTCTTCTAGCCAGACGCAGGCCTCGAGATCTAAATGCGCCGTTGGGTCGTCGAGAAGGAGGAGGGACGGCTTGACGAAGAGGGCTTTGGCCAGAGCGACGCGCATGCGCCACCCACCCGACATGTCTTTAGTTCGCTTGTGGATGGTGACCTTGTTGAAACCGAGACCGGTGAGAATGAGGGAGGCGCGGGTTTGGAAGGTCGACGGGTCCATGGTGTCCATGCGCTGAAGAGATTAGCTGTGGAAAGCCAGAGCGAGAGGACAGCCTACCTCGTATAAGTCTTCTAGGATGGGGTCTTCAGGCCCGCTCTTCACCAAGATCTCTTCTGCCATCTTTTCTAACCTCTCCTTCTCGTTCTCCGCCTCTGTGACAACCCACTCCAAGGCGCCTAGATCGCTCGGGGGTGCACCTTCATTGAGCAGGTAGATGTCGATGTGCTCAGGAACCGGATACTCCCGCTTGTCGATAGCTTTGAGCAATGTCGATTTACCACATCCATTCTCACCCAGGAGACCATACCGCCGCCCGTAGTTGAGTTCGAGCGTGGTGTCGGTGATCAAGACCTTTCCATGGAAAACCAACGATGCTGAATTTATCTTCACATCTCGACTGGCCGCTAGTGAGGCCAGTACGCCGGTTGTGACTCGATCTGATAGACCATGTTTGTCCATCTGCTCCGTCAGCTTCTTGACCTCCGAAGCCTTTTTACTATTCATCGCTGGCTGTTCGTCATCTGATAGGGCATTGCCATCACCGTCGAGCAGCGGTGGGGTCTCGTCGCCGTTGACAGATGAGGCTGAGGAGGCATTTTTTGAGGCGGCTGTAGAGGAGAGTTTGGAGGTTGCGGTCTTCTTCTTGTCCGTGCCGGCCTCCGCTCGCTTCGCCTGACGGGCAGCTTTGGATGCGGAAACCATTTTGCTCTAAAGATTTCGGAATCTGATCGATTTGGTAGAACGATTTGGATAGGGAAATTGGAGTAGGCCAGGTTTTGATGTTGAGCATTCCCGCACTTGTGGGATCGCCTCTTATCGATAGCGGGACGATTATCGGACCGAAAGCAGCCCAACCGACAAGACGTACAGACACAGTATTGTTCAGGGTCCACTGAGGTGTGAAGGAGCACGGCAGTTAGTCTCAACTTCCCTTCAGGCTTTCACATTGTGAAAATGCGCAAATCTCGAGTGAGCTCAAATGATAATTAGAGAAGTCTATAGATCATCGATAGAAGCCTCCAACGCCTCGCAAACACGTAACACACTCATTCGGATTCGGAACCTTGACAAAGTACCCTCTATATCTTAGATTCCGGAACGCATGAAGTGCTCAAGTATACAAACCTCCGCTCAAGCAACTGCGAACTTACTCCTCGATCTCAGCTTCGCACCCATAAAGTAAAGTGTGAACATCCCAATCACTCCGAGCGTACTCAGACCGGCCAGTAGACTGACTCCCCTCCCCACTCCGAGATTTATGAACAGTGGTCGCGCAAAGAGGATGCTTCCACAAGCCAGCGCCGACCGGAAGAAGTCGTTACCCGCAAACAGACTAGCTGCGTATTGTGGATAAGAGAATGGCACGTATACGAAAATACATTGCATGACCACAAACACCGTGGAACCATAGATGGTAATGCCAATTACAGAAGCAATCCAGTGGATGTTTGGGTTCGCCGTCCATGCGAACAGGAAGAGGCCGATTGGTGGACCGAAACAGCCAAAGAGGGCGGGAACGAGGCGGGATTCCGGCGCGCGAAAGCCGTTCTTGAGGATGTCCGGGATGAGGTACCAGCGGAGGTAGGCTGTGTAGGCCGCTATGCCTATAACACATGATACGAGGATGCAGGTGAATACCACGCCGATGATGCCGAGTGAGAAACCATACATGGGCGGGTAGACGAGTGGAAAAACTTCGAAAAAGGAGTAGTAGATGCCGTAGACGATACTGGTGTATAGATTGACGAATGCGATGGCGGGATCTTTGATGGTAATCTCAATAGGTTTGATTAAGGCGTCAATAATCACGGCTGTGGGGTTGAGGCCCTTTTCGTTGATTTCGGATTGTGCTTGCAGTCTCGAGTCGCCAGTAAGTTTGCGCAGGCGGACAGCGCGTCGAAGGAGAATATTTGGTGTCGAGGTTTCGGGAACGAAAACGAACATTAAGACAAGGATGGGACCGGCGATCCAGAGGATTTCCCACAGCGACCAGCGCCAGCCTTTCGCAGTGACTGCAAAGCCGGAAAGCAGTGGTCCCAGAGCCGGACCGCAATAGGCGGCCGAGACCCAAACCGTGAGTGCGTAAGGTAGTTTGAGCAGAGAGTACATGTCCTGCATGGTTGCCCCGCCGTTGGCGAGACAAGGACTTCCAAAGAATCCTTGCAGAAAGCGGAGCACGAGGAGGCCTGCGAAGTTGTTGACTAGAGCAGTAGGGACGGACAAAATTACGAAGATGGTAAAGGTTGCGATATAGACTGGATTTCGTCCGACAACCGGTATCTCACTCAAAGGCGCGAAAAGGAGTGGTCCGATACCGTATGCGAGGACGTAAAGTGACAGCGGAAGGGAGACGTCGGTTGGTGAGACTCCAAACTTGTCCATGACGCCTTGTTCGCTAGAGGTATATATAGCAGAGCCGGTATAGACAGCGAATGTATACAGACAGATTATTAACGCCACCGATCCACGCTTCAGGTTGGACCAATTCTGGGGATTCGCTGGGTCATCTCTCGTGTACCAATCGACCAAGATGTTGCCATCGGCGGTCTTGGTGGGAGCAATCGGTAGAGTTTTGGTTCGTTCCAAAGCCAGCGTTTGCTCGATTTCGAGACGTTCTTCGGTGTAGGGGAGAGTCTCCGCTCGACTCCTTATCCGGGTCAGCGATGCGGCTTCAAGGTCTTCGAGGCCATCTTGGCTTGTCTTTGTTGTTATTCGCTGAAATGTTGCTGGAGCCTTGGAACTCGTCCTCGAGGCCAGTAGTGAGGCAGGCTTCTCATTTGAATTCAGAGCAGTGATGTACGAGGTTGGCAGTTCGAAACCAGGCTTCTCTTCTGGATATAGAAGGACTCTGTTTCCAGTCGCCCATCGGACGAATTGCCCAATGGGGGCTTCTCTGATCAGGTCGGACATTGTGAGAAGGAATGGGAACGACAGGCAAAAAGAGTATCGGGACGCAAGAGATTCGACCAGAAGAGGGATAGGTCGATGGGCGCAAGCTCTGAAGGATCACACGGAAAATAAACTGGAAGGATGGAGAGAACTTTCGACACAAGGGAGCGGTCATAGTTTATATAGAGCTACTTACCAGATCCCTCCTACCTGAGTACTGTTCATCCTCTCCTATCTCCCTTAGAAGAGTCAGAATTGCTTGATAATCCCAACGACATGGACCAACCACTGAAGAATGGTAGAAAAGGACGATCCGAATCCGAATCCGTGTCGAAAGCTTGTTGAGACACCACTACAAACCATCCGTTGACGTCAGCGGTCGGTGGCAAGCCACCACCGACCAGAGTCAATCGAATGATGCAACAGTCTATCAGAGAGGTACTTTAGTACGTGCGGAGAGTCCTCCTCGATCACCGATTGCATTGCTGGCAGTTTGTCAGCTTTCGAGCGTCATTCCGCTTGGTAATCACGGAAACGCGAGCAAGGGTTCGATTTTCTAAACAATGCACTAGCGGACTTAGGGTGCGCACTAGCGGAGAATCTGCTCTTGGCATAGACACGTTCGAGCTTCGGTTTTATCAAACCAGCACCAACTAGCCACAGCGATCCAACGACCAGTCAGCCCCATCTCCACGACCTCCTCCCATCCCCATCGCTCCTCTCCCTTCCCGCCATCATGGACCAAACATTCACCCTCCTCCCCCTTCACATGGACCCCTCCAGCAAAGCTATTAGCAGCCCCTCCGTCCCAACCGACCCCGCCCTCACCACCGCCCTCTCCCACCTCAACACCCTGCACCGCACCCTCCTCACCCTCCCCAACGCCATCCCTCCCCCACCCCTGCCCGCGAACCCCAAGCGCAGCGCCCAGATCCAGAAGATGCGCGAGCAGGCCAACACCACCTTGAAGAAGGCCGCGAATAACCCAAGCCAGGCACAAGGTAGGCCTATTGTCCCTCTTTCAATTTCCATAGCACACTATAGCAGGGATTGAGCTGATTGGACGGCGAGGCAACAGAAGCGATCAAACTCTACACCTTCGCCCTGCAAATCGCCCTAACCCGCCCCCCCATCGAAGCCTCCGGCCTCCTCCGCGAAGAAGCCTCCCTCCTCTACGCCAACCGCGCCCAAGCCTACATGGCATCCTCGCAATGGCCCGAGGGCGCCGCGGACGCGGCCTGCAGCGTGGAGCTGAAGCGACAAGGAAATGGGAAGGCGTGGTGGAGAAGAGGACGGTGTCTTGTGGAGATGGGGAAGTGGGAGGAGGCGAGGAAGTGGGTGGAGGAGGGGAAGAAGGAGGTGGAGGATAATGGGGAGGGGGCCAGGGAGCTGGTGGAATTGGGGAAGGAGGTTGGGAGGCATTTGGAGGGGTTGCGGGAGCGGTGAGCTGGGGGGTGGTGTATGTACGGTCCTGAGTGCTAATTGTTGGAGATGATACCCGTTGTGCAAAGGTAAGCTATCGATTGTGGACAGTCCGAGGGCTCGGCGGTATAGATGTTAGAAGTTCCAATGATGTGACGGCTTCGCGATCGCCTATTCTACGCAGTGGCAGGGAATGGTGCAGCTTTGGCAATTCTTGGAACAACGTTTAGACGACTTCACGATGGGCTGGAGGATCAATGAACACCCAATAATAAAAAGGTAAACCATCAAAGCATCTGTCTTGATCAATGAAAGCACTCAACAAAACAATTCAGAGGAGGCATTGTAATTGTACTTGACTCGATGAATTCCTCTAGACGTGCACTGTGCCACCAGGTCGATAAAGGTTGGCCATCAATGACATTTCATGGGAACGCCCACGAACTTGCCAAAAACCTTGCACACAGCCACATTCTTCACATGTACACAAAGTAAAGCGCCGCATTACCTCCGCGCTTTCTTCTTCTCCGGCTCCTCCTCCTCATCACTAACCTCCGCATAGATCGTCTTCGGCTGCGTCTTACTCCACGCCTTCGTAAACATCGGATCCTTCTCCGCCTTATCCGCATACTTCAGCAACGCCTCCCTCGGATCCTCATCCCGCATACTACTCAACGGGATATTCTCCTTGATATGCTTCTCATCCGGCTGGCTCTTCGCAAACGGCGTCGTCGTCGGCACATGCGGCCTTCTCGGGTCTCTGCTTCGTCCGGAGGCTGTCATGCCAACTGTAGGATGTCGCGAGGCGTAGCTCGCTGAGGCGACGTTGGAGGCGGTGAGGAGGCCGTTTGGATTGACGATGCTGTCGCCTGAGAGGCCTTGCGAGAGGTCTGTTGTCAAGGTGGGGTCGTCGTCGATGTGGCGGCGTTTAGGGGCGCGGGACATTACGCTTGCGGCACCGCGGACGGAAGTTGCCGGGTTGTAGAGAACGTGGGTCTCAGCGTTGGCGGAGCCGGTGATGATCTGGTTGAGCTTGTCGTGCCAGAGGACAGAGATCAGTGGGGAATTCGGGGTGACCGGAGTGACATGTTCAGGCTTCAGGGTGGCGGGATTGAGGATGTGGAGGTGCCCTGTTGCGGAACCCGTGATTATGGACGAGGATGTGGGAGAGAAACGGATGGATGTTGTGGGGTATTGATCCGAGGTTGAGGGATGGCTAACGCTGCTGATGGGTGACTTGAATTTGCGGGTGTCCCAGAGCTTGATGAGGGAGTCACCACCGCGCGTTACGACTGTACGGCCGTCAGAGCTAACATCAATGCCCCCTGTGAGGGTGTCCTTTTGGTGGGCGTCTCGGATCTCGGCTGCAGGTCTGGTATACGGACCGTTTCCAGGCCACATTACGATACTGCCGTCGAAAGCTGCGGCGACAAGTAGACTGCTAGAACCTCCAGGAGAAGAGTTCCACGCAACGGCCGTCATTCTTGTCCGACCCGCAGAGCCTGCAGCCCTTGACTTGTGGACGATCACCTCTTTCTGAGACCGCTTTAGGTTGACGTCCCATATGCGTAGAGTACTATCTGTACCCGCAGTGACGCAAATGTTCTTATCCGTAGGGTGCCATGTTCCATTTGAAATCTCAGAAATATGACCTTTCGTGTTGTGCATATCCCGTAGATACGGATCGCCCTTGACGAACTCGACGAGCTCTTCTCCATCCCGGTTGAAGATCTTGGCTTGAGCGGTCGCGCAAATCACCAGAATCTGACTTGCTGAGTTCGGATTGAACTCGACGTGATGTATAGGATGTGTTTCCGTGTTTGCAGAGGTCTTTGTGCCTGTAGGATCAACGGATTTGAAGGCTCGAAGAGTCGTCGGCGTCATTGATGCAAAGTCGTGCAGCTTCATTGTGCAGTCAGTCGAGCCAGTAACCAGCCGAGAACCAGAGGGGTCGACCGACATCGTCGTTACCGTACGCTCATGCGTTTTGAGGACAAGCTCGTGCGAGATAGGGAATTCGTCGTCGTCGTCCGAGCCATCATCCTCGTCCTCGGCGTCGCTTGGAGAGCTGCGGTCACTCCGTGGATCGCCATCATCCTTGACTTTGAGCCCTGTCTCGCGCTTGCTTTGCTCGATTTGCCTGGCGACGTTGGTTTCTTTCGTTTGCTTGCCAAAGCCGCCAGGCAAGAAGTTCCTCAATGCTTCATCCTCCGCAATTTGCACCTCTTCATCATCCATGCTGCCACGTTTGGCTTCTCCAGGTAAAACTCAGTAGCTTGGTCCGAGATTGCTGATGGGGTGTCTCTAATAAGGGATGTTGCTTGTGCAGGTGCTTCTGTTAACGCTCTCCAAGTTCCTTGGAACAGAGAGTCGGGGAGCTCAGGAACGGTCCCAGCGTTAATACTTTTGGCAACCCCAACATGTGACAACTTGCCCAGCTGCCTTCAACCTCCCGGATCCTGTGGATCGGTCGCAAGAGCGATTACGGCTTTTTCCAATCTCATCGCGTTGATAAGGCGGAGAGTTACTGAGGCATTCGGGTCTTGGATAGAGAAAGATAACCCTAACTTTAACCCTAGAGACATTTCGGTGTTCTTGGCAGCCTTAATGCCAACTCTGCAATGTTCGTTGAGATGGCATTGAGACGTCAGTGCTATGCCAAACTCATACCAGCAATATAGCATACAGGAGGCATAGTGGGCCAGGGTTGTTGAGGATAGGACGCTTACATTGGCACAAAGAAAAGATAGAGGGTTGCTCGCAGCTCATCCAGGAGCTCTTTCAGAGCTGAGCGATAATGAACAACCATGAAAGTCGCCCTTACGCTTTCCATCATGATTCTACTCATGTAATATCAAAATTCAATGCTACTATAGAGACAAAGCCAAGCGATGCGCCGTCAGTGTCCGCTCTAATTCTTCTACTTTCCAAATCATTGTCTTTATCTCTGTTACATTCATTCTTGACTTCACCCCCCTATTCTATACTATCGTATGGTGGAGGGCGCTGAGGAGGAAGCTGGGAGAATCGAGGCGTCATTGTATCCTGAAATTTGGAGCCAAGTGTGACTGTATACTGGTGCAAGTAGGTTGGGTTCGTGTTTTCAAAACGTTCTTCCACGTTTGAGGAGCCAATTTTTATGCGAGGCATTTACGACTGGTTTTAGAAGATAGCGCTTTTCTTAGTAAACAATTTTCCACTGTTTCATAGAATCTGAGAATGTGGATGACGTGTTGTTCTTTCGAAAACTTTCTTTGAACGTGTGAAGTTGGGAGTGAGGGTGAGGAAGAGGAGCAGAAATGGAGTTTTGAGGAGGATTGAGCCGGAGGAGAAAACCAATAAGGTCAAGAGGAAAATGAAAAACTTGAAAGGGGTTTTGAGAAAGGTGTAGGGGCAAAGGAGAAGAAGAGGGGAGATTGAGCGAGAGTTCAAGAAGGAGGTAAGGAGGATAAAGAGACGAGGATGCTGGAGAAGTCAGAAAGTTATACAGAATGTGGGCGACGAGGAGAGAAGGGAGAACACATCGTCAGCGTCTATACTTGCCGGGTGGTCACACTTTCCATTGACCGCTTGAACGCCTTGATCAGATGTAAAAGGTCGACCTTTACATCCGATATCAGGTATTTGTGCGCCAGGCGGATCGAGGGATCATCTATGGTCACGCAAATTGCCTTTGGCGCGAGATCATTTTCACTCTTAGACCACCTCCTCCTCTACATACAACCACCTACCCATGTATCATAGGCAGAAAAAACTTTACATCAGCAATTCACATTTGCTTGACGATATTGAAATCCTGCCACAAGTCCAACAACATGAAAGGCCGTGCCCAAGAGAGCACAAGAATGAAACAGCTGATGCGAGTGGCCCCATATGTCGAAGCTTCCAGGACTGAGTCTCTCCGGAAGTCTACCAACAAACAGACCTACACCAAGTAATAGAGACAGAGCTTCCGCGAGGTACCAATGTACGCCAAACTCGTGGCACGCCCGAGTCCACCCCGTCAAACCTACACTATGGAAAGCTGGCAACATAGCGGAGATAGCCAGCAAGCTAAAGACGCCACCTCGCAAAGTCCTCATCTTGCTACCTCCTCCACCCGTGTCAAACAGTGTGACCGCAGCGGCGCCGGCTGAGATTGCATTGACGGTCCAATAGACTTGTTGTATTGCTGGGCTGCAGTAGAGCGTGTAAAATGTCATAGACATTCCACCCCCAAGGGCAAGCACACAGATGCCAAGGATGTCCATCTTCCCCCAGAAGTGATGCACACTGTACGAATGGCTTCTCAAGGTATGAAAAGCGGTACTCAGACCGAAGCATACGGCAGCTGCAGTAATTGAGATACCGAAAGCGAAGAGATCTCCTATGCTGAATCGAAGACCTCGAGAAGCTGAGGTGTACTGATAGAGAGTGACGCCTATAGCGACGAATACTGCGCACCCCAGGAGATGTGTCCAGATATTAACAGTCTCCATGTGTAAGCATTGCCAAAGACGAAAAGAGCGTCGATATGAATATGTTGGCATAGGATGTCCGTGAATAATATAATCGTTGTCGCGCAGCCACCCTGGGATATCGTCCTTGGAGGCGATCAATGGCCAGTAACGTTGTTGTTCCGCAGATTCGTCGAGTGTAGGTGCCATGCTGCTGGTTGCAGAGTTAAGGACTGGCAAGAAGGGCAATTGAGTGGCGTCTTTGACCATGTTTGTAGTGGAGACTATTTGCGCCTTTGAAGCGGGAAGTGCAATTTAGATGGACATGTATTGTTATAGTTGATGGACGTAGAGAAAGAGATTATTAAGAAGTACTTTTTGCCGAACCCCTCAGGTCCGTCCAGCGCATTCGGAATAGAAATAGGCTCGCGGTTTGCAGAAAAACCGGGACACTAATTGCGGGAGTCCTCACTAAAAGTGTCCCACTTTTTCTGCAAACCGCAAGATACATGTAGGTAACCACTAGGTACATTAAGGGCGGGTGGGGTAGATCGTAGATTGACCCAGGATCGTTGCGATAGATCTTGAAAAGTTGGAACGTCTCAATACGTCTTATAAAAAAAGTAATTACAGAGTATCTCTGGAACGTTTCGTTTGCTAATAAGTCTTACGTTTGAGATATTACGTTATTCACGAAATGTTTTCAAGAATTTAAGACGTCTCGAGATTGTCTTAGTATAATTTTCAACAATCTTGAGATAAGATTGTTTCTTCTAACAAAAATTTAATTACTTTGAAACGTGTTATGTTACGCTAGTACTTCCGTAAGAGATATTAGTGAGAGTTATGCTATCGAAGAGATTTGTAGACGTCTTTAGACAATGCAAGCAATTACTTGATAATAATAATTGCAATTATAGACAATCTCATGTTTAATAAATCTTCACAAATAATTCAATAAATCAAAGTAACAATAAGTAAAGACTTAAGATAAATTAAATACGATTTATAAGAAAATCGTATTTAAAAGCTATATATCTTTTTATTATTTAAAAATTTAAGATGTTTAAGATGTTTAAGATCTTGATTATCTTAATTATCTTAATTCAAATTCAAGATATTTAAGAATCAAGTTATCTTAATTATTTTGATTCTATTGATAGATCTTCTCTTTCTAATTATTTTGTAAAGAGCAATACGCAACGAATAGTATCTATTAGCACGCGACTTATAACACTATCTTTTCTTTTCAAGAGTTTTTGTCTCAAAATTATTTATTCTTTCTTATTATGTTAATTAAGTTAATTATTGAACAACGTCGCAATTCTATTGCTAATTGTTGTTATAAGTACGTTCTTTTTACAATGCGTTCTTGTCGAGTTTGCGTCTTATTTAACGTATCTTGTCAAATAAATAAAGAATATCTCAAGTGTAAGAAGTGTTATCGAAAGAATTGGAAATGTAATTTGACTTCTAACTATCAAGAAATAAATAAAGCTATTTAGAAGATTAAAAAGTTGAATAATAAAATAACAAAGTTGCGTCTAAGAATTGCGCAAAAGACGAAACAAAGAAAACACTAGCTTTGTCGTTTGAAAAATATAAGTAATGCGATGTCAAAGAATATTCTAAAGAAGAAAAATAAGAGAGAGATCAAATGTATTAAAGAGGCGTTCGAAATTCTATTTAATATTTCTCTTAATTCTTTATTGTTTGCTTTTTTGTTCTCTAATGCTTTATCAACTCTTACAAGTAATTTTGTCGCTAGCGAAATTGTCGCAATTTGTTAGAGCACTTCTTTAGATTCTTGAGTAATTCTTATGTGTTCTTAAAGATAGAATATTCTTTTTACTTAATAAGATATTTTTGATCTTCTTGTTGTAGAATTTTCTTAATCATATATTGTTTCTTTTCTTGTAAGTAAAAATAAAATATGTCTTATAAAGATGTAATTAAATTCGTTGATTTTAACAATAAGATATAAAATACTAGAAATACTTTGACGTTCTTAAGTAAGTCGAGTTCGTAATTGACTAATCTTTTTGCTTTCTTAACAAGAAACGATTCGACTTTAATATAATTTAATTTCTTGCTTAACTTTCTTGTCTTAAGATTTTTTGTAAAAAGATATATTTTATTTCTTTTTTTTAGTTAAGATGTCGTTTTTTGTTTTTTGTTTTAATACTTGATCGACTTCTCTTGCATCTTTAAGATGTTGTCGTGTATCTTTTTTAATGTTGTTACTCTTTCGATAACTAATTGAGTTAATAGCTGCTTTTGCTTTTTCTTGAAGAGATTAAATTCTCTATTATAGTTGACGAAGAATAAAGTTATCTTAGTAATATTTAAAATCTTTGCATTGGATGCTAGTTGTGTTATAGATAAAAGTAATACTCAATTGTTGTAAGTATTGTTGACGTAATATCTTAGATATTACTTTAGACTTTACTTTGTTTAATTATTTGTAATCGAGTAATAAACAATAAATATCTTGAGCTTCGTTTCTAACATTAGTAGAAGCGTCTTTTAATAGTTAGACGTAAAGAGCTTGTCTCTATTGTTAATTAATTCTTTGAATATATTATAATATTATATAAGTCGATTTAATACAATGTATTCTAGTTGTTTTGCTATAAACTTCTCTTTGCATGCAATAATATATAAGTACTTAATAAGTTTATGAATTATTATTAGTATCGAATTATATTTGTCTTCAATTATTGAGTTCGTCGACTTAAGTAACTTGATAATAAAGTTTATTGTAACTTTATTTTATAGCAATTTAAGTAATTTCTAATATTAAATTTCTGGTGCGAAAAGCGCATTGTAATAAAGAACACAATGTAATAAAAAAAAATCTTTATCTAGAAGAGAAATCTTCTCTTTACATATAAGAGACTAGTTCTAATTAGAATTCCTGCTTAAGATAGAAAAGACCTAAGATAGAAAAGACTTGCAGAAAATCGTAACAATTTTGTTATAGCTCGCATATATATTATGTTTGTTTTGCTAATAACTAAGACATCGTTTAATATATATCTTGATAGCTTGTTTTATTTAAGAAAATTAATAACACTAGCGTAGAAGTTAAAGAGTTTTGATTACTCTCAAATGCTCTTGCAATAATTTATTATAATGTTTATTTATATACTCGTCAATTTTGTCAATAAATATCTAGAGTTTTTCTTTCTTTACTAGAAATTATTTCTTATTGTCTCTAAGTATTTGTAAAATAGCATTTAGTTTATGTTTGTTCGCTAATAGTAATTTGTTTTTGTTAATTTTAAGTATATTATAATTCAACGATTTCTTTGTTTCTATATAATTACTTCTTCTATTAAGTGCGTTTGCTTTATTATTATTTTTGTTTAATATATATTGTATTCTAAACTTGTAATGTTCGAGTTACTCTAATTATTGCACTTGTCTTCTATTGAGCTATTTAATAATAGTAAAGTATAGAAGATTTTTGTAATTTATAAAAATCGTAAATTCTAATAATTCTTCGACATATACTCTTTATAATTTTAGAGAAATTACAATAACGAGTAGCTTCTTGTCGTAAATATTATAATTTTGTTCGATTAACAAAAGTTTTCTTAAAAGATATATTATTAAGTATTATATGTCTTTATGCTTTTAATTAAAGTATGCATCGATAATTAGATTTAATGCGTTAATTTTAATCTTGTTTAACAATCGTAAGTTGTATATCTTTAATATTAATTTTTTTAAACATTTTAACTTAAGATTTTAAAATAATTTTTTTTGTTAATTTTTGTATTTATAACGTTTTCTTCTTTGTAAGATTCGTTAATAATATTGCGTTAACAAAGTAGTTTTTAATAAATTTCTTGTTGTAGTTTATAAAATCTAGAAAGAATTAAACTTTCTTGACGTTAATAAATAGTTTTTATTTTTTAATTGTTTGTAGTTTTTTAAAATTTATGCGTACTTTATGTTGTTCAACGACAAATTCAAGAAAATTAACTTTTTTTTAATAAAACTCGCATTTCTTTGACTTAAGATGTAGATTTTTTTTATTTAGATATTCTAATACTTTGAAAACATAATTTACATATTCTTTTAAGATATTTGAGTAAATTATAATATTGTTCAAGTATGCTATAATAAATCAATTTAAATGTTGTCGTAATGCATTATTGTAAGACTATGTACAAATGTGTGACAAGACATTGCTACATCGATGCACACAAGACGAGACTACATAATATGTAGAACTATAGTTCAAAAAGACATTAATTCGTAAGAATTTCAAGAGAGAATTTTTAAAAAAAAAACTTTGCACGACGCCAAGTCGCTACTACAAGAACTTGGCACTAACGTATTTATTAAGTCATTGATCGCTAACATTACAATTATTAATTATTTCTTAATACATTGTCGAGACGTTTATAAGCTCGAATAACATTATTATATATTTGTATAATTTATATTATATGCGAAAAGTTGTTTTTTACTCTTTCTCTATTTTTATTTTTATTTGATTGTACGCTTCTTGTAAGTTTAATTTGATAAAATACTTAACTTCGAACAATTAATTCTAAAGTTCGCTAACATTGAATAGTAAATATTTATTTTTAATCGTAATATTGTTTAGCTTTTGATAATCGACATATAAATAAAGAGTTTTGTTCTTCTTAAATACAAAGAGAAATTAAATATTCTACTTGTAATTAGAATTTTTTAATAATTTTTTTCTTTTTGTTTTTTGCTAGATATTCGCGAAGTATTTCTAACTTTTTTTCCAATAAAACATATATACAGTACTCGGACAAAAGTTTTCGCGAAAACGCGGAAATTCGCGTCACGCATTAAATTTCCCTTTCAAACCATCTACTTTCTTCAACTACTATACGATGATTCGCAGTTCATTAGGTCCAATTTCTTCAAATCGCGTTCACAAACAAGAACATATTTTCTATTAAAAAGAACAAATTTATAAGATCATTAGTGATGATTTGACGTCATCAAAGGTTCAACGTCTTCATGAGATTTTAGAAAGCTTCGTTCGAGACATTTGCAACGTCGTCGTTTAACAACATCACGATTAATCTAAATCTCGTTTAGAACGTTCTAAAAAGCTTTCATTACGTAATGATCGTCATATTATTAGAATTGTGCGTTTAGATTTAAAGATTATTTACAAAAATCTTCTTACAAAGACGAGAGTTAACGTTTTCACTAAAATCATTTATTGCATACTAAAAGAGAAGAATATTATCAATTAACTATGCAAAAAAAAATCTTTATTGACGTCTAAGATTGCGAACAAACGTTACGCATAAACGTTAACTCACGAACATTGAACATTTGACAATTAAACGAAAATTATATGAAGCGACAAATATTTCGTCGAAAGAGATACGAGCAAACGATGTCAATGATGCTTTCGTACGCCTTCACAAAAGTAAAATAAAGTTATAATTTAATTATACAAAAAAGAATACGACTTTAGCATTATAATGTGAGCTTGTTTTTGAAATTTAAAACGCTTAAATCTCTATGCTTTAGAGCGTGACTTTAAGACGAAAAAGCATAAATATTTCGCCAAGTTCTATCTCAATATATTTGACGATAATTTTCTTAATGTTTATTAATCAAGTCTTATTTTCATGCAAGATAACGCTTCTATACACATAGCAAAAGCGATGACGTTGTGATTTCGCAAACATGATATAAACGTCATGAAATGATTACTCTATAGTTTAGATATAAACTTAATTGAGCACCTTTAATTTCTATTTAAAGAACACGTCTATAAAGTTAATCTTCATATAAATGATGTGATTGGCAATAAGAATAGAATCAAAGAGACCTTATTTGATGCATTATATAAGGCGTGAAAGGCGTTAGATAAAAACTACTTGCATGATCTAGTGTAAAGTATAAAAAGAAAAATTAAAGCACTTATTGCGTTCGAGAGATAATATATCAAGTATTAGAACTAAGAAATTTTGGGATGATACTTGTCAATTGAGTGCAAATCACTATCTAAATTATGTAGCTTCCTAGTTCTTTGCGTGATATACAATGAATGCAAATGAGAAGATATTTTTTAGATAAAAGCGAGGTTCGCGAATACTTTTGTCCTAGTACTATAAATTTAAATGTAAGTTGTTTGTTTAATTTAAATTTAATCTCGTAATTTTACAATTAATGTTTAAATAAAATCTCGATTGTTTTTTTTCTTAAAACAAATGCTCTTAATTATTGTATATTCGTAATATGTGCTTTAGCAATTTTCTCGTTATATTAGATAGTCTAAAACTCTTAAAAAATTCGCAATTTTCTTTATTTACTTTAACTTTGTAATCTAGTTAATTTTTGTCGATACTTATTAAGTTAAACTTTATTAGATTGTTTTTTAGCAAGAATGTAAGCTCGCTACTTGCAATTAAGTTTTAACTTAATCTTTTATCTATTATTGAACATTATTAATACGTAGATTAAATGTAAATTGCGTAATTACATTGCGCGAATTTAAGTACATGTATATTCTAGTTAACTTCTAGATTGTACTATTTTAATTAAGACATTTCTAGAACAATATTATAAATAATTATTTTTACTATATTAAAAATTAGTTTCTCGTGATGTTGTTAAATAGCTATTAATAGTAATTCTATTTCTTTATTTACTTTTTTATTTCTTGCGAGTAATAAATTTTTATTTACAATTATTAAATTGTTAGTGTTAAACTTCTTTTAAGTAGAATATTCTTTTCTCTTTACAAGAGCTTTGATTATGAAATTACTTATTGCATTAGAATTAATTATTCCTATAAGTTAACAATCGTTAATCTTAATTAATGTAATAAAACATTGTGTATGCGTTGTTAAGTTTAGTTGTTGTTGTTAAACTAACATATTGCATTTCTTTAATATATTCTTTATTAAGAAATTTAAACTTTTTCTTGCTTTTGTGTTGCGACTTTTGCTTTAAACGTTTGTTTACGTTAAGCTTTCTTTTGTTGCTAGATTGCTAACTTTAACTTTCTAAAAAATCAATTAATTTTGTTCTTTTCTTTTAGATAAGTTTAGTATAGATTAATCGTTAAATCGAATTATAATATCATTTCTCTAACTTGACTCGACGCCAAGATTGGATCGCGACAATTTTTTAAAATCGAATCGCTCAAAGTAGTTTAGCGCGCTTTGCGCTAAACTACTTATAGTAATCGACTAAACTACTTTAAGCGATTCGATTCTTCGATTTTTTTTGACTCAAGTCTTGGCATTTGCACGTGACATTTCCGGGTTAGCGCAACTAGTCTAGTTTAGTATAAGTTGTTGTAACAAGTTGTTCAACTAAGATTTGCATATATTATAAGATTTAGTTGTTTTACAATAATGTCAAGTATATTCTTTTTTGTAATAATATTGCTTTTTAACTTCTTCTTGTATTTATTTACGATTTTTGATAAGCTAGCTAAAGTCTCGAGATAATTCGTAATGTTTTCTATGCATTTGTAAAAGTCTTTTTAATTATATTCTTTATTTAAGTTGATAACTAGATTATAAGATTTAATAGTTTTCTAAAGTGCTTAATTAACTTCTTGCGTAAATACAAATACTTTGTTTAATAATATTTTATCTAGAACTTTCTATAATTAATTTAAATTCTTTATTAGATAATAATTGTTGTTTAATTTAGTCTTAAAAGTATTTGTCTTTGTGTCAATTTGCTTTCTAATATTATTTTAGCTATTAAATATTTCTTTTAACATAACATTAATTTGTCGACAATTTATTAAGTTTTGTAATTGACAATTTCTTGCAAAGTAACTCGATTTGTTACATAAATAGTATGTTTTTTAAAATTTGTTATTTTGCTTTTTTCTAAAGTTTTTCTCTTTGCGTTGTTAAATTTAATTTAATTTTATAAATATAGATTTACGATAATTTGAATTATTGTACTTCTAATTAGAACAAAATTCTTTTTGCTAATATTCGATTGTTAACTCAAAAAAGATTTTCGTTCTTTTATAAAATTGATTGTATTGCTTTTTTATAATTCTTTTATACAATATGTTGTCGAAATCGATAACTACTTCGATAAGATTAAACATATCGCTAATAAATTTATTATTGTGCATAATTTTGTTCTTAAGATTGTTTTTAAAATCTTGTTGAAACATTGTTATAAGTACGAAAATTAATATATTTTTAGAATTTTGTTGCGTAATTTGTTGCAAAGATTTGTTAAATTAAGTGCTAAATTATTTTTTTCGCGATTTGTTTCTCGTTAAATGTTTCGAAGATTCTTTAAAGTTCTCTCTTAAAATCATCGAAATTCGTAAACATTACACGAGAATTTTTGTTATAATCTTCTAAATACTTGCGTAAGTTTAACTTAAGTTAATGCTAAGCTCTTTCTTTAAGAAATGTAAATGCGAAAATCGTCTTTTTGTTCGTTAGAACAAGATAGAAGATAAAATAAATATTTATTTATATAAGTTAGTTCTCTAGATCGATTTGATCTTTGTAATAGACGTTAGACTTATTAATTCTTATCTTGTCGTCTTTATTAATAAAGAATTGACGTAATATTATTGAGCTAGTGCTCGAGATAAAGGCGTGTTGATCTAATATAGATATTCTTAGAGTATTCAAAGTGTTACGCTAGTACTTTCGTAAAAAATATTAAAGAGAATTATGCTATTAAAGAGATTTGTAAATGTCTTTAGACAATGCAAGCAATTACTTGATAACAATAATTGCAACTATAGACAATTTTATGTTTAATAAATTTTTATAAATAATTCAATAAATCAAAGTAACAATAAGTAAAGACTTAAGATAAGTTGAACACGATTTATAAGAGAGTCGTGTTTAAAAGCTATATATCTTTTTATTATTTAAGAGTTTAAGATGTTCAAGATGTTTAAGATTTTAATTATCTTAATTATTTTGATTCGAATTCAAGATATTCAAGAATTAAGTTATCTTGATTATCTTGATCTTGTTGATAGATCTTCTCTTCTTGATTATCTTGTAAAGAACAATACGCGACGAATAGTATTTATTAGTACGCGACTTGTAACATGTTAACACGTAGAAGTCTTAACATTTCTATATGTATGTAAACTTTATTTTACTACTATTTATACAAAATTAAGAGATCGACAGAGTTAAGACTTGAGAATCGAACTACTACTACTTTACATTTTACTCGACTACGAGAATATCTACGTCTACACTCTACGTCGCAAAGACTTACGCGAAAAGAAGCACAATTAGCAATTAAATACTAAACTAGTACTCTAAAATATAATACAATCTTATAAGCATCTTAAGAGATCTTGCTATAAGTAGACTTGTATAAGACTTAAATTATTAAGATATCTTTCAAAGAGAAACGTTTTGTTATTGTGATTGTTAAGAGCTATATTTGAAACATCTTATGTGGGAGGTACTTGTTAGACAGGCCTCTTAATAAAAGAATCCCAGATCAATCCCCGATCTACCCCTCCCGCCCTTAATGTACTTACTTCTCTCCCACAACTTTGTTCGCACATCACTCCCATGCGCTAAGCCTAATCGGGTAGTTGGGGTCCTCCCGTCGCGTCCGTTGTTTAAAGTATATCGCCGCCGCCATCCTCCTCCTCCACCCGAGCTCCATTCATAATGGCCATAGAGCTGAAACCATCGCCTGATGCCTATCACGAAAGGACGGCCTTAACAAGCACGCGGCGACGTAAGGTATCATTGGGGCCCCATTTATCGACCAACCAGATGTCTTTTCGTCGGCAATTGCTCCCAGAGTACCTTAGTCATTCTCGCCTCGAGGAACAGTTCTCAATCATGAGTTAACGGATTGCCATTGGACTCTGTTACCAGATCAAGCATACTGGCCAACCCACGAATATTCGAAACCAGCAGTAAGCGCCAGATTTTATTATTCTGTCGTGCATTGACGAAATCGTATCACACTTTGCTTTTCCAACTCGAGGGCGCGTTTCGATGTGAGGACTAGAAGGCTATTACGGGCTGTACGCGCCCGTGGCGCCGTGAAGTGAAAGTCGAGAACAACACACCGCCGATCTGCTGTTTCAGCAGCCCACCCTGGCGTCAGCGTTGAATTATCATTGGCCTACTCAGACCATAATAGAATTTCTACACCTATTGCCTGTATTGAGGACATGCAAAGACCACAAAAATGGGGATATACCAAATAGGGCGCTGCTTGCTTTATGATCCCCTTGAGTAGTCTTTCTTTACAATAAGTGATGATCTTTTCTATATCTTAAGTCAGAGTCAATGTGGATCGTCTTGTCCACGATTGTCATGATGCATACGTGAGATGACCCCTACACCTTTTTGATCCTCTACTCTGTCATGAACGAAGTTCGCAACTCGGTACCCTCAACCATTGGATGGGTGTCTAGTCCTGAGGGCCGAGGCACGATAGACATAGTCTGGTCGTCTTTCCTTACCATATTCCTATGTACTTGGACGGCAGTATGCCTAAACATTCCGCATCCTGACGCCAGCACGCTGCACAGGCTATGGACCAAAGTGAAATGGATGCTGTGGGCCATCGTAGGTCCGGAGCTCGTACTAGCCGTGGCAATCGGTCAATTTGCTTCAGCGCGACGGTCAGTGAAGCGCTTCCATGGACTTGGACATAAGGCTTGGACACTTCGTCACGGATTCTTTGCAGACATGGGCGGTATACTGCTGCAGCCTATAGACAGTACTCCTTTCTTGGTCAACAGCCGCCAATTGACATATTTGGTGGGAAAAAAATACATGGACTATCCAGAAATCGCAGCGGAAGAGATCTGGGACAAGTCAAAAACAGACACGCTTGCACGTGTCCTCACTCTGCTACAAGTTTGCTGGCTCCTTATCCAATTGCTGGGTCGCGCGATCCTACGCCTCTCGACATCAACTCTCGAGCTCTCAGCAGGTGCGATAGTGCTCTGCACACTGGGCACATTTGTCTGCTGGCTGCACAAACCAAATGATGTCCAGAAAGGCATCGTGCTGACCATAGAGGCCACGACTGCTCAAATCTTAGTTGACGCTGGTGACGAAGCCGATGCGCCTTATCGTCACACTCCTCTTGATTTCGTGGCTAAACAATCCTTCACTTGTGGCTACGATGTGATGGGATTTTTCAATCTACGGTGCGACAACCGTGAAAGACCACTCCGATGCTTTCCCAACGATCGGTTTCCCGACATTGGCAGTCTTGAGAAGCTTGCACTCTTTTGTCTGACAACGGGATACGCAGCATTCCACCTGATCGGCTGGAACTTCACGTTCCCAACGCGGCTTGAGTCACTTTTGTGGCGTGTTTCGAGCTCGTTGATTGTTGGCGCCACTGTCTTTTGGTGGTTTTTTGAAACCATCGCAGCTCGTCAACGTTTTGGTCGGTGGGACAAATACCTCATCTGGCTAGGGCTGAAGAAGAAAATGCTCGCACCAAGACCAGATACCGAGAGTGGTATGAAGCGTCAAGACACAAGAAATCGCCTTGACGCTTTTGAGACGGAGCAGAAGCACGCCAAACCTATGTTGGTCTGGGAAATTGGTCTATTAATGCCCATGGTCTTTCTATATGCCGCTGCGAGGATTTATATGATTGTGGAAGCTTTAGTCAGTCTAAGAGAGCTACCAGTCGGTGTATACAAGACTTTTGATGTAGCGGAAATACTCCCACACTGGTAGGTCTGCGATTTAAATAGAGAGTTGACATAGGACCATCCAACATACCTGACCATCATGAACGTCTTGTGGCCTTTCGAACGTAGTCCTGATAAACATTGTAGCATGCCGCGGACTTGTTATGACAAGCGCCATAGCTCTTGCTTGACGCATATTGAAGCTCAAAGATTATCTGAGCCAGAACTCAACACCAAGTCTGAGCGAATGCTTTTCCATCATTGATACAACAAGCATTGCTTGTATCCGCAGCCACAAAACACCATCGATGTTCTTCGTAACTAGAGCAGAATAACGGGGATCTCCATAACCTCAAGTTAAGTGTGGTCGACCCTCTACGAACTTGAACGCCTGCTCTCGTCAGCACACCTACCCAGCGTCGGCCGTCGATCACGCCGAGCAGCGCATTATCTTGCACTCCACCCAAACAGACCAGCAGCCACGAACATGCTTGAGCGCAGCAGCCGCTGCATGCCATGAATGGGCAAGCCGACAGAGTATGAAGTCCTTCTATTAGGATTAATGATGATAAAGTATGCTTTGGCGCATAGCTCAATCATGGTGCTCAACGCCTCGCTCGGCAATGAGAAGGATGTGGAAATTCTAAAACAACTCGTAGAAGACATGGAAATGTCCTCCCCATGCGTGATTTCACATTAAACATTTGGTCTATTAGAGTCTTCAAATGCAGAAAGCAAGCTGTGTCTCGAGCAATTGATTTGAGCGCGGAAGTTGGTGTCCAGGCTTACCTTACTCACCTTGGTCACAACGTAGCAGCCTGCTAGAGCATTCATTGATTTCATACTGCTTTGGAGACGCCAAGTATGTACAGCGATGATTTGTTATGTACGACCTATATTGCGCAGTGACCCCCGAATGTTACGCTGACATCTCCATAACCGGGCTCTGTGCTGAGACTCCTGCAGCAATCCGAGTCCATACATACTCGATGGGAGACCCGCGTCCTCAGACATGGCAAATCAATGCGTCAGCACGAGGGCGCGCAGTAGGCTGTGCAACTCGTCTTCGAAGGTCTTTCTAAAGGATAGCCATCTTAGAAGACAGAATGATCTGCCATGGAGACGCCGACAGCACAAATTCCGCTCAACGCCGTGCAATGCTGATGCAGTTCTTCGGGCCAGAACCCTGCTTCCTTCAATCAATGCTCTGCTCCATGGCCACCTGCTTCTGAGCCATGATGATCGTTCTTCGTGAATAGATATTCGTAGCCGCAATACGCCGTGAAAGCAACAGCTGCAATGCCAAAGCCAGGGAACGTTCCACTGAATCGGTTGAATCGCGTGAATGGACCAGTATAACGCCATTGTTCCCTATGAAGCCGATCAATCAGCATCCCGAAGAGATTAACAGTGTGGTATAGGTGCGGAGCATTAACGCACAATCTCGCCCATGGGTCGTTTTGCGCTTGTCCGGATGATGCTGCGAGTTTCTTGATATCGAAGCCGGTGAGGTTGGGCCGGGGTGCCATGATCCTGCGGTGCTGGTGAGAAGTAGTCTAGCGGGAATCAAGATCTTCAATTACCTCCTTGACACTGAATGCGAGCGCCGATATCCTTGGTAGAGGAGCTTACAACACAGCCTTGGTGAAGGTTGGAGTGCTGAAAGCACGAAGGGAGGGCGGCACAACTTTTTGCCGAAGTCCCTCTGCTCGGTGCCTGTGACGCCCAAACTCGAAAAACTCCATCAGAACCGGGCAACGGTTGGGCTATTCACACACAATCCACTAATCTAGGGTTTGTAAGGCTATAAGAGAGACTTGCTACTTCACGAACGATCGAGAAACTTGTGTGGAAATCGCAACTGCAGAACCCAATGAGACCACTAAGGACCAGACCACTCTACCGACCCACGTGCTTAAGATAGCAACGTACGAGGTGCAACAGAATGCCGCCGGCAGTCAGTCGCTTCGGCCCTCAAGTACTCTCGGGTGGTCCTTTCTCCCATCTACAACAATCACATCACTCGTCCCAGCATCAACCACCCGGCTCTGCAGGCCTCCCCCCACCGTCATTCAACTCACACCATGGCTTCGGCCAAGCAAATGCAAACTCGAACATAAGCCCTTTCTCTACATCAGGAAATACGAATGGGCTGGCAGGAGGCTTTGGCACAGGCGGTGGACTTGCTGGAGGTGGTACCGGTCTCGCTAGCCAAGCAGCGGTGATGGGGTTCGCGCACGGCGCCGCAATACAACAACAGCAAGCCCGTGATGCTATGCGAAGAAGCAGTGGTGGAGCAGGTGGAGGAAAGCATCAGATGAAAGGGAGAATACGGGACGTGTGGCGGCATAATCTGGCCCAGGAAATGCAGATACTGCGAGCACTCGTGGAGAAGTACCCGTACATTAGTATGGTGAGTGTCAGGGACTAGATGAACGTAGAACCGTCAGTGCTTACTGACAGCATCACAGGACACAGAGTTCCCAGGTATCGTTGCACGACCAATGGGCGCCTTTACCACCAAGGCAGACTACCATTACCAAACACTCCGCTGTAACGTTGACCTACTCCGAGTTATCCAACTTGGCATCACCCTGTTCTCCGAAGAAGGCGAGGTGCCGCCTGCTCATCCCACCGATCTTCCTACCATGACCGCTTCTTCCTACCAGAACAGCCTTATGCCTTGCCCCTGCACATGGCAATTCAACTTCCAATTCTCCACTGACGAGGATATGTACAACCACGACTCTATTGCTTTTCTCGAAAGTGCTGGGCTACACTTGGAGGAGCACAAGCAGAACGGGATCGACCCCAATGAATTTGGCGCCGCTCTCGTCAGTTCAGGCCTGGTTCTGCTGGAGGATGTCCGATGGATTTCCTTCCACTCCGGGTACGACTTTGGCTATTTGGTCAAGCTCATGCTCTGCAAGCCACTGCCTGAGTTTGAGACCGATTATCGAAAGTTACTGTCCACCTTCTTCCCCTCAATCTACGACATCAAATTCATGGTAAAGCACGCTCAACGCAGCCAGACTGTCAACGAATCACCATTATCACCCACAGCGTCAAACATCCTGAGCAGTCTGGGTCAAAAGTCTGGGCTGCAGGACCTTGCAGATGAATTACAGATCAAACGTATCGGGGTTGCACATCAGGCTGGTTCGGACAGCCTTCTGACTGGGAAGGTGTTCTGGGAGGTGAAGAGGAGCATCTTCGGAGGGACGATTGATGACGACAAGTACTTGGGCCAGGTCTGGGGGCTGAATGGCGCAGGATCGTCACTCAACACATACTCGTCGACCAGCTACAGCGCCCACGAGGAGCAGGCTACACCTAATCTTAACGGCGCTACGATCTATCATGATACCAACACACCTAGTACGCCCGATACGAGATACACGGCGATGACCCCGAATCAGCAGAATCAAGGCAACGGCGTTGGCATGGCCCCTTTGACGCCGGGTGGCGGAGGCGGTGTCTTTGGGAACTTTCGATTTCAGAAGGGATAAGGCGGTCTTTATACATCTATTCTCATGGCGTGCTCTGGTAGTCCGGCGAAGGGAGCTTAGATTTTAGGGTCATCTCGCAGCTTTGTGACTTGTAGTAATACCTGGTAGTAAGACATGCTCTGACGAGCCTGGCTAGCCGATGAACAATCAATCTTCAACGTCCTTGAAAATCTTTACTGTCATCTTTCTCACACGCTACTTAAACGCAATGGCGTATCGTCGTTTACCAGTTTCCGCTAGCCGCTTGGGGCATCATTATCCAGCAGTGTCTTCGCCGCGGCTTTCTTATCTGTTCCCCCACCCAATAGCACGAAAGGTGGGACATATAGCGGGGTTTCAACTCCTCGAAGTTTCCCCTCTGCATCAGGGCCTCATTCGGCTCATGGACGCGCATTGCCTCTCTGTCACTCTGTAGATTATAGCTCTGAGCAGTCTTCTTCTTCATCGTCATCAACGACTGCTCTTTTTTCTTTCGCTCCTCCTTTTCTCTATTGCCACCCTTTCTGAAGATTTCTTCTTCAATCCTACAGCATTCACATTTAGGCTACTTTCTGTAGAGCAGCATCGACTCACAGTCTCTAACATGGTACTCGACAGACTAAAGCAGGTAGCTCAGCATGTCATAGGCACGGTCCCCCCACCGCATCCCTTTGACCCTCTCTCCGCCTCCGAGATCGAGAGAGCAGTGTCTCTGGTCCGCCAGGAGCACGGCTCACTATACTACAACGCGATCACGCTATGGGAACCGCGGAAGGCGGAGATGCTGGCGTGGCTAGCAGATCCGGATCATACGGTACGACCACACCGAGTCGCCGATGTTGTAGCAATTGGAAAGGGCAGCAAGGTTTACGATGGACTGGTGGATTTGGAGGAAGAGAAGATTGTCAGGTGGGAGTATACTGAGGGTGTTCAGCCACTGGTGAGATCTCATGACCTCTAACAATTAATGGCGTGGCTGATGGGCTCTAGATCACTATGGAGGACCTACAAATTGTGGAGCATGTTGTGAGAGAGGACCCTAAGGTCATTGAGCAATGCGGAATAATAGGGATACCGAAAGAGGACATGAGTAAAGTCTATTGTGACCGTGGGTAGCACAGAACTTTCCGCTCAATTCTCGTGCTAATGATCGCTAGCATGGACCATTGGATTCGATGAAAGATTCGGCAACAAAGTTCGATTACAGCAAGCCTTGATGTATTACAGACCGCACATCGACGACAGCCAGTATACTTTCCCGCTCGATTTCACGCCCATCTTCAACGCTGACACCCAAGAAATCATCCACATCGACATTCCTCCGATGCGTAGACCCGTTAATCAAGCGCCAGCGAGTAATTATCATCCCGCCGCGATCGAAGCAGAAGGAGGATATCGTAAGGATCTGAAGCCAATCAACATCACACAGCCAGAAGGAGTCTCATTCAAGGTCGACGGCCGCGTCATCGAATGGCAGAATTGGAAGGTACATGTCGGCTTCAATTACCGAGAAGGAATAGTATTGAACAACATCACCTATAACGACAAAGGTAGCGAAAGGGGCGTTTTCTACCGCTTATCCCTAGCTGAAATGGTAGTCCCATACGGGAATCCTGAGCATCCTCATCATAGGAAACACGCCTTTGACCTGGGCGAATATGGCGGTGGAAACATGACAAACAGCCTTGCCCTCGGATGTGACTGCAAAGGCGCGATTCACTACATGGATGCGGACTTTGTCAATCGAGCAGGAGCCAGCCAGACAATCAAGAATGCAATTTGTATACACGAAGAGGATGCGGGTATTCTATTCAAGCATACGGACTTCAGGGACGACTCTGTAGTCATCACCCGGGGGCGCAAGCTTCTGATATCGCATGTTTTTACAGCGGGGAATTATGAATATTGTGTCTATTGGATCTTGCTCCAAGACGGTACCGTACAGCTTGAGATCAAGCTTACCGGTATTCTCAATACCTATGCGATGAACCCCGGCGAGGACACAAAGGGTTGGGGCACGGAAGTTTATCCTGGTGTCAATGCTCATAATCATCAACATCTCTTCTGCATGAGGGTGGACCCCAACATCGATGGGCCTCTGAACACGGTGTTCCAAGTTGATGCTAAAACAGGACCAGGAGCCGTGGGAAGCGCCGAGAATAAATACGGCAATGCTTTCTACGCGCATAAAACCAAATATACGACCGCGAAGGAGGCAGTAGCGGACTATGATGGAAGCTCCAGCCGCACATGGGAAATGGCGAACACTAACAAGATCAATCCGTACAGCCATAAGCCTGTCAGCTATAAGCTTGTCAGCCGAGAGGTGCCTGCCCTACTACCCAAAGAAGGAGGATTGGTATGGAAGCGGGCTGGTTTCGCGAGGCATGCAGTCCATGTCACTAAATGCAAGTCTTTTGACAATTACTCTATGTCTGCGTACATGCTAATTTTTGCTCCAGATCAGGATGACCAACTCCATCCAGCCGGTAGGCATGTGCCACAAACCTCGGGAGACCCATCGCCTGGTCTTCCTGAATGGATCGAGAAACATGGCGACGAAAGTATCGACAACACAGACATCGTACTTTGGCATACATTCGGCATCACGCACTTCCCATCTCCTGAAGACTATCCTGTTATGCCGGCCGAGCCCATGACGGTGTTGCTGAGACCAAGGAATTTCTTCTTAAAAAATCCAGCCTTAGATGTGCCGCCGAGCTTTGCAATCACTCCTAGCCAGAAGGCGAGCATGCTCGGTGGGCTCAAAGCCGTTGATAGAAGCGATAAAGCGAGCGTGAGGGTTTGATATCCGGAATTCTTCAATCAGGCCTCAATCCTGCCAACATTGCTTGGGCCGGTTTTCCTGAAATCCACAAATCGGTTGGTCACGGTGCACAATGTAAAGTCGTGTAACCGTTGAGTTATTCAAACTTCATAACAGTTGGAATTATTTACGATTTCTCTTCATCAAGATGTGGATTCTGGGAAAATCGGCGTGAGCGTGCCAGAATAAGTGTGCGTACTTAGCAAGTTTGGAATTTGGTATTCGTCTTCTCTATCATGTCGACGCAATAACTGCTGCACAACAAGTACCGAGAACCGCAGGAGCTAAGGCTGCTAAAACCTTCCTGGCAGGTGCCGAGTCCTTGTGAGGGGTAGATAGCAATTGAGTGGTTGAGAAGTCAATCATGCCAACCATCCTTGGGACTGCGTCCTTGAGCGGTGGGGTCTTCGGAAGCAATGGAGGATGATAAGGAAGGGGCGCACTCGGCGCCAAACTTCATGGGGTCAGAGCAGTGACGGCTCCTTATTACTGCTTGAGCTTTCATCTGGGAGCTCGATGACTTGGTCATATATGCCATTCTTACCAACCTCAGTAACCCAATTGTTAGTTAGTTTTAGGCTTATCCATTGGCAGCAATAGGCAGTCGCCTCGGTGGGTCTCGCTTATCTAGAGCAGCGACTTAAAGGGCGCCTAGGGCCGCCCCGTCTTCCCGCAGATGATCTGTATCTCGTCTATCTCGATTGCCCTTCGACTCCTCGCGGCTTTCGTCTTGACCTCCACGGCTGCACCACTATGGCCTATTCCAAAGTACTCTTCGCTCGGCGAGAATGTGCTATGGATGTCCGAGAATGTCCAATTCCACTACAGCATCCTCAATACCGTAAGCGCTCTTGCTGCAAGCACTTGAATGGCAACCGCAGTTGCTAACCGGGGCTGTTCAACATAGACTCGATCACGTTATTCCGGCGAAGGAAGCAACAATGTCTCGAGCACCTCTGCCTTCGTGGAAGCTGCCATACATCGAGCCCAGGATAGGATTTTCACCGATCAATTCACACCTTGGAAGTTCCATCTTCGGAATTCCGATTTCGAGCCCAGCCCCTCCGCTCCGAAGACATACATAAACAGCGTCACCGTCCAGCAGAATGCCACCGATCCTGTTAACGTGCATAAGCCACTTGCTGGAGCTGTCGATGAATCGTACACTCTGAGCATATCGATCGATGGGCATGTTTCGATCACGTCCGTGTCCAGCATCGGCATCCTCTATGCATTGGAGACCTTTACCCAGCTGTTCTATCAGCGTTCGGGCAATGCAGGTGTCTACACTCCTTATGCACCGGTGGCAATCGTAGACACGCCGAAGTTCCCCCATCGTGGCCTAAACCTCGATGTAGCGCGCAACTACTACAGCCCCTCGGACATCATGCGCACTCTTGACGCGTTGTCGTGGAATAAGTTCAACCGTCTCCATCTTCATCTAACAGACGCGCAGTCTTGGCCGGTAGATATTCCTGCGCTCCCAGAGTTGTCTTCGAAAGGTGCGTACATGAAGGGGCTCTCCTACAGCCCTCAAGTGCTCGCCGGAATCCTCCAATACGGTACCGATCGGGGCGTCGAAGTCAACATTGAGTTTGACATGCCCGGACATACGTCGTCGATAGGTCTTTCGCACCCAGAGCTGATCACCGCGTTCAACGTTCAGCCGGATTGGAGTACCTATTCGGCTGAACCTCCATCTGGCCAGTTGAAGCTTAATGACAGCGCTGTGTATGCCTTCCTTGACAAGCTGTGGGCCGACTTCTTACCTAGAGTATACCCTTATAGCGCATATTTCCATACTGGTGGGGACGAAGTCAACGCCAATGCGTACTTGCTCGACGAAGGTGTCCGTTCGAATGTGTCATCGGTCTTGCAGCCATTACTGCAAAGATTTCTCGACCACAACCATGCGAAGGTGCGTGCCGCAGGTCTTACACCAATGGTCTGGGAGGAGCAGCTGCTCCAATGGAACTTGACGCTAGGCTCGGACGTTGTGGTCCAGACCTGGCAAAGCGACGAAGCTGTTGCGCAGACCGTTGGGAAGGGACACGCAGCGCTGGCTGGAAACTACAAATACTGGGTGAGCCCCTAAATTCCCTCGCATCCTCAAAAGGACCACTAGCTATTCCAACCCTTGCTAACAGTATACAGTATCTAGATTGCGGACATGGGCAATGGCTAGACTTCTACCCCTCAAACGCAGCAAAATTCTATCCCTTCAAAGACTACTGCGACCCATTCCACAATTGGCGGTTGGTATACTCTTACGACCCGTTGTCCGGCGTACCCACCAACTCTTCCCACCTTGTGCTCGGTGGTGAAGTGCACATGTGGAGCGAACAGACAGATCCCGTGAACCTAGACGACAATCTCTGGCCGCGCGCGTCCGCCGCCGGGGAAGTCTTGTGGAGCGGCGCCAAAGATGCCAACGGGGAGAACAGGAGCCAGGTTGAGGCTAGCCCGAGGCTGAATGAGATGAGGGAGCGCATGGTCAGACGAGGTATCAGATGTGGACCGGTGCAGATGATCTTCTGCACTCAGAACGGGACGCAGTGCGCCGAGCCTGCCGCGTGAGGTGGTTGTAAAGGATGGGGGGACCGTGAGTATGAACACGGTGCATACAACGAAAGGCAGATTAGATTCTCGAGAACAGTGCGTTTTTTCATTGGGTTTCTTATCGTAGAACAAATGCGTGTGGAATAGTTTGTTTCCTTGTGGATATATACATAGCTCCCATCATGAACACTCCTTCGGTCAAACATTCCACACTGGTTGCCGCTGAGTTCCTTCACGCATTACTATGCCCTAAATCTAAGTAAGACTGTCAACTCGTATTAAGGAGGGGTTGTATTTCTAGAAGGTGAACGAGCTCATGGGCTGTGTCGATTATAACACTGGAGCCTTTCCGGCACAACTTGAGGAGGGGACAAGGCCGGGAAGAACCAGGAGGCTGAGGTCTAATCAACGAGAGGGTCAAGGTGAGTCACGATCCATGATTGCGGAAGAAGGGGGTGGGTTGTAACGGTTTGTTGCTATTCATGTTTTGTCTACGTTGCGGTTTTTTATTGATGCTGAGGGGGCATGTGGCATGCAGATCTGCTTGCAGGATAGCCTTTGAACGATTTGGCTTCGATGTATTTGCTGCAGAGTGGATCGTCTTGAATGCGTGGGAAGGGGGGCAAGCCATGCTACTAATGGCTAAGAGCGATAGGGCGTTTCAATCCTTTCATAAATACTCTTCATCAACCATGACCTTCCTATGCCGCACACTTCCTCCTCGCCCTCCACCCCCCAAAGCTTCCTCCACGTTGCCAGAAATCTTTTCGTCACCGACGACAAAGACCAGCCTCTCATGCACCCTTTGCCGTCCCCCACCTTCCTCCCTTCTCGCTCTCAACCGCACCAAACGGCTATAGGTGGCGAATCTCTCCACCCCGGCCCCGGAACCGCTCATAGTCTCGGGGACCGGACTTTGCAATGCCAGAGCCAGAAGCTCCGTCACCGTGTCCCAACTGCTGCTCGTCACGTCAGTGACAAACAGTACCCAGACCGTGTACGCGATGGCGATGAGCATGTACGCCATCACAACGCCAGCGGCCAGGTAGTCCGAGCTGCTGCTCGCGTACCAGGCGTAGCCGAAGACCTCGCACGTCATTTGCTGGGTGACGAAACCGGAGCCCGGAGGTGCAGGCAAAACGACACTGTGTTTGGGCTTGAGACTAATGAGCGACTGGGCGAAGCCAGGGGCTCGGGGCGGCTTCTTGAGATCCCATTTGAACGGGTTGGATCTGTTATCTGGAGAAGCGGCGAGGTTGAAGGCCCGACGGCTACTGTATCGAGACAGACCGTTCGCGAAGGTGGAGGCGAGGATCAGCTCGGTCAGCTGGTACTTTCCACCGGCGCCGCAGTTCTCACTGTTTAACCTGTCCACATCCGTAGTGTTGGCGTCGGGCGTCCTGAGGACGCACGATTTTGTCAGCTGGTCGTAGAGAGGTTGCGGTTGCGTTCGTTGGGCGACTAGGTCTGTGGCGATACCTACGTCCGAAAAGAGCCGTTGAAGGGTGTTATAGGACTGAGATTGATTTTTGCTATCATCTGAAGGCGTAGACGGTGTGAGAGAGCGATACCAACGCTCTTTGAGCGTAATGAGGCGGTGGTAGTCACGAGCTTGAGCGGAGGAGGCGTTAAGATCCATCGTGATGTTTTGACTAGACTGTTCTGACTTAATAATTGACCAGGCTCCGTCACCGATGGTCGAATCCGAGGCGACGTCCGTGTAGTACCACATTGCACTAATTGAGCATCCGATCACAGCCTGTGATCTTGTTTTTGGGTTCCAAGGAAATTGGAGATAGATCCCACCGCTCACAGCCCCAAATCGAGCGGTTGGAAGAGAAACCCAATTGATTTGCAAGTCATTGGAATACTTGAGATTGACAGTCGAGATATCAAAAGGCAATTCTCCGTCATCCCATTCCAAAGATCCTTCCTGGGATCGGGAAAGTACGCGATTTGTCCATAACCTGACAGGGAAATTCACGCTGAATACGTTCGTAGAGATGTTTTGAGCCATAGCACACCTCACACCCACCACAGGATTCGTTGTAGAAGCGGACGAGATGTATTCATAAGCGTATCTGTACTCTTTAACAGAAGAAAGGCCCTGCCGGGGTCCTGCGTTTGCTGTATCATACCAATCCTGAGTCAAGGATTGCTGTATGATCGCCGTGATCGCGTTCGTTTGAGAAGTGCTTGTCTCTCGGTTGAAACCAACAATATTTCCCGAGCTTGTCAGACGTGGAATCTTAACAGATAGACTTTGAATAATTATTGGCCTCGGAGTTATGAAACCTAGCATCGCCAGTGTCACCTCCATAGAGGAGTTGAAATTCTGGAAGTATGTGCGAAGTGATTCGAACCCGCCACTTGCGCAAAGAATGTGCCGTGCATCGACTTCATTAAAACATTCCGGTAACTCGTCGTTGCCGTCCACAACACTCGGCCATAGCTCATCGGGCGTCGCAGGAAGGAAGTACTCTGTTCCTCCTGCCGGCGCATTCTGAGGTCGCGGCTGAAGCAGCACAGCTGACGATGGAGCGATTAGCACAGACCGATTACCAAGAGCAACCTCAACCTTCGCCAGCTTCTGACGCTATACAGTGCTCCTACGAACATCTCTGGGCCCCAGAGACAGTTGGCCTGACTGAAGAATATACCTGAGCCAATGAAGCCAAATGGGACCCCATCCCGGATCAAGTCATGCCGCAAGACGTGCAATACCACAGTCGTAAGACTGGCCACGCATGCAAGCTCCAACATCTTGGCCCCTACTTGAAAAAGGGCAAGGTAGAGTCCGTCGGACTGCGATTTGGAAAAACCTGGCCCGAGATATACGACGCTGAGATTGAGATGTATGAGGAATGAGAAGATGCCGCAGGGGATAATATGGATGGCGCAACGGCTCAACGCAATCCATCTGCTACGCCGTAGGACAGGCTTTGGCAATTCAGCCGCTCTCCACGGGCGAAGAAATGTACTTAGGAGGTCGAAGCCTAAGGCCCGGAGCAGATACTTTGCCTGAGCAAAAGGGTCGAGATATCGCTTGGGCAGCATATTATCAGGCAGTGACTCAGAGCAGAGATTCGTCACAGAAGTAAGAAAAGGGTCGACGGCATTTCTCGTGCTGCAGAGGGAAGTCATATCTCATGTGTGGGGACAAGGCTGAGGATTGAACACATAACAAGGCTGAGTGTGGCACTGCACAAGTCGATGAGGTGGGAGGAGAAAGGGCAGAGTGCGCTGACCTAGGGGGTAACTGCAGGCGGTTTCCAGGATAAGGATACCGATAGGCTGTAGACTCCATTCTTGGTAGACCGTATGTGCTTGCGCATCAACTTTGATTGATGCTTGTGGCTAAGATAGTTGTAAGTGGTGCCTCGTAGGCGCCGTGGTGCCATTGCCTCAGTACTCAGATCCTCTGGCAAGTCTTATGGCAAAAAAATATGAGAATCCTACATGTATCTTTCGACAAAGGTCCGAGTACTGAGGCTCGAGTGAGGCAAATACTACTAGTGGTGTCGTCACACGGCTGAAAGAGATCAAGCCATTGCCTGTTTCGGCTTAGCTCGCTCTTCTCTACTGCTTTCGGGAATTAAAAACAACCTGCTAACAGTGGATCCCCCACCTCAATTACCAGATCACCTCAATTACCTAAAAAGCGACAATTTTCTAATATCTAGTATAACTTCACCCCGCCATATCCAAATTATGTAAACTGCACGTCAAATCAAAGCCCGTATCAGGCTCTATAGATTATACATAGCAAGTTAATCAATTGGAGGAGAAATGGTGGAGGTTTGAATGGCGCGGAAGACAGTTCTTCGAGATCAAAAAACACTCTTCCGGGAAGGAAATTATCACGAATTTGTAAAACAAGCAAATGCACATTTAAATGATTGATTCTAAGCATCGATAAGGTTATTTAAATATCTACAAATTGTCTTAAGCATTTGCCTGCGAAATAGATGTAGGAAACACGCATTTGTAGGATCTTCTCGAATTCGCGATTTTGCCTCGACCAATAAATCGCAACCCTAAGCATAGCCCTAAGAGATTTCGTGCAAGCAACATCTAGATAGTCCAACAACATTGTGTTTTCTCTACCTATTTTAACGATTAATCTTCTAGATCTTTTGCATACGTCTAGAAGACTATTTAATAATATTAAATCAATCGTTATAATACGCGTTTATGAGGTAATTGATTTCTAATTGACTTTTTCCCGAAGAGATCTGTTTTCGACTACGGAAGAGCAACCTTTTCATCATCTACAATTTATCACTTTCTTATTCAATTGATTAACTTACTATGTATAATTTGTAGCGCTTGATTTAGGCTTTTATGTGTCGTTTTGGTTGTTCAATTTGCATGTGATGCGACGAAGTTATACTAGATACTGCAAAAACATCGCAAATATAACAATTGAGCTAATCTAGAAATTGAGATGAGACTCATCTAGGGGTGCTAATCGTCCCTAGATGAGGGATTCACTTTTAATATGAATGTTGAGTACAGTATTGTGTGTTTGATAGATCTAACTAAGATAAGACAAGGTCTACGCATGTCTTCGAAACAAAGAAGCATCTTAATTCGTGTGAAACTTATGTAGATCTCTTAAGACTTCTTGCTCTTAATGTTATTAGTCTATTTCTTTCGTCGTTCGTATCTTTGATGCTATTCTTGTATTTTTATATAGTAAACCTTTTTTATAAGCAGTCGAGTTATAGGTAGTATTATATTATAAGCAATCAATCTAGTCAAAATTATCGATTTTGATAATAATTATCGCAGTTTTAGTCTATAAGAAGAGACGATAGATTTTTCGCTTATTTTGATAAGACTACTTATAGAGAAAACGAAGAAAAATCTAATTTCTTCTTATCGATCAAACTTTAATTAAGTTTTTTATATTTTTGCATTTGTGTCTCGTATAGTCTTAATATGTCTTTTTCTACTATTCTATTGCGTGCATTTATCTTAATTAAGTATAAAATAAACTCTTCGCAATTGCTTTTAACTATAATAATATTATTGTCAAAGCGACAACAAACTATTTATTTTCTATATCAAAAAAAATAATTACGAAAGCTCTCCTTTTTGCAAGTTTTTCGCGAAACTAAATTGTTATCTTATAAAGAGCTTGTCGTTATCTTTAAGACTTAATTCGACAAAGATAGTTTAATCGATAACATCTATATACGTCGATAAATTAACAAGAAACATATTTACTTAAACAATTAGATTTAAGCTATTTATACTTGTTATTGTTTTAACAAGTAAATTAAAATAGAAAACGTACTATTTAAATAACAAATACGTAAGAAAGATTAACAAATATCTATTATCGAAGCTATTATAAAGAAAATAACAATACTCTTCTATCGAAAACTCTATTTAATTCTCTCTTTCTATATACAGAATTTATTTAAGACGTCGATAAAATAACTTAATAACTATAAAGCTCGTTATTATATACAAAAGCGTTATCGATATAATAAATTCGATTATATTAATTGCGAATAACTTGCAAACAATCTAAAGAATATACAAAACAATATTAAGAATTAACTAGATTCTAACTTCTTCTTTTATAATTGCTACAATATAGATAAAACAAGTTTATTCTAAATAGCAATATCGAAGACAATATTATTTAGCAAGTCTACTAATAGTATTAAGACAAACAAGAAAAGAATTATTATTATCTTATATTGCATAGACTGATCGCCGGGTCGAGTTTCAATATCAACATTCTGGCCCAACTCGAATACTCGATACCAACCTCTTGACTCGACTTGGAATCGACTTGGGTCAACGATTTCTTGACTTGGCTCAATCGACTCGCCAAGCAATCGAAAATGACGTCAAAATGCCAAGATTTTCTATTTTTAAAAAAATTCGCATTATTTGAATTACTAAAAATAGTTTAAAAATAATAAC
>JAABUZ0100000894.1_pt1 | contig 63586 bp, 60 predicted proteins | sample 5562091 | NCBI WGS metagenome assembly JAABUZ01 (sample SAMN12813069, study PRJNA571459) | rock metagenome | isolation source: Antarctica rocks | place: Antarctica: Victoria Land, Linnaeus Terrace sud | collected 2015-12-21 | reverse complement strand
GTTCGTGGACCGCGCTGCTGGACGCGGTGCGCCTGGGCCCCGACCACGACCCCACCGCGGTGACCGCCGCGCAGGTGCGCGAGGTGATCTGCTGCTCCTGCGTCACCTGGTCCGGGAGCTGGCCGGGACGCGGATCCTCGTACTCGCGACCCGCCGGGTGCCCGCGATCGCGGCCCGGACGGCCGACGACGTCCTCGTCGGTCTCGTCCGGGAGCCACACACGGAGCGGCTCGAGCTCGCCGGCCTCGACGTCGACGCGGTCGCTGCCCAGCTCGACGATCTCGTCGGCCGCCCGCTCGATCCGCGGACGGCCGCGACCGTGCACGAGGCCACCCGCGGCAACCCCTTCTTCGTCGGCGAGCTGGCCCGGGTCGTCGACCGGAATGGCAGCATCGCCCACCCCCCGGCGGGCGTCCGGGAGGTGTCACCGGTCGGATCGAGGAGCTGGCGGGATCGGTGCGGCCGGTCCTGCGCGCGGCGTCCGTCCTCGGACGGCGGTTCTCGATCCCGGTCCTGGCGCACATGGTCGGGCAGGACCCGGCGGACTGCGTCGCCGAGCTCGACGCCGCCGCGGCGGCCGGGCTCGTCGAGGCCATCGACGACCGCCGGGAACAGCGGTTCGTCCACGCCCTCGTCCGCGACGCGGTCGTCACCGACCTGCCCGGCCTCGAGCGGGCCCGCCTCCATCGTTCGGCCGCCGACGCCCTCGAGGCGACCGGCGGCGCCGGCTCGACCGGAGGTCCGGGGCTGCTCGCCGATCTCGCCCGGCACCGTGCGGCCGCCGCGGTCGCCGCTCCGGTCGGTGACCGACGTCTGGCGGTGACCGCGCTCGTGCGCGCCGCGGACGACGCGATGCGGCGGCTCGCGTTCGAGGAGGGCGCCGCCCTCTACGCGCAGGCCCTGGACGTCGGCGCGACCGGGAGCTCGCCGGAGGAGGGCGGAGTGTCGCGGGCCCGGCTCACGATCGCCCTCGTCGACGCGCGACGCCGCTCGGCCGACGAGGCCGGGGCCCTCGAGGCGTGCGGGTGGGCGGCCGAGGACGCCCGCCGGGCGGACCGGCCCGACCTGCTCGCCGAGGCCGCGCTCGCCGTCGGTTGCCTGCGCGAGCCGGACCGTGACCGGGTCGTCCTGGCCCTCTGCGACGAGGTGCTCACGGGGCTGGGGCCGGAGCCGTCGGCCCTGCGGGCCCGGGTCCTCGCGCTGCGGGCCGAGACGGGGACGTTCCTCGGGGACACCGTCGGGGCGGAATCGGCCAGTGCCGAGGCCCTCGACATCGCCGGAGCAACGGCGGACCGGGGCGCTCTCATCGCCGCCCTCCGCGTGCGGCGGACGGTGCGCAGCGGGCCCGAGGGCCTGGACGACCGTATCGCCGTCGCCGACCGCCTCGCCGCGCTCGCCGCGGAGAGCGACGACCCGGACGTCGGCCTGGACGCCCACCTCGCCCGCTTCGAGGTCGCCCTCGAACGGGGTGACCTCGCCGCGGCCCGCGCCGAGCTCGAACCGATCGCTGGCCGTGTCCACGGCGTCGGCGGCCCGATCGCGCGGTGGCGGCTCCTGACGCGCCGCGCCACCACGGCGCAGGCTCACGGGCGCCTCCTCGAGGCCCGCCGGCTCGGGGAGGAGGCCCTCGCGACGCTGGGTGCGACGCCGCACCCGGCGGCCGAGGCCATGCGGGTGGCACTGCACGGGGCGATCGACCACCACCTGGGCCCCGCCGCCGGTCCCCGCTCCGCGCTCGACGCCCTCACCGCTCGGCCGGCGCCGGAGGCTCCTGCCGTCGGGTACCGCTTCTTCGACGCCCTCGGGGCGGCAGTCCTGCTCACCGACCTCGGGCGCCTGGCCGACGCCGCCTCCTACTACCGGGCGCTCGGACCGCCCGGGGCCTGGCGGCCGCCGCCCTTCTTCGCCGTCGCCAGCCGCGCGGTCGCGGTCGCGGTCGCCGTCGCCCAGGACGACCCGGCCGACGTCGCCGTCCTGCGGGACCACCTCCGCCCCCACCGCGACCGCCACGTCGCCGTCCCGGGCGGGACCGCCAACTACGGCGGCCCGGTCGCCCTGCCGCTCGGACGGGCCTCGGCGGCGCTCGGGGAACTCGACGACGCCGTCGACGACCTGGAGTTCGCGCTCTCCACGTGCTCCCGCATCGGCGCCGCGGGCTACGCGGTGGAGTCGGGCGAGGCGCTGGCTCCGTCCTCGTCCGGCGCGACGGTCGCGGCGACCGGGAGCGGGCCCGCCGACTCGTCCATGAGGCCGCGACGCGGGCGTCCGCCCTGGGGATGGCTCCGTTCGTCGTCCGGCTCGCGGCCCTCCGGGCGGGCCTCGACGCCCGGCCGATCCTCACCTCGCGGGAGCGGGAGGTCGCGGCCGGGGTGGCCCGAGGACTCACCAACGCCCAGATCGCCGCCGAGCTCGTCGTCTCGGAACGGACCGCCCAGAATCACGTACAGCACGTCCTGACCAAGCTCGGCTTCTCCCGTCGCAGCCAGATCGCCGTCTGGACCACGACCTCACCCGAATCGCCGTATTAGCCTGGAACGATGAGCAGCGACGCCGCGATCGGCCAGCCGAAGGTCTCGAAGTCCGACGCCGAGTGGCGCGAGCAGCTCTCGCGCGAGGAGTACAAGGTGCTGCGCAAGGCCGGTACCGAGCGCCCCTTCACCGGCGAGTACGACGAGGTGTTCACCGAGGGCGTCTACCATTGCCGGGCCTGCGACGCCGAGCTGTTCCGCTCCGACACCAAGTTCGCCTCGCACTGCGGATGGCCGTCGTTCTACGCCCCGTCGTCCGACGACAACGTGATCCTGCGCGAGGACCGGGCAATGGGGATGCGCCGCGTCGAGGTCCTGTGCGGGACGTGCCACTCGCACCTCGGTCATGTCTTCGAGGGTGAGGGGTACGGCACCCCCACCGACCAGCGCTACTGCATGAACTCGGTATCGCTGCGGTTGGCGCCCACGGCCGACGCGTAGGCCCGCCGAGGGCAGTGGCAGCCCTCACACCGCTCACCAGCTCTAGTACGGTGGCGGGGTAGTTGGTGCGTCCAAGACCCGGCGTCCAGCTCGCGACGGCGAGGCCGTAACCGGGATGGGTAGCATGAGTTTGATCGACATGTCGCAGTTGATCTTCCGGGGCCGCGGCGAGGGTTCGCGCCCACCCCAGGATCCCGACCATGCCCCGTCGCCGGCCGAGCGCAGCGACCCCACCGTGGTCTACCTCCTGACGCACGAGGCCCCGTGCGACCCGGCTGAGGGCTACCGGCTGGGCTGGACGCTGTCCGCCCACTACGAAGGACCCTGGTGTTGGTCGACGTCGCTGGCGCCCCGGGGAGCTGCCCCATCCGCCGGCGCCCACGTCGCGCAGGCGGTCGCTGTGCGGGTGTTGACCGAGCAAGGGATTGCCGTCCAGGGGTGGTCCGTCGACTCCGATGACGACCAGTCGAATCCGACCCGGTTTCGTGCTGTCCACTCCCGGTCGACGTCCGATGAACAGCGCCCGGACGCAGGACCGGCCACGCCACGCCGCCGAACGCACGGACCTGATGCCGTAGGACGGGCAGGTTCACCCACATCGCCCACGGGAGTCCTGTAGTCGCGGGGCCCGGTCGTTCGACCTGTGCGCCGGGTGGGGTGTGTCGTCGGCCCGCCACGCCGGGCGGGGGCGGGGAGCGGCACGAGGGGGCGGAACGACACCGGCCCGGCCCGCCGTCCGGCGCGGTTCCGGGGCCAGTGGGCGGGCGGGGGCGCCGAGAAGGATCCGATGCCGCGAGTCACGGCGGGCGAACAGGTGATCCGGACTGCGCTCCCGGCGGCCGGGGTGCCCCGGGCGCAGAAGATCCACCGATCGGCGCGGACGGGTCTCGACGCGGGTCCGGGCCGTGCCGCAGTTCCTAACGTCGTCGCCACGGAAGACGTCCGGTAGGAGGCGCTCCGCCCGACGACCGACTGAGGTTCTCCTTGTCCCACGCCAAGCACCGCGCCCCGTGCCCCTCCCTGCCGACGGCGACCGTCACCGTCGGTCCTCTCGCCCTCGCCGCGCTGGCCCTGGTCACCGCGCCCGCTGCGCAGGCGCTGGTGCCCACCGGCACCGCGTCGTCGACGCCGCAGGGCACGCCGGCCGGCAGCGGCACGACGTACGTCGTCCGGGCCGGGGACACCCTCGCGAGCATCGCGAGGTCGCAGGGCGTGGCGGGCGGTTGGCAAGCGCTTGCGACGGCCAACCGCGTCTCCCGCCCCGACGCGATCTACCCGGGCCGGCGCCTCGTCATCCCCGGGTCGGGGTCGACCGGGAGCACCGCTGGGGGGTCGACCGGGAGCACCGCTCCGGTGGCCTCCGGGTCGTCGACCGCGGGCTCCACGACCGTCGACTTCGCCCGGACCTTCACGGGCGTCCCGTACCGGTGGGGCGGGACCTCGCGCTCCGGGGTGGACTGCTCGGGTCTGACCAGCCTGGTGCTCCGCCACGCCGGCCAGCGCCCGCCACGGACGGCCGCGGCGCAGTACGGCTGGGCGCAGAAGATCTCTGCTTCCCAGGCCCGGCCCGGCGACCTGGTGTTCGGCTACTTCTCCGGGGGACGGCCCGGCCACGTCGGCATCTACGTCGGCGGCGGGAAGATGATCGACGCACCCACCTTCGGCCAGGTCGTCGGGGTGCACCGGGTCAGCGGCGACGCCCGGTACGGCCGACCGCCCTCGCGCGCCTGAGGCCGCCCCTTGCCGGTTCGGCAAGGAAGCGTGCACTCCCTCATGCGGAAGGGCACGGTGCTGGCCGGAACGCCGAGCCGCGAAGGAGTACTCCGGTGCGCACCCCCCGCAACGACACTCGCCCCGACGAGAAGAGCACCCTGGTGGCGTCCTCGACCAGGTGCGCGGCGCGATCGTCGCCAGGACCGAGGGTGTGCCGGAACCCCAGGTGCGCACACCCGGCGTCCCCTCGGGCACGAGCCTCCTGGGGCTGGTCAAGCACCTCGCCTCCGTCGAGCGGTTCTATTTCCTGGGCGAGGACGCCGGCAACTGGGCCGCCACCATGCGGCCGGCTCCCGAGGAGACGACCGACGCCCTCGTCGCCGACTACCGGGAGGCCGTCGGGCGGGCGAACCAGGTCATCGAAGCCTGGACGGACCTGGCCCTCCCCGGGCCCCGGCCCGCGCGTCGGGGCGCGGCACCGTCGATGCGGTGGACCCTGGCGCACATGATCGAGGAGACCGGCCGGCACGCCGGCCACGCCGACATCCTCCGCGAACTGATCGACGGCACCACCGGTCGATGAGCGCCCCTACGGTGCGAACGCCAGCAGCGACCCCGGGGCCACCCGCGGCCCGGTGAAGAACGGGACCTCCTCGCGCACGTGGCGCCGGGCCTCGGTGGCGCGCAGTTCACGCATGAGGTCGACGATCCGGTCCAGCTGGTCGGCCTCGAACGCCAGGATCCACTCGTAGTCGCCGAGGGCGAACGCGGGGACGGTGTTGGCGCGGACGTCGGCGTAACCGCGTGCGGCCTTGCCGTGGTCGGCGAGCATCTGGCGCCGTTCGGCGTCCGGCAGTAGGTACCAGTCCAGCGACCGCACGAACGGGTAGAGGCAGAGGTAGCCCTTCGGTTCCTCGCCGGCGACGAACGCGGGCAGGTGGCTCTTGTTGAACTCCGCGGGCCGATGGAGCGCGGTGCTCGACCACACCGGCGTCGAGGCCGCGCCCAGCGCCGTACGCCGCAGCGCGCTGTAGGTTCCCTGCAGGGACTCGACTTCGCCCGCGTGGGTCCAGACCATCCAGTCCGCGTCCGCGCGCATGCCGGCGAGGTCGTACACCCCGCGGACCACGACGTCCTTGTTCTCCTGCTCGTCGACGACGGCCGCAAACTCCTCGGCCGCACCGCCGCGGTCCGCGGGCAGCCGTGCGGGCTCGGTGCGGAACACCGACCACATCGCGTAGCGCAGGGTCGAGTTGAGCTCGTCGTAGTTCAGCCGGGCCACGGCTCCATCGTGCCACTGCCACGGGCGGGGGCGAGCGCCGCGAGATGGGCGGCGACCCGCTCCGCGGCCGCGTCGCCCGTCGCGAGGCACGCCGGGACGCCGACGCCGTGCAGCGCGGCCCCGGCCACCGCGAGCCCGGGCAGCCGCGCCACGCCCCACTCGATGGCGGCGACGCGGTCCGTGTGCCCGACGCCGTACTGCGGCAGCCCGCCGCCCCAGCGCATCACCGCCGTCTCCACGGGCTCGGCGTCGAGCCCGGTGAGGAGCCGGAGGTCGTCGCGGGTGGCGGCGAGCAGGTCGTCGTCGTCGCGCTGCAGCGTGCCGGTGTCGCCGTGCCGACCGATCGACGCCCGCAGGACCGCCGTCGCGTCGTCGCCGGGCGCCACCGGAGCGGGGGCGAGGTGCGGCCACTTCACCGAGGAGAAGGTGAGGGCCTTGACCGTCCATCCCCGCCCGTCGGGCCGCCGCTCCCCCGCCCCGAGGAGCACGCCCGAGTTCGCCCCGAGGTCGGCGGTCGCGGGGACCGCGAGGGCGACGACGACGCTGGAGGCCAGCTCGATCTCCCCCGCCGCGGCGGCCGCGTGCGGAGCGAGCCCGGCGAGCAGACGCCGCAGGGCGGGGGCCGGCACCGCGAGGACCACCGCGTCGACACGGCGGGCGGAGCGGGTCCCGCCCGCGTCGAGAGTCACCTCCCAGCCGTCGGTGACGCGGTCCAGCGCGGTCACCGTCGCGCCCAGCACGATCTCGGCGCGGGCGGCGAGGGCCAGGGCGCCGGGAAGGTCCGCGAGACCGTGGCGCAGCGTCCCGAACACGGGAGCCGGCGCCGTGCCATCCGGGGGTGCCGCGGGGAGCCCGGCGCGGGCGGCGGCGAGGACCGAGCCCGCCCCGGCGTCGAGGGCCTCGGCGAGGGCGGGGATGGTCGCGCGCAGCCCGAGGGTGTCGGGACGACCGGCGTAGACGCCGCCCAGCAGCGGGTCGACGAGCCGGTCGACCACCTCGTCGCCGGTCCGGGCCCGCAGCAGCGCACCCACCGAGGCGTCGTCCCCCGGGGTCCACGCCACCGCCGGGAGGTGCTCCTCGGCGGCGAGGGCCGCCCGGCCGGAGGCCGAGAGCAGCTCCGAGACCGCTCCCGGGTCCGACGGCACGCCCAGGACGGTGCGACCCGGCAGCCGGTGGTTCGCGCCGCCGGCACGGACGAGGGACGACGCGACGCCGGGATGGACAAGGTCGTCGGTGAGCCCGAGCTCGGCGATGCGCGCGGCGGCCTCCGGGCGGCGGACGAGGAAGGCCTCGGCACCCACGTCGACCCGCCGCCCACCGAGCTCGACCGCGGCGAGCTTCCCGCCGAGGCTCCGCGCGGACTCCACGACGGTGACGGCGGCGGCGTCCCCCAGTCGCGTCCGCAGCCGGTGCGCGGCGGCCAGGCCGCTCACCCCGCCGCCGACCACGAGCACCGACGGCGGCGTCGGGCTCTCGTCCACGCCGGTCACCTCACCGGCAGGGAGTGCACCAGCTCGACGACGCGGGCCAGGACGTCCGGGTCGGTCTCGGGTAGCACGCCGTGCCCGAGGTTGACGATGTGACCGTCGGCGGCGCGGCCCTCCTCGACGATGCGGCGTACCTCGCGCTCGACGACCTCGTCACCGGCAAAGAGCACGGCGGGGTCGAGGTTGCCCTGCAGGGCCCTGCCGGGCCCGACGCGGCGGGCCGCCTCGTCGAGGGGCACCCGCCAGTCGACGCCGACCACGTCGGCCCCGGCGTCCCCCATGGCGGTGAGCAGCTCCCCGGTGCCGACACCGAAGTGGATGCGCGGCAGCCCGGTGTCGGCGAGTCCGTAGAGGATCTTCGCCGTGTGCGGGAGGACCAGGGCACGGTAGTCACGCTCGGAGAGCGCTCCGGCCCACGAGTCGAAGAGCTGCACGACGTCGACCCCGGCCTCGACCTGGGCGCGCAGGAAGGTGAGGGTGAGGTCGGCGAGACGGTCGAGCAGCGCGTGCCACGTGCGCGGCTCGGCGTGCATGAGGGCCTTGGTGCGCTCGTGGTTGCGGCTGGGGCCGCCCTCGACGAGGTAGGAGGCGAGGGTGAAGGGGGCGCCGGCGAACCCGATGAGCGGCACGCCGCCCGGCCCGTCGCCGAGCTCGCGCACGAGGATCCGCACGGCGTCGGCCACGGGGGTGACCGCGTCCGGCTCGAGGCGCGGCAGCGCGCTGACGTCGGCGCTGGAGCGCACCGGCGAGGCGATGACGGGACCGGTGCCGGCGACGATGTCGACGTCGACGCCGGCCGCGCGCAGCGGCACGACGATGTCGGAGAAGAGCACCGCGCCGTCGACGCCGTAGCGCCGAACCGGCTGGAGGGTGATCTCCGCGGCGAGATCGGGGGTCAGACAGGACTCGAGCATGCCGGTCCCCTGGCGCATGCGCCGGTACTCCGGGAGCGAGCGACCGGCCTGGCGCATGAACCACACCGGGAGGCGCGAGGGCGTGCGGCCCCAGGCCGCGTCGAGCAGGGGGGCTCCGGTGAGGTCACGCCTCGCGAGCCCGGTCGGAGCGGTGGCGGGCGGGGACGACACCTCCATGATGTGCCCAGTCTCCCACGGGGCAGCCCGGACCACCGAGCCGGAGCGAGGGGGCGCGGCGCGTCGCGTCCGGCGCGTCGTCTGGGCGGGGCTGCGGCCCGGCGCTTACTGTCCGCTCCCGTGACCGCGCCCACGACCACCCCCGACGCGTTCCGCCGGGCCGTCGAGTCGCTGGCGTCGCTGCCGACCCGCGCCGAGATCACGCTGCGGGACATGCGGCCACCGCAGCGGCTGGCCCCGTGGTCGGCGGCGTGGAGCGCCGAGGTCGTGCCCGCGGTGGTCGACGCGGCCGCCGGGGAGGACCCGGAGGTTGTCGTCACCGGGCGGCTGGTGCTGCTGCACGACCCCGACGGCCAGGAGGCCTGGGACGGCACGCTGCGCATGGTGACGTTCGTGCGCGCGGAGCTCGACCCCGAGCACGCGAACGACCCGATGCTGGCCGAGGTCGCGTGGTCGTGGCTGACCGGGGCGCTGGAGGAGTGCGGGACCCGCAGCACGGCCCTCGGCGGCACCGTCACGCAGACCTCGTCGGTCCGCTTCGGCGACATCAGCGGGCCCGGCCACGTCACCGACCTCGAGCTCCGGGCGTCGTGGACCCCGCTCGAGGAGGACCTCACCGCCCACGGCGACGCGTTCGTGACGGTCCTGGCGACGGCGGCCGGGCTTCCGCCGCTCGGCGTCACCACGTTGAACACGAAACGATCGCTCTGATCGCCCGGCGTCGAATGTGTCGGTACTGCCGACGCCGCGACGCGGCGCCGGAATAGCGGCGGGCGTGGCCGGATCGTGATCCGCAGGGGGTACACACCGGGGCCGGACGCGGCCCGGCGCGCGTCCCCGTCCCCCGGCCACGGGCGCCCACCCGTGGGCCCGGCGTTACGGCGATCTCCGCAACGCCGCTGCGACGCTCGGAGTCATCGATCACGCTGGGTCGCGCCGCGTGACACAGAGTGTCTCCGCCGTGGCAGGATCGGCGTCGAGATGCACACCGAAGGGGGGGCGATTTCGTGGTATCGCGGAAAACTCTACCGAGCGAAGTTGGCTCCGACGGCCTCGTTAACTCGCCAGGGGGGATATGTTCTCTCGCGACGCACTTGCTCGTCCGAACGGCGGCGCGGTCGCAGGGCGAGGCCACGGTGCGAACCGTCGGGGGGCACGACCGACTCTATGGAGGTAGTTGACGTGGCTACCGTGGGCCCAGGCATGGCACTTCGTGGCGTTGCGAGCGGGCTGTTGCCACCGGCCATGGTCCCGCATCCGCGGGAAGAGATGTTCAGTGTGCTGGTGGTCGACGACCACCCGCTGCTGCGCGAGGCGATCGCGCAGCGTCTGACCTCGATGGGCGCGGGCACCGTCCACGAGGCGGCCTCGATCTCCGAGGCCCGTACCCGGGCGTTGGCCAGTGGCCCGTGCGACCTCGCGATCCTGGACCTGGGGCTGCCCGACGGCAGCGGCCTGGACCTGATCGCGGAGCTGCGCGCCCAGGGCTGGAACCGGGTGGTGGTGCTGGCGGCGTCCGACGATCCGTCCTCCGTGCGGGCGGCGTTCCAGGCCGGGGCGCAGGCCTATCTGCTCAAGTCGGCGTCGCCGGGCATCGTGACCGACGGCGTGCGGCGGGTCCTGGAGGGCGGCCTCTACGCCGACCCGTCGGTGGCCCCGCTCCTCGCCGCGGGCACCCGCGTCGCGGCCACCGACAACACCCCGCGCGAGCTCTCGGCCCGCGAGGTCGAGGTGCTGCAGCTGGTGGCCGACGGCCGGTCCAACAAGGAGATCGGCGATGCCCTGAGCCTCTCGGCCCTCACGGTCAAGAGCCACCTCTCGCGCATCGGCCGCAAGCTGGGCACGGGCGACCGGGCGCAGATGGTGGCGCTGGCCATGCGGGCCGGCGTCATCCGCTGAGCACGCCGGGCCCGAGCACGAGCGCCGTCACCGATCGCGACGAGCCGGTCTCCGCGATGGACGCGGAGGCCGCCCGGGGGGGCGTCGCGGCGCCGACGACCGACGAGGTCGTCGACCTCCTCGCGCCCCCCGAGGGCGTTCCCCCCGTCACGGCCGACGCGGCCGGCCTCGCCGGTCTCGCCGAGCGCCTCGCCGCCGGGCACGGGCCGGTGGCCGTGGACGCCGAGCGTGCGTCCGGATTCCGCTACTCCGCCCGCGCCTACCTGGTGCAGCTGCGCCGGGAGGGCGCGGGATCGGCCCTTGTCGACCCCATCGCCTGCGGCGGGGACCTCTCCGTCCTCGGACAGGCCCTGCGAGGGGTCGAGTGGGTGCTGCACGCCGCCTCCCAGGACCTGGCCTGCCTGGCCGAGGTGGGCATGGCGCCCGACAAGCTCTTCGACACCGAGCTCGCGGGCCGGCTCGCGGGCCATCCGCGGGTCGGGCTCGGCCCGCTCGCCGAGAGCCTGCTCGGGGTGCGGCTGCAGAAGGGGCACGGCGCTGCCGACTGGTCCCAACGCCCGCTGCCGGCCGACTGGCTGGTCTACGCGGCGCTCGACGTCGAGCTCCTCGTCGCGATGCGGGACCTGCTCGCCGCCGATCTCGCCGCCCAGGGCAAACAGCGGTGGGCGGAGGAGGAGTTCGAGGCCGTCCGCCTCGCCGGTCCGCCCGCGCGACGTGCCGAGCCCTGGCGACGCGTCTCCGGGGTCCACAAGGTGCGCAAGGCTCGCCAGCTCGCCGTCGTCCGGGCTCTGTGGGAGTCCCGGGACACGCTCGCCGCCGCGCGGGACGTCGCACCCGGACGCCTGCTGCCCGACGCCGCGATCGTCGACGCCGCGGTCCGCGAGCCCACCGACCGCGAGGCCCTCGCGGGCATGCCCGTCTTCCGGGGCCGCGCGCAACGCCGCCTCGCCGACCGGTGGTGGGGCGCCGTCGCCGCGGGTCGTGCCCTGCCGCGCGAGGAGCTGCCGGACACCTCGCCCGCCTCCGAGGGCCCCCCGCCGGCCAACCGGTGGGCCGACCGGGATCCCGACGCCGCGGCGCGGCTGGCCGCCGTCCGGGCGGGACTGGCCGATATCGCCGAACGCACCTCGACCCCGATCGAGAACCTCCTGCAGCCCGACGCGGTGCGGCGACTGTGCTGGTCACCGCCGCCGGACGCTCCCCCCCACGCCCCGGACGACGCCGCGGCCCGTGCCGCGGTCGACGCGACCCTCGCCGGGCTCGGTGCCCGGCCGTGGCAGCGCGAGCTCGCCGTCGCCATGCTGACCGAGGCCCTCACGGCGTCGGCACCCCTCGCGCCGGACCCCGCGTAGGTGATCGCGGCCCGGAGGAGGCGACGGCCTGGCGTCCTAGGAGGACGCCGCCCCGCTGTGGCTCGCGTGCCGCGACTCCGGCATCGGCGTCGCCGTCGGCGGCTCGAGCGCGCCGGGCAGGCGGACCGTCACCGAGAGACCACCCCCGGGCACCGGGGTGCCCGTCGTCGTCCCCGCGTGCGCGGCGACCACGGCCCGGACGATGGAGAGCCCGAGTCCCGCCCCGGATCCGGAGACGCGACCCGCGCCGCGCCGGAAGGGCTCGAACAGCCCGGCGACCGCCGCGGCGTCGACCTCCGGACCGGACGAGGCCACGGTGAGCTCGAGCGTCGCGTCGGGACCCGGCCGCGTCTGCACCCGGAGCCAGCCGCCGACGACGTTGTGGCGCACCGCGTTCTCCACGAGGTTGCCGACCACCCGCTCGAGCAGCGCGGCGTCCCCGCGGACCGGAGCGTCGCCGGCACCGGAGACGTCGACGTGCAGCCCGCGCGCGGAGACCTCGTCGCGGACCGCCGAGAGCGCGCCGAGCACCGCGACGCTGAGGTCGAGGGTGTCGTCCTCCCCCGAGTCGGAGGCCCGGCCGGGGACCGACGCCTCGGTACGGGCGAGCAGCAGCAGGCCGGAGACGAGGTCCTCGGCGCGGCGGGTCGCGGTCCGGACGACGTCGGCCATGCGCCGCAGCTCCGCGGTGTCGGCGTCGGGGTCGGCGAGGGTGACGTCCACCTCGGTGCGGATCACCGCGAGCGGCGTGCGCAGCTCGTGGCTCGCGTTGGCGACGAACCGGCGCTGCGCGTCGAACGCGTCCTGGAGCCGGTCGAGCATCGCGTCGAAGGTGTCGGCGAGCTCGGCGACCTCGTCGCGGGGCCCGGTCAGGTCGATCCGGTCGTCGAGCGACTCCGCCGAGAGTCGCCGGGCCGCCGCGGTCACCGCGTGCACCGGCCGCAGTACCCGCGCCGTCAGGACCCAGGAGACGAGGGCGACCGCGGCGACGACCAGCGCGAACGCCACGGCGCCGACGTGCAGGACCTCGGTGCGGGCTCCGCGACCGAGAGCCTCGGCGATCCGGCCGGCGGGGACCTCCACACCGTCGACGGACACCGGCATGTCCGCGGGGAGGGTCGGCAACGACGCCGCGACCCGTCCGACCAGCATCCAGCCCAGCCATAGCAGCAGCGCGCTGACCGCGGCCACGAGACCGGTCGCGAGCAGCGTCAGGCGCAGGCGCAGGCCCGGGCCACGGCGGGCGAGCGTCCGCTCCCCGGCGCGGGGGGTCGGCTGCGGGGTGCTCACCGGAGCGACGCTACGGCCCGCGTCGGCGCGGCGGTGTGAGGCCCGGCCCCCATCGGGACGCGCCAGAGCCGGGGTCAGACCCCGACGGGCTCCGACGCCGTGACCCGGTAGCCCGAGCCGACCACGGTGTCGATGATGCCGGGCTCTCCGAGCTTCTTGCGCAGCGTCATCACGGTCACGCGCACCGTGGTGGTGAACGGGTCGGCGTTCTCGTCCCAGACGCGCTCGAGCAGCTCCTCCGACGAGACCACGCTGCCGCCCGCCGCGAGCAGCACCTCGAGGACGCCGAACTCCTTGCGGGTGAGGTCGACCGGGGCCCCGCCGCGGGTCACGGTGCGCTTGGCCGGATCGAGAACGACGCCCGCCGCGGTGAGCACCGGCGGCGCCGCGGGGGTGGCGCGGCGGCCCAGCGCGCGCACCCGGGCGACGAGCTCCGGGAAGTCGAACGGCTTCGCCAGGTAGTCGTCGGCGCCGAGGGCGAGGCCCCCGACCTTGTCGCGCAGCGTCCCGCTCGCGGTCAGCATGATCACGCGGGTCACACCGCCCGCGATCTCCGCGCACACCTCGTCCCCCGACCGACCCGGCAGGTCACGGTCGAGCACCACCACGTCGTACCGGGTGATGGACGCCTTCTCGCTGCCGCTGTCCCCGTCGTACGCGACGTCCACCGCCATGCCCTCGCGCCGGAGCCCGCGCGCCAGCGCGTCGGCCAGGGCCTGCTCGTCCTCCACGATCAGAATGCGCACACCGACCACGATGCCACGTCCGGGCTGAGCGGACGCTGAGAACGGCCCTAACGCGTGCCGTGACCGGCGCGGTGGTCCAGCTCGACCCGCTCGTCCACGTCGGTGGCGATCGCTCCGACGCCACCCGAGACCCACTCGGTGACCCGGCGCGCGACGCCCTGGTCGGTGAGGTCGCGGGCCGCGAGGATCGAGGCGCGCGCGTCGTGGGCGAGGAACTCCTGGTCGAGGCCGAGGTGGCGCACCGGGACGTCGACGCCCGCGTCCGACAGCGCCGCGGCGAGCGCGGAGCCGACCCCGCCGTGGCGGCCGGCGTCCTCGACGGTGACCACCAGCCGGTGGTCGGCCGCGAGCCCGAGGAGGACCTCCGGCACCGGCAGCACCCACCGGGGGTCGACGACGGTGACGCCGATGCCCTGCGCGGTGAGGCGGTCGGCGGCCTGGATGCCGAGCCCGCCGAACGCACCGACGCACACCAGCAGCACGTCCTGCGCGGCCGGCCCCCTCGGCACGTCGGCGGAGGGCAGACGGTCGATCGCGGTGGGCCGGGGGGCGGCCGCCGAGAGCCGCCCGGGCTCCGCGAGCACGTCGACGGCGCCCACGCCCGCGCCCCCACCCAGGCGGCGCACCGCCGGGACCTCGCTCGGCACGGCGCCCTTCGACCAGCGCAGCGCGGTCGGACCGTCGGAGATCCCGACGGCCTCGCGCAGCTCCTCGCGCAGCGTCACGGCGTCCCGGGGGGCGGCGACCCGGATGCCCGGCACGATGCCCAGGATCGACAGGTCCCACATGCCGTTGTGGCTCGCGCCGTCGCTGCCGGTGACCCCGGCCCGGTCGAGCACCACGGTCACGGGGGCCCGGTGCAGGGCGACATCCATGAGCAGCTGGTCGAACGCGCGGTTGAGGAACGTGGAGTAGAGCGCGACCACGGGGTGCAGCCCGCCCGCGGCCAACCCGGCGGCGGAGGTCAGGGCGTGCTGCTCGGCGATGCCCACGTCGAACAGACGCTCTGCGAACGCCTCGCCGAACGGGGCGAGCCCGGTCGGGCCGGACATCGCGGCGGTGACGGCCACGACGTCGGAGCGCTCGCGGCCCAGCTCGAGCATCGCGTCGGTGAACACGGCGGTCCACCCGCGGGGCTTCGGCCCGACGGGCAGCCCGGTCTCCGGGTCGAGGACGTCGATCCCGTGCATCTGGTCGGCCTCGTCCTGCTCGGCGGGCGCGAACCCGCGCCCCTTCGCCGTCACCGCGTGGACGATCACCGGCGCACCGAAGTCGCGGGCCCGCCGGAGGGCTCCTTCGAGGGCCGCGGTGTCGTGCCCGTCCACCGGACCCAGGTACTTGATCCCGAGGTCGGAGAACAGGGCCTGCGGGCTCAGCGCGTCCTTGACCCCGGCCTTCGCAGCGTGCACCGCCGAGTAGAGCGCCGTGCCGACCACGGGGATCTGCTGCAGGGCCCGCTTGCCCGACTCGAGGAGCTCCTCGTAGCGCGGGAGAAGGCGCAGCGACGTGAGCCGGTCGGAGAGCCCCCCGATGGTCGGCGCGTAGGAGCGTCCGTTGTCGTTGACCACGACCACCACCGGACGGTCGGAGGCGGCGATGTTGTTCAGCGCCTCCCAGCACATCCCGCCGGTGAGCGCGCCGTCCCCGACGACGGCGACGACGTGCCGATCACGCCCGGTGAGCGCGTCGGCCTTGGCCAGCCCGTCCGCCCACGACAGGGCCGTGGAGGCGTGGGAGTTCTCGATGAGGTCGTGCTCGCTCTCGGCCCGGCTGGGGTAGCCCGAGAGCCCCCCGCCCTGGCGCAGCGTGTCGAAGTCGTGCTGGCGCCCGGTGAGGATCTTGTGGACGTAGCTCTGGTGCCCCGTGTCGAAGAGCAGCGCGTCGCGCGGGGAGTCGAAGACGCGGTGCAGGGCCAGGGTGAGCTCGACGACGCCGAGGTTCGGGCCCAGGTGCCCTCCCGTGCGACACACCCGGTCGATGAGGAACGCACGGATCTCCGCGGCGAGCGCCTCCACCTCGGCCCGGCTCAGGGCCTTGAGGTCGAACGGGCTCCGCACCTCACGCAACGAGGGCACGCGTCACCTCTCTCGCCGACGGCGCCCCGGCACGCTCCGGGACCCCGCCAGTCTACGGAGAAGCCGGCGAACGGGCGCGTCGTCGGAGTCGCCGCGGTCACCGCCGGTACCCCCCGCGCGGGCGACGGGCGACGTACACGACGGCCGGTGGCGCGTTGAGCCACACCGTCCGGGTCACCACGACCTCCTCGAAGCTGGTCTCGAGGTTGCGCTGGACCTGCCTGGCGGCCGGGAAGAACCGGATCCAGGCGTGGGCGAGCTGGGTCACCGCGCCGTGGGGAGCGGCGAGCCGGGCGAGCAGCGGGAAGATCGTCCGTTCGCGGGGCGAGGTCACCAGCCACGGCAGGCCCGAGACCGACAGGTCGGCCCGTACCCCGGCCGCGAGCAGGTCCTCCACGGCCCGGTGAGCGTCCGCGCAGACGACCTCGACGTCCGGGAACCGCTTCTGCAGCACCGCGGCCATCCGGGGGTCGAACTCGACCGCGATGTGCCGCCCACGCCCCTGCAGCCGCGTCTGGACCTCCTCGGTGACCGAGCCGGTGCCCGCGCCGAGGTCGACGACCACCGGCTCACCCGAGTCCGGGAGCGGTGCGATCGCCTGCCGACACAGCGGGGGGAAGCTCGGGAGGAGGGCGGCGGTGTGCAGCGGGGAGCGCACGAAGGCCCGGGCGAACTCCTTGATCTCGGTCATGTGTCCTCCGGTGCCGACGGTGCCCACGGCACGGCGTGGGGAGAGACGAGGTGGTGGCCTGCGGCCACCACGGCGGTCAGCAGGGCCCGCGCGACCTCTCCGACCATGGCGTCCTCGGGGGAGAACTCGGGGTGGTGCAGCCCCGGCCCACTTCCCGGCGCGACGTCCGGGTCCCCCGCGCCGACGAACAACATCAGCGAGGGGAGAACCGCACCGTAGTGCGCGAAGTCGTCGGCCCCGCAGGACCGGAAGGTGTCGTCGACCACGGTCGCGCCCCTCTCCGTCTCCGCCACCCCGTCGGCCATCTCGTCGACCAGCGCCGCCGCCACCGCGCGGGCGAGCCCGTCGTCGTTGACCACCGCGGACTCGTTGGGCACCACGCTCAGCTCGGCGGAGCAGCCGTGGGCGGCGGCGGTGTGCTCCGTGACCTCCCGCAGGATCTCCAGCAGCGCGTCGCGGTCGGCGTCGAGAGCACGGACGGTACCGCGGGCCGACGCCGAGTCCGGGACGACGTTGGGCGCGGAGCCGGCCCGGAGCTCCCCGACGGTGACGACGGCGGCCTCGAGGGGGTTCACCCGCCGGGAGACGACGTGGTGGAGCCCCACCACCACGTGGGCGAGGGCGAGCACCGGATCCCGCGTGCGGTGCGGGTAGCCGCCGTGGCCGGCGCGCCCGTGCACGACCACCTCGATCTCGTCCGCGGACGCGTTCACCGCGCCGGCCCGGGCGGACACCACCCCCCGGGGCAGCTCCGGCTGCACGTGGACCCCGAGGATCGCCCCGGGCCGGTGCGCGAGGAAGGCGGGAGCGGCGAGGACGTCGGCGGCGCCCGACGGGGCCGCCTCCTCCCGCGGCTGGAACACCGCGAGCAGCGGGGCCGGCAGCAGCCCGGGTCCGACGCGCGCGACGGCGCGGACGAGCGCGACCAGCGCGGCGGTGTGCACGTCGTGGCCGCACACGTGGGCCACCGGGCCCGCGGCCGAGAACGGCAGCCCGGAGCGCTCGACCACCGGGAGCGCGTCGAGCTCGGCGCGGACGGCGACGGCCCGGACCCCGCCGCCGGGAGGGACGCCGGGCGGGACGGGGGCGCCGGGATCGAGCCGCACCATCCCGCCGGTGTCCGCCACCGGTTCCGGCTCCAGGCCGAGCGCGGCGGCGACGGCGTCGAGCGAGTCGCGCTCGTCGCCCCCGAGCCGGGGGTCACGGTGCAGGGCATGGCGCAGTTCGACCGCGGCGGTCAGCTCCCCGGCCAGGGCACGGACCAGTTCGGGCGCGACCGGCGGGTGCCGGGGGCCGAGGGGTGGACCGGTCACCGGCCGAGCACCGGGTAGACGCGATGGGCGTTGTCGCTGCCGATCATGTGGGCGATTCTCGCCGCATCGCCGGGGACGAGCTCGTCGTGGGCGCACGCGTCCTCGAGCAGGGCCCCGAGGGCGCCGCGGAACCGCAGCGCGCCGAGCATGTGCAGCTCGGCCAGGCCGAAGGCGTTGGAGGAGTAGAGCACCTTCGCGTAGGGCGCGAGCTCGAGCACCTCGGCGAGCACCTGCCGCGCGCGGGCTCCGACGTAGGACACGGCAAGCCCGACATCGACGTGGACACAGGAGAAGACCTGCGCGAGCCAGGCGGCCTGCCGGTGGTACGGATAGCAGTGCAGGAGCATCAGGGGCACGCCGAGCGGCTCGACGAGGCGAACGAGCCCCACCAACAGCGCGGGGTCGGCGCGGTGGAGGTCCTCGTCGCGGTCCCCGAAGCCGGTGTGCAGTTGCAGCGGGAGCCCGGTGTCGATCCCGGTCCAAACCCCGTGACGCAACAGGACGGGGTCGCGCAGCGGCGCCCCCGTGGCGGCCCGCTCGGCGAGCCAGGGGCCCGCGGCCCGGGCGACCTCGGCGTCGTCGGGGCGCGCGGGATCGATGTCGAGGCCGTGGCGGTAGGCCAGCACCGACTTGCACGCCGCCACCCGCAGCCGCCCCGGCCCGGTCGCGCCCACCCGCGCGCGGACAGCCGTCCGCAGCGCCTCGGCGTAGCCCGCGGCGTCGGTGCCGGCGTCGGCGACGGTCTCGGCCACCGATTCGAGCCGCACCACCTCGGCCACCCGGGCGTTCGCGGCCGGACCGAGCGCGGCGGGCGCCAGCAGGTCGTCGGCGCCGAAACCGTGGTCGACGAACAGCCAGCCGGCCCCCGCCGCGGTGAGCAGGCGGCGGGTCACCTCGTCCACCCCGAGCTCGCGGCGGCGGGCGATGTACTCCTCCGGGCCGGCGTGCGGCCCGAGCTCGAGGACCGGTGAGCACCATCGGCGCACCGAGTGCCCCAGGGTCGAGTCGAACGCGCTGGTGCCGGGCGCGGGCCCCGGACCCTCGGTGAGCAGCGCCTCGAAGGCGGTCCGGTCGAGCTCCGAGGTCGTGACGCTGTGGCAGTGGTGGTCGACCAGGACGACGCCGTCGAGGAAACTCACCGGCCCCACCGACACCGTCCCCGCACGGGCGGGGCCGCCGTGGGTCGCGCTCACGCCCGACCGAGCGTCGCGACGCATTCCACGTGGTGGGTCATCGGGAACGCATCGAACACCCGTAGCCCCTCCAGCGCGTACCCGGCCTCCACGAACGCCGCGACGTCGCGCGCCAGCGCAGCCGGGTCGCAGGCGACGTAGACGACGCGGCGGGCGCCCCGCGCGGCGAGGACCGCCGCGAGCGCCCGGCCCAGCCCACGCCGCGGCGGGTCGACGACGATGACGTCGGGGTGCCCGTCGGACGCCCCGAGGTGCTCGACGACCCGCTCCACCCGCCCCCGGACGACGCGGCAGGCGGGCAGGTCCGCGAGGTTCGCCGCGGCCGCGGCCGTGGCGACCGGGTCGGACTCGACGATCACGACCCGCCCGGAGTCGCCGACGCGGGCCGCGAGGGGGGCGGCGAAGAGTCCCGCGCCGCCGTAGAGGTCCCACACCGTCTCCCCCGGGGCGAGGTCGCCGACACCGGAGAGCACCGCGCCGACGACCGCGTCGGCCGCGTGCGGGTGGACCTGCCAGAACGCCGCGGCGGGAAGGTGCCAGTCGCGGCCCGCCGCGCGCTCGTGCGCGGTCCCCGAGCCCACCACGAGGGACCGGGTGTCCTCGAACAGCTCGGCGGCGTGCACGACGCCGTCGGCGTCGCGGACCACCTCCAGCTCGCCGGTGGGCAACCAGTCCCGGCCGAGCAGCGGCTCGAGGACGCCCTCGACGGCGATGGGACAGTCGCCGACGGGCAGGACCTCGTGGCTGCGGTGCACCCGCATGCCGGGGCGCCCGTCGTCGGTGGTGGCCATCCGCATCCGGGTCCGCCAGTGCAGTGGGCCGCCGGGGAGCTCTTCGACGACGACGTCGCGCTCGATGCCGGCGAGGCGGCGGAGCTGCTCGATGAGGACGTCGCGCTTGAGGGCGCGCTGCGCGGCCGGGGTGGCGTGCTGGAAGTCGCAGCCCCCGCAGCGCCCGGGACCGGCCCACGGGCACGGGGCCTCGACGCGGTCCGGCGAGGCCCGCAGCACCGTCACCGCGTCGGCCCGGCAGAACGACCCGCCGTGGTCCTCGGTGACCACGGCGTGCACCCGCTCGCCCGGCAGCACGTGACGCACGAACACCACGCGCCCCTCGTGCCGCGCGACGCAATGGCCTCCGTGGGCGACCGCGCCCACCTCCAGGTCGAGCATCCGGTCGGTCCAGCTCCCGGCGTGTTCGGCGGGGGGCGTCCCGGCTCGGGCGGTGGGGGTCACTGCTTCGACCCGGGTGCCGAGGAGGCCTTTCCCACGGCGGTGGTCGCACCCGAGGACCCGGTGGCGGCGGGCACCGACCCGGTGGTCCCCGGCCCACTCCCCGCGGGGGGGCCGGCAGGCGGGGTGTCGTACCCGCGGCGCGCCGAGCCCGGGGCGCCCATGGCGCGGGGGGCGGCGAGACGCGCGGAGGACTCCAGTTGCCACGGCACGCTGACCACCATCACGCCCTTCTGGAACAGCAGCCGACCCTTGAGGCGCAACGCACTCTGGTTGTGCAGCAGTTGCTCCCACCAGTGCCCGAGGACGTACTCCGGGATGAAGACGGTCACGACGTCGCGCGGGTTGTCGGTCCGGATCCGCTTGACGTAGGACAGGATCGGACGGGTGATCTCGCGGTAGGGCGACTCGACGACCTTCAACGGCACGGGAAGCTGCCGACGCTCCCACTCGGCGACGAGGCGGCGGGTGTCGCGGTCGTCGACGTTGACGGTGAGCGCCTCGAGCACGTCGGGCCGGGTGGCCCGGGCGTAGGCCACCGCCCGCAGCGTGGGCATGTGCAGCCGCGACACCAGCACGACGGCGTGGTTCCGGCTGGGGAGCACGCCCTCCATCACGTCGGGGATCGCGATTTCCTCGGCCACCTGGTCGTAGTGGCGGCGGATGGAGCGCATGAGCACGAAGGCGATCGCGCCCGCGAAAAGGGCGATCCAGGCGCCCACGAGGAACTTGGTCACGAGGACGACGACGAGCACGGTGCCCGTCATGGCCATACCGAACCCGGAGATCCACCGCGAGCGGCGGAGCCTGCGGCGCTCCTCGTTGCCGGTGGCGGTGGCGAGCAGGCGCGTCCAGTGCCGCACCATCCCGGTCTGGCTGAGCGTGAACGAGACGAAGACGCCGACGGTGTAGAGCGGGATCAGCGCGGTGACCTCGGCGGAGAACCCGACGACGAGCACGACCGCGAAGAAGGACAGGAACAGGATCCCGTTGGAGAACGCGAGCCGGTCCCCCCGGGTGTGCAGCTGGCGTGGCAGGTAGCGGTCCTGGGCGAGGATCGATCCGAGGACGGGGAAGCCGTTGAACGCGGTGTTGGCCGCGAGCACGAGAATGAGTGCGGTGAAGACGGTGACGGCCCAGAAGCCGGGCGGGAAGCCGGAGAACACGGTCCGCGCGAGCTGCGCGACCAGCGTTTCCTGCGTGTAGCCCGGCGGGGCGCCGACCAGCTGGCGGGCCGGCTCCTCGGCCAACACCACGCCGGTGGAGCGGGCGAGCGCGAGCATCCCGGCGAAGAGGAACACCGCGATCGCGCCGAGCATGGCGAGGGTGGTGGCGGCGTTGCGCGACTTGGGCTTGCGGAACGCGGGGACGCCGTTGGAGATGGCCTCCACCCCGGTGAGGGCGGCGCAACCCTGGGTGAACGAGCGCAGGACCAGGAAGACCAGCGCGACCTGCGTGAGGTCGCCGGCCTGCCCACGGACCCCGAAGCCCGCGCTCGGTGCCGCCAGGGCCTCGCCGAACACCCACAGCCGCAGCGCGCCGAAAACGATCATGGAGATCATCACGACGATGAAGCAGTAGGTGGGCACGGCGAAGGCGAAGCCCGACTCCCGCAGCCCCCGCAGGTTGATCGCGGTGAGCACGACGATCGCGCCGACGGCGAAGAGGACCTTGTGCTGGCCGACGACGGGGACGAGCGCGCCGAGGTTGTCCGCGGCCGCCGAGACCGACACCGCGACGGTGAGCGTGTAGTCCACGAGCAGTGCGCTGGCCACCGTGAGACCCGCGTGGCGGCCGAGGTTGACCGTCGCGATCTCGTAGTCGCCGCCGCCGGACGGGTAGGCGTGCACGTTCTGGCGGTAGCTCACCACCACCGTGACGAGCACGACGAGCACGGCGGCACCGACCCAGGGGGAGAGCAGGTACGCGCCCAGGCCCGCCAGCGAGAGCGTGATCAGCACCTCCTGCGGGGCGTAGGCCACGGAGGAGAGCGCGTCGGAGGCGAACACGGGGAGCGCGACGCGCTTGCGCAACAACGTCCCCTGCAGTTCGTCGCTCCGGAACGGCAGACCGAGCAGCAGGCGCTTCGTCGCGACGGCGAGCTTGGGCACGGCGCCGAGAGTAGGCGGGCGACGGCCGGTCCCGCTGCCCCGTCGCCGGCCGCTCCCCGTCCGGTCCGCGGGACGGGGTCGGGCCGGCCGGGCCGGGCGGGCGGGTACGGTCTGCGGGCCCCACGGGGAACGAGGCGGGAGAAGGCGTGCACATCGTCGTCATGGGCTGTGGGCGGGTCGGGTCGTCCCTCGCGCTCTCCCTCGACCGGCTCGGCCACGAGGTCACCGTCGTCGACCGGGACCCGCAAGCGTTCCGGCGCCTCGGCAGCGACTTCCACGGCGAGGAGGTGGTGGGCCCCGGGTTCGACCGGGAGGTCCTCAGCGGCGCCGGCATCCACCGGGCCGAGGCGTTCGCCGCGGTCTCCTCCGGCGACAACTCCAACATCATCGCCGCCCGGGTGGCCCGCGAGACCTTCGGCGTCGAGCACGTCGTCGCCCGTATCTACGACGCCAAGCGCGCCGCGGTCTACGAGCGCCTGGGCATCCCCACGGTGGCCACCGTGCCCTGGACCACCGACCGCCTGCTCCGGATGCTGCTGCCCGACGGGGTCGCCACCGCCTGGCGCGACCCGTCGGGCACCGTCGCGATCATGGTGCTGCCCTTCCACGAGGGCTGGGCCGGCCGACCGGTGACCGAGATCGAGGCGGCGGCGGGCTGCCGGGTGGCGTTCATCGTCCGGTTCGGCACCGGGGTGCTCACGACGCCGGAGACGGTACTGCAGGCCGACGACGTCGTGTACGCCGCCGCGGTGAGCGGGACCGTCGCCGCCGTCACCCAGGCCGCGCGCACCTCCCCCGAGGAGGGCCGGGAATGAGGGTCACCATCGCCGGGGCCGGCGCGGTCGGTCGCTCGATCGCCGCGGAGCTCCTCGAGGCTGGCCACGAGGTGATGCTCATCGAGCGCGACGTCGCCTGCGTCGAGCCCGAGACGGTGCCGCAGGCCGAGTGGGTCAACGCCGACGCATGCGAGCTCGCCTCGCTCGAGGACGCGGGGATGCAGAGCTGCGACGTGGTGATCGCCGCGACCGGGGACGACAAGGTCAATCTCGTGGTGTCACTGCTGGCCAAGACCGAGTTCGCGGTGCGGCGGGTGGTGGCCCGGGTGAACGACCCGCGCAACGAGTGGCTGTTCACCGAGGCGTGGGGCGTCGACGTCGCGGTGTCGACGCCGCGGATGCTCGCCGCGATGGTCGAGGAGGCGGTCAGCGTCGGCGACCTCGTGCGCCTGCTGACCCTGCGTCAGGGCAAGGCCAACCTCGTCGAGGTGACGCTGCCCGAGAACACCTCGCTGGCCGGGCGCCCGGTGCGCGACGTGCCGCTGCCCGCCGATGCCGCGCTCGTGGCGATCCTGCGGGGCGGGCGGGTCATCGTCCCGCAGTCCGACGACTCGCTCGAGCCGGGCGACGAGATGATGTTCGTGGCCGGCGAGGGCGTCGAGGGGGCCATCCACGACGCGGTGGTCGGCGGGGACTGACCCCTGTTCCGGGTACCGGGCGGAGTCAGGACGCGGCCAGGGCCGCCGTGCTGCGGCGGATCGCCCAGACGGTGACCAGCGCGGCGAGAGCGGCCAGCGGGACGCCCATCGCGATGCGGACCCAGCCCAACCACGCGTCGGCGAGCGCGGAGTCGTAGAGCCAGCGCTGCACGGCGAACCGGGCGCCGAACACGAGCACCCACGCTAGCGACGCCACGGTGAACGCGCGGAGCGCGGCCGGATGGCGCCGCCAGCCCTGGCCGTCACCGTTGATGCCGTGCCAGATCACGCCGACCAGCGGCCACCGGGCGATCACGGAGATCAGGAACACGCCCCCGTAGATCAGGCTGGTCCAGATGCCGAGGAGGAAGAAGCCCTTCGCCTCCCCGGTGCGCCACGCCACGACGGCGCACACCGCGACTCCGAAGAGCCCCGCGAACGCCGGCTGCAGCGCCTCGCCGCGTAGGAGCCGCCACACCGCGATGACCAGCGCTGAACCGACCGCCGCGGCGATCGAGGCGACCAGCACCGAGAACACGGCCTGCACCACGACGAACACCACGGCCGGGACGCTCGAGGCGACGACGCCGGAGACGCCGCCCATCTGCTGCAGCAGGGTCGGGCCACCCCGCCGGCCGTGCTCCCGGTCCTCGACCGCGGTGCCGGGGTTCGTGGCCCGCCCGGTCTGCGCCCCGGCGTCGGCTCGCGCGCTCGTGGTGGGGGTGGCCGCGGGCAGATCGACGGGCCCGGTGGGCGCGTCGTCCGGCCGGACGAACGCCGCCGTCGGCGGCTCGGGACGCTCCGCACCCCGCCCGACCGGCCGCCGGGGACGGAACGGGGCCCGGGGTCGCCGCTGGGGTCGCTGCTGGGGTCGAGGAGTGATGGGGCGCTCCTGTTAGTGGGTTCGCTGCAACTCGTAGTACGGGTTGTAGATGACCTTGTGACCGTCCCGCACGGCGACGCGTCCGCTGGCCCGTAGCGTACGTCCGGGCTCGATGCCGGGGATCCGGCGGCGGCCCAGCCACACCAACGTGACGCCGTCGGTGCCGTCGAACAGCTCGGCCTCCAGTGTCGCCACCGAGTCCCGCGGGCAGATCTCCACCGAGCGGAGCCGGCCCTGCACCGTGATCGACTCGCCGGTGGCGGTGCAGTCGCAGGCCCGGTCGCACCCGGAGCGAGCGGCCTCGGCGGAGAGAGCGTCGGCGTCGAGATCGGACACGTCTGATGTGAGACGGCGCATCATGCGGCGGACGAACCCGGGACCAGCGGACATCACAGGACTCCTCGTGACCCGTCCGGACCGTGCCGGACGTTCCGGGGCGCTCCTTCGCGTCCCGTTCGCGAGACTAACCGCGTCAGGACCGGCCCGGCGAGGTCCCCGCGCCGGCCCGCGTGGGGAGCATGAGGGGGATCACCGGACCGTCGTCGGGGACGATCTGGCGGGGCCGGGTGGGCATCGACCCGACGAGGGACTCGACGTAGGGGTCCGGTACCTCCTCGGGGACCTCGAGGGGTAGCAGCGAGCGCACCGGCAGCGGCTCCACGGACCGGACGACCACGGTCCCGCGGATCATCTCGCGCAGCAGGCCGTGCAGGCGCAGGGCGTGCTCGGCGGGGCCGGTCCCGACGCCGCGCAGCATCCAGCGGGGGCCGTCCACGCCGACGACGCGGGCGACGAGGCCGTCGTTGCGCGCCACGAGCTCGCGGCCCCACTCGCCGCGGTCGCGCCGGACCGCGGCCCCCTCGGCCTGCAGCTGGTCCGCCAGCTCCTCGGCGAGCTCGGGCCACAGGCCCCCGGTGCGCGGGGCGGCGAACGCGCTCACCGTCAGCCGTCCCTCGGGGACCATGGCGTGGACGGCGCGCAGCGGTCCGGTCGGGTCCGGCTCACACACCAGGCGGGCGCCGCGCGGCACCGGCAGCTGTACCGACGCGAGGTCGAGGCGCAGGCGTCCGTCGCGGGGGGCGTCCTCGGCGTCCCAGGGGCCCTGGCGCTGGTGATGACGCCGTCCCGCGGGTTCGGCGGCCGCCGACAGCTGGGCCATCCGAGCCCTGCGGTGCCGCCCGCGGACCGTCTCGCTCATGAGCGCTCCACCTCGTCCTCTCCGTCCACGTCCCCGAGAGCCGACCGGCCCGTCGAGCCCCGGCCCGTCGAACCGAAGCCCCCGGCCCCGCGCGCCGAGGCGGGCAGCCCGGCCGGCTCGCCGGACCCGGTCTCCTCGTGCACCCGGAACACCGGGAGCTCCACCCGCTGCACCACCAGCTGCGCCACCCGATCACCGCGACACACCGTGATCGTCCGCCGAGGGTCGTGGTTGATCAGACACACCTGGATCTCGCCGCGGTAGCCGGCGTCGACCGTGCCCGGCGCGTTGAGCACACCCAGTCCCTCGCGGGCCGCGAGGCCCGAACGGGGATGGACGAAGGCCGCGTAGCCGGCGGGCAGGGCGAGGGCGATCCCCGTCCCGACCAGGGCACGATGTCCCGGCGCGAGAACCACGTCCTCTCGCGCGACGAGGTCGACGCCCGCGTCGTGTGGGTGTGCCCGCCGCGGGATCGGGAGACCCGGGTCCATGCGCACGATCTCGACCTCCAGCACGACGGGCGAGACTACCCTGGGTGCCGTGTCCGCTTCCCCGCCGTCACCCCCCGCACACGACGCCGAGAGGCGGCCGGTCGTCCGGGAGCGGCTGACGGTGCCGTGGTGGTGGTGGCCACCGGCGCTGCTCGTGATCGGGCTGCTGGCCGCCGAGGTCCACATGGGGTATCCGGGGGTGCGGGCCTGGCTGCCCTACGTCCTGCTGCTGCCGATCGCCGCGGTGGTGCTCGTGCGGCTCGGCCGCAGCACGGTCGGGGTGATCACCGTCGGCGGGCGACCGGGGTCCGGGACCGCCGGTGCCGCAGCCGACGAGGACGAGGTGGTCGCGGGGCTCGCCCACCTCCCGGTGCGCTTCGTCGGGCGTACCGACGTGGTGGCCGGCGCGAGGAAGCAGCGCGCCCTGGGCCCCGATCTCGACCCGGAGGCGTTCGTCCTGCACCGGCCCTGGATCTCCTCGGCCGTCCGGCTCGAGGTGCTCGACCCGGACGACCCCACGCCCTACTGGGTGGTGTCCACCCGCCACCCCGACCGACTGGTCGAGGCGATCCGCGAGGCGGCCCGGGGGCCGGGCTGGGCCGATCCCGCCTGACGGACCGGGAGGGTCAGGCCGCGCAGTCGCGGCAGATCAGGCGCCCGCCGCGCTCGTCGGCGAGACGGCTGCGGTGGTGCACCAGGAAACAGCTACCGCAGGTGAACTCGTCGGACTGCTTGGGCAGGACCCGGACGGTGAGTTCCTCACCGGAGAGGTCGGCCCCGGGCAGTTCGAAGCTCTCGGCGGTGTCGGTCTCGTCGACGTCGACGGCCGCGGACTGGGCCTCGTTACGTCGCGCCTTCAATTCCTCGAGGGAGTCCTCCCCCATCTCGTCGCTCTCGTTGCGGCGCGGAGCGTCGTAGTCGGTCGCCATCGCTGTCCCACCCTCGGTCGTGCCCGTATGTTCGTGTCGTGCGGCTGCACAACGCGGGACGGTGGGCGTTTGTGCCGCGCCCCCGAAGTGACGCGGCTCTCACGACGACCAGACCGCCGCGGTCCGGAGGGCGCGGGCTCGGTCGTGCCGCACAGCGGCGGAACCCTAACGGACCCGGGGCCCCGGCGCGGCGTCGACGCGGCGGCGCTCGCACGCCCGCGGGCCGATATTCTCGCCCGACCCGGACCGCGGTGTGCGCTCGGGCGGCGGGAGGAGTACAGCGCGGTGACCCGTCCTACCTCGTCCACCCGGGGCGCGCCCGCAGGCGGCTTCGGGGAGTACCGCCGGCGGAACCTGCTGCCCGCCGTCCTCATCGTGGTCGTCCTCGTCGTGGCGGGGATCGTCACCTGGACCGTGGTGCTCACGAACTCGAGCTCGTCCGAAACCACCGCCTGCAACCTCCCCCCCGGTAGGGGCGGCAGCCTCCTACCGCGCACGACGCTCGATTCCACCGAGGCGGCCGCCCCCGGCGACGTGCGGGTCACGGTGTTCAACGGCGCCGGGCAGCGCGGGCAGGCCCAGCTCGCCGCGGTCGAGCTCGGGGAGCTCGGGATCGCCGAGGCCGCCCCGCCCGACAACGACCCGCTCTTCCCCGCGCAGGACCTCACGTGCGTCGGCCAGATCCGGTACGGCCCGTCGGGCGCCGCGGCGGCGCGGACGCTCAGCCTCGTCGTCCCGTGCGCCGAGCTCGTCGAGGACGGTCGACCCACCGACGACGTCGGGCTCGCGCTGGGCAGCGACTTCCGGGAGGCGACGCCCGGCCAGGGCGTCACGGACGCGCTGCGCGGGCTCTCCCGGGCCGCCTCCGATGGCGCCCCGGTCGCCGGCACCGACCCGGCCACCCTCAGCGCCCTGCGCGACGTCGACTGCAGCAGCTGACCCGAACGACGGCGAGGTCAGACCTCGCCGGCGCCCTCCCGGCGCAGCAGGGCGGCGAGAGGTGCCGCCAGGGCCGGTCCGGCCGCGAGCACGGCGTCGTCCCCCAGCCCGTCGAGGTCGCCGCTGGCCTCCTCCGCCCCCGACGCGGCGCGGGGCCGGAAGTCCCGCGGGAGCACCACTCGCGCCCCCGCCTCCGCCGCGACGAGGGCACCGGCGGCGACGTCCCACGCGTGCAGACCGTGTTCGTAGAAGCCGTCGGTCCACCCGGCGGCCACGGCGCAGAGGTCGAGGGACGCACACCCCGTGCGGCGCAGGTCGCCCACCGCACCCGCGACGCGGGCGACCAGTGCGGCCTGGCGGCGGCGCCGGGCCGGGTCGTAGTTGAGACCGGTGCCGATCACGGCGAGGTCGACGCGGTCGAGCCGGGAGGCGCGCAGCGGCATCCCGTCCCGTGTGGCGCCGAGGCCCCGTGCCGCACTCCACACCCGCCCCGACACCGGCTCGACCACGGCACCCGCAGCCGGCACACCGTCGATCTCGACGCCGAGGGACACGGCGAACCAGGGCAGGCCGCGGGTGTAGTTGACCGTCCCGTCGATGGGGTCGACGACCCACCGGACGCCCGTGCGGCCCTCCTCGGTGCCGCCTTCCTCGCCCAGCACCGAGTCGCCGGGCCGGAGCTCGGCGAGACGCCGCCGCACGAGCGCCTCACACGCCGTGTCACCCTCGGTGACGACGTCGGTGGCCGAGGACTTGGTGTCCAGGCCCCCCTCGGGGTCGACGACGCGCTCCCGCACCCGGGCCGCGAGCGCCGCGGTCTCGGTCGCGACGGCCACGGCGATACGCCGGAGCTCGCCCGGCTCGGCGGGTGCGGTCGGGTCGGTGACCCACCCGGGGCTCGATCGGTCCACGGGCGAGGATCCGACCACACGGCCCCGCGAGCCCGCGCCACCGGAGGGCTCCCTGTGCCCGACCGGGCGTGATGAAACCGTGAGGTGCGACGGAGCGCACCGGTCGTCGTTACAATGGCCGAAGCCCGTGGCGGTGCGGCCCCCGGGGATCCGCACCGGGGAACACCCACCGTGGCGTTCCCCGTCGGTCGCCCCGACCGCCCCACGCAGTCGTTCGTCTCGAAAGGTCGTCCGTGGCAGCCGCAGAGTCCGCACCCCGCCGCAGCCCCTCCCCCACCGTGGACCCGGTCGAGCAGCCGTCCGGGCCGGTGGGCGTGGTGGCCGAGGGTGCCGCGGCGCCCACGACCCGCAGCCGGAAGTCGACCGCGAAGAAGTCCACCGCCGCAGCGGCCGTCAAGGCGCCCGCCACACCGAAGGCCGCCGGCACCAAGACAGCTAGGTCCACCAAGACCGCGAGGTCCACCACGACCCCGACCACGACCACGACCGCGACCGCGACCACGACCGCCGGGACTATGACCGCCGAGGCCGCGCCGCCCGCTCCCGAGGGCGCCGAGCCCGACACCGGGGAGCTCGAGGACGCCACCCCGGGCACCGAGGAGCTCGCCGAGGAGGTCGTGGTCCTCGGCGCCGAGGTGGTCGAGGCCGTCGAGGTCGAGACCGAGGAGCCCTCCGAGGAGGACAAGAAGTCCGGCGACTTCGTCTGGGACGAGGAGGAGTCCGAGGCGCTGCGCCAGGCGCGCAAGGACGCCGAGCTCACCGCCTCCGCGGACTCGGTCCGGGCCTACCTCAAGCAGATCGGGAAGGTCGCCCTCCTCAACGCCGAGGAGGAGGTCGAGCTGGCCAAGCGCATCGAGGCGGGTCTCTATGCCGCCGAGCGCATGCGCAAGACCGCCGAGGCCGAGCAGACCCTCGCGACGCAGATGCGCCGCGACCTGCGGTGGATCGTCCGAGACGGCGAGCGGGCCAAGAGCCACCTGCTCGAGGCGAACCTCCGACTCGTCGTCTCCCTCGCGAAGCGTTACACCGGCCGCGGGATGGCCTTCCTGGACCTCATCCAGGAGGGCAACCTCGGTCTGATCCGCGCGGTCGAGAAGTTCGACTACACCAAGGGCTACAAGTTCTCGACCTACGCGACCTGGTGGATCCGCCAGGCCATCACCCGGGCCATGGCCGACCAGGCCCGCACCATCCGCATCCCGGTGCACATGGTCGAGGTCATCAACAAGCTCGGCCGGATCCAGCGCGAGCTGCTCCAGGACCTGGGCCGCGAGCCCACGCCGGAGGAGCTCGCCAAGGAGATGGACATCACGCCGGACAAGGTGCTGGAGATCCAGCAGTACGCCCGGGAGCCGATCTCGCTCGACCAGACCATCGGCGACGAGGGCGACTCGCAGCTCGGTGACTTCATCGAGGACTCCGAGGCCGTGGTGGCCGTCGACGCGGTGAGCTTCACGCTCCTGCAGGACCAGCTGCAGTCGGTGCTGGCGACGCTCTCCGAGCGAGAGGCCGGCGTCGTGCGTCTGCGCTTCGGCCTCACCGACGGCCAGCCGCGCACCCTCGACGAGATCGGCCAGGTCTACGGGGTGACGCGCGAGCGCATCCGCCAGATCGAGTCGAAGACGATGTCGAAGCTTCGCCACCCGTCGCGCTCACAGGTCCTGCGCGACTACCTGGACTGAGGGCTAGCGGGGAGAAGCCCCTGACCTGCGTGAATGCGGGTCGGGGGCATCCTCTTGCGCCGCACAGCGCCGTCAGTCAAGTTAACAGAGTGGCTCGAGACCGGCGCCCGGGCCGGCGAGGTGATCGACTTGCGTACCACTGATGTCGCTTCACAAGGCGTTGGGCCACCGCGCAGAACTGGCCGGGATCGCCGAGCTCCACCCCACGTGCTGCGCCACACGGCCGCGACCCGCTGAATTGCCGCTGGCGGGTCGGAAGGTGGGCTCATGGCCGTGGCGGGATGGACGCGTCGGGACATGATCGACCGCCGCACCGCCGCGACCGCTGCCGAGCGAGCCGCCGACGAGGCCCGCACACTCGGGCTCGGCGATCTGTGAGTTGCCCTGGGTCAAGCCGCCGCCGGTTGATCTTGGCTGAGGAGGCCTTGGAGGGCGGCGTGGCGCTCGGGGTCGTGGGGGCTGTTGGTGCTCCAGCAGGCCCAGATGATGTTGACCCAGGAGCGGGGGAGGACGCGGACGGCGTGCTGTTGGTCGGAGTCGAGGTCGTCGAGGCGCTGCACCCTCTGGGTGTCGCTAGTCCGCCTCGTACGCTCGCGTCGTGGACCTGGCCCGCCGCGCCGGAGGCCCGTCCGCGCCTGCGCACCTGTTACGACGATTGATGGAGGTTGGCGTCATGAGCGAGCGCCGGGCCAAGGAAGTCGTCGAGGACATGTTCCGACGGCAGCAGGCGGGTGACGACACCGCGCTCGACGATCTCGTCGCGGCGCACATGGTGAACCACGCCGCCGGTCCACAGGGCCGCGAGGGCCTGAAACGCATCCTGCGCACCATCGACGACGACCTCGGTCCAATCGCCGTCGAGCAGCATCACCTCATCGGTGAAGGCGACCTCGTCGCGCAGCACCTCACGCTGCACGGGACGCACAGGGCCTCCACGATGCCACTGCTCGCCAACGCGACCGTCTCCGGCCGTCCGACGGCGTGGACGTTCATCCACATCTGGCGGGTCGCCGACGGGATAATCGTCGAGCACTGGGCGTGCCGCGACGACATGGGTCTGCTCGAGCAGCTGCGCGACTGATCGCCCGCCCCGGGAATGTCTCAACCAGTCAGGTTCACGCGTTAGCGCATGTGTGTGATGCCGGACGCATCGACCACGCGCCTCGGCTCCAGCTCGATGGATCAGCGGCGAGGTGGTCGAACAATTGCCGTCCCTTCCAGAGCAGCACGGGGGACGAGCTCGATCTCCATCTCATGAGCAGGCCGGCACGCGGGCAGTGCTGGCATGCTCATGAGCATGAAGTGGACGGGCGAAGGGTCCGGAGCTCTACAGCGGTGCGGGTCGACCTCATCGCGCACGATAACAACAGTCAGTGGATCTCATCCGTCGCTGAGGCACTGAAGCGCGTCTGCCCTTCTCCAACGGAAGCGAGGGAGCCCTCGTCAAGGTCGCGGTCACGAAGGCTCGCCGTATTCGACGTGCTTCTCGGGCCGGAGGACGTCTTCGTACAGCCTGACAGCGAACGCGCCATTCCGGTGCCGCACTGACATCGACGCGGCCTTCCGGGGCAGCCGCCGACCGGCGGCGGCTTCCAAGTGAACGTCTCCTACGCGTCGACGACGCCATGCACCTACTTGAACGCGAAGAGCCCTACAACACCCAGGGCCGCGGCACTGAGTAGCTCAGCCACACCTTCGCCCTCATCGACCTCCTGCTCTACGGACGGCAAGAGGACTGGCAGGAACTCCCGGAAGGCTGGCCGCAGTCGGCAGCCTTCAGTCGGTGGGTCCCATCCCAGTCCTTCGCCCGATACGCCGAACGAGGCTGGTCCACCGGTCGTAGACCCGTTGGCCCGGGTGCCCGACCGTGAACGAGCCGGGGCTCGCCCTTCCGGCGACGTGTTGACCGCGCGACCTTATTTGGACGCTGGTGATAGACGCCACCAACATGATCGGGTCTCGCCCACCTCAATCTCCACGAGCTCGTCGACTGAAGCTGCAGACCGAAGCCGGAGCCGTGGAATGAGGACGGTCCGGCCACCCAGTGGTAGGGGACACGTCGTCGCTGCCGAGTGAGTTGGTTCATTTCGTCCAGTCGGCGGCGGTGATGCCGTCGGCGTGACCGGCGGACCACTGGACCAACTCGATCCGGTTGCCGTCTGGATCAACGATCCACGTCGTTCGAAAGTCTGCTGATCCATCGGGCGATGTGGGCGCTTCGGCGTCGATGCCGCGGGCGGCGAGCTCTGTGAGAGTGACGTCCATGGAGTCGACGTGGATGACGAAGTGGCTGAGGCGGGTGCCGCCGTCGACCGCGGTCTCGCTTGGATTGTGGACGAGTTCGATGGTGACGAACTCGTCGCCCGGAAGTCTCAGCATGGTCAGGTGGCCCAGGCCGGTCTCCGGGACGTTGCCGACGATCTCGTAACCTACGGCGGTGTAGAACGCGAGTGAGCGGTCAAGATCGGCGACACGCAGGCCGAAGTGCAAGGTCCTCATCGGTTGACCTCATGTGGTCGGTAGGTGTGGATCATGGTTCCGCTCGGAAATGTGCGGGCCTCGAGGTGGTCGAGCCGGAGCGGCTCGCGTAGCGCGCTGAAGAGGCCGGCCCCATGCCCGATCGCAACCGGGTGGATCACCAGCCGGTACTCGTCGATCAGGTTCTCGCGGATCAACGCGTCGATGAACGTTGCGCCGCCGTGGGCGACGATCACGCCGCGGGGCTCGCGCTTGAGCCGGTCGATGTCGCCGGCGAGCTCGCCGCTGGCGATCCGGCTCTCCGGCCAATCGGCACGGGTGAGCGTCCTCGAGAAGACCACCTTGGGAATCTCGTTCATCACGTCCGCGTAGACGCCGGTGGTAGCCGGCCACACCGATGCCATGGCTTCGTACGTGGCTCGGCCCATGATGTGTGTGCCGGCTTCACGCAGTGACGCGACCTTCCAAGCCACGACGTCGTCCTCTTCGGGAGGAAGTCCCCAATCCTCGTATCCCTTTGCGCCGTGGCCGAAGCCGTCCAAGGTGACGCCCATCTGCACCACGACCGGTCGCATCAGCGGATCCTTCCATCACGATGGGAGCCGGGGTCCACACCGCCGGCGCGCAGCCATGCGTGCAGCCGCTCCCCGTCTATGCCGAGTCCGTGGTCGGGTCCGTCGTCCGGGCCAGTGATGAAACGGTCCACCGACATCGACATGTAGAGCCTGACCTTGCCCGCCGGCGCTGCCGCACTCATGACTGCTCCGCTCCCCCGCTGGTGAACTCGACGTCGATCGTGATCTCGATGGTGTCAGCCACGACGACGTTGCCGGCGCCGAAGCCGAGATGGATGTCGACTCCGAAGGCGGTGCGGCTGATGGTCGTGGTCGCCATGAATCCGACGCGTTCGCCGCCGGACGGGTCGTCGACCGTGCCGAGGCACTCCGCGGCCAGCTCGACCGTGTGAGTGACGCCGTGGATGGTCAGGTCACCGACGACGGTGAAGGAGTCGCCGTGGACGTCGCGGACCTGGGTCGAGGCGAACTCGATGATCGGGTGGATCTCCACGTCCAGGAAGTCGGCGGATCGGATGTGCCGGTCGCGCTGCTCGTTCCCGGTGAAGACGGAGGCGGCGTCCAGGACTGCGCTCACGCTGCTGGCGGCCGTTCCGTCGTCGGCCACGGCGAGTTCGGCCGAGGCGAGCGTGAAAGTCCCGCGCACCCGTCCGACGCCCATGTGGCGTACCCGGAAGGAAATGTCGGAGTGGTCCGGATCCACGATCCAGGTACTGGGGGCGAGACTCGCGGTGGAGGCGACCATGGACACCACCCTGCGCGAGCGGCCGGGCGGGGTGAATCCCATGATTCTGGGGTTGCGGCGCGCGCCGCTAAGGTTCGGCGGGTGGGCATGCCGCCGGTGCACGAGCGTGTCCGGGGCGACGTGCTGCGGCTCGTGCACCGCGGGCTGCCGGTGCCGGACTTCTCGCGCGAGGTCGGTGCGGTGCTGTGCCGCGCGGTGCCCGCCGAGGGGACCTGCTTGATGACCACCGACCCGGCCACCCTGTTGCCCACCGCGGAGTACGTGGCGAACGGTCTTCCCGCGCCGGCGTTGCTCCGGCTCGTCGAGATCGAGATGCGCGAGCCGGACTACAACAAGTGGACTCACCTCGCCCGGGCGCAGCGCCCCGCCGCCAGCCTGAGCGACGTCACCGAGGGTGACCTGGACCGCAGCCTGCGGCAGCGGGAGATCCGACGGCCGGGTGGCTTCGCCGACGAGCTGCGGGTCGTGCTCTCGGGCAGCACCGGGATGTGGGGGGAGCTCACCGTGTTCCGGGAGGCGAACCGGCCGCACTTCTCCGACGCGGAGGTGCACTTTCTCGCCGCGATGGCCGGCCTCGTCGCCGACGGGTTACGGCGCTGCCTCTTGCTCGACGAGGCCGCCGCCGGGACCGGCGACGTGGGGGTGCTCGTCCTCGACGCGGACGACGGCGTGGCGATGTCCAACCCCGCCGCCCAGAGCTGGCTGGACGCATTGGGGACCGGCGATCGGGCCGGTGCCCGGCTACCGGTGGCGATCCCCGCCGTGGCGAGGCAGGCGAGGGCACTGTGCGCGTCGCCCGAGGAGGCGCGGACCCCGGAGGCCCGCGCGGCCCGCGCGCGGGTGCGCACCCGCAGCGGCCGGTGGCTCGTCGTGCGAGGGTCCGTGCTCGGCGAGGACGCGGACGCGCCGGTTGCGGTGACGCTGGAGCCCGCCCGCCCGGCGGAACTGGCCCCGCTCATGGCCTACGCCTACGGACTGACCCTCGGCGAGCGGCGGGTGACCGAACTGGTCGCCCAGGGGCTGTCGACCAAACAGATCGCCGACCGCCTGCATCTCTCGGCCTACACCGTGCAGGACCACCTGAAGTCGGTCTTCACGAAGTCCGGGACGAGCTCCCGCGGCGACCTCACGGCGCGGCTGTTCTTCGACCACTACGCCAGCTCGCTGACGTCCTGCCCCGGTAGTTCGTGACCCGCGTCATCACGAGGACCGGCGCGGGCCTGGAGCCCGTAGGCCCCTCGTCGAGATCAGGTACTGGCCCGAGAGTCAGGACACCGCCCGCCGCTCGCGTCGCCCGGGTGAAGGATCGACGCCGGGCGCGGGCCGGGCGGCCGGGACCGGTCGTCGAACGGGGCACACCGTGAGTAGCAGGGCGCCGCCGATCTCGATCGGCAGCGCATCGCGGGCGGCGTCACCCCATCCGACCGAGGTCGCCATGGCCGCGAGGTAGACCGCGAGCAGCCCGGCAGCGGCCTTTACCGGCCCAGCGTCGCTGCCATCCCAGCAGCAGTCCGACCGCGGGCGCGACCTCCGTCGCCGTCGCTCCCACTGCCGCCACCTCAGTCAGCGGCTCGGGGAGCCCGTGCAGCAACACGCGTGTGTAGTCGACGAACGCCGCCCAGCTACCCCACGACACCCCCGCTGTTCCGGGAGGACCGAACGCACCGAACCGGTCGGGGACCGCCCCGGCGAAGTCGGCCGCGAGAAGCACCGATCACCGACCCCTGCTGCGGGCACGTCGATCGCGGATTGGGAGGTCGTCGAACAAAGCGGTGTCGGTTGTGGATCTTTGAGCCGGAGCTGGGATCCTTGTTCGGAGGCGTTGCCCGTGTTGCGCGCGCAGCTCGGCGGTGAACTCCTGGAGGTTGCGTTCGCGCAAGGCCGCGTTACGGGCCTCCGGGGAGAGTTGGCGGTCAGGGTCAATCTCGGCGAGCTGACGCTCCCGGGTGGCGGCGATCCCGTCGAGGAACCGCTGGTGGCGCTCTACCCGGTCGTTGTCGCGGCCCTGTTCGGCCTCCCGGTCCTGCTCAGTACCTCGGCCCTGCTCGGCGCTCCGACCCTGTCCCTGGGGCTCGAGGTCGAGTGGGAGGACCTGCTGCTCCTCGCGGGTCGCGTGCTGCTCGGGCTCGGGCTTCGTGGTACCGGTCGGGCGTTCGCTGTCGACGGTCGGGTCGATGGTGTCGCTTAGGTCGATGCCGCGGCGGGCGCGGGCGGTGTGGCCGGCGTCGAGGGACGCGGCAAAGCCGGTGGCCTGCTCGGCCATGACCTCGTCGGCTCGCACCCGTGCTTCGAGCCGTTCCCGTCCGGGGTCGTCAGGCGCCATCGTGTCGAGGCGGGCACGGCCGAGGACGGCGTCGTTGCTGGCGTCGTGAGCGAGGGCGAGGGCTTCGCCGAGCTCGGCACTAACCTGCGGTGGGGACCACTGCTGCTCGCGCTCCCAGCGCTCGATCGCGTCCCGTAGGTGGGCGTCGGTGGCCTGGCGCCAGTCGATGGCCCGGGGGTCCCCGGCCCCCACCGCCGCGGCGCGGGTCCACAGCTCGTGGGCGAGCTGCTGCGAAGGCGCCGGCGCCTCGCCGATGCTGATCTGGGTGTCGGGGACCCCGCGGTACTCGCGGTAGGCCGCGACCTGCCCGGCGTCGACCACCCACTGCCGGTGGGCGTCGAGGTCGGCCTGCTGGTCAGGAAGGGGTCCGAGCCATTCGGTCGCCCACGCGGGCGGCTCCGCGGCCGCGGCCGCGCCGAGTTCCTCGGTGCGCTCGCCTGCCTTGCCGGCAAGGGTCGCGAGGAACGTCTCGACCCGGTCGCCGGTGGCGGCGGCCCGGTCGCGGTGCTGCTCGGCGAGTTCCTCCCACGCCGGGCGGACGGTGGCGCGGGTGCGCTCGGTGACCTCCTCGGCGGTGTAGTCCGGGGTGCGGTCCTCGACGAGCTTCCCGACGCGCCAGTGCATCACCTGCGCCTGCGAGCCGGCCCCGGTCATGGAGCGCTGCTCGAACGCCTCGGTGAACTCCGCCTGCACGTCGTGCCCGCCGAGCTCGACCGCGCGCAGCCGCCCCAGCAGCGTCGGGAACGCCGGGTCTGCGTAGATGTCGGGGCCGAGGTGCTCGGCGACCACGGCGGCGTGGCGGCTGTGGCCGCGCTCGGTGGCGACCCGGTCGTGGTAGTCCCCCCAGGGTGTGCAACGAGGCCAGCTCGGCAACCGCGGCGTCGCGGACGCTGATCGCGGCTTCGTCAGTGCCGCTGCGCTCGAGGATCTGCACCAGTCGTGCTTCGGCGGTGTCGCGGACCCGCTGCGGCGCGTGCGGGTCGGGGTCGACCTCGGTCACGAGGTAGGCCACGTTGTACTCGCGCCCGCGGGTCAGGGCGGGATAGAGCGCCTCGCGGGTGGTGTCCCGGTCGGCGATGTGGCGACCCCGATCGACGGTGACGCCTTGGGCGGAATGGTTGGTCACCGCGTAGGCCAGGGCGACGTGCTTGCGTACATAGTCCTTCGGCAGGTGGGCGACACCGCCGCGCTCGTCGCGGGCCAGTAGTTCCCCGGCCTGCTGGTCGTAGCGGATGACGGTGTAGATCTCGCGGTTGGTGAACGGCAGGGCTCCCCGTTCCCGGCCGTGCTCGTCGACCCCGCCGTCCACCCGCAGGCGGGAATCGTTGTCGCGGGCCTGGATGAGGTCCCCGACGCTGATGTCGCTGGAGTCCGACAGCTGAGCGACTGGAGTGCCGTCGACCAGGCCGAGCTCGATAAGCTGGTCGCGGATGTCGCGGGAGAGCTGGGCGGCGTGGGTGTTGCTGCCCACGATCAGCAGGCTGGACAACCCGGCGAGCCGGTCGGCGAGTTAGTCGCGGCCAGCGTGGTACTCCATCTGCTCGAGCGTCCCGATCCGCAACCGCCCTTCGTCGGCGTAGGCGGCGGCCACGGTGGGGTCGCCGTCGCGCAGCCGCAGCGACGCGTCGCGTTCCCACTGCTGCGCGAAGCGGTGGCCCTGTTCGAGCTCGATCGCCCCGGGCCGCTGGGCGAGGTGGGCGAACATGCCGCCGGCGTCGACGCTGGCGAGCTGGTGGTGATCACCCGCCCACACCATCTTCGCGCCCGCCTGCTCGGCGACGCGTGATGACCGCGAGCAGGTCGTCGAGCAGCACTTGGCGGTCCTCGCCGCTGCGGGCGCGCTCGGCCAGCGCCTCGGTCATCCGCCGCCGGGCCCGGCTCTCCCGACCCGACACGGCCTGATCGAACAGCTGCCGACCTCGTCGAGGACGTCGACCGCGGATTGGGCCAGCAGCGTCAGCAGGGGTCGAGCGGCGCTGCTGACTGTCTGAGCACGGTAGACCCGGCCGATCGACGTGGGCGTCACCGCCGCCGGGGCACCTCCGCGGCACCCTCCTTGATCAGCGGGTCGGCCGACCGCCAGGACGCCTCTGCCACCCCGGCCACCTCCTGCCGCCGCCCGTCTGTCCTGTCTGTCGCGGGTGCGAGGTGTCGGCACACGCCCGTTACGTTGTCATCCGCCAGGTCACTGCGTTGAAACGTGCGGTGACAGCGCCGGACATGTCGCCATCGCAGTCTGTGGCCCGGTACTCCTTATGAGGGCGTGGAGGGCGACGTGATCAACGCAGGAGACACCGCTTGGGTGTTGGCCAGCGCGGCGCTGGTGATGCTCATGACCCCGGGGCTGGCGTTCTTCTACGGCGGTATGGTCCGCTCGAGAAGCGTTCTGAATATGCTCATGATGAACTTTATGTGCCTGGCCGTCGTCAGCGTGCTGTGGGTGCTGTACGGCTACTCGGAGGCGTTCGGCAACAGCGCCAACTCCCTCAATCTGTTCGGGAACTTCGAGCACGCCGGCATGGCGTCGGTGATCGGGAACACGATCACGTCGGGTGCGGGCCACTCGATCCCGATGTTCGCCTACGTGATGTTCCAGCTGATGTTCGCGGTCATTACCCCGGCGCTGATCTCGGGGGCGATCGCCGACCGCGCCAAGTTCTGGGGCTGGGTGGTGTTCGTCGCCCTGTGGGTGACGATTGTGTACTTCCCGGTCGCGCACTGGGTGTTCTCCTTCGACGGCTACGCCAATGCCGTGTCCGGCGGCCCGGCCTCGGGCGGGTGGATCGCCAACAAGCTCAAGGCCGAGGACTTCGCGGGCGGGACCGCGGTCCATATCAACGCCGGTGCCGCCGCGCTGGCGCTGTGTCTGGTTCTGGGCAAGCGTCGGGGTTGGCCGCGGGACTCGGCCCGCCCGCACAACGTGCCGTGGATCCTGTTGGGGGCGAGCCTGCTGTGGTTCGGGTGGTACGGCTTCAACGCCGGCTCGGCGCTCTCGGCGACCGACACCGCCGGTTTGGCGTTCACCAACACGACCGCGGCCACCGCGATCGCGGTCATCGCCTGGCTGGTCGTCGAGCAGATTCGTGACGGGAAGCCCACGACGTTCGGCGCTGCCTCGGGAGCCGTGGCCGGGCTGGTCGCGATCACCCCGGCATGTGCCTACGTCAACACGATGGGTGCGCTGGTCGTCGGGGTGTTCGCCGGTGCGCTCTGCGCTCTGGCGGTGGGGTTGAAGTTCAAGCTCGGGTTCGACGACTCGCTCGATGTGGTGGGTGTGCACCTGGTCGGCGGGATCATCGGCACCCTGCTGATCGGGTTTTTCGGGACCTCGAGCACGGGCACCACCGGGGCGGCGGACGGCCTGTTCTACGGCGGGGGTCTGAGCCAGCTCTGGCGTCAGGCGGTGGCGGCGGGCGCGGTGGGGGTGTACTCGTTCGTGATCGCCCTGATCCTGGGCTTCCTGATCAACAAGACGATCGGTTTCCGGGTATCCGAGGAGGAGGAGTCCTCCGGTATCGACGAGGGCGAGCATGCCGAGTCCGCCTACGACTTCTCCGGGTTGCGCGTCGGCGGTGGGGGCGGGGCCCTCGAAGAGGCCCTGGCCGGTTCCTCTGGCGCCCAGGTCCCCACGTCCGCGGGAAGGGAGGGCTGAGCTGTGAAGATGGTGACCGCGATCGTCAAGCCGTTCGTGTTGGAGGACGTCAAGACCGCCCTGGAGCGGCTCGGGGTGCTGGGAATGACCGTGTCCGAGGTGCAGGGCTACGGCCGCCAGAAGGGTCACACCGAGGTCTACCGCGGGGCGGAGTACTCGGTGGACTTCGTTCCCAAGGTGCGCATCGACATCCTGACCGCTGACGAGATGGCGGACAAGGTCGTCGACACGGTCGCCGAGACCGCCCGCACCGGCAAGATCGGTGACGGCAAGGTGTGGGCGGTGCCGGTCGAGACCGTGGTGCGGGTCCGCACAGGCGAGCGGGGAACCGACGGCCTCTAGTCGGGGCACTCGCACCGGCGGGAAACGACCAGCGATCTACCGGCGGGGAGGACCGGCGATGGACTGCGGCGCCGCGTCCCTCCCGGGACCCCGCCGCCGCGGTGGCACGAGTTCGACCGGTGGGCGGGGAGGCCTGGCAAATGGTCGCTGCCGGGTCGGGTTCCGGAGTGGGGCCGGCCGAGGCGCTGCTGCGCGCCCGGTCGGTGCTGCTCGCCCCGCCCCCGGGGGCCCGCCGTCTGGGTCCCGGGGCGCTGCGCGCGGCTTTGGTCGAGCTGCACGATTTTTGGCTCTCCGCCCGCGCGACGGCGGCCGGGGTGGGGCGGGGCACGGCGCTGGTGGCCGTGGGTGGGCTCGGGCGCCGCGACCTGGCGCCCTACTCCGATCTCGACCTGGTGTTGGTCCACGAAGGGCGCGGCACCGGGTCGGACCCGCAGGCGGTGCAGCGCATCGCCGCCTTCCTGTGGTATCCGCTGTGGGACGCGGGCATCGGTTTGGATCACTCGGTGCGCACCGTCGGCGAAGCTGTTGAAGTGGCGATGATTGACCTGCGGGTCGCGTTGGGTCTGCTCGAAGCCCGCCCGGTCGCGGGGGACGCCGAGCTCGCCGAACGCCTCACCTCCTCGGTCCGCAAGGCATGGCGAGCCGGCATCCGCGGCCGCTTCGACAACCTGGAAACCGGTGCCCGGGCCCGGTGGGCCACCGCCGGGGAGGTGGCCCACCGCGTCGAGCCGGACCTGAAGAATGGGCACGGCGGACTGCGCGACCTGCAGCTGCTCGACGCCCTGGCGACCGCCCAGCTCGTCGACCAGCCCGCCGCCGAGGTGCAGCAGGCCCGAAGGTTGATCCTTGACGTGCGCACCGAGCTGCACCGCCGCGCCGGGCGGGCCCGCGACGTGCTGCACGCCCAGGACGCCGACGAGCTCGCCGTCGACCTGGGCTGGGCCGACCGTTTCGACCTTGCCCGGGCCCTGTCCGGCGCCGCCCGCACGGTGGTCTACGCCACCGACGTGGCCCTGCGCTCGGCCCGCGCGGCGTTGCCGCGCCGCGGGCTCGGCGCCCTGCGCCGCGCCCCGGTCCGCCGGCCCCTCGACGAGGGTGTGGTCGAGCACGCCGGCGAGATCACCCTCGCCCGCCACGCGCAGCCCGCCCGTGACCCCGGCCTGGTCCTGCGCGTGGGCGCCACCGCCGCGCGCACCGGTCTGCCGGTCGCCGAGTCCGCGTTGCTCCGCCTCGCCGAGGTCGCCCCCGAGCTACGCGAGCCGTGGCCGCCCGCCGCCCTCACCGAGCTGCTGGCGTTGCTGGGCAGCGGCCCCGGCATGATCGATGTGATCGAAGCGTTGGACCGCACCGGGCTGTGGGGGCGACTGTTCCCCGAGTGGGCCACGGTGCGCGACCTGGCCCCCCGGGACCGGGCACACGTGTGGACCGTGGACCGTCACCTCGTGGAGGTGTGCGCCCACGCCTCCACGCTGACGACCCGGGTCTCCCGACCCGACCTGCTGCTGCTCGGCGCCCTGCTCCACGACATCGGCAAGGGCCGCCACGGGGCCAGCCACTCCCAGCTCGGGGCCCGCATCGCCGGGCGGGTCGGTCGCCGCCTGGGCCTGGACGCCACCGACATCGACACCCTCACCGCGATGGTGCGCCACCACCTGCTGCTGCCCCACACCGCCGCCCGGCGCGACCCGCAAGACCCCGCCACCGTGCAGCGGGTGGTCGACACCGTCGAGGGTCACCCGCTCCTGCTCGAGCTGCTGCACGCACTCGCCGAAGCCGACGCGCGCGGCACCGGCCCGGGGGTCTGGACCGGGTGGCGGTCCACCCTCACCGGCGACCTGGTCCGCTGCTGCCGAGTGGTCATGGCCGGCGGGGCGATGCCCGCCCCCGCACCGCTGGGCGACGACCAGCTCGACCTCGCCCGCTCCGTCGCCGCCACCGGCCGGCCCGAGGTGTCGATGGTCCCCACGGCCGGGCTGACCACGGTCACCGTGACCGTCGCCGCACCCGACCGGCCCGGGCTGCTCTCCCGCGCCGCCGGGGTCCTCGCGCTGCACTCGCTGCAAGTTCACACCGCCACCCTCGACGAGCACCAGGGAGTCGCCGTCGACACCTTCGCCGTCTCACCCCGGTTCGGTCGACTGCCCGAGACCTCACTCGTACGCGAGGACCTGGTGCGAGCCCTGCAAGGCTCCCTCGACCTCGCGGCACGCCTTACGGTCAAAGAACGCGACTACCACCAACCCATCGCCTCGCCCGCGACGCCCCGGGTGCTGTGGTTCGACGACGAGGCCACCGGCGCCGTCATCCTCGAACTACGCACCACCGATCGTCTCGGCCTGCTGCACCGGGTCGCCGCCGCCCTCGACGCCGAGGGCGTCGACGTGCGCTGGGCCCGCCTATCCACCCGGGGCGCGTCGGTGATCGACGCCTTCTGCCTGCAACACGGGCCCGACGGCCACGACAGCACCCCCGACCGGACGCCCGGTCTGCCCCCCGCCCACCGCGCCCGCATCGAGGCCGCCGTCATCGCCGCCACCGGCTCCTGAGCCAACCGCATCGTCGCCCACTGGGCACCGCGAGCACGACCACCGGGTCTGGCCGACGGACGGTGGTGCGCCGCAAGGCGCTGCTTGTCCCCGACCACCCCCCGTCGGCGGGCATGCGATACCGAACAGGCATAGCTCGTAGACGGTGCACAGGCTGGTGGCCGGGTTTCCACGGTAGGCCAGCTCCACCCGGGGAGGCCCGCGTCGCGCAAGCCCTGCCCGACGCCGGCCTCGTTGCCGTACCCCTGTGCCGTGTCGACGTGGCGGTAACCCATGTCGAGGGCCGTGCGCACGAGGGCCGCGGTGTCCTCGGCGGGCACGTGGTAGACGCCGAGACCGAACTGCGGGATCGACGTCCCGTCGTTGAGCGTGATGCGCGGGATGCTGACCATCGCCCCGCCCTACCCCTTGGGGCGTCGGGGCATTCACCCCGCGGAGCACGAGGCCGCCGGGCCCGGTCCAGACTTCCATCCCGCTGACCTGGTCGGGCGGCAGGTCGGTCGCGCCCTGCACGTCGACGTCCTGGCCCGGCGGCGGGCTCCAGCGCGCGCTTGTAGTTCATCCCCAGGCTCATGCCCACGCATGCCTCGAGCGGGTTCCGACGGCGGCGTCTGCCCAGCTCAGGGGGTGGGGCAGGTGGGGCTCGAACCCACGGCTGACGGATTATGAGTCCGCTGCTCTGACCAGCTGAGCTACTGCCCCCGAGGCGCCCCTTGCGCCCGCGCGAAGCCTACGACAGCGGCGTCGAACGTCCGGGGTGGCGTCGATCCGGTGATCAACTGAGCAGTACCGCGCTTCTGAATCGATCCGCTTCCACGCTGGTGCTCAGCTGATCAGCAGGTACGCGCGGGTCCTCGTGCGGCCGGCCGGGTCGCAGACTCGGGCGCCGACCCGGACCGGATCGCGCGCCGCAGCGCCCGTGCGGATCCTGCGTCCATCTCGTGACGATCGCGTGGCCTGGATGGACAGGGACGCCTCGCCGGGTGACGCTGGGCACGTCACTCCGCACGGGCAGCACCGGGAGGCAGCCATGCGCTTGGGCCGACGACTCTCCACCGGCACCGCCGAGGACCCGCCCGCGCCGCGCGCGGCCGCACAGGCCCCCGCGGCCGAGCACGCCGTGGCCGAGCACGCGAGGATCGAGGCGCAGGCCGACCGCGAGGTGCGGCGTGAGTACGCCGAGCAGGCCGCGGAGCGGTAGCGCGAGCCCCTTCCTGCGACGGCTCGCGGGTCTCCCGACGAACGACGAGGCCCGCCCCCCGCTGGCCGGGTACAAGATCGCCTACCCGATGGTGTCGGCCGACGGCTGCAGCGTCGGGTTCAACGGCGTCGCGTTGGGCCGGTCGCAGGTGTACGGGGCGGTCGCCGACGCCGTGTGCGTCCAGAGCCCGCGGCACCGGTGCCCGTCATCGTGGTGCGACTGCGGCTTCTATTGCTTCCACGACGCCGAGTCCGCGCGTGCTCTCGCGTGCGACCCGCAGTACGCGCAGAGCGTCGTGCTCGAGATCCAGGCCTCGGGTCGCTACATCCACTACGAGCTCGGCCTGCGGTATGCCCGGCAGACGATCGACGCCGTCCGTGTCGGGCGCTGCTCCTGCGGGCGCGGGGCGGCAGCGCTGGCCGACGCGGGACGCGGGATCGTCGGATGGCGTCGTCTGGTCCCGGTGTGCGGGCTGTGCGCGGGGATGCGGCCGGTGCTGTCGCTGCCGGCGTTCGCGCGCATGCTCGACGGGCCGCCCGTGACCCCCGACCCCGGACTCTCCGACTCCGTCCTCCCCCTGGCCGACGGCGCGGTGCGCGCGGCCGCGGGCGGCCCGGAGGCTCTCGACGCCCTCGACGAGACCGCGATGGTGCCCCTGCTCAGCGCGGAGGTCTCGCTCCTGCAGGCCCGCCTCGACGAGCTGCAGCGCCACCTCGAGCGCCTCACCCACCGCGACCGGTGACCACACCGGGCGACCGGTACCGTCCGGGTGAGCCGGACCACACGGCATGCGGTAGGCAGGGCCGGTGACCTCTCTCGTGCTCGGACCGCTCCTGCGCCACGTCGGCACGACCACCGCGTCCGTCTGGGTGGAGACCAGCGGCCCGGCCACCGTCGAGGTGCTCGGGCAGCGGACGCGGACGTTCGAGGTGCGGGAGCAGCACTACGCCCTCGTCGTCGTCGAGGACCTCCAGCCCGGGACCGTCCACGCGTACGAGGTCCGCCTCGACGGGGAGCGGGTGTGGCCGATCGAGGCGATGAACCTCCCGCCCAGCCGCATCCGCACCCGTGCGCCCGCCGACCGGACGCGTCGCCAGCGGATGCTCTTCGGGTCCTGCCGTTACCCCCCGACCGACGACGCCGAGCTCGAGGCCTCCCTCGGCATCGACGCCCTCGACGCCTACGCGGCCCGCCTCATGGCCGAGCTGCGGGACGCCGACGACGCGGCGGCCGCTGCGGCCCTGCCTGACGCGGTCTTCCTCCTCGGCGACCAGGTGTACGCCGACGAGACCACTCCGCGGACGCAGGCCTGGATCGCGGAGCACCGCGACGTCACGCAGGGCGCGGGGTACGAGACCGCCGGCTACGGCGAGTACGCACACCTGTACCACGAGAGCTGGTCGGACCGGGAACTGCGCTGGCTGCTCTCCACGGTGCCGACGGCGATGATCTTCGACGACCACGACATCCGCGACGACTGGAACACCTCCCAGGCGTGGCGCGACCAGATGGCCGCCCAACCCTGGTGGCGCGGGCGGATCCAGGCGGGCCTCGCGTCCTACTGGGTCTACCAGCACATCGGCAACCTCAGCCCCGAGGCGCTGAAGTCCGACGAGGTCTACGGCGCCGTCACCGCGGCCACCGGCGACACCTACGACCTCCTCAGCGCCCACGCCGACCGCGCCGACGCCGAGGTCGGCGAGCCGACCGGGGTGCGCTGGAGCTACCGCTGGGACCTCGGGCGCACCCGGCTGCTCATGGTCGATTCCCGGTGCGGTCGCGTGCTCAACGACGACGAGCGCCTGATGATCAACACGCCGACGTTCGCGTGGATCGAGGACAACGCGAACACCGGGTCCGACGACGTCGACCACCTGCTCATCGGGTCCTCGATCCCGTGGCTCATGCCGCCCGCGATCGCCGACGTCGAGTCGATGAACGAGCTCTCCGCGGGAAAGCAGGGCCGGCTACGGCTCGCCGAACGGCTGCGCCAGGCCGTCGACTTCGAGCACTGGGCGGCGTTCCGCGCGTCGTTCGACCGGCTCGCGCGGATGATCGAGCGCGTCGCCTCGTCGTCGTCGGCCCCGGCCACCGTCTGCGTGCTGTCCGGCGACGTCCACCACAGCTACGCCGCCGAGGCCCGCTTCCCGACGCCGACGAGCGCGCGGGTCTACCAGCTGACCTGCTCGCCGGTGCGCAACGGCGTCCCCTGGTACATGGAGTACGTGTTCACGGCCGGGTGGCGGAGGGCGTACGACACCGTCACGCGCCGCCTGGCGGGCTGGTGGGGCGTGACGCCCCCGCCGGTGCAGTGGTCGGCGATCGGCGGCCCCTACTTCGGCAACTCCGTCGCGACCCTTGAGGTGCACGGGCGCGACGCACGCGTGCGCATCGAGCGTTCGGGCACGCGCGGCGAGCTGCAGTGCTCGGCCGACCTGCCGCTCACCTGACCCGGCCCCCTCCCCCGGCCCACACGGCGTCGAACGCCGCCGGGTCCAGCGGGAGCAACCAGCACTCGACGACGCGGTCGCCGTCGAGGCGGTAGCGAACGCATCCATAGGCTCCGGCTCCCGCGCCGGGGCGCCACGCCGGGCCGGTGATCCACCGAGGCTGTCGGGGGGCGTGGGTAGCCTCGCACCGAGATCCGCGGGGAGAGGAGAGCCGTGCGCTTCGTCCACACCGCCGACTGGCAGCTGGGCATGACGCGCCGCTTCCTCGCCCGCGCGTCCGGCGAGGCGCAGGCCCGCTTCGCCGAGGCCCGGCTCGACGCGGTCCGCGCGCTGGGTCGGGTGGCCGACGCCGAGGGCGCCGCCTTCGTGCTCGTGTGCGGTGACGTCTTCGAGTCCAACCTCGTGGGTCCCGACGTCGTGGGTCGCGCGTGCGAGGCGCTGCGCTCGTTCACCACCCCGGTGCTGCTCCTGCCGGGCAACCACGATCCGGCCGACGCGGCGAGCGTCCTGCGTCGCGAGGACTTCGTGCGGCGCTGCCCCGAGCGGGTCCGGGTCCTCGACGCGGCGGGCGTGCACAACGTCGTCCCGGGGGTCGAGGTGGTCGCGGCGCCGTGGTCCTCGAAGCGCCCGCTGACCGATCTCGTCGCCGACGTGCTCCGCCCGCTGGACCCGGCACCGCCGGGCACCCTCCGCGTCCTGGCCGGGCACGGCGCGCTCGACGCCCTCTCCCCCGACGCGGACGACCCGGCCCGCATCGCCGCCGGCCCGCTGCGCGCGGCCCTCGCCGACGCGCGCATCCACTACGCCGCCCTCGGTGACCGGCACTCCACCTGGCACGATCCCACCGAGCCGCGGATCCGCTACTCCGGCGCCCCCGAGGTCACCGCCCACGACGAGGCCGACCCCGGCAACGTGCTCGTGGTCGAGGTCTCCGACGCCCGCTGTGACGTCCGGGCCGATCACGTCGGACGGTGGCGCTTCCGCCGCCACCAGGCCGCCGTCGACACCACCGCCGACGTCGACGCCCTCGACGCCTGGCTCGACGCGGTCCACGGCAAGGAGCGCACGGCCGTCCGCCTCGGCCTCGTCGGCGCTGTGACGCTGCGCGAGCGGGCCCGGCTCGACGCGGTCCTCGCCGCGCACGAGCCGGTGTTCGCCGCGCTCGAGGTCAGCGAGCGCCGGTCGTCGCTGGTCACCCGCCCGGACGACGCCGACCTCGGCGCGCTGGAGCTGTCCGGGTTCGCGGCGTCCGCCGCCCGCGAGCTCCACGGTGCGGCGCGATCGACCGCGGGATCGGGCCCCGGCGCGGAAGAGGCGCTCGACGCGCTCGCCCTGCTGCACCGGCTGGTGAGCACCCGGTGAGGCTGGTCCGCATCGCACTGCGGTCCTTCCGCGGTGTGCACGACCGGGAGGTCCGCCTCGCCGAGCACGGCGTCACCGTCCTCGAGGGCGACAACGAGGTGGGCAAGACCTCGACGGTCCTCGCGCTCGACCTGCTCATCGACCAGCTCGACAGCTCGGCCAAGAGCGTCGTCCGCGCCTGCGAACCGGCCGGGGTCGACGCCGGACCCGAGGTCGAGGCCGAGATCGTCACCGGGGCCTACCACTTCATCTACCGCAAGCGCTGGCGCCGCCAGAAGCTCACCGAGCTGACGGTGCACGCCCCGCGGCGCGAGCAGCTCACCGGTCGCGAGGCGCACACCCGGGTGCTGGAGATGCTCGACGAGACCATGGACCGCGACCTGTGGAAGGCGCTGCGTGTCGAGCAGCACACCCCGCTCGGTCAGGCCGACCTCGGCGGGCACGCGGCGCTGTCCCGCGCGCTCGACCGCGCCGCCGCCGGGTCCGACGATCCGGGGTCCGACGATCCGGGGTCCGACGATCCGGGGTCCGACGCAGGCGACTCCGCCGACGACCTCGTCGAGCGCGCCGAGCGGGAGGCCCACCGCTACCGCACCACCCACGAGCGGTCCACCGGCGAGCTACGGACGGCCGAGCAGCGCGTCGAGGCCGCGCGCGCCGGACGGGAGCGCGCGAGCGCGGCCGTCGCCGCGGTGGAGGCCGACGTCGCCGAGCGCGACCGCCTCGACGCCCGCCTGCGGGGCCTCGCCGGTGAGCGGGGCGCGCACCACGCCGCGGTCTCCGCGCTCGAGGAGCAGTGGGCCGCGACGGAGTCGCGGCGCGCCGAGGTCGACACCGCCCGCCAGCAGGCCGACCTCACGGCCGAGCGCCTGGCCGGCGCGACCGCACGCCGCCGCGCTCGGGACGCCGCGATCGGCAACGTCGAGGCCGCCGCGCGGACCGTCGCCGACGCCGAGGCGGCCGCCGCCGAGCACGAGCGTCGGCACGCGGGCCTGCGCGAGCACCGCGACGCACGCCGCGCGGACCGGGATTCCGCCCGGAGCGCATCCGTCGCGGCGTCCGCGGCGGCACGGGACGCCGACGCGGCCCTCGCCGAGGACCACGACCGCGGCGAGCTCGCCGACCTCACCGACCGCCTCGCGCGCGTGCACGACGCCGAGACGGGGCTGCGTGCCGAGGAACATGCCCTCGCCGCCGTGCGCCTCACCGACGCCGAGGTCGACCGGCTGGAGGCGCTCGCCCTCGACGTCGTCCGGGTCGAGGCGGCCCGCGACGCCGGCGCCGCGGTCCTCGACGTGAGCGGTTCCGGCGTCGGTACGGCGGTCGAGGTGGAGATCGACGGCGAGCGCGTCCGCCTCGACGGCGCCCGGACGATCGCGGTGTCGCGCACCGTCTCCCTCCGGGTCCCGGGGGTGATCGACGTGCGGATCCGGCCCGGCCACGACGCCCACGCGCTCGCCGACGCCGCCGTCGCGGCCGCCGACGCCCGCACCGCCGCGTGCTCCGACGCCGGGGTGGCCGACGCCGCCGAGGCGCGGCGGGTCCGGCAGGAGGCGCGCGAGGCGACCCTGCGCCGCGACGAGCACCGCGCGGTCCTCGTCCGGGAGCTCGCCGGACGCGATGCCGACGCGATGCGCGCCACCCGCGCCACCCTGGCCGACCGCCTCGGTGACCGGGCGGGCGGGAGCGCCGTCGTGCTGGCGACCGCCCGCGACCGGTCCGCGGCGGCCCGGGCCGGAGCCGACGCCGCCTCCCGCACGGCCGAGCTCGCCGACGCCGCGTGGCGCGCGGCCGACGACGCGGTCCGCGCCGGCGACACCGACGCGGCGTTGCTCGCGAAGGCGCTGGCCGACGCGCGCCACACCCTCGACCGCGAGTCCGCCGACCTCGCCGCCGCCCGCGACCGGATCACCGACGCCGCCCTCACCGCCGACGAGGCCGGCCTGCGGACCCGCGCCCGGACTGCGGCGGCCGAGCACGAACGGCTCGCGGCAGCCCTCGCCGAGGATGACCCGGAGAGCCTGGAGCACCGCGTCGCCGCCGCGCGCCGGGCCGACGAGCGGCTCGGCGTGGAGACCGCCGACTACGAGCGGACCCGCGCCGAGACCACCGGACGGCTGCAGCTGGCCGGGAGCGAGGGTCGCCACGACGCCCTGGCCGCCGCCGACGGCGAGCTCTCCGCCGCGGAGGCCGACCACGCGGCCGTCGCCCGCCGCGCGCGCGCCGCGTCGCTGCTGGCCCGGACACTGCACCGGCACCGCGACGAGGTCCGCCGGGCCTACGTGGCGCCGTTCCGGCGCGAGGTCGAACGCCTCGCCCGCATCGTGTTCGGGCCGAGCCTCGCGCTGGAGGTCGATGAGCGGCTGCACATCGCCGCCCGCACCCTCGAAGGCGTCACCGTGGCCTTCGACGAGCTCTCCGCGGGCGCGAAGGAGCAGCTCGGGCTGTGCGCCCGGCTGGCGTGCGCGGCGCTGGTCGACCCGGCCGACGGCGTCCCGGTGGTCATCGACGACGCCCTGGGTCACTGCGACCCCGACCGGCTCGCCCGCCTCGGCGCCGTGTTCACCGCCGCGACATCGACCGCCGGTCACCAGATCCTCGTCCTCACCTGCACCCCGGAGCGCTACCGCGGCGTCGGCGCCGCCCGCGTGGTGCGGCTGCAGGCCTCGCCGACGCCACCCGCCGCGCCCGTCCGCTCCGTCGCTCCGACCCATCCGCCGGCAGCCGACGATCTGATCGAAGCGGGATAGCTCGGCGTCGCCGGCCCGATCAGCGCGGCAGCAGCGCCACGACGGTGAGCACGAGCCCGTCGGTCACCGTCCACCGCCCGTCGAAGTGGTCGACGACCACCCCGTCCACCTCCGGCCCCGGCACCCGCAGGCGCGCGACGAACGTGCCGTCGGCGGCCGGGGTCAGCTCCGCGTCGTCGAAGCCCAGCCAGCGTGCGGTCAGCGGGAACCACGCCTTGTAGACGCTCTCCTTCGCGCTGAACAGCAGGCGGTCCCACCGGACGGACGGGTCGGCGTCAGCCAGGGTCGCGAGCACGGCCCGCTCCCCTGCGTCGGCGACCGCGTCGAGAACGCCCTCGGGCAGCGGGGCGTGGGTCTCGGCGTCGATCCCCAGCGTCCGGACGTCGCTCGCGCGGGCGACGGCGGCGGCCCGGAACCCGGCGCAGTGGGTGATCGCGCCGACCACCCCGTGCGGCCACACCGGAGCCCGCCTCTCGCCGACCGGCACCGCGTCGGCGGGCACCCCGAGCCGAGCCAGCGCCGCGCGAGCGCACGCCCGCCCCGTCGTGAACTCCGCCCGCCGCGACGCGACCGCGCGCGCCACCGCGACCTCCTCGGCGGACGCGAGCACCGCGTCGGGGTGGTCGGTGCGGGAGGTGACGACCACCGCGGTCGGCGGCAGGAGCGCATCGATCACCGCGCGCCCCGCGCGCGACGGTCCGCGGCCCAGGCCGTGAACGGGTCGACCCCGACCTCCGCCGGCGCCGGCAGGACCGTCCGCAGCGCACCCCGCACCAGGTCGTGGCGCTGCCACTCGCGCGGGTAGCCGACCGACACCTCCTCGAAGCGCACGCCGTCCTCGACGGTCGTCCGCGGGACGTGCAGGTGGCCGTAAACGACGGCCGCGGCGTCGTAGCGGACGTGCCAGTCGGCCGACGCTGTCGTCCCGCACCACAGCGCGAACTCCGGGTACCGGAGGATGCGGGTCGGCTCGAGGGTGAGCGGCCAGTGGTTGACCAGCACCGTCGGCATTCCGCGGGGCCGGTCCTCGAGGCGGACCCGTGTCCTCGCGACACGGTCGGCGCACCAGCCCGCGGCGTCGGGGTGCGGGTCGCTGCCCAGGAGGATCTCGTCGGTGGCGACGACCCCGGCGTCGCGCGCGAACGCCAACGCCTCCGCGGTCGGCAGCGATGCGGGCATCGACGGCGGGCGCACCGAGTAGTCGTAGAGCAGGAAGAGCGGGCAGATGAGGGCGGGTCCCCCGTCGCCCTCCCACACCGGCCAGGGGTCCTCGGGGGTGACGACGCCGAGGCCGCGCGCGGCGTCGACGAGGTGGTCGTAGCGGGCGACGCCGGTGAGCGTCACCTCGTCGCCGGGCGGCGTCCAGAGCTCGTGGTTGCCCGGGACCCAGATCACCCGGGCGAACCGGTCCGCGAGCAGCTCCAGCGCCCACAGCGTCGTCGCCACCCGGTCACCGACGTCGCCGGCCACGATGAGCCAGTCGTCGGGATGAGCGGGGTGCAGGTCGCGGACGAGCGCCTCGTTCTCGGAGCGGTTGACGTGCAGGTCGCTCGTCGCGACGAGGCGGGGAACGTCCGGCGCGGGAGGCATCGGAGGGACCCTATGGGCCACCATGGAAACGTGCCGCCGCGTCATCTGATCCCGTTGCCGATCCCGCAGCGCCTGCGCACGGCGATGGCGGAGGTCGACTACGACCGGGCCGGCCTGCTGAGCGACGTGTCGGGAGACGCCCGGCGCACCCGGGTCGCGGTCCTCGAGGCCCTCGCCGTCGACGGGGTCGGCGTCGAGGCGATGCGCGAGGCCATCGACCGCGACCAGCTCGGGCTGCTGCTGCTCGAGCGCACCCTCTCCCCCGCCGACGGCCGCTCGATGACCGACATCTGCGCGCGGACGGGGCTCGACCGCGAGGTCGTCGCGCGGTGGTTCCAGGCGCTGGGACGGCCGATCACCGTCGACCCGGACGAGCCGATCTACACCGACGAGGACGTCGAGATCGCGGAGCGGATCAACTCCTACCGCGCGCTCGGGTTCGACGACGAGGACATGATGCCGGTGGTCCGCGCCATCGGCCGTGGCGTGCTGAACATGGCCGATGCGCTGGGTTCCCTGCTCGGCGAGGCGTTCCTCCGCGCCGGCGAGCCCGAACCGGAGATCGCCCTGCGCTACGCGGTGGAGGCCCGCAAGATCGCCGAGGAGGACTCGCTGCACCTGACGCACCTCGTCGCCGTCGCGCTCGCCGACCGCATCCGCTCGCACGCGGTGGCGATCGGCGAGAACAACGCGGGGCGGTTGCAGGGCGCGCAGGAGATCGCGGTCTGCTTCGCCGACCTGGTCGGGTTCACCGATCTCGGAGAAAACGTCTCGGCCACCGAGCTCAGCAAGATCGCCGACCTCCTCGCCGCGACGGCCACCGAGGTCGCCACCCGCCCGGTGCGGCTCGCGAAGACCATCGGCGACGCGGTCATGCTGATCTCGTCGCGCACGACGGCTCTGGTCCAGGCCGCCGTCGACCTCGCCGGACGGTGGGAGCGGGCCGGGGACGGGCGGCCCGCCGTGCGCATCGGAGTGGCATTCGGTGTCGGGGTGCCCCACGCGGGCGACTGGTTCGGGCCCCCGGTGAATCTGGCGTCGCGGGTGACGTCGACGGCGAGGCCCAGCCAGGTGGTGGTCACCGCGGCGGTCCGCGAAAAGCTCGTCGAGGAGGGGCACGAGGACGACTTCCGCTGGCGGGCCGCCTCGCCGCGCAAGTTCAAGGGCGTCCGGGGAGTGCAGAAACTCTTCCGGGTCACCCCCCGCTGAGCTCGACCCGGGCTACTTCGGAGTCTGTCGGTCGGCGCGCTCCCCAGCACGCAGGCGGAGCATGAAGAAGGCCGTCGTCAGCGTCGCCGCGGCACCGAGAGCGAAGAACACCGATCCGATCGCGCCGGCGCCGGCGAGCACGAGGAACAGCCCGACGACGAGCACGACGGCGCTGACCGCCCACGACACCATCAGCGAGCGGACGGTGGTCAGCCCGAGGGCGGTCATGAGGCGCTGCATGGGGCGAGGATAGAGCCTCTGTACCGTGCGAGAAGGGCTCCTCCGACTGGACTCGAACCAGTAACCCTGCGATTAACAGTCGCATGCTCTGCCAATTGAGCTACGGAGGACCGCTGTAGGCGCGCACCGCGGTGCTCGCCGCGTGCGACGGTACCTGACGACAACGGAGCGTCGTCGGGCAGGATGACGCTCGAGCCGAACCGAGGAGGACTCCCGTGAAGCTTCTGTCGTTCCTGCTGGGCACGGGCGTGGGGTACGTGCTGGGGGCTCGCGCCGGCCGCGAGCGCTACGAGCAGCTGGCCCGGGCCTACCGCCGCGTCGCCGACAACCCGAGCGTCCAGGCCGCAGCCGGCGTCGCGCGGGCGAAGGCCGGCGAGGCCGTGCAGGCGGGCGTCACCGTCGCCAAGGAGAAGGTCGCGCCGTTGAGATCCCCGCAGGGTCACGAGCCCGTGGCGCCCGGCCGGGCGGCCGGCGCGGGGGCGCCGACGAACGGGTCGCGCCCCTGACACGCGGGCGGGTCAGGAACCGCCGGCGAGCCTCTCCCCCACGCCCTCGGCCAGGACGCGGACGGCGTCGGGATCCGTGCCCGGGTCGGGGCGGACCTGGGTGAGGACCCGTCCCCCGACGCGGCGCTGCACGAACCAGACACCGCCTCCGGAGGGCACGTCGACGTGCTCGCGCGCGCGGATGGAGCCGGTGACGCGGCGGTGGACGGTCTCGGGGACGCGGCCGGGGACGACGAGCGGGACGCGGCGCACGGGGCGGTCGGCGAGGACGACGACGCCGCCGGGAAGCTCGTCGGCCCCGAGCACCTCGGTGGCCTCGACGACCTCCAGCGCTCCCGCCTGCCACGTCGCCTTCGAGACGAGGTGCCAGGGGATGCGGTGGTCGTCGAGCCAGAGCCCCACGTCGGTGGCGAGCACGACGTACCCGCGGGGGGCGGCCGCGTCCGCGAGCACCCGCTCCGCCGCGTCGAGGGCCCCGGTGAACTGCTCGGGCACGGCCTCGCGGCCGGTGAGCAGGGAGGCCAGGCGTCGGCGGAAGGAGACCGGCGTCACGCCGACCACTGCCCGCCGATGGCCTGGTCGCGCAGAGCCTTCTTGTACTGCTCGAGCGCCACGAGGTCGCCGAAGAGCTCGTGGTACTCGGCGGCGTCGGTCACCGGGGAGAGCCGCTGCAACCGTGACTTGATCTCCGCGACCTGCCGCCCGACCAGTGCCCCCTGCAGCCCGGCGAGGACCGAGGAGACGTAGCGGTGCTCGTCGGCCTCCCGCGACTGCAGTGGCTCGACGGCGAGCTCGGTGACCAGCGTGCGGTAGCCCGACGCCAGCTCGCCGGCGACCGCCTCGAGCCACGCCGAGCCCGAGTACCCCGCGCCGGTCCCGCCCGCGGCGAGGACCGCGCGGTGCAGGGCGAGGTAGGCGTCGTGGCTGAAGGCGTCCTCGGGCAACGTGTCGTACACCGGCCCGGCGAGCGCGGGAACCTGCAGCGCCGCCTTGAGGACCTCGCGCTGCACCCGCAGCCGCGGGTCGTCGCGGTTCGGGAGCTCGGGCCCCTCGGCACGGGCGGAGGGGACGTCGGTGGCGCGACGCGCGACGCGGCGGGCGGCGGGCTCGACGGGCGCGCCCGCGGTCTCGCGGACGCGGCGCACGACGGTGGCCTCGTCGGCCCATCCCGTCCACCCGGCGAGGCGGCGGGCATAGCCGTCGCGCAGCTCCTCGCGCCGGATGCGCGCGACCAGCGGCACGGTGCGCTGCAGCGCCGCGGCCTGTCCCTCGACGGTGGAGAGATCGTGCTCGCCGAGGATCGAGCGGATCGCGAACGCGTAGAGCGCCTGGCGGCGGGCGACGAGGTCGCGCACCGCGACGTCGCCGTGGCCCTGGCGCAGCTCGCAGGGGTCCATGCCGTCGGCGGCGGTGGCGATGTAGGTCTGGGCGGCGAACTGCTGGTCGCCCTCGAACGCCTTGAGCGCGGCGGCCTGGCCCGCGGCGTCGCCGTCGAAGACGTAGATGACCTCACCCCGGTCGAACGAGTCGTCCATGAGCAGCCGTCGCAGCACCGCGACGTGGTCGTCACCGAACGCGGTGCCGCAGCTCGCGACGGCCGTCGGCACCCCGGCAAGGTGCATGGCCATGACGTCGGTGTAGCCCTCGACGATCACGGCCTGCCGGCTGCGGGCGATCTCCCGCTTGGCCTTGTCGAGCCCGAAGAGCACCTTCGACTTGTGGTAGACGGGCGTCTCGGGGGTGTTGAGGTACTTCGCCTCGACGCGGTCGTCGTCGAACAGGCGTCGGGCGCCGAACCCGACGACCTCGCCGCCCAGATCGCGGATCGGCCACAGCAGCCGCCGGTGGAAGCGGTCGATGTGGCCGCCGCGCCCGCCGGGGCGCGACAGGCCGGCCTTCTCCAGCTCGTCGAGGGTGTAGCCCTGCGCGAGCAGGTGCTTGGTGAGACTGTCCCAGCCGGCGGGGGCGAAGCCGCACCCGAAGGACTCGGCGGCGGACTGATCGAACCCGCGTTCGGCGAGGAACTGCCGGGCGACCTGCGCCTCGCCCGGCGCCCGCAGCTCCCGCGCGTAGAACTCCGCGGCCTGCTTGTTGGCGGCGAGGAAGCGCGTCCGGGTGCCGCGGTCGCGCTGGACGCTGGAGCCGCCGCCCTCGTAGGTGAGCTGCAGGCCGACGCGGTCGGCGAGCTTCTCCACCGCTTCGACGAACCCGAGCTGCTCGATCTTCATGACGAAGTCGATGACGCTGCCGTGCTCGCCGCAGCCGAAGCAGTGGTAGGCGCCGTGGGTGGGCCGGACGTTGAACGAAGGCGACTTCTCGTCGTGGAACGGGCAGAGCCCCTTCACCGACCCGGCGCTCGCGCGCCGCAGCGCGACGTACTCCCCGACGACCTCGTCGATCCGGTTGCGGTCGCGCACCTCCGCGATGTCCGCGTCCCGGATGCGCCCCGCCACGGCGCCCGAGTCTAGGCGCGCGCGCTTACCCGGTGTCCACGACGGCGCCGAGTACGGCGGCGAGCAGGGTGTCGGGATCGGCCCACGGTGCAGCAGCGTCGGAGCGGTCACCGGGACGGCTCCGGCACTGCGCACCGCGTCGACCTGGTCGGCGTCCGCGTCATCGAGGACGAGACGGTCCACCAGACCGCGGTAGAGCCCGGCCACGGCGGCAGGGGTGGGACCGTGGCCCGCCGACGCGAGCAGCGCGGTCCGGCTGCGCGCACGTCCCTCTTCGGCATGGTCGAGGGGGGTGCCGTTGACGATCGGCGAGATCGCCACCACCGGGACGCCGCTCGCTCGCACGGCGGCCGCCATGCCCGGGACGGCGAGGATCGGCGCGACACTTGCGAGGGGGTTGCTCGGGCCGATGACGACGAGGTCGGCCGCGCCAGCGCGTCGAGCACGCCGGGGGCGGGCCTCGACCGCTCGTCCCCCTCGTAGAACACCCGACGGACCGTGGGCTGCGCGCCGTGGCGGACCAGGAACTCCTCGTAGTGCAGGACCCGTCCGACCGGGATCTCGACGCGGATGGTGACCGACAACCCTGCGCCGGAGTGGGCCACGAGGTGGGCGAGCTCGTCGGCGGTGGCGAGCGGGTTCGAGGGCACGAGCACGGCGCCGAGCGCGGCGACGGCGAACCAGAGGTCGTAGAACTCGGGGGTGTTCGCCAGGTGCACGTGCACGCGGTCGCCGGGGTAGACGCCGCGTCGGCGCAGGGCCCCGGCCGTGGCGGCGACGCGGTCGGCGAACCCGCGCCACGTCGTCGTCTCCACTACCCCCGGGTCCGGCTCGAAGGCCAGGAACGTCGCGCGGCCGGCCTCCTCGGCCACGCGCGCGGCGAGCGCCCGCACGGTCCCCAGCCACTCGCGGCGACCCGGCGGGTGAGCCTCTGCGTGGGTCCGCTCGAGGGCACCGTCCGGGCCGACCCGCGACGCCTCCGCCAGATCCTGATCAACCTCGTGACCAACGGTGTCCGCTACAACCGTGACGAGGGGTGGGTTCGGGTGACGGCCTCCACCGGCACCGGGCGGGCGCTGATCGCGGTGTCCGACTCCGGACCCGGGATCGCGACGAGCGGCCTACCTGGCCCCGGCATACACGACGATGTCGACCGCCGACGGCTTCACGGACGCTGACCGTGCCGACTTCCTGGCCCACTACACAGCGCCCGGAGGGATCCGCGGCGGCTTCCAGCACTACGCCACCCTGCTCGAGGACGGCGAGACAAACCGCTCTCAGCTGCAGGCCGAGCCCCCGAGCAGGCTGGGCATGCCCGTCCTCGTGCTCAACGGAGATCGGGCCTACCGCAGGCCCCATTGCTGGTGGGAGTTCGTCAGGTCGCCTCCGACGTGCGCGCCGACATCGTCCCCGACGCCGGCCATGTCTACGCCGCCGACAACCACCCGGACTGGGTGACCGACCGGTTGATCCGCTTCTTCACCACAAGGCCGGCGTGACCTGCAGCGATCCCTAACGACCACCACCATGGTGGCGGCGGCCGCCGACGCCATCTCTGCCGGCTCAACAGCTGGTCAACAAGGGAGTGCCGAGATGAGCGGTTCCAAGGACCTCGCGGGCGAACGCTCGATGAACGACAAGAACATCGCCGAGTTCCGCGCCAACCACGGCCGGTGTCCGGCCCGTTCGGGGACGCCCCCGTGCTGCTGCTGCATCACTTTGGCGCCCGATCCGGCACCGAGTACGTCAACCCGGTGATGTACCAGCCGGTCGGCGACAGCTACGCGATCTTCGCCTCCGCGGCTGGCCGCGACCACAACCCCGCCTGGTATCACAACCTTCAGGCTCACCCTTCTACTCGGGTCGAGGTCGGCGACGGCAGTGTCACCATTCGCGCCCGTGTCGCCGAGGGCGAGCAGCGAGCAGAGATCAGGGAACGCCAGAAGGAGCAGTTCACGAACTTCGCCGAGTACGAGCAGGGGACCGACCGCCAGATCCCGGTCGTCATCCTCGACCCGATCGATTGACCCGCGCTCGTCGCGAGATCCAGCTGCCCGAGGAGGACGAATGCCGCCCGCATCCGGCGGGCGCGGGACGCCGCGTCGCTCATCGACGCGTGTCGTGATGCCCGGCCAGCCACTCGTGGATGTGCTCGGCGGCCGCGGAGTAGCCGGTGGGCTCTCCGGGCTCGACCGGTTGCCCGAAGTGCTGGCCGCGGACCCGCCGGTGAGTGATGTCCGCCGCCCCGAGCGCCTGCACCATGCGGGCACTGTCGGACGGGAAGGCGGCCTGGTCGCCGGTGAACTCGCAGAAGAGCGTGGGAACGGTGATCCCTGGCGCGCAACGAACGAAGTCCGCGTTGGTGCTGATCACCGACCAGGTCGACAGCCAGGCGTCGGGGGTAGTCAGTCGTCCGAACCCGACCAGGCCGTAGTTGATGAGGTCGGGGCGGCGACCGAACAACGAGCCGTAGTGCCGGTCGTTGGGGTCGATGGACAAGTCGGTGTACCGGGGGTCGGCGTCGGTGCGGTAGGTGGTCAGGATACGGGGGGCGAGTGCGGCGCGGCGGTCGACGGGGTCGCCGGAGCGCGCGAAGCGGGCTCGGGCCGCGGAGACCTCGGCGGCCCGGTCGCGCGCGATGGCGTCGATGCTGGCGATGCGGTCATGTTGGGCGGCGCGGTAGCGGGCGAGGAAGTCCGCGTCGTAGTGCGAGGTCCCCGGGGTTGGCCGGAACCCGTTGACCGGGTCGAACATGTCCAGGGAGGGGTCGACCGCCATGGGGTCGGTGGGGTCGGTGACCGATGGGTCGATGCAGTGGCGCAGCACCTGGCCTTGGCCGGGGTGCGGGGCGAGGAAGATGGTTCCGTCGGGGAGGGGCATCTGCGCCCCGGCCAGGGCGATGGGACGCCCGGCCGGCGTGTTGTCGATCCGGCGCTCGGGCTCGAGGGAGGCCTGCTCGATGTAGAAGGCGTAGAGCGTGCCACCGCCGGAGTGCCCGAGAGTCACCAGCGAGGCGAACCCCCGCTCGCGCAGGAAGGTCATGCCCGCGGCGGCGTCGAGAAGTGTCTGCTCGTGCACCAGCGCGATGTCGTTGTTGACCGATCGGCTGGTTTGGGTCCACACGGCGACACCGCAGCGCAGCAGTAGCGGGATGATCGGGTGGTGGGCCACCGATTGGCGCGGGTGCATCAACGTCACGACGGTGGCGGCCCCGGCCAGGGTGTGCAGGACACCCTCGACGGTCGCACCGTCGAAGGTCTGCAGTTGGTGGACGGTGACCTCCACGCCGGAGGGTGTCTCGGCGGTGTCCACGTGGCGGCCGGCCCCGAGCCGATCGACGGCGACCCCGGAGTCACGTACGGGGCTGCCGCTGCCCGCGCCCACTAGGCAGCCCCAGGACGGGCGACCCCGTCAGACTGGCGGTCGCAGGATTCGGTGGTGGTCGGCGGCGAGGGCTCGACCACCATGCGGGTCTTGTCCCACACGGCGACGCGACCGCCGGCGATTGCGGCTACCGAGCTGAACCACACGGCGTTGCGGCACCTGGTGTCGTTGCGGTCGATGATGAGCCTGCCCGACGCACAGACTTCGAGATACGGGCCGCGCCGGCGCACCACCACGTCGGGGTCCCGACTCGCCACTTCGGCGAGCGGTCGGAAGTCGTCGACGTCGAGAACGAAGAGCGTGGTCACGCGAATGTCACCTGGTGGGGTTCGTCGGCGTAGCGCTCGGCGATGAGAGCGGCCTTGCGGGCGTAGAACTTCTCGAGCGACGGCTCCGTTTCGCCCGCGACGTCCATGAGGGCGTCGACGCTGAGGTTCGCGTCGATGTCGTCCTCGACGGTGATGGCCCGCAACGGCCGGGTGATCTCCATCAGGTAGCCGTTCGGGTCGGTCACGTAGATCGACTCGACCGTCTCGTGACGGACCTGCAGCTCGCACGGCCAGTCGCTGGCGTCGAGGCGGTGGCGGTACTCGGCGAGGTCGTCCTCCGAGTCGACATGGATCGCGAGATGGCGGGCGCGCCGCAGCAGGTCGGGGATCTGCGTGTCCACGTAGCGTTCCACCCCGAAGTAGTAGAAGAACGCGAGTCGGTCGCCGTGGCCGATGTCGAAGAAGAAGTGGATGAAGTCGGGGTGCTGGGTGGGCCCCCACCCCAGTGCGCACGTCGCGTGCACGACCGGGAAGCCCAGCACGTCACGGTAGAACGTGATCGTGGCCCGGGGGTCGAACGTGGCGAAGGCAGCGTGGTCGACCCCACGGACCGTGTGCGCGAGTTCCGAGCGGCCCTGCATCGGCGTCTCCTCTCCAACGACATCCGATAGGAAGGATGCCACTCGGGGGAGACCTCGTCAAACTTTCGACACCTTCGAAAAACTCAGAGTGTGGGGCTTCTGCCCGTGAGGTGTCGTTCGAGCTGGTCGAGGTGGATTCGGGCGGCGGCGAGCGCCGACAACGGGTCTGCTCCCGAGTCGGGGGCGCGCAGCATCGCGACCGCGCCTGCGGCGATCTGCGTGGCGACCGGCTCGACGGGGTGGTCGGGGGCGGGCTCGAACCACCAGGCGACCCAGTTGCACATCCCGAGCACCGACAGGGCGGCGACGCGGCTGTCAACCGGCCGGAACACCCCGGCGTCGATGCCCTCCTCGACGACGGCGCGCAGCACGGCGAGTGCCCGGCGTCGCCCGGAGAGGTAGGACTCGGCGAGATGCTCGGGCAGGGCGGAAGCTGAGCGGTCGAGCAGCTGGAAGCGGGTCCGGTTGACCGCCCTGTCGGTCGCGGTGAGGTAGGCAATCCGGTGCAGGGCGTTCGGGGGGTCGAGGGACGGGTCGTCGTGGATGGCCTGCATCCGGTCGACGAGGCGGTCGGTCATCTCGGACACGAGCCGCCCGAGGATCTCGTCCTTGCTCTTGACGTAGTAGTACAGCGCCTGGCGGGTGACCCCCACGGCCTCCGCGATGTCCTGCAGACTCGTCCCGGCGAAGCCACGTTCGGCGAACAGACGGGCGGCGTGGTCGTCGATCTCGCCGCCGACCAGCTCCCGTCGGGCGGTGGGGCGGCGCCCGCGCGCGACCTCACCGTCACCGCTCTGCCCGGACGGTTCCTCGAACGACGCTGCTGCCATGGCGGCAGGTTATCGAGCCGAGGCACCGCCGGAGCCGGATGCGAGCTCCTGGGCCAGGACACGGAGACGCTTCTTGTCGACCTTGCCGACCTGGCTGGCACGCGGCATCTCGTCGAGCCATTCCAGGCGCTCAGGCCACTTGTACTTGGCCACCCCGAGCCCCTCGAGGTGGGCGCGGACCTCCTCGAGCGACAGGTGGCGGCGCCCGACGAGGAAGGCGCACGCACGCTCCCCCAGCCGCGGGTCGGGCATGGCGACAACGGCGGCGTCATCCACCTCGGGGTGGGCGACGAGCAGGTGCTCGACCTCCTCGGCGTTGACCTTCTCGCCGCCCCGGTTGATGAGGTCCTTGATCCGGCCCTCGATCGTGTAGCACCAGGTCCCGTCGATCTCGCGGTGCGCCACGAGGTCGCCGGTGCGGTAGAACCCGTCGGAGGTGAACGCCGCGGCGTTGTGCTCCTTGGCGTCGAAGTAGCCACGCAACGTGTAGGGGCCGCGGGCGCACAGCTCGCCGGGCTGCCCCGGCGGGACCGGGTCCTCCGTACCGGGGCCCAGGACGCGGACCTCGTCCAGCGGCGAGAGCGGCACCCCGACCGAGCTCGCCCGCACCGCGCGCGAGGCGTCGAGGGGCGTGGTGATACACAGGCCCTCGCCCATGCCGAACAGCTGACCGGCCCAGACCCCGCGGTCCTCGAGGACGCTCAGGTGCGCGTCGGGCACCTTCTTGCCGCTGAACACCACGCGTCGCAGCGCGGTGGCCTCGGCCAGGGCGGGGTCGAGGGCGACATCATAGGCAAACGGTCCGAGGACGATGTCGGTGGCGCGCTGCTCGACCAGCAGCGGGCCCACACCGGCCAGGTCCGGGGCGCCGAGCACGGCGGTGGCGCCGACGTTGTGCGGCCCGTGGAGTCCGCAGATGATGCCGGCGTTGTGGGCGAGCGGGCCGACGTAGGCCACCCGTTCCCCGCCCTCCCACCCGAGCCACTCGGCGTAGATCCGGGCGTTGTACCAGTACTCGGCCTGCAGCCGCGGGATCACCTTCGGCACCCCGGTGGTTCCACCGGAGAGCTGGAAGACCGCGATGTCGTC
>JAABUZ0100000889.1_pt1 | contig 63827 bp, 67 predicted proteins | sample 5562091 | NCBI WGS metagenome assembly JAABUZ01 (sample SAMN12813069, study PRJNA571459) | rock metagenome | isolation source: Antarctica rocks | place: Antarctica: Victoria Land, Linnaeus Terrace sud | collected 2015-12-21 | reverse complement strand
TCGTCTCCAAGGACTTCATCTACGACGAGGTGCGGCACGGCCGGTTGCGGGCGTCGCGGATCGCGCGTCAGCTCCGGTTCCGACCGGCCGAGGTGGACGCCTTCGTCGAGGCGAATGCAGTCACCGGCGCCGACCTCTGAGCCTGCTGTTATAGCAACGGCTGCTATGATGAGCGAGTGGGCGACCGAAGCGACTTGCTGCGGCGGGTGATGCGCGAAACACGCACCACCCAGTCCGAGCTTTCTCGGCTCAGCGGCGTCCACCAGCCGAGCATCAGCCAGTTCCTCTCCGGCAAGATCGACATGAGCGACGAGCAACTCGATCGTTTGCTGTCGTGCATGGGATACCGCCTCGAAATCGTCCGGCGTCTGGTCGTTCCCGAGCTGACCCGGTCGGAGCGTCGTTCGTGGCAGCTGCACCGGCAGGTTTCTCTGCGGCTCAACCGATCGATGCCGGAGGAGTGGCGCCCCGTAATTCGGAAGAATTTGAGGCGACTCAGCAGCAGCGTGCAGGGCCAACCGCACGAACGGAACCTGCAACGGTGGAAGTCGCTCCTCCACTCCGGTGACATCCGAGGGTTGCGCCGGGTCCTCACCGGCCTTGACCGGGATTCGATCGAGATGCGCGAAGTATCGCCGCTCGGCGGTCTCCTATCGTCCGAGGAACGCGCCGACGTTCTGCGCCGGGTCAGCTGATGCGCCGCGACCAGCTGGAGCACGCGATCCGCACGGCGTGCCAGATCATCGGGGCTCCCAAGGTGATCGTGGTTGGTTCGCAGTCCATCCTCGGCACCTACCGCGAGGAACAGCTCCCGCGCGCGGCGACGATGTCGGTCGAGGTAGACGTGCTTCCCATCGCTGAGAGCAACGAGGAGACGGCACGGTTGGCCGACCTCATGGGTAGCCGGGGAGTTCTCACCGTTCGAGCAGACCCACGGCTTCAGTGTCGACGGTGTCGACCTGGGCACTTCCGCGCTGCCCGACGGCTGGCGCGACCGGCTCGTAAGGGTGCAGAACGCCAACATGTCACGTCGTTCGACGCGCGGCCAGCCACTCGATCCGGCCGCGAGGTTGCGCATCTTCTTCAGCCTGCGAGCGGCGATCTGGTAGTGCTGCGCTCCGGTCCCGACCAACTCGCTCAGGACGAGGCGATTCAGCACCGGGAGGACGCCGAGCGGGTCGAGCTTCTCGTACGCCTTGACCAGATCGCTCCATGTGCGGTCGTCGTCCAGGCTCAAGGAGTGGGCCAGCTCCCACGCGAACGGCACGTCCTTGAGCGACAACAGCGCGAACAGCACCGCGTCACGTGGGCTGGACGCGAGGCGCTCGATGACCTCGTCGCGGTGCTGCGGCCACGCCTCGCCCGCATCCCGCTGCAGGTGCTCGGCGGTGCTGGATGACGGCCAGCGGCGGAACACCTCCAGCCGTGCCGCGAGCAGCTCGAACCGACGGTGCTCGGCGAGCAATGCGCACCAGTAGTCGCCAGCCTTCAGCGACTGATGCCCTGGGCCGACATCGAGCGCCTCCCTGGCCCAGTCGATCGCAAGATCGAACGCGCCGATCTCTGCCAGCGCCTCGGCGGTGTCCTGCAGCCACGCAGCCACCTTTCGGTCGCGGGAGTGAGTGAGGATGATCGCCTCAACGTCGCGGTCCAGCACCGCGAGCCGCTGCGCGTTCCAGTCCAGCGTGAACCATGCGCCGCTGTGTTGAGCAGTCCACCGCTCCTCCTCCGGCGGCCGTTGGCCAAGGCGCGCCTCCAGGTCGCCGAGCTTGGCCCGGTAGGAGGCCACACCCTTCTCGCCAAGCGCGGGGGCATAGGCGACGGGGTCGATGGTGAAGTAGTCGCACTCGTTGTCGAACTGGAACGTCACCATCCAGTCGACCAGTTTCGCGACCGGCGGCTTGGCCCGCGCCGCGGTCATGGGGTGCAGGTCCAGCAGCGCTCGGCACGCGTCGCCGATGATCCCGCTGGAGTCGTCAGCTCTCATGATCACCTTCAGCGCCGAGGCGATCGCCTTCTGCGTCACCGTGAAGACCACGGCCGGATCCTCGGTGCCGGACGCTGCTTCGAGAATCGCCACCGCTTCGTGCATCTGCCGGCCGTGCTCGTTGGCGGCACTCCAGCGCCACAAGTCCGCACGAGTGCGGATGAGCGGCAGCACGGTCGCGGCATGGTCGCTCATGGCTGTCACGATTCCACGTCCAGTCGAGCGCTCTGGCGCTCGGTGCACCGATGGGTAACATATGTGATACGCTCGCTCGTGGAGAACGGAGACGCACGATGACCGCCAACAAGGCTTTCTGGAACGACCTCGCGCGTGACTTGGAGGACCCCGAGTTCCTGCGGGAGTACATCGTCGAGTCGATGCGTATCGCGACAGTCGATGCTGTCGTGAACGAACTCGACGAGGCGCGTGAGGCGGCGGGGTTGTCGAAGGCTGACCTGGCCCGCGCGATCCAGGTCGAGCCCGCCACGATACGTCGTCTCTTCGCCGCAGAGCGTCCGAACCCGACGCTGGGCACACTCGCCGAGGTCGCCGCGGCGCTCGGTATGCGCGTGACGCTGGAGCCCCTGCCGAGTTCCGAGCGTGCGAAAGTCACCGAGCCGCTGCTTCAAGGGAAGGCCGCTGACGCGTCTCAACTTGCGCGCCACTTGGAGCAACTGCGGGCAGCAAAGCCGAAGGTGCCGGCTTAATCCCTTGCGAGCAAGCGCGGGTTGCGCTTGCGGTACTCGTCCCCGAGCTTGCGCACCGCCGCGTAATCGGCGTCAGACACGGTTGTGCGGAATGGCTTGTCTCGCCCGTCGATGACGACGAGCAGGGGCTTGTCGACGCCCTTGGCGTTGTAGTCGAGCAAGCAGAAGAGCCGATAGTGGTGCCGCCCCGGCCCGTCGACGCGCAACTCGAACCAGCCAGTCATGTCGCCCTTCATGGCCTCCCAATAGCCGCCGCCAGTGAAGCGCTTCGGCGGGGCGGTAGCGACGGCGATGAGCGCGGCACGCATAGTCGCGCGCACCTTCGCGGGGTAGGCGTTCAACGCATCGCGCCCGGGCGATGACTTGATTGGGTCGTCGGCCTTGTGCCGCTGGAAGTACACGATGTCGTGCACGTCGTCAGGGGAAGGGCCGGTGCGAACGGGTGTCGGTTTCGGCGCCGGCCGTTTCGTTTTCCGACGGTCTCGTGGGTCCGGACTCACTTGCGCGGCCCGCGGCGAGCGTCAATCAGCACGTCCGAAACCCTAGGACCACGCGTCGGTAACGGTTGAGGGGGTTGGGCCGAGGCAGGTGCTGGCCCTCGGCGGTTGCTGGGCCCGTGGTGGTGCTCATTGGCGGGCTCGGATCGGGATCTGACGGGCGGGTTCGGCGCCCTGTGTGGCTCCTGGGCTCCTCGTGCCCCGCCCGACTCCCTCAGATCGCCATCTGGGGGGTCCATCCGGAGTTTTGGAGCTTGCGCAGGTTGTGGCAGAAGGTGTGTAGAGCCCATTCACCGTCGGTCTTGTCGGTGCCGCGGAGCCGGAACTGTCCGGCGTCTTGTGCGACCTTCATCTGTCCGAAGACTGGTTCCACGATGGCCTTGCGTCTGGCGTAGTCGGCCTTGCCCTTCAAGGTCCGGAGCTTACGGGTCATGCGTTGCTTGGCGGTCAGGTCCTTCGGGATCCGGCCGCGTGGCGCGGGCGGTGGTTTCTCGCCGTGCTTGAGTCGGCCGGTCGCGAGTAACGGATCCATCCCTGCCTCGGTAACGGCGGTGACGTTCTCGGCGGAGAAGTAGCCGGCATCGGCCAGCAACGTCTTGGGCAGGCCACCGATCCCCGCCGCTGCCAGCGAAGCCTTCAGGCAGGTCAGCATGTCAGGCAGCGCCGGGCAGTCCGCGCCCGAGGGCCGCAGCGCCCAGCCGAGGATCACTTGGCTTAGCTCATCAACGAGGTGCTGAGCGTTGTAGCAGTAGTGGAACGACCCGTCGGAGGTCTTCACGATCCGCGCGTCCGGGTCGGTGAACGACCGTTGCGCTTTCGCCGGCACCACCGCGGCAGCCTCCGCGACGTCCCCCGCCGCGGTCACCTTCTCGGGTTCCTGTCCATGCTCGGTGGCGGCCTGGGCGGCTGCGGCCCGGGCCTTCTGTTGATGCTCCTGTTCCAGTGCGGCCTTCGCTGCCCGGATCGCCGCCAGACGTCCTTCCCGGCGGGCCAGCTCCGCAGGGATCTCATCACAACGACGGTCCGGCCCGTAGGCGGCGTCCTCCGCCGCGTCGAGACGTTCAGCGTCCGCGAGCAGCCCCTCGACCTCCGCGGCGAGTTCACCTTCGGCCCGCACCATCCGGTCGTAACTCATCGCCCGGTGCCGACTGGCCGACGCCCGGATCTTCGAGCCGTCCAACGCGACCCGCCCCAACGCGACCAGCCCTGCCTGGGCGCACAACGCCAGCGACTGCGTGAACAACTTCTTGAACGCCTCCGCATGCCGGGTCCGGAACCGGCTGATCGCCACGAAGTCCGGAGCCTGCTGCGCGGTCAAGAACCCGTAAGCGATGTCGTCGTGGCAGCGCCGCTCCAACGCCCGCGAGGACGTGATCCCATGCGAGTAGCCGTAGATCAAGATCTTCACCATCAGCCGCGGGTCATACGGCGGCCCACCACGGACCTCGGTGTAGCCGTCATAGATCGGGCTCAGGTCCAGCCCATCCTCGACCAGGGCATCGACCCAACGGGCCGGATGCTCCGCAGCCAGCCAGTCCCGAATGTCAGGCGCCAACAGCATCGGCTGGTCCTGGTCGTACTTACGGAACGTCTTATCCACCGGCGTTCTCGGCCGCCTCGGGGCCGCCGAAGCCTCATCGACGTCCATCAGCACAGAATGTTCAGCGACCCGCTCCTCCGACATGCCACATTCTCCCGCAACCCCAGGCCATCACGGGTTACCGACAAGGGGTCCTAGGGCCGCCGGTCGCGGATGGCCTCGAAGGCGGCGACGGCGCGTTCGCCCGCGTCGGGGAGGCTGCCGAGGTACTGCTGGGTGGTGGTGATCTGTCGGTGGCCGAGGCGGTCCATGACGACTTTGAGGTCGGCGCCGCCGGCGAGCAGCCACGAGGCGTGCGCGCCACGCAGGTCGTGGAAGCGGACACGCTGGCGTAGCCCCGACCGCTCGATCGCCGGTAGCCAGACTCGGGTGCGGAACGTGTTGCGCGAGATCGGCGTACTGACACTGGTCGAGAAGAGCAGGTCGTCGTCGCGCTTTCCGTGGGCCAGCATGTGCCCGCGGATGGCCCGGCACAGATCGGCGCCGACCATGACCTCGCGGTGCTCGTTGTCCTTCGGGTAGTCGCGGAACACGAAGCTGGACTCCGAGCCCGTCACCTTGCGGGCGACCTCCAGCACCACTCGTTGCACCGTGATCACATGTGAACCGAAGTCGAGGTCCACGGGCCGCAGTGCGGCCAGCTCGCCCCAGCGCATGCCGGTCTCGATCGCCACCAACACCATCAGGCGGAACTCGTCCGGGATCTCCGCGAGTAGCGCCTCGAACTGGTCGGGCGTGATCGCCGTTTTCGGCTTTTTCACCACCTTCGGCAGCACGGTGTGCCGGCACGGGTTAACGGGGATGACGCAGTCGATGACCGCGCGCTCGAAGATCGCATGCAGGAAGATGTGGTACTTGACCACCGACCGGGGGCTCAGGCCGGCTGCGCTGGCGTCGTTCACCCACGCCTGCACCTCGGAGGCGACGATGTTCGCCATCCTCATCCGGCCGAAGCGGGGGAGGAAGTGCCTGTCGAGGTTCGACTGGTACGCGGCCAGCGTCGTCGGCTCGAGATGCTGGGCCGCGGGCCAGTAGAACCTATCGACGTAGTTGCCGAAGGTGATCTTGCGCCGGGAGCGGTCGGCGACGGCGCCACACTCGGCCTGCTTCTCCAGCCTGTCGGCGGCACGCTCCGCATCGCGCTTGGTGGAGTAGCCGCCGCCCGCCATCTGGCGGCCGTCGGGGGTGAAGTAGGTGGCGTACCAGCGAACAGTGCCGGAGGACGTCACGCGCCGTTGTGCATATGCCATCAGATGACCTCTGGGTTGCCTCGGGGGCGTTGCCGACCTCTGGGTTTTTCTAGGGTTGCGATCGATGTCCGTCAAATGTCCGTCAGTCTCGCGCCGGGCCAGGCCTGCTCGAGCCTGTTCAGGCCGACTGACTGACGTGTTGTTTCGCCTTATAATACAAGGGATTCAGCGCGATGACACCCGGAAACCCCAGAGGCACCCGAAGGGCGGAAATCGGCCAGATTTTGGGCTCATAACCCAGAGGTCGCAGGTTCAAATCCTGCCCCCGCTACGAGGGCTAGTTCACAGGACTAGCCCGCGATAGTTCACAGGTGCCTAGAGATGATCATTTCTAGGCACCTGTGCTGTCTTGAGGGACGCTTTTTCGGCCGCCTAGCCATTCGGCGGGCTGCTCTAGAAACCAGGCCGTCGGGGCTCTTCCTCGTAGGTCCGTGGGCGGGCGATCGCCTCAGCCAGGTCGATCTCGGCGCTGGCGGTGCTGACCGCTTGGCGCTCAGTCTGTTGGGTCGTCAGGCCCAGTGCGGCGGCCTCCGGGTCGGCGAACCACCCGCGGGATCCCTTGCGGCCGGTCACGCCACGCCCTCCGACCAAGATAAAAGCACTAGCTGCGCTCAGAACGAGACCGCCGTTCCTGCCGTTCGACCAGCACCTAGCCCATGATCGAGCGGATCGTCAAACACCCGTCTGCCGAACGAATCGTTGCCTCATCGGCGATTCGCGCGGGTGGACGGGCTGCCCCCGGGTGCTGACGTGGGCGCCCGGACCGGGCGCAGCGATCACGCTCAACGGATGTTGAGCACGCCGTCGTTCCCGGGTGGGCGCTGCTCGGCAAGGTCCAGGAAGCGGTCGACGGCCCGGTGCAGCGGGTCGGTAATCCGGGTGATGAGCAGGTCGACGTCGAGAACCCCGCCGGCGACGGTGGGGCCGAACGGTGACCAGAACGCGCCATCGATGGTGGCCGTGAACTCCGGATCTAGATCGGTGTGCCGTGCGGTGATACCCATGTCGCCGGTCTCGGCCCGTCCCCGGCGCACGACGGGCCGCACGATGTGGTGCTCGTCGGTGACCCCGAGGCTGCGGTGCAGGTCGCAGAGTCTTGCCAGCTCGGCGGCGTCCTCCTCAAGCAGGGTGGTGGCAATCCGCACCTCCAGGCCCCTCTCCACGAGGTGGGGGATGGCCTGAACGACCTTGCGGAAGTTGTCGGGGGCCCGCAGCAGGTCGTTGCTGGCCGGGTCGGGCCGGTCCAGGCTGATCTGCAGGGCTACGTCCTGGCCGGCGAGCGGGGCGAGGCGGTCGAGTAGCCGCCGGCTGAACAGGGTGCCGTTGGTCAGCACGACCAGGGGCAGGACTTCAGCGAAGTCCCCCAGCAGCTCGGGCAGCTCGGGGCGCAGGAACGGCTCGCCACCGGTCACGCCCAGCGAGGTAAAACCCAAGTCCCTGGCATCCCGGGCCAGGGTGCGCATCCGCTCGGCGGCCATGACCCTGGCCGGCACCCCCGGACCGGACTCGGTCAGGCAGTAGGCGCAGGCCAGGTTGCAGTGGTAGTTGCTGTAGAGCCACATTCGCCCGGAGACCGTAGCCGCTGCGATCGCGGCGCTGAGCCGCCGCGCTGTGGTGTCGATCTGCTGAGCGGCGGCGGCGCTCATCCGGGCAGCCCCTCCGCGGCCAGCCGGGTGAGGGTTTCGGCGCTGACCGGGAGCGCCAGTGAGGTGGCGTAGCGGTTGAGCATCAGCGTGGCCGTTGCGCATACGGTCAGCTCGACCACCGAAGCGTCGTCGTAGTGACGCCCGAGCTGGGCCCTCGCGGCCGACAGGTCGCTGTCGCTGCCTGCGTGCACCGCGTCGCACCAGCAGATGACGGCCCGGTCCGAGCCCTCGACGAACAGCAGCTCGTGCGGAAGCTCACCCCGCAGCCCGCGGACCTGGCCCACGGTGAGGCCGTTGTCGAGAGCGACCACGCTGTGCGCCGCGGTGCAGTAGCGGCAACCCGCCAGCGCCGACATCCGCAGAATGACGATTTCCTTGGTACGGGTCGGCAGCCAGCTCCCGGCCAGCGCCGCGCCGATGAACGCGAGCGCCGGCGCGAACAGATCCGGCAGGTGCGCCAGGGACGCAGCGATCGGACCGGGGTCGCCGTCAGCGAACAGCGCCCTGGCCGCCATCGGGGCCGACTCGGCGCGCAACAACCGGACCCGCGGGGCGGGCGCCGGCCTGCTCAAAACGGCCATCGAGCCCGCAGCCGCGCCGGCAGCAGGGCGCTCCCATCCAGGCCCCACACGCGGCCGGCAGGTATCCACAGCAGGAGCAGCAGCGGCACGACCTCTAGGGGCTGCTCGAACACCCAGCGGTCATTGCTCAGGTAGAGGGAGAAAAGGAAACCGGTCTGCAGGACCCCGAGCAGGGCGCCGAGCCGGCTGGCCAAACCCAAGACCAGCAGTGTCCCGATCCCGAGTTCAGCGGCGGTGAACGCCCATTGCCAGAAGCCGTAGTGCGCGAGGAACACGTGGTTCACGAGCGGGCGGATGCCGGGCAGCGGATGCTGGGCGTTCTTGTTGGCCTCGATGTTGAGGATGAAACGGGCGTCGGCCCGGTCGATGAGGTTCGCCACGTACGGCCCAATCACCACAGCGTGGAACTCGAACAGCTTGGCCAGCCCGTTCAGCAGGAAAACCAGGCCCATCAACACGCGGAGCAGCGCGAAGGCCTGCCCGAACCGCCGCGGGGACGGTAACTTCACCGCGTCGGAGCCGTGGTTGCCGGCGGCCCGACGTTCACCGCCGCCGCGTCGGGCCCGGTCGTCGACCGCGGTCACCTGTCGCTGCCGATACGGCGCATGGACTCTCCTCCAGGATTATTGGTTGCCAACTAGGACGCCGCGCCCGCCCGATTGATTGCGCGCGCGCTACAGCACGCGCTCACGGCGCCTCGGGCGTGGTGCAATCAATCGCCGCCACCCGGCGTCCAACAGTGGGAGGAGGCGAGCCGTGACCCCGCAGGCGTCCGAGGAGTTCCTCCAGATCACGTTGGCGCATCTCGACGCCGTCCACGCCCTGGCACGCAGGCTGGTACGCGACAACGCCCAGGACCTGGTCCAGGAGACCTGGCTCAAGGCCTACGCCGGGTGGCCCGACCCACCCCCGCGCGACCCCCGCGCGTGGCTCGTCACCATCTGCCTCAACACGGCGCGCTCGTGGTACCGGCGGGACGCGGCGCGACCAGAAGTGCTGGCCAGCGATCCAGCGGGAACTCACCCCGGTGGCGCCGACCCGGCCACCGAGGCGATCGCGCGGATCCGAGCCGACGCGGTGCACCGGGCGCTGTGGGCTCTGCCGGAGGCCCAGCGCATCGCCATCACGTTGATGGACCTGTCCGGCTTCACCGCGCGGGAGGTCGCCGACCTGACCGGCTCCCCACGCGGCACGGTGCTCGCCCGGGTGCACCGGGGCCGCAAATCACTCGCGCTGGCACTGAGCCGGCACGCCCCTGACGGCGCCGGGCGCACACGGATCGACGGGCGGCCATGAGCGGCGCTGAGCTGGCCGGACCCAGGCATGGCCGCGCGCACGACAGCGAGAACACCGCGGCGGCCTACCTGGGCGGCGGCCTACGCCCCCGGGCCGCACGCGCCTTCGAACGGCATCTGCTGGACTGCGAGAAATGTTGGCGGGAGGTCGACCTAGGCCGGGCCGGTCGACGGCTGGCGGAATCGGCCCGCGAAGCCGCGCTCCCCGAGCTGCGCGAGCACCTGCGGGCCGTCATCTCCAGCGAGGTGCGCGCCGAGGGCGACACCGACGACTGCGCGGACAGTTTCGCTGACGACCGCGCCGACGGCTTTGCTCGGCCGCCGCGGCGCAGGACGACCCCGGCCTCCGCGTCCAGCTGGTCCGGCCAGCTGGTCAGAGGCCGCGGGCGCTGGGTCCTCGCTGCCGGTGGCCTCGTGCTGGGTGCGGCCGTCTCCTTCGGGCTGCTCCTGGGACCTGGGCGGGGAAGCGTCGGCGGCAGCGGCCGGGAACCGGCAGCTGTCACGGCTGCGGTCGCCGACTACCGCGCCCTTCGGCTGCCCGGCACATCGGTGCCCGATGCGCAGGCACCGGACCTCGCCTCGGTCCGGCTGCGACCGATGGGCGCCGCGTCGGGCCTGGTCGGCGGCCGACAGGTGACCGCCTATTCCTACAGCGACGCCGCCGGCCGCAATGTCATGGTGTACCTGTCCAGAGACCCATTCCCGACCGCAGCTGGTGCTCGTCACCTCGCCGGCCCCGACGGGCCGTGGATCGCCACCTCCAACAACGTGACCGTGCTCTGCGCCCGCAGCCCGCACGCCCTACTCGTGCTCGGTCTAGACCGCCAACTCGTTCTTGACGTGGCGAGGTCCCTCAACGTCACCTGAGAACGGCGCCGTCCAGCGCCCGATCGAGGCCTGGTGCCACCGATCAGGTTGGGGCGTGGGTCACGCGAGCGGCCACCGCTCCAGGCGCCAGGCGGCATCCCAGAACGTCCACTCAAACCGGCTGAGTTGAGTCGCCAGGAATCCCGCCAGCGTGACTGACCGGGATCGTGCTGCAGAAGGTTCAGCGCCTCCAGGTCAGATGGGCACGACCCGCACCAGCGGATACTCGCTGGTCAGCGGCCCGAGGTCGCGGGCGTCGCTGGTCAGGATGGTCGTCGGCCGGTTGAGGCGGATGGCGGCAGTCGCGACGAGCGCATCGACGGTGTTGCTGCGCCTAGTGCGGCCGAGCGGCCGGCCGGCCTCGCTGGCGAAGTTGGCGTCCACGGTGTCGACATGGGCGTTCTTGGTGAGCAGGTGTACCCGGGCGCCGCCGCCGCCGCCGCCATGGAGGGCTTCGGTGAGGGTGACGGCGTTCACGACGAGAGGCAGTTGTCGTTCGCGGGCCGGGGCGATCCATGCGACCACCCGCCGATCGCCGGTAGCCGCCTTGCTCAGCCCTTCGCTGTCGAGGACGAGCGGCGCCGCGGGTTGGGCTTGCGCGTCTGTCGCGGCGTGCGGGTCCGGCCATGCCTGGGGTACCTCTTCCATGAGTGATTCGGGCACCGGACCATGCTCGGCGACGTCGCCAGCGAGAAGTTCATCGAGGTCCGCCATTTGCTAGCGGATCCGCGGAGGCGCGCCAAAGTTTTGTACCGCTATGCTAATAGCGGTAGGTATATCTCCCCGGAGGGGAGGGATCCGATGGGTGAGCCGGCAGGCATCGACGTGTCGATCCGGTGGCGGGGTCGGCGGGTGCGGGCATTTGTCCCAACACTGCTGGCGGAGCGCGATCTGGCACTCGGCGCGAGCACGGTGGCCCGGACGGCGACGGCAAGGGCGGAGGTCGGTCACGGGGCAGCGGACATGCCAGAGGATTACGAGCCTCTAGCAAGGCTGCTGCTTCGGGCTGAAGGTGTCGCCTCCTCCTACATCGAGGGGGTGATCGCACCAGTGGTCGACATCGTCATCGCGCAGGAGCACAGCTCCGGCAAGCACACGCCTGCGGCCTGGGTCGCTGCGAACCTCGCAGCCGTCAACCAGGCGATCACCTCGGCAGCCACCAGTCCACTGTCGGTGCAGCTCATGTGCGAGTGGCACAAAACTCTCATGACGGGAGGTCCGACTCCGGCGACGTACGTGGGGGTGTTGCGACACGAGCAGGGCTGGATCGGTGGCACGAGCCCATTGGACGCGCATCTGGTCACGCCGCCCCCTGACCGCCTCTCTGCGCTCCTGGATGACCTCGTGCTTTATGCCAACCGCGATGACCTTGACCCGGTGGCGCAGGCCGCGATCTGCCACGCACAGTTTGAGATCATCCATCCATTCGGGGATGGCAATGGCCGCCTCGGGCGAATTTTGGTGGCGTGGATTCTGACCCGCCGATTGTCGCTGGTCACGCCTCCGCCGGTGAGCGCCCGGATCGCCGCCGATGTGGGCGGGTACTCGGCGGGACTGACTCTGTTCCGCCTTGGCCAGCATGATTCGTGGGTGCGGTGGTTCGCCGACGCCGTGTCGGGCGCATGCCACACCCAGAGCGCCCTCGTCGCCCAGGTCGAGTTCTTGCGCAAGCAGTGGCGTTCACGGCTCGCCACCTCCCGACACGGGCGAGCTCCGCGAACTGACTCCTCCACCTGGCGGGTTCTGGGTCTGCTTCCTCGCCACCTTGTCCTCACCACTGCTGTGGTCGCAGGAGAACTGGGCCAGAGTGCTAAGGCAGCAAACGCGGCGCTGCGCGTGCTTGCGAGCGCCGGAGTCCTGCTGGAGTACGGGACCGCCGAACCGCTGGGCAAGGGGCGGCCGCCGAGGTTGTATGTCAGCAGTGAACTTTTGGCGCTCGTCGGGTCCAGCCCGCTGCGGTGATAGAACAGGTCGGTCACAAACGCATCGTGCCGTCAGTGAGGAGCCAGAGTGCGGCTACGCGCGGTTCAGCCGGGTGACCTCGACGTCTACCTCCGGATGCGCTGCGACCCGGTGATGATGACCGAACTCGGGGGTCCGCTGCCGCGTGAGGGGATCGCGGCCAAGGTGCAGCGCGACGTGGACGACATGGCGTCGGGGCAATCGTGGATCTTGATGATCCTGCCCGACGAGACTGACGCAGTGGCCGGCAGCGTGGTGCTCTGGTCGCACGCAGAGCACGGCGAGCCGATTTCGGAGATCGGCTGGATGGTGCTGCCGGAGTTCCAGGGTCGCGGGCTGGGCAAGGCGGCGGTTCGGGACCTACTGGAGCGAGCCCGCGATGAGCCGCGTTGGGGAATAGTCCACGCCTTCCCCGGCGTCACCAATGCGCCGTCCAACGGAATCTGCCGAGCCCTCGGGTTCTCACTTGTCGGCGAGCAGGACGCGCTGGCCTTCGGTGACCGACCGCTGCGGGTTAACCATTGGCGCGTCGACTCCCGAACCGAGTTCCCTGCCGTGCCCTGATCAAGCGAGCCGATCTCGGCCTTGCCGGACGGTCACGCGCAGATCGGCGCGGTCGACCTCCAAGAGCTGGCCATCCACCAGCCGATCGGTGCCCGGCGCAGGCCAGCCGGTCGAGCCGACGAACACCAGGTCTGAACTTGTCGAGTAAAGCAATTCGAAGAAGTCCGGTGGGCGGCCGAGAGTAGCGGTCGCGGCGGCGTCATAGCAGGCCAGAGCGTAGAGCCGAGTGGAACTGAGCAGCAAGCAGTTAAGGGCGGTGATCTCGGCCCGCTCGCGGATCGCGGTGGCGGTCAGCAACAGCGCCGCACCGATATCGCCCGTACGCCTCGCAGCAGAAATCACCGCTAGCAGGTAGCGCTCGCTGTCGGTCTGGCCGCCCAGCTGACCCCGCAGGTCATCGTCAATAAGAGACTCCACGGCGTCGACCGGCGTGGCCCGACCGTTGTGGCCGAATGCCAGCTGCTCGAACACGAACGGATGGGTGTTGTCCTCACCCACCCGCAGACCGGGGGATGCCTTGCGCAGGTGCAGCAGGGCGGCGTCGGACCTGGTCTCGCCGACCAGGCGGGCATAGAGCGGGCTTGACCAGGCGGGGAGCGATTCGCGGCACCGTGTCAGCCCACCGGATCCGTTGCTATAGGCAATGCCCCAGCCGTCCTTGTGGTCGCGCGAAAGCGCGGTGAAAGCATCCAGTGAACCGCCGAGGATGTCCGGCAGCGCGATGGGGTGCCTGGCCACGAAGCCGAGTAGGCGGCAAATGGCCGGTCACCGCCCCCGCGCGATGGCGTCGGCGCCCTCGACTCCCACGGCGACGTCCTCGGCGCTCGCAGGCGGATGCAGGGTGAGCACCGGTCCGCGCCGCCGCTGGCGAACCTCCAAGCCGCGGGCCAGCCGGGAAAGAGCAATGTTGATGACGATGTAAAAAAGTGCCACCACCAGGTAGGTCTGGATCAGCGTCTGGGTGAATTCACCCAGTATCCGGCCGCTTTGCAGCAACTCATCGTAGCTGACGACATAGCCAAGGGAAGTACCTTTCAGCGTTGCGACGAGCTGGCTCACCACCGCAGGGGCCAGCCGGCGCAGCGCCTGCGGCAGGACGACCAGCCGCATCGTCTGGGCGTAGGTAAGCCCGATGCTGAAGGCCGCCTCGGACTGGCCCCGTTCCAGCGAAAGTATTCCGGACCGAAAAATCTCGGCGAGGGTTGCGGCATTGGAAATTATTAGCGGGAGAACAAGGAGCCAGAATGGGGGAAGGCTAACCCCGAACCGCGGTAGCGCAAGAAGGAAAAAAAAGATCAGCAGGAGTAGCGGCACGGAACGGAACAGCTCGATGTAGGCGCCTGCGGCGATTCGTAGGGGGCGCAGTGGGGCCAGCCGGACTAATGCCAATACGAGACCGATCGGGATGGACACGGCTATTGCCAGCGCGGCCGCCTCGATCGTGTGCAACAACCCGACCAGCAAAAAGTGTAGGTAGGCGTATTGAGTGAATGGGCGCCACTTGGCTGCGGTGAGCTCGCCGTGCGCGGAGAACCGTTGCAGGGCCAGCAGCACCAGGAGGACCAGCAGCACCGCAGAAAGCACCGTCGTGATGGCAATTCTCCGGCGACCGCGCGGCCCAGGAGCATCGAACAGTACCCGCGAGGCTGTCATCGACGGATCGCGACCCGGCGCTCAATCCCACCGGTCAGCAGGGCCGCGCTGAGGGTCAACACGATGTAGCCGACGGCTGAGCCGAGGAAGATCGGGATAGGCTGTACGATCCGCAGATCGAGGCGGTCAGAGGCGCCGGTGAGCTCCAGCACGCCCACAGCAGCGGCGAGTGAGGTGTTCAGCGTCAACCCGATGAACACATTTCCTAGCGGCTGCACGACCGAGCGGAAAGCCTGCGGCAGCACGACATGTCGCAGCGACTGGGTGAAGCTCAGCCCGATCGCTCTCGCCGCCTCGGCCTGCCCAACCGTGACCGTGTTGATGCCGGCGCGAACGGCCTCGCAGACATAGGCGGCCTCGTAGGCGGAGATGACAATGGCCGCCGACACGAACAGGGAGTAGAGGATGCCGATTTCTGGCAGGCCGAAGATGAACAGGACCAGCAGCACCAGCAAAGGGGTGTTGCGGATCACCTCGACATAGGTCTGCCCGGCCGCCCGTAGCGGCGCGATGGGGCTGACCCGCATGATTGCAAGGACGGTCCCCACGACGAGCGCGACCGCGAAGCACAGAACTGTCAGCTCGACCGTCACCTTGAAGCCATTGAGCAGGAAGCTCACGTCCTGCCACACGTCAGGGTTTTCCGCAAGACCCGGCGACGTCGCAGAGCGTCGGTGGCTGCGGCGGCGCTCCGGTCACGACCTTGCCGATGCTGTTCTTGTAGGCCGTCGCCCACTGGCCGCCGCTTTCGATCTTCTTGAGCCAGTCGTTGATGAATGTGACGTATGCGGGGTCGTTTTTCGGCAGGCCGATCCCGTACGGCTCCTTCGTGAACGGCTGGCCGACCACCTGCACGTCGGCGTGCCGGGTGACGTCTCCGGCCAGGATGCCCTGATCGAGGACGTAGGCGTCGTCGCGGCCTTGCTCCACCGCCGTGAGGCATTCATCGTTGGTCTCCAGGAGCGTGACCTTTGCGCCGGGGGCGAACTTGCCGATGTCATTTGCGGCGGTGGAATTGCTCTCCGTACACACGTTCTTGCCGTTGAGGTCCTTGGGTCCGGTGATCGAACTGTTGGACTTCTTGACCAAAATGGCGTCGCCGGAGGCATAGTAGGGCCCTGCGAAGGCGACCAATTTGGCGCGCTTGGCGGTAATGGTGTAGGTGGCAATCACCGTATCCACCGTGCCGTTCTGCAACAGGGTCTCCCTGGTCTTTGCGGTGGTCTGCACCCGCTTGACGTTGGGTTTTCCGATGATGTACTGCGCGAGCAGCCGAGCCATGTCCGCGTCAAAGCCCTCTACCTGACCGGTCGCGGGATTCTGCAGTGCGAACAGGGGAGCCGTGGAGGTGCCCCCGACCAGAAGCTGGCCCCGCTGCCGGATCTTTGCCATGGTGGTGTTGGTGCCGATTTCCGCGGCCGAGGCAACCGGCGCGTTCGCCAGCACCCCGCCACCGGCGCTGCCGGCTTCGCTCCCGCCGCCGGCGCCGGGAAGGCTCGCCTTTCCGCTGGATCCGCAGGCTGCTAAACCCACGCACAGCGCGCCGATAACGCAGAGCGCGCCCAGGTTCTTACCGGCTCGCGGGGAAGAATTGCTGATCATGAGATCTCCTTGCTCGTGAGGGGGAGCGGCGTCAATGAGTCAGGATCTTCGACAGGAAGTCTTTGGCTCGGTCGGTGCGGGGGGCCGTGAAGAACTGCTGCGGTTCCCCTTGTTCGACGATGCGGCCGTCGTCCATGAACAGCACCCGGTCGGCCGCGCCGCGAGCGAAGCCCATCTCGTGGGTGACCACGATCATCGTCATCCCCTGCTTGGCGAGACCGACCATCACGTCGAGCACCTCGTTGATCATCTCGGGGTCGAGGGCGCTGGTCGGTTCGTCGAACAGCATCACCTTGGGTTTCATGGCCAACGCCCTGGCGATCGCCGCTCTTTGCTGCTGCCCGCCGGACAGCTCCGCCGGGTATGCGTCGGCCTTGTCGGCGATGCCTACCCGCTCCAACAGCGCCCGCGCCTCGCTCTCGGCCGTGGCCCGGCTGAGCCCGCGTACCTGGCGGGGTCCGAGGGTGACGTTGCCGAGCACCGTCTTGTGCCCGAATAGATTGAAGGACTGGAACACCATCCCGACATCCGCCCGCAGCCGCGCAAGGGCACGGCCCTCGGCCGCCAGCGGTTCACCGTCCACCCGCACGGTGCCGGAGTCGATGGGCTCGAGCCGGTTGAGGCAGCGGCACAGGGTGGATTTGCCCGAACCGGACGGGCCGATGACGACCACGACCTCCCCGGCGGAAACAGTCAGGTCGATGTCGCGCAGGACATGAAGATCACCGAAGGACTTGTTCAGCTTCTCCACCTCGATGAGGGGCGTTGCCATTGCGCGCGGCCCCTCTCGGCGGATCGGTCCTCGTTCTTTCTGCATGCATTCGGACGCTCCGAGCTTAGTGGGTTTCCAAGCCGGGTACGGGCCGCCGTTAGCCTGCGACGCATGGACGAGCAGCCCGCACATCTTGGCCCGCTCGCCGGCATCGTCGTGGCGGACTTCACCCGTGTGCTGGCCGGGCCGTACGCCACCTGCATGCTCGGCGATCTGGGGGCCGATGTCATCAAGGTGGAAAGGCCGGGATTCGGCGACGACACCAGAGGATGGGGGCCGCCATGGGCGCCCGACGGCACCAGCACCTACTACCTGTCGATCAACCGTAACAAACGCAGTGTTGCGATGGACCTTTCCACAAGGGACGGCCGCCTTCGCGCCGGCCAGTTGGCCGACCGGGCCGACGTGCTCGTGGAGAACTTCAAGCCGGGCACCTGGGAGCGGCTCGGGATGGGTTGGGAGGTGATGTCCGCGCGTAACCCCGGTTTGGTGTGGTGCTCGATCACCGGGTTCGGGACCGGCGCGGGGGCGGCGTTACCCGGCTATGACTTGCTCGTGCAGGCGGTCGGCGGCCTGATGAGCATGACCGGGGAGGAGGGCGTCGGCGGCCGACCGCTGCGTTCAGGGGTCGCGGTCGTGGATGTGCTCACCGGCCTGCACGCGGCGGTGGGGATTCTTGCCGCCCTTCGCGAGCGGGAGCGCAGCGGGCTCGGTCAACGCCTGGACGTCAACTTGATGAGTGCCTCACTTGCTTCGCTGGTCAACCAATCGGCCGGGTTCCTCAACGCCGGCGCGGTGCCCGCCCGGATGGGTAACCGGCACCCCAGCGTCGCCCCATATGAGACGGTTGCCGCCCGTGATCGCGAACTTGTGGTGGCGGCCGGTAACGACGGCCAGTTCGCCCGGCTGTGCGAGGTCCTGGGATGTCCCGCGCTCGCCACCGACGACCGGTTTTCGACCAACCGGTCCCGGGTGGACAACCGGGCCGAGTTGCTGCCGCTGCTCGCGGCGCGCCTGGCGCGGCAGGACGCCGACGAGTGGGTGCGCCAGCTGACCGCGGTGGGTGTTCCGGCGGGCCCGGTCAACGATCTCGCCGGCGCCTTCGCGCTGGCCGAGTCGCTCGGTCTGGACGCGGTCGCGACAACCGCCGCTGCCGACGGCACCGTCGTGCGGACGACGGCGTCGCCCCTGCGGTTTGGACGCACCCCGGTCAGCTATCGTCGCTCGCCCCCTGGCCTCGGCCAGCACACCAGCGAGGTCCTCGCCGAACTGGACGCGCCGCCGCCCCCGCCGTTCAGTGCACCCGATCCGGCCAGATGACGACCTGTGCAACGCGCAGCCCCTTGCCACTGGTGGTCATCGAGGGGCCGCCGTGCAATCGGTACCCAAGCGCGAGTGCCTCGCTGACCCGCCGGCAGAACCCCTCGTCGTCGCCCCCGGTGAGCAGCCGGTAGACCGGCAACCCGTTCGGCGGCTCGGAATTTACGGTCATGATCTTCCTTCGTTGGATGGCACGTGGAGCGTAGGGCAGCCGGCGGGTGCGGCGGTTCCCGTTGAGCAGTGTTGGATGGCGAGGCGACCAACGGGGGAGGGTAGGGCGGACATGAGCATCTTGGGAACTCGGGTGGTTCGGGTTGAGGATCCCACGTTCCTGACAACGGGCGCCGTCTACACCGAGGACCTGATCGACGATCGCCTGGCGGGCGCCGGTTACGTTACGTTCGTCCGGTCTCCGGTTGCGCATGCGCGGATCACCGGCTTTGATACCGGCGCGCTCGCTGGGGCGCCCGGCGTGCTCGGGTTCTTGACCGGTGCGGATCTGGCCGATCTCCCTGCGGCGCCGCACATCATGCCGATGTTCGACGAGCACATGCGCTCACCCCTGCTCGCCCACCAGCGGGTCCGCTACGTCGGGGAGCCGGTCGCCGCGATCGTCACCGAGCGGCCCGAGCAGGGGGAGGACGCCGCCGAGTTTCTCAGCGTCGACTACGAGGTGCTCCCCGCGGTGATCGACCTGGTGCAGGCGGTGGGCGATGAGGTGCTGCTGTTCGAGGGCGCCGGCACCAACACCGTCTGCACCTTCGGCGCGGCTGACGCCCTCGATGAGAACCTGTTCGACGGCTGTGAGGTGGTGCTCAGCCAGACGGTGCAGAACCAGCGGCTTGCGCCGGCGCCGATGGAAGGCCGGGCGGCTGCCGCCTGCTGGGGCGAGGACGGCCGGCTGACGATGTGGCTGCCCAACCAGGGCGCGCAGGGCTCCCAGCAGGCGCTGGCCGGCATGTTGGAGCTGCCGCCCGATCGCATCCGCGTCATCACCCCGCAGGTCGGTGGCGCGTTCGGAGCCAAGTTCGGGGCGGACACCGAGCATGCGGTGGTCGCCTTGCTCGCGAAGCGCCTGGACCGGCCCATGCGCTGGGCGGAGACCCGCTCGGAGAACATGGTCGCGATGACGCATGGCAGGGCGCAGCGCCAGAGCATCACCATCGGCGGGAACCGGGACGGGAAGGTGCTGGCCTACCGGCTGGAGGTGCTGCAGGACTCGGGCGCCTACCCCCGCTTCGGGGCCGTCCTTCCCTCCCTGACCCGGCTGATGGCGCCCGGCGTCTACGCCATCGACCGGGTCGAGTGCGTCACCCGCAGCGTGGTGACGACAACGACGCCGGTCGGGGCCTATCGCGGTGCCGGCCGGCCCGAGGCAACCGCGGCGATCGAGCGCGCCATGGACCTGTTCGCGGCCGAGATCGGGATGGACCCGGCGCAGGTACGCCGCAGCAACCTGCTGCCGCCCTTCACCGAGCCGCTCACCACCTCAGGCGGCGCGAAGTACGACACCGGCGACTATCCCGCCGCCCTGGACCGCGTGCTGGCCGCGGCCGGCTACGAGCAGCTTCGGGCCGAGCAGTCCCGCCGGCGCCAAGGCGGGGACGTCCGGCAACTTGGCATCGGGCTGGCGGTCTACGTAGAGATCACCGGTGGTGGTGACGAGTCCGGCCCCCCCAACGAGAACGCCACCGTCGAGGTGCACGCCGATGGCAGCGCCACCATCCTGACCGGAACCTCGCCGCACGGACAGGGCCACGAGACGGCGTGGGCGATGCTGGCCAGTGCGGAAACCGGCATTCCCGTTGACCGGATCACCGTGATCTGGGGCGACACCGACCTCCTGCCACAGGGCGGGGGCACTGGCGGATCGCGCAGCCTGCAGCAGGGCGGTGCGGCGGTGCGCCAGGCCACCCGCGAGCTGGTGGAGCTGGCCAGGCAGCGGGCAGCCGACCTGCTCGAGGCCGATCCAGCTGACATCCGGGTGGACACCGATCGGGCGGTGCTGCACGTGGCCGGTTCACCGGACGCCGAGGTGGGTTTCGGTGCGCTCGCGGCGCAGGAACCGCTGCTCGTCCGGGCCGTGTTCACCGCGCCGGGACCCACATTCCCGTTCGGTGCGCACGTCGCCGTCGTCGAGGTGGACACCGCGACCGGGAAGGCCACCCTGCAACGGATGGTCACCGTCGATGACGCGGGAACCCTGCTCAACCCGCTGCTCGCGGAGGGGCAGCGACACGGTGGCATCGCGCAGGGCGCCGCCCAGGCGCTGTGCGAGGAGGTGGTGTACGACCCGGACGGCAACCCGCTGACCGGGACGCTGGCCACCTACCCGTTCCTGTCGGCCACCGAGGTGCCCAGCTTCGAGCTCGTCGACATGCAGACCCCGACGCCGTACAACTCGCTGGGCGCCAAGGGCGTCGGCGAGGCTGGCACGATCGGGGCCACCCCGGCCGTGCAGAACGCCGTCGTCGACGCCGTGGGGCATCTGGGGGTTCGGCACGTGGACATGCCCACCTCGCCGCAGCGGATCTGGGCGGCCATCGAGGCAGCAAGGAAGGTTCCGGCATGACCCGGGTCAGCGTGACGGTCAACGGCACCGCGCAGGAACATGAGATCGAGTCCAGAACGCTGCTGGTGCATTACCTGCGGGAGGTCAGGGGGTTGCGCGCCACCAACATCGGCTGCGACACCAGCTCGTGCGGAGCCTGCACCGTGCACCTGGACGGTGAGTCGGTGAAGTCCTGCACTGTGCTGGCCGTTGAGTGCGACGGCCGGGAGGTCACCACAGCCGAGGGGCTGGCCGCCCCGGATGGGACGCTGCACCCCTTGCAGGCCGCCTTCCAGGCCGAACACGGCCTGCAATGCGGATTTTGCACCCCCGGGATGGTGATGGCGGCGCTGAGCGTGCTGCGCGAGACGCCGCATCCGAGCGAACGGGAGGTGCGTGAGGGCCTGGAAGGCAACTTTTGCCGCTGTACCGGCTATCACAACATCGTGCGTGCGATCTTGGCCGCGGCGAGTGCCCACCCCGAGCCGGTAGGGGGTGAGCGGTGATCCCGGCCGCGTTCGAGTTTCACCGGGCCGACACGGCCGATGCCGCGCTGGCGTTGCTTGCCGAGCACGGGGAGGGCGCGAAGCTCCTCGCCGGCGGCCACTCGCTGCTGCCGATGATGAAGTTGCGCCTGCTCACTCCGACCGTGCTCGTCGGCCTCGGCCGGATCCGGGAACTGTCCTATATCCGGCTAGAGGGCGAGCACCTCGCGGTCGGGGCGCTCACCCGCCACCAGGACTTGGTGACCTCTTCGTTGGTGCGTGAGCAAGTGCCGCTGCTGGCTCACGTGGCCGGACTCGTCGGGGATCTGCAGGTCCGTCATCGGGGCACGATCGGGGGCTCCCTTGTCCACGCCGACCCCGCGGCCGACCTCCCGGCGGCCGTCCTCGCGTTGGACGCGACCTTGGTCATTCGCGGCGCCCGCGGATCTCGCGAGGTGCCGGCCACCGAGTTTTTCACCGGCTTCCTGCAGTCGGTGGTCGGGCCGGAGGAGATGCTCATCGAGGTGCGGGTACCGCGGTTGCCGGGGGTCGGCTGGGCGTACGAGAAGTTCACTCGCCGCGCGAACGACTGGGCGATCGTCGCCGTGGCGACGGTTTCCGGGCGGGTGGCCTTGGCCAACATGGCGGCGACGCCCATCCGGGCCAGCGCCGCCGAGCAGGCGCTGTCGGCCGGGAGTAGCACCGACGACGCTGCCCTGATAGCAGATCAGGACAGCGAGCCCACCGAGGACATGCACGCCGATCCGGCCTATCGTCGCCACCTGGCCCGGGTGCTGACCGGCCGGGCCCTTTCCACGGCGCGGGAACGCGCCAGCGCCTGAGGAGGAGGCCGGGATGTCGCCACGCCCGCACGTGATCGTTTTCGACGTCAACGAGACGCTTTCCGATCTGTCGCCGATGGGGCAGCGCTTCGTCGAGGTGGGTGCCCCCGCATTGCTGGTCAAGACCTGGTTTGCCTCGCTGCTGCGCGACGGGTTCGCCCTTACGGCGGCCGGCAGCCAGGAGAGCTTTGCCCGGCTCGCCGACGGGGCGATGCGCAGCGTGCTCACCGGTGTCGCGCTGGACCGGAGCATGGACGAGGCCGTCGAACACATCATGGGCGGTTTCGCCGGGTTGTCGGTGCACCCGGATGTGCCTGGCGGGGTCCGGGCCCTGCGCGCTGCCGGCCTGCGGCTGGTCACGCTGACTAATGGGGCCGCCCGCACCGCCGATGAGCTGCTGATGCGGGTCGGGTTGCGGGAGGAGTTCGAGGCGCTGCATTCGGTGGAGGAGACCAGCGCATGGAAGCCCTCGCCGACCTCCTACGCCTACATCGGGGAGGCCTGCGGCGTCGAGGCTGCGCAGCTGATGCTGGTCGCGGTGCACCCGTGGGACATCGACGGGGCCACCAGGGCCGGCCTTCGCACGGCGTGGCTCAATCGGGGCGGCGGCTATTTCCCGGCCTACTTCACCGGTCCGGAGCTGGCGGTGTCCTCGCTGGAGGAACTGGCCGGCCGGCTGACTGACTGACCGCGCCGCCCTCAGGCGAGGTAGCGATCCGGTCGCACGATGAGTTGGCCGCCGGCCCGGTTCAACAGCGCGAGCAGCTCTCCATCGCGATCTTGTACGGCCGCCAGCGCGCTGGCGCCGACACTGAGCGGTTGGAACTGCCGGTGTCGCAGGACGGCCGGGATGCTCGAGTCACCCGGGTGGACCAGCAGCACCCAGCCGGGTCCCAGCAGCTGATCTAGCCGGCAGGCTCGGCCCTCGGCGTGCACCACCGGGTTAGGCAGTGGGCCGCCGGATGGCCCCCGGCCGCTGCCGGCGAGCCGTGGTCGAGGTCGAAGGCCGCCGGCGCGAAACCACGGTCCGCTGATGGGCAGGGCGTCGACGGTGTGCAAAGCCAGCCTGGCCGCCGCTGCCCGCGACCGCGATGTCGTCTGCAGCAGGGCACCGGCGATGAGTGCGGTGCGGGTCATCGCACGCACATCCGGCCGGCGCTCCGCCTCGTACTCGTCGAGGGTGCTCGGCGCCGACCCGCTGTGCACCGCCTCGGCTAACCGCCAGGCGAGGGATGCCGCGTCCCTGATCCCCGCACCGAGCCCGTGCCCGGCGAACGGCGGCATGCAGTGCGCTGCGTCGCCGGCCAGCAGCACCCTGCCCTGGCGCCACGGGACGGCGATGCGGGCGTGGAAGGGGTAGGCAGCTGCGCGCACAAGCTGGATCTGGCGGCCGGCCGCCTCCGGGGCGATGAGGGCCCGGACGGATTTGGGGTCGATGAGCGCAGCCGGCTCCTCGTGCCGGTGCAGCATGAACTCCCAGCGATGGCCGCCCGGCCGGGGCATGCACACCGACGGCCGCGCCGGGTCCATCCGGTAGGTGAAATGGTCGGTGAGAGGCGGGTCGGTGTCGGCGTCCACGACAAGCCAGCGCCTCGGCGCGGTCCGCCCGGTGTAGCTGGCGCCGATCAGGCGCCGCACCGTGGAGCTCGCCCCGTCGCAGCCGACGACGTACTGCGCGCGCACCGGTTCGCCCGATGCCAACGCGACGTCGACATTGGCCGGCCTTGGGGTGAGGCCGATCACCTCGACTCCGCGCCGAACGGCGACAGTCGGCAGGGTCTCGAGCGCAGCCAGCAGGGCAGCTTCCAGAGCTGGCTGGTGAAAGAACGCCAATCCGGGCAGGCCCAGCTCGGTCAATCCGAACTCGATCTCGGTGACCCGCCGGCCGAGGTTGTCCTCAATCCGCACCGGAATCGGTCCGAGCATCCCGCTCACCAGCGCCTGCATGCCGGGCAGCGGGCGCAGCACCCGCAGCATGACATCGTCGGCGGCGATCGCCCGCGGCTGCCCCTGGGGGGTGGGTTCGCGCTCGAGGACGAGCACCGACACCCCGTGCTGGCCCAGCAACGCCGCGAGGGTGAGGCCGACCGGACCACCACCGGCGATCGCCACCTGTGGAGCCTGCTGCATCGCCGCCGGATTCATCTGCGCCTGGGGCGGGCGGCGAGCACGGCAACGACGCGGTTCACGTCCTCGCGGCTGGTGTAGTGCGAAAGCCCGAGCCGCAGCGCCCCGTCCGGCCGGCCCAGAGCGCGGAACAGCTCCGCGGCGTAGTAGTCGCCGGACCAGGCCGCGATGTCGTGCCGGCCCAGGTACGCGGCAAGTTCCCGCGGCGAGGCGTCGTCGGCAACAAGCGCGACCGTGGGGGTTCGGCGAGCCGGCGTCCCAAGGACGGTGATGCCCGGGAGCGTCCCGAGCCCGTCGAGCAGCCGGCGCATCAGGAGCGTCTCGTAACTCTCGATCCGGCTCATCCCGTCCACCAGCCGGGCGCGCCGATCACCGCCGGTGCCAAGGGAGGCCAGATACTCGACCGCCGCACTCAGCCCGGCCAGGGATTCAGCCTGTGCCGTACCGGTTTCGAAGCGGTCGGGGACCGCATCAGAGGAGGGCAGCAGCTTGTCCGGCGCGAGCGCGGCGAGCAGGGCGGGGTCGGCGACGGCAGCGCCAACGTGCGGCCCGCAGAACTTGTAGGCAGAGCACGCGTAGATGTCGGCACCCAGCGCGCGGACGTCGGTGGGGCCGTGCGGAGTGGCGTGCACGCCGTCGACGTACACCACCGCTCGAGGGCAGGCGGCGTGCGCGCGGGCCGAGATGGCCGCGACGTCGGGCCGCGTGCCGAGCGCATTGGACGCGGCCGTCACCGCGACGAGGACGGTGCGTGGACCGAGCAATCCCTGGTACTGCTCGATCGGCAGCTCCCCACTCGCCGCGTCGACCCGGGCCCACCGGACCTCGGCCCCCGCGCGCATTGCGGCGAGGACCCATGGCCGGATGTTGGCGTCGTGATCAAGCTCGCTGACCACGATCTGGTCCCCTTTCCCCCAGGTCTTGGACAGAGCCCCGGCGAGAACGAAGGTGAGCGCGGTCATGCTCTGGCCGAGGATGACTCCGTCGGCCTTCGGGGCCCCCACAAGGTCGGCGAGAGCCGCCCGGGCCTGCTCCACATAGGCGTCGGCCCGCCCTGACGCGGCGAACGCCCCGTGCCGGTTCGACATGCCGAGGACCAGCGCCTCGGCCACCGCGGACAGCACCCCCTGCGGCACCTGGGTGCCCCCTGGGCCGTCCAGGTGCACCGTGCCGAGCCCCAGGGCCGGGAATTGCGCCCGGAGCTCGTCAATGTCGTAGCCCGCTCCGCGGGCGTCCATGTCATAGCCGGTCATGGCGACAGCGCCCGGAGTACCTCTGCGTGCAGCCGGCCATTAGAGGCCACCACGCTGCCGCCGCCCGGCCCGGGGGTTCCATCGACGGCGGTGAATGCGCCGCCCGCTTCGGTGACCAGCACATGCAGCGCCGTCAGGTCCCACCGGGACACCTCGGGTTCCGCGGATACGTCCACCACGCCTTCGGCGACCAGGGCGTGGGACCAAAAATCGCCGTAGGCCCGGGTGCGCCACATCCGATCGGCGAGGGCCAAGAACTGCTCGCGCAGCCCTAGTTCGTCCCAGCCGGTCAGCGAGGAGTAGGACAGTGACGCATCCGCCAGCGCGGTGATCGACGAAACCGAGAGCGACCTGGTGCCGGCGGCATCCCTGGCGAAGGCACCGCCATTTCGGCTGGCCCACCACCGGCGCCCCAACGCGGGAGCGCTGACCACGCCGACAACCGTGTCGGAACCCTCCTCGAGGGCGATCAGCGTGGCCCACACCGGGACGCCGCGGGCGAAGTTCTTCGTACCGTCGATGGGATCGACGACCCACCGTCGAGACGCGCCGCTTCCAGTCTCGCCCTCCTCCTCCCCAAGCACCGCGTCGCCGGGCCGGGCCGCAGCCAGTTCACGTCGGAGCATGGCCTCGATGGCGCGGTCGGCGTCGGTCACCGGCGTCGCATCGGACTTGCGCTCGACCCGCAGGTCAGCCGCCCGGAACCGCCGGATGCCAATGTCGTCCGCCGTGTCGGCGAGGCGCTGCGCGAGGCTGAGGTCCGCCGACCATTCGCCGGGGCGCGTACGGGTCGAGGACACGCGAACAACGCTACCGTCGAGGCCGTGTTGGAGGTTCGTGATCTCGATGTCGCTTACGGCCGCCGTCAGGTGCTCACCGGGATAAACCTGCGGGTCGGCCCCGGCGAGGTGCTGGCTCTGCTCGGGACCAACGGCGCCGGAAAATCCACCCTGCTGCGCGCGGTCAGTGGCCTGCTGCGCCCTTCCGCCGGCTCCGTGCTTCTCGCCGGCCGGGACATCACCGGACAGGCCGCCCACGCGCTGGTCCGGGACGGCCTGGTCCACGTGTGCGGCGGCCGATCGGTGTTTTCCTCGCTGACTGTGCTGGACAATTTGAAGGCCGGCGCCCATACCTTCGCCGGCGACAGGCGCCGGGTCCGTGCCCGCATCGACGACGCGCTGGCGCTGTTTCCGCGGCTCGGTGAGCGCCTTGATCAGCGTGCTGGGGCCCTGTCCGGCGGTGAGCAGCAGATGCTGGCGGTGGCCAAGGGGTTGCTGCTCGAACCGAGGGTGTTGCTCATCGATGAGCTGTCGTTGGGACTGGCACCGATTCTGGTGGGGGAACTGCTTGCCGTGCTTTCGCAGCGGAAGGCCTGCGGGGTGACGATGCTGATCGTGGAGCAGTCGCTCAACGTCGCGATCTCGATGGCCGATCGCGCTGTGTACCTCGATAAGGGGGAGATCCGGTTCACGGGGCCCACCGCCGGGCTGCTGGAGCGCGCTGATCTGCTGCGGGCGGTGTTCCTGGGAGGGGCGGCCGGCCCGGCCGCGGCGGCCAATGCCTGAGCCCGATCGCTCCGGTGGCCAGCCGGACCTGCGTGCGACCGGTGGGCGGCCGGACCTGCTTGCGCCGCTCGGCCGCCGGCTGGGCTGCACCACCGGCCAGGCCTGGACGTTGGCGGTGACGGTGCCGCTCGCGATTGTCCTCGCTCTGCTCACGCTCGCGCCGCTGGCATTCGGCCGGTCGCCGGGCGCCTCGCCGCTTGGCCCTGGGCTTTCCGCGCCAGCACCGGGTGCGGCTGGCCGGTTGCCGGCCGGTGTCGGTCAGGAGGCCTTCGGCCCAGGGCCGATGCCGCGGCCGCCTGGCGGACCGCGGACGGCCTCCGACCAGGGCGTCAGCACCGGGGCGATCCACCTCGGAGTGGTGCTGGTCGATTTCGGTTCGGCGGCCGCCCTCGGCGCCAACATCGACAGCAGTTTTCGCCCCGATGTCCAGCGCCAGCTCTACGACGCGTTTCTCGGTGTCGTCAACGGACGCGGCGGGGTGGGTGGCCGGCGCATTGTCGCGGATTACGCGACGGTCGATATTTTGCGCCCTGACACGTTCACCGCCGCATGCAAGAACCTGGTTGATAGTCGGCACGTTTTCGCGGTCACCAATGTTCTCGGTATCTATGGGGATGCAATCTTGTGCGTTACCCGCGAGCACCGCACGCCCTATCTCGCCGTCGACGGTGCGGCGGACAGCTATTACTCCTCCAGCGGCGGCCGGCTTTTCACCCTGGGCCCCTCCACCGCAAGCACGGTTGCGAACGCCGTCGATCTGCTGATGGCCTCGGGCGAGTTCAAGGCCCATACCGTAGGGCTGGTCGGGGAAGGCGACTACCTGCAGGCCGATTTCGATGAGGCGGCTCGCTACCTCGCTCGGGTCCTCGGCCACCCGGTCCCGCACACCACGATCTCGGCCACCGACACCTTCTCGGCAGTCCGCGCGATTCCGCAGGCCGTCGCGAAGATGCGGGCTGCCGGTGTCGACTACGTGCTGTTGGCGACGAACCCCCTGTTCGCGCAGCAGTTCGTGGCGGATGCAGTGGATCAGGGCTACCGGCCCGCCTACGCCGAGAGCGACTTCGGCTTCGAGATGGCAGGGGACAGCTTCCTCGGCGCGCTGAACCCGGCATATTTCGACCACGCCGTATCGGTGACGGCCAGCAGGGTAGGTGATGCCAAGGCCGGCCTTCGCGAACCGGCCCCCGATCGGTTGTGCCGAGCAACGTTCGAGCGGGCGACCGGGCGTCAACTCGACCCGGCGAGCGAGACCTACTATTCGGTGCTCGCGGTGTGCGACGTGGTGCGCCTGTTTGCCGATGGCGTTTTGGGCGCTGGCGCCAATCCCACCCGCTCCGGTTTCGCCGCCGCCCTGTCGGCGCTCGGCGCCATCAACCTGGCCGGCGCCGGCCCCGCCTCGTTTCGCCCGAACAAATTCACCGCTCCCCACGCGGTGCGGCTCGATCGCGCCATCCTGGGCTGCCGCTGCTGGCAGCCGATCGGCACTGGTGCCTTCACCCCGGCCCGACACCTGCGGTGAATGCCATCCTGCTCGCCTCTGGCGTCGAGCTGAGCCCGTCACTACTGGTTTCAGGTGTGCTGCAAGGGCTTGGCTACGGCATTCTCGCGGTCGGGCTTGTGCTGCTCTACCGCGCCTCCGGCGTCGTCAACGTCGCGTTCGGGGCCACTGGAGGGTTGGCCGCCGCGGTGCTGGTGAAGCTGGTCGACGACCAGCATGTGCCCTACCTCCTGGCCCTCTCGGTCGCCCTGCTCACGGGTGCCGTCACCGGCGCCCTGCTCGAGTTGATCCTGGTCCGGCGGCTGGCGCGAGCTCCGCGCGTGACGTTGCTCGTCGGCACAATCGGCGCCTTCGAGGTACTGGGGTATCTCTCGGCGGCCGTGGGGCTGCGCAGCCGCAGCAGCCTTTTCCCCACCCCGCTGCATCGCATCCTCACCGTGGGCTCGGTGGTGCTCACTGGCAAGGACCTGCTGGTCCTCGCGGTGGTTCCGGTCGTGGTGCTTGCCATGACCCTGTTCCTGGCCCGGACGCCGACCGGCCTGGCGATCCGTGCCGCGGCGGACAACGGCGACGCCGCCGAACTGGCCGGGATCCCCACCGGCCGCACCACCATGATGGTGTGGGCGCTCGCCGGGCTGCTGGCGACGGTGGCCGCCGCGCTGATCGACGCCGAGATCAACCTCATCCCGCAGCGTGACCCCCTTTCGGTGGGCCCGGCGATCTTGCTCTCAGCGTTGGCGGCCGCGCTGGCCGGAAGGTTGACGTCACTTCCGCTCGCCCTGGTAGGCGGGGTAGGGGTGGGTTTGGTCAGGGTGGTGTCGCAGGCGGTGTTCCCTGGCACGCCCGGGGTGGCTGAGCTGGCCACCTTCCTGCTGGTCCTGCTCGCCGTGCTGGGGCTGCCCAGGGACCGGGCGCGCCGCGACGACGCCGCCCTCGGGTTGTTCACCGTCGGTCTCAGCGCCGCGGCCAGCGGCCGTCTGCGGGCGGCCGGATGGGCCTTCCTGGCGCTCACCGGGGCACTCCTGCCGCTGGTGGTCACCGACGCGGGAAACCTGTTCCTCGCCGATCGGACCCTGTTGTTCGCGGTGCTAGGACTGTCCGTGCTGGTCCTGACCGGCTGGGCCGGGCAGGTTTCGCTAGGGCAAGTTGCGCTCGCCGGGATCGGCGGCTCGGTGACCGCCGTGCTGCACGTGCACGGCGTTTCCTTCGGGGCCGCCGTCGCCGACGGAGTCGTCGCGGGCGTGGTGGCTGCCCTGGTGATCGGCGTTCCGGCGCTGCGGGTACGCGGGTTGTTCCTCGCCGTCACGACCTTGGCGTTTGCAATTGCGGCCCAGCAGTGGCTGTTCGCGCTGCCAGTCTTCGGGGGCCACGGGACCTCCGTGCCGGTTGCCCGACCGGCCGGCTTGGCGGGGGACCGCGCGTACTACTGGCTGTGCGAAGGCGCCCTGGCCGGCTGCGTCGTGCTGGTTATCCGCCTGCGCCGCAGCGGGGTTGGCCGCGCCCTGATAGCCGTCCGCGCCAACGAAGACCGGGCGGCTTCCGCGACGTTGTCGCCGGTCTTAATCAAACTGACGGCGTTCGGTGTCAGTGGCGCCCTCGCGGCGCTGGCGGGAGGACTCCTCGTCGGGGCGAACGGCTCGTCCGGGCCGGCGAACTATGGGATTTACGACTCGCTCACCGCTGTGGCGCTCGTCGTCGTCGGCGGCCTGGCTGGCCCGAGCGGCGCCGTACTCGGGGCTATTTTCGTACTCGGCCTACCTGCCGTGTTCGGGGCGAGTCCGATCGTTGCCGTACTGACCTCTGGGCTCGGCCTGCTGATCGTGCTGCTGTTCTTGCCCGGGGGACTGATGCAGCTCGTTGCCGGGGCGGCACGCGTCCTGTCCCGGAGAGTTCTGGCCGACGGGGCGCCGACCGACAGGGCGCGGAACATCACGGCGCCGGGGCCGGCCGAATCAGCCCCGCAGCCGGCCCCGGCCAGGTCAGGTGCCCGTGCGATCGGGCGGGAACCGAACGGGGTGGCGCCTGCTGTCATCCGGGTGCGGGCGGCGGTGGTCAGCTTCGGTGGCCGGCGCGCACTCGACGGTGTCGACCTGGTCGTGGAAGCCGGGGAGGTGCTCGGGCTGATCGGGTCCAACGGGGCGGGCAAGTCGACGCTGCTGGACGTGCTGTCGGGTTTTACCCGCCTGGCGGAGGGCCGGGTCGAGCTTTACGGGCGCGACGTCACCTCGTGGGCGTCGTACAAACGGTCCAGGTTGGGACTTGGCCGCATGTTCCAAGATGCCCGGCTCTATGACGACCTGACGGTGAGCGAAACCGTTGCCGTCGCCTTGGCGGCGCGCGAGCGCTCCGAACTCGTGCCGGTGCTGCTGGGTTTGCCGCCTGCCCGCCGGCTGGAGCGGCGGATCCACCGACAGGTATACGAATACCTGGGCGTGGTGGGTCTTGGCCAGCGGGGCGAGACCCCGGTTGCCGCGCTTTCCACCGGGACCCGCCGGCTGGTCGAGCTGGCGTGCCTGGCTGCGCAGGACGCCCGGGTACTGCTGCTCGACGAGCCGACCGCCGGGCTGGCGCAGCGCGAGGTCGAGGCCTTCGGCCCGTCACTGCTTGATCTGCGCGGTCAGCTGGGGGCCACGATGATCGTCGTTGAGCATGATCTCCCGCTGGTCCTGGGCATCTCGGATCGGGTCCAATGCCTTTCTGCGGGGCGCACCATCGCCGATGGGCCGCCCGCGCAGGTCCGGACCGATCCGGCGGTGATCGCGGCTTACCTGGGAACCGACGAGCGCGCGATCGCGCGAAGCGGCGCACTCGGGGTGCTGGCGCCGTCCGTGACCGGCGAACCCGGCCGGATCAGCCGCGGGCCATGAGCAGCCGGCGCAGGGAACTTCGCCTGGCGGCGTCGACGACGCCAGTGACGTCCGGGTCGTCGAAGGCGCAGCCTGGGGTGAGGTGATCGCAGCCCGGCGGGCAGTGTTCGGCCGCCTCGGCGAGGTCCGGGAAGGCTGCGACGACCCGCGAGGGCGTCACTCCGCCCAAGCCCAGCGAGCGAACACCGGGGGTATCGATGATCCAACCGCCGTCTGGAAGGGGGAGGGCGATGGCAGCCGAGGTGGTGTGCCGACCCTTCCCCGCACCCGAAACCCGGCCGGTGGCCTGATCGGCGGCGGGGAGAAGCCGGTTGACGAGGCTGGATTTCCCGACCCCGCTCGAGCCGAAGAAGACCGCCATCCGGCCGGTCAACTTATCGCGCAGCGGAGTCAACGAGCGCTCCGGAGCAAGGGTAATCACCGGGACGTCGAGGGGTTCGTAGAGGCCGCGCAACTCGGCGTCGTCGGCCGCCGGCAGGTCGGCCTTGGTGAGGCACAGCAGCGGGGCCAGGCCGCCGGCGTAGGCGGCCACCAGGCAGCGGTCGATCAGCCGCGGCTGAGGTTCGGGGCGGACCAGCGCCACCACGACTACCAACAGCTCGGCGTTAGCGACTACCGGCTTCTCGTTGGTCTCGGTGTCGTCCGGGGTCCGCACCAGCAGGGAACGTCGCTGCGCCAGCCGCACCATCCTGGCCAGTGCGTCGGTCTCGCCGGAAACGTCCGCATCGAGGGCAACGACGTCACCCACGACGACTGGCGTGCGCCGCAGATCGCCTCCCCGGGTGGCCACCACCTCACGGCCGGCGCCATCGCGCCCCACCCGGCAGGTCCAGCGGCCCCGGTCAACGGCGACCACAAGCGCGTCGATCGCGTCGGCGTGGCGGGGGCGGCGGCGGGTGCGTGGGCGCGACCCTCGTGAAGGACGGACCCGGACGTCGTCCTCGTCCAGCCCGCGCGGGCTCACCCGCTCACCAAACGTCCCCACATCTGGGCGAACCCTGGCAGCGTCTTGTCGGTGGTGGTGATATTGCGGATGTGCACACCGGGCACGATGAGCCCCACGACGGCGAAGGCCATTGCCAGCCGGTGATCGGCGTGGGGGTCCAGGGTGACGCCGTCGTGGGCGGACAGTGGCGCCGGCGTGATCGCGAACCCGTCCGGGAGAACCTCGATCCGGGCGCCAAGCTTGTGCAGTTCGGCGGCCAGCACCCCGAGGCGGTCGGACTCCTGTAGCCGCAGGTGGGCGATGCCCGTCAGGCGCGACGGTGTCCCGGCGAGGGCGGCGAGGGCGGCAATGGTCAGCGCCAACTCGGGGAAGTCGCGCAGATCCGCTGTCAACCCCGTCAGCCGAGCCGGCCCGACTAGGCGCAGCCCCACTGCGTCCAGCCCGCTCTGGCAACCCATCTGTTCGAGCAGACCGGGCAACGCCGCGCCCGGCTGCGCGGTGCTCGTCGGCCACGCTGGGATGGTGACGGTTCCGCCGGTGCATGCCGCGGCGGCGAGGAAGGCCGAGGCGCTGGACAGGTCCGGCTCGATGGTGCGTTCCCCCGCCACGAGTGGGCCGCCGGTCACCCGCCAGCAATTCGGCGTGCTGTCGTCCACGGCGACGCCGGCTTCCCGCAGCATGGCCACCGTCATGGCGACGTGGTGCGCGGAGGGAACCGGGGGCCCAAGGTGTCGAACGGCGATGCCTTCTGGCATCGCCGGCCCGGCGAGTAGCAGCCCGGACAGCAACTGGGAGGACGTGGAGGCGTCGAGGTCCACCGCCCCGCCGCCGACCGGCCCCTTGATGACCACGGGGATGGCGTCGGCGTCGACAGCTGCCCCCAGCGTGCGCAACGCGTCGAGCAGCGGGCGTAGCGGCCGCTGGGACATCCGAGGGTCTCCGACGAACCGGATGGGGGCCTCGCCCAGCGCGGCCAGGGGCGGCAGGAACCGCGCGACGGTGCCCGCCAGCCCGCAGTCGATCGTGGTGGACCGTGCGGCGAGCGGCGAGGGCTCGATCCGCCAGCTGCCGTCAGGCCCATCACTCACCCGGGCGCCGAGCTCAGCGAGGCCGGCCGCCATCAACAGCGTGTCACGGGCGCGAAGCGGCGCGTGCAGCACCGTCGGGGCGTCGGCAACGGCGGCGATGACCAGGGCCCGGGCGGTCAGGGACTTCGAACCCGGAAGGTGCACCGTGCCGTGAATGGCCCCGTTGGCCACCGGGGCGGCCCACGGCTGCTCCGGCCCGAGGCCGGCCGGGTTTGCCTGCGGGCCGGGCGCAGGCCGGTCGACGCCCGGTTGGATCCCTGCACTTGCCATGATCGGACGGTAGCGCCCCCGCGCCAGGCCCTAAGCCCCGCGAGGCGGTGCAGCAGGTAATCCCGTCATCCCGCCCCCGCACTCGTCCCGGGCATCGCGGCCTGGCTCGGTGGCGGCAGCCGGTTGATGGCGTGGTCACCGGTGGCCCACAGGTACTGGGTGGCATAGGCGCGCCAGGGACGCCAGGTTGCCGCATGCCTGGTAAGGGCCGCTGGTGTGGCGGGCAGCCCGAGGGTGCGGGCGGCGAGCCTGATCCCCAGGTCGGTGGCGAGGAACGCGTCCGGGTCACCCAGGGACCGCATCGCGATCGCCTCCACGGTCCACTGGGGGAGAGCGCGAACACCTCCTGGACGGTCTCGTTGAACGCTCGGATGCTGGCGAACCCCGCCGCTAGGGCGATCTGCGTCATCGGCAGTGTGCTGGTCTCGATCAACACTCGAGCCGTCTGGGCCCGTTCGGCCCGGGCCAGGGCGAGCGGGCCGGCCCCGAGCTCGGCACGCAGCTGCCGCTCGACCTGCCGGACGCTGTAGCCCAGCCGAGCGGCGAGGCCGTCCACCCCCTCGCGGTCGACGACGCCGTCAGCGATCAGCCGCATCGCCCTGGCCACGGGCAGCTGGGCCGGCAATAGATCCCAGTGGTCAGCACCGCCGTAAAAAACCAGCCGTCGAAGCGCGCATCCTTCGACCGGACGGCCCGTACACACCGCTCGACGTCCTCGTGCACCCCGCCAGCATGCCCTTGCGATGAGCGCTGGTCTGGCGGAAAAACGACACGACCCTGGCAGCAAGCGGCACAATGTGGGCCATGTGTGGTCGCTACGCCAGCTCGGCCTCCACCGCGGAGCTGGCCGCGCAGTTCGGGCTCGAACAGACCGTAGGTGACGACGTTGTCCCGTCGTGGAACGTCGCGCCCACGGATGCAGTACGTGCCGTCGTTAAACGCCGCCCGCACCAGGAAGCGAAAGAGGCCCCCCCGGTGCGCCAGCTGCGCACGATGCGCTGGGGCCTTGTGCCGAGCTGGGCCAAGGACCGCAAGGGGGCGGCCAGGATGATCAATGCGCGAGCCGAGACGGTGACCGAAAGACCTGCCTTCAAAGCCGCCGCGGCTCGGCGGCGCTGCCTGCTGCCGGCCCTCGGCTACTACGAATGGCAAAAGAGCGCCCAGGGGAAGGTTCCCTACTTCCTTCACGCCCCGGACCGCGAGATCCTTGCCTTGGCTGGCCTTTACGAGCTCTGGCCGGACCCCATGCTGCCTGCGGATGACCAGAACCGGTGGCTCTGGACCTGCACGATCATCACCCAACCGGCCACCGACCTGCTGGGACAGATCCACGACCGCACCCCGGTGGTGGTCCCGGCTGCGCTGCACGAGGCCTGGTTGGACTGCGCCAGCGATGATCCGGACACGGCGCGGCGGTTGCTGAAACGGGTGCCGGCCGCGCATCTCGCGCCGTACGTGGTGTCATCGGCCGTCAACAGCGTTCGTAACGACGGGCCCGAACTCATCGAAGCTGTTGACGCCGCGCCTCTGCCGCCCAAGGCCGAGCCGCTCGAACCATGTTAGGAGCCATCAATCGCGGGTAGTCCCGGCCCCACCTGCCCTCATCGGTGGGCCCGCGAAGACGAGCACGGCATGCGGGTGCCGGCGAGGAGCGTGGCCGTGCGCAAGGTGGTGCTCACCTCGGACCTGCTGCGCCGCGTTCACGGCGACCGCCGATTCCAGGCCGCCCTAGGCGCCGACCCCGGACGCGACTGGCGCGGGCAGGGAGCGTGCACTAGCGCCCCCAACCCGGACGTGTTCTTCCCAGCAGCCCCCGAGGACTTCGAACCAGCACGCCGCATGTGCGGGCGTTGCCCGGTAGCTGGCGCGTGCCTCGCCGAGGCGCTCAGCCGGGCGGAGATCGACGGCGTCTGGGGGGGCACCACCAATGCCGAACGACGCACGATGCGCGCAGTCTGGCGCCACCAGCAGAGCACGGTTGTCGCCGCCAGCTGAGCCCACCTCAGCCAGGCAGGTCGTCGCCCTGCTGGGGACCGAACGAGGACCTGCCCGGATCTTTGTTCATCGGCCTTCGGCCCGGGCCCGGCGGCCACCCGCCATCGCCGTGCTGTTGCATGGGGCGGGCAGCGACACCGCCGCGCCGCCGCTACCGCTGCTCGCTGATCTGCTCGCGGCCGCCGGCGTCGCCGCCGTGCGCTTCGATCAGCCCTACACCATGGCCGAGGGTCGGCGCCCACCGGATCGAGCGTCGATCCTTGACGCCACCTTGAGGGCAGCGCTCCCCGCAATGCGCGAGTACGCGCTGCCAGGAGCGCCGCTGGCTCTGGTCGGCCGCTCCAGCGGCGCCCGCGTTGCCTGCCGGGTCGCGCCGTTCGGTGACGTGTGCGCGGTCGTCTGCCTCGGGTTCCCACTGACGCCGCCAGCCCGGGCCGCGGCGCCGCGCCCGGATCGGGCCGCTGAACTTGCGGCGGCTGCACGCGCGGTCCCGGTGCTGGTTCTGCAGGGCGCTCGCGATCGGTTCGGCCAGCCCTCGCCCGGCCCGGGCCTCGTGGTGGAGTCCCGCCCCGGGGTGGGTCACACACCGGACGCGGCCATGGCTGCCCGCGCCGTCGCGTGGCTGGCGCCGCATCTAGGCTTTCAGTGGGCCCGGGAGTGAGCGGTGCTCCGGGCCGGACGCAAGCCCGACGCAAGCCCGGCGGGAACAGCACGGTGCTCGCTCCGGTTTGTGCCTGGGGTAACAGCGCGCAGATGGCGGGATCCCCCGAACGGAGGAGAAAAGTGACGAGTACCGCACTCCCGGCACGGGCGACGGCGCCGGGCGCCTGGCCCGTCCGCGCCCCCGGTCCGCGGCCCGGGCTAAACTCGGCACCCAGCCTGGTGGCCCCCACCGCCGCCCGCAGCCTCATGGAGGAGATCGCCGTCAGCACCGACCCGGAGGCCGGGCCAGCGGAGACGTCCGCGGAGCGCAACGCGCGCTTCGAACGCGACGCCCTTCCGTTCCTGGACCAGCTCTATGCCGCTGCCATGCGGATGACCCGCAATCCCGCCGACGCGGAGGACCTGGTCCAGGAGACCTTCGCCAAGGCCTTCAGTGCCTTTCACCAGTTCACCGCAGGAACCAATCTCAAAGCCTGGCTGTACCGAATCCTGACGAACACCTTCATCAACACCTACCGCAAAAAGCAGCGGCAGCCGCAGCAGAACCCGACCGAGCAGATTGAGGACTGGCAGCTTGCTGCTGCTGAGGCGCATCAGTCCACCGGGCTGCGCAGCGCCGAGATGGAAGCGCTGGACCACCTGCCTGACGGGGACGTCAAGGAAGCCTTGCAAAATTTGCCGGAGGACTTCCGGATGGCCGTGTACCTGGCGGATGTGGAGGGCTTCGCCTACAAGGAAATCGCGGAAATCATGGGCACTCCCATCGGGACCGTCATGAGCCGGCTGCATCGTGGCCGGCAGGGCCTCAAACGTCAACTGCGGGACTACGCCATCGAGCGGGGGCTGGTACGAGCCGGCGCCGGAGAGGATGCCTCGTGAGCTGCGGCGACCCGCATGATCTTGACTGTCGTGAGGTGATCGAGGAGGTCTACCTCTACCTCGACGGTGAACTGGAGGCCGAGTCCTACAGCCGCGTCCGGGTGCATCTGGACGAGTGCGCGCCGTGCCTGCGCAAGTACGGCCTCGAACAGGACGTCAAGGAACTCGTCGCCCGCTGCTGTGGCAACGATCAGGCGCCGGCCGGCCTGCGGAGCAAGGTGCTGGCCAGGCTGCAGAGCGTGCGGCGAGAGATCGACAGTCAAGGCTCGCGCGCCGAGTAGCTCGCCCAAGGCTCGCGCGCCGCCTCGCCTACCCTCGCCTGGTGCGCACCCTGGTCACCGGCGGGGCCGGCTTCATCGGCTCGCATCTGGTGGACCGGCTGCTCGCCGAAGGCCACGAGGTGACGGTGATCGATGACCTGTCCACCGGGTCGCTGGGCAACCTCGCGGCCGCTCGCTCGGTGAACCTGCAGCGGCCACATGCCCTGCGCTTCATCCGTCTCGGCCTCGATGACCCCTCCCTGGACCAGGTGCTGCGCCGGGCCGGGCCGGAGGTGGTCTATCACCTGGCGGCGCAGATGGACGTGCGGGTCAGCGTCGCCGACCCGGTGACCGACGCCCGCACTAACGTCCTCGGCACCGTGGCGGTGCTGGCCGCCGCCTCGCGTGCTGGAGTCCGCAAGGTCGTGTTCACCTCGTCGGGTGGCACGATCTATGGCTCACCGAGCCGTCAACCGGTCAGCGAACGCGCCGCGCTGGACCCCCTTTCGCCCTACGCCGCGGCCAAGGCGGCCGCCGAACCGTACCTGCGCGCCTTCCGCGGCCTGTCCGGGCTCGATTACACCGTGCTCGCCTTGGGCAATGTGTACGGGGCCCGCCAGTCACCGCACGGCGAGGCAGGCGTGGTCGCGATCTTCGCCGGCGCCCTGCTGGCCGGCCGTCCTACCTTCATCTTCGGGGACGGATCGTCGGTTCGGGACTACGTCTACGTCGACGACGTGGTACAGGCATGTGTGCGCTTCGCCGGCCCGCAGGCGGCCGGCCGGCGTCTGAACATCGCTAGCGGCGTGGGAACCACGATCAGGGACCTACATACCCGCGTCGCCGCCGTACTCGCCCGCCCCGATCAGCCCTCCTTCGCCGCCGCGCGAGCCGGTGAGCTGCCGCGGATTGTGCTGGACGTGACCGCTGCGCGGCAGGTGGGCTGGACTCCACTCACCCCGCTCGACGAGGGCCTGGCCCTTACCGCTGTCTGGTTGCGCACCGCCTCGTGAGCGCAGCACCATCAGGTCGGCCAGTTCGAGATCAACGCCTCAGGCGCCTCAAGGTCGGCCGGCGGTGGGGTGACTTTCACCGGCACCGGGTCGCTGACCCGGCGGCGCATCGCCTGACAGACCAACAGGCCGGCGCCGGCGGCTACCAGGATGTCGCCGATCGACAGCACCTGGGGGAGCACCGGCAGCGGTAGCGGTACCCGGTCGATCAGCAACGGCAATCGGGTACCGGGGCCGGCCGGCTGGTGGCGCGGGTCATCGAGCAGAGCCCCGGTCTGCAGCCCGGCCGCGGCGGCAGCCGTGAGCGTCACGGGCATGGCCCCGTTGACGGCGATCACCAACGCGTTCGTGGCGAGGCCAGCCAGCAGCAATCCCCGGCCGGCCAGCCGCGGATTGCGCAGCAGGAACAGGGCCGCCAGGGCCAGGCTGGCCAGCAGCGCGACGACATAGAGCGCACCGGCCAGCAGCACTGTCCCCAATACCTGCACGGCCACGGCGAGCAGCAGCAAGCGCAGCTGGTGCAAGGTGAGCAGTTCCAACCGTCGCCAGGACCCGCCCAGCAGCCAGCCGGCCAGCACTCCGCCAACCACCGCCGACGCGACGAACAGCACGTCCCCTAGTCTGCCGCCCGGGAAGGGGGGCGATGACAAGGAGTGGCCGACGTGTTTGAGACGGTGCTGGTAGCTAACCGCGGCGAGATCGCGAGGCGGGTGATCCGAACCCTGCATGAACTCGGCATCAAGGCGGTTGCGGTCTATTCGACGCCGGATGAGAAGGCGTTGCACGTCAGGGAGGCGGACGAGGCCGTGCTGCTTGGCGCTGGGCCGGCCGCCGAGTCCTACCTCGACGCGGCCAAGGTGCTGGAGGCGGCGGAGCGGACCGGCGCCGACGCGATCCACCCTGGCTATGGCTTCCTGGCCGAGAGCGCGAGCTTCGCGGCGGCGGTGCTGGAGGCGGGCCTGGGTTGGGTCGGCCCGTCACCCGCCTGCATCACCGCCATGGGCGACAAGATCAACGCGAGGAACCTGATGGCGGCAGCCGGTGTACCGGTCGCGCCGGGGACGCCGAGCCCTGTGCCCGATGTCGAAGCCGCCCTGCTGGCCGCCCAGGTACTGGGATATCCCCTCATGGTCAAGGCCGCCGCCGGCGGCGGGGGTATCGGGATGGGGATCGCGCTCGACGACCCGGCTTTGCGGACGGCCTTCGAGACGGCCCGGACGCGGGCGCAGCGGTTCTTCGATTCCCCCGACATCCTGCTGGAGCGCTATATCCCTGGTGCGCGGCATGTCGAGGTGCAGCTCCTCGGATTGGCTGACGGGCGGGTGCTAGCGCTGGGGGAGCGGGACTGCAGCGTGCAGCGGCGCCACCAGAAACTCGCCGAAGAGACACCGTCCCCAGCAGTGCAGCCCCGGTTACGGGAGCGGATGCTCGCCGCCGCAGTCAAGGCGGGGGAGGCGGTCGGCTATCGCGGCGCGGGTACCGTCGAATGCCTGGTCGATCCGGCCGCGGAGGAGTTCGTGTTCCTGGAGATGAACACCCGCCTGCAGGTCGAGCATCCGATCACCGAGTTGGTGACCGGCTTGGACCTGGTCGCCGAGCAGCTGCGCGTGGCGGCCGGCGACCCGCCAGGGTTCGATCCGCAGGCGCCCCCCGCGCCGTCGGGCCACGCGATCGAGTTGCGGATCTACGCCGAAGACCCCAAGCGCTTCCTGCCCGGTCCCGGACTGATTACGAAATGGCATGAACCAAAGGGCGAAGGGTTACGGGTCGACTCTGGTTACGGCCACGGTGATGCGGTGACGCCGTACTACGACCCGCTGCTCGCCAAGCTGTGCGCCCTCGGCGTCGATCGCGCTGAAGCCCTCGCGCGCCTCCGGGTGGCCGTGGCAGCCTTCGTCGTCGAGGGCCCCAAGTGCAATCTGCCGTTCTTCACCGAGTTGCTCGAGCAGCCTGATTTCGTGAGTGGCAGCTACGACACCGGTCTGGTCGCGAAGATGCGGCCATGACTGCGGCCGGCGGCGACCTGTCCGTCGCCCGCGCCGGCGGCGTGGTGCGGCTGACGATCACCCGCGAGCGGCGCCGCAACGCGCTGAACGAGGGCGTCCTGGCCGGCTTGACCGAGGAACTCGGTGCGCTCCGCGAGGCCGATCGCGTCGTGCTCGTCGCCAGCGAGGGGGACAAGGTCTTCTGCTCAGGCGCCGACCTGGCGGTGATGCGCGACGACGCGACCGGGTTGGAGACCCACGAGGCGCGGGGCGGGCTTAGGCGGGTGGTGCTAGCGATGCGCGAGTGCCCCCTGCCGGTGGTGGCGAGGGTGCAGGGGTTGTGCCTGGCCGGCGGGGTGGGGCTGGCGATGGGCGCCGACATCGTGGTGGCCTCGCAGGCGGCCGCGTTCGGTCTGCCGGAGGTCAACCTAGGTATTTGGCCGTTCATGGTGTCGGCCTTGCTGGGCCGCCACGTTTCGCCGAAGGTGGCGATGGACCTGATGCTGTCCGGCGAGCGGATCAGCGCGCAGCGTGCCCTTGAGGTGGGCCTGATCTCCCGGGTGGTCCCGGCCTCCGCCCTGGACGAGGTGATCGAGCAGCTATGCGCGGCGCTCGCAGCCAAAGCGCCGGTCGCGGTACGCCTCGGTAAGGCGGCGTTCCATGCCGCGCAGGAAGCCACGCTTGCGGCCGGGTTGGAGGCCATGCAAGCCCAGCTCTCGTTGCTCACCCAGACCGCCGACGCCGCCGAAGGGGTGGGCGCATTTTTCGCCAAGCGGGCGCCGCGGTGGTCCGGCCGCTAGGAGAGCCGGACCACTGCTAGCGCCCCCGCCGGGCGCTTCCGGCCGCCCTGCGTGGTTGGATCGGTCGGACCTGATGACCGATTCGAGACGAAAGAGGCACGGCGGTGGCCGAGGAAGTGCGCGCGGAGATGGTGGCGAATGTGTGGAAGGTCGTCGCTGCCGAGGGCGATGAGGTGGCCGATGGGGACACGCTGGTCATCCTGGAATCGATGAAGATGGAGATCCCGGTGATTGCCGAGTCCGCCGGGAAGATCACCAAGCTGGTCGTCACCGAGGGTCAGGTCGTCCAGGAAGGTGACCTGATCGCCGAGATCGGCTGACCAGTGTCAAGACCGGCATCTCGGGCGCCGAAAACGGGCAGGTGGCCCGTACTTCAATCGATAGCTACCTGCGCGCCCTGGTGGAGTCCGGCGGGTCGGACCTGCACTGCAAGGTGGGCTCGCCCCCCCGGGTCCGGATCGACGGCATCCTGCGCCGCCTACAGGTCGGCAACCTCACCGCCGAGGACACCGAAGCGATGGTTATGGACGTCCTTCGTGAGGACCTGGTGGAGGTCTTTCGCCGTACCAGCGAGGCACACTTCGCCCATTCCGTGGCGGGCGTTGGGCGCTTCCGGGTCAACGCGTTCCGCGCGCGCGGCGCCTGCGGTCTGGTCTTTCGCCGGGTGAGCGTGGGGGCGATCCCGCTCGTTGACCTCGGGCTGCCGCCTGTCCTTGCTGCCATCGCTCTCGAGCCCCGGGGCCTGGTGCTGGTAACTGGCCCGACTGGTTCCGGGAAGACCCCGACGCTCGCCGGCATGATCGACCATGTAACGAGCACCGCGACGTCCATATCGTGACGATCGAGGACCCCATCGAGGTCCTGCACTTCGACAAGCGCGCCATGGTCAACCAGCGCGAGGTACGGGTCGACACCCAAGATTTCGGCACCGCCCTGCGGGCCGCGATGCGCCAGGACCCGGATGTCATCCTGGTCGGGGAGATGCGCGATCAAGAGACGGTCAAGGCTGCCTTGGCGGCTTCCGAGACCGGCCACCTGGTCATGTCCACGTTGCACACCACCGACGCGCAGGAGACAGTCGCCCGCATCATCGATTTCTTCGCGCCGTACGAGCAGAAGCAGGTGCGATTGGCGCTCGCAGGGTCTTTGCGCGGCATCATCTGCCAGCGGCTCGTCCCCCGTGCCGACGGTGAGGGACGGTGCGTCGCCATGGAGATCTGCGTGAATACCGGCCGGGTGGCCGACGCGATCGCGGACCCGGACAAGACCAGCACGATCAACGCGCTGATCGCCGAGGGGGCCTACTACGGGATGCAGAGCTTCGATCAGCATCTGGTTTCGCTGATCCGGGACGGGGTCATCACCCTCGAGGCCGCGATGTCAGCCTCCACCAGCCCGCATGACCTGACCGTCGAGCTGCGCCGGCTAGGTCTCGTCGCCTGAGCGTGGCGGGGCCGTTCGGACCCGTGGCGGGGGCGCCGCTGTGCGGGCGCCGTGGCGGCTACAGGTGCTGCGCCAGCTGGTGGGGGTGACCTGCACGATGAGCCGTCGCCCGCAGGCACGGCAGTAGCGCGGCGGCTCCATGGCCAGCGCGGCACGGCACTTTCCATGCTCGCCGGGCCACCGGTCTGGCCGGCTCCCGTCGGGCCGGCCCCGTTTTGCCGAACCACAGTGCGCGCACCACGCGGGGAGGTCGACCAGCTCGCGGGTGTATGACCACAGCGACACGTCCGGGCGCGGTGACCAGTCGCCAGCGGGGTTCCGCCGGAAACCCAGCCGTTCGTAGAGGTGATGGGCCGCGGTCATGCTCGGCTGGGTGGAGATCACGAAGCGGTCCCGGCCGGCGGCCACGGCCCGTTCCAGGCAGGCTCGCACGAGTTGTTCACCGGCCCCACGTCCGCGGGCAGAGGGGGACACCGCCAGCATCCTGAATACCGCGTCCCCCGGGCCGGCGTTCTCCGCGTAGGGGCCGCCGTCCACCGCCAGGGCCACACTGCCCACCACGACGCCGCCGCCTACCGCGACTAGCACATCCGCCGCGCCGGCTCGGGAGGTCACGTCGGCCAGCGTCGGAACGTAGTCACTGTCCGGCGCGGTGAACCCGCCTCCGACGTAGGCCGCTACCGTGAGCGCCGCGATCGCGGGATGGTCAGCGGCACTCGCCTCCCTGACGAACAGTGCGCCGGAGTCCTGGGCGCTCACAGCACGTGCGACAAAGCCTTGACCGGCATCGCCAGCTCGTCCGGGGTGGCCATGACGGGCAGCTCCCCGAATGGGGTCCCGGGCCTCGGGTTGAGGAAGTTCATCGGGACCTCGGCCGGCTCCAGGGCGGCGAGTTGCCCGGCCAGCTCGGCGCGTTGCGGCCCCGAACCTGGTGGGCGAGCTCGATGAGTTCCCCCACCCGCGTCGGTGTTCACGGGTGAATCCTGCCGTACGGCAGGATGCGGACCGTGACCGCCCCGCTCGACGAGCTCATCTCGTTGCTCGACTTGGAGAGCGTGGAGCACGACATCTTCCGCGGCAAATCCCCCGATACCTCTCTGCAGCGGATCTTCGGTGGGCAGGTGGCCGGCCAGGCGCTGGTAGCCGCCGGCCGGACGGTGGCCGCCGACCGGCAGGTGCATTCCCTGCATGCTTACTTCCTGCGCCCTGGCGACCCGAGCGTCCCCGTCGTCTACCTGGTCGACCGGATCCGGGACGGCCGCTCGTTTACCACCCGTCGGGTCGTAGGCGTGCAGCACGGCAAGGCGATCTTCAACGTGCAGGCCTCGTTTCAGGTCGCGGAGCAGGGCGTCGAGCACGCCGACCCGATGCCGGACGTGCCAGCCCCCGAGACCCTGCCTAGCCTGGCCGAGCAGCTGTCGACCTACGGGGGAGAGCTCGATGCGTGGCTGTCGCGGCCGCGGCCGATCGACGTGCGCTATGTGGGCATGCACCCGATGGCCGCGGCGATCGAGGGACGCCCACACGATGCGTCCTCACAGGTGTGGATGCGGACCGACGGTGCGTTGCCCGACGATCCCCTGCTGCACGTGTGCGCCCTCACCTACGCCAGCGACATGAGCCTGCTGGACTCCGTGCTGCTCGCCCACGGCATGGCCTGGCAGACCGGGACGGTGGTGGGCGCCAGCTTGGATCACGCGATGTGGTTCCACCGACCCTTCCGCGCCGACCAATGGCTGCTTTACTCCCAGCATTCGGCGGCGGCGGCCGGCGGCCGGGGCCTCGCCGAGGGTCGATTCTTCACCCGGGCCGGCCAGCTGGTGGTGTCGGTCGTTCAGGAGGGGCTGGTCCGGCGCCAGCTCGCCGAGCGCGGGGACTGAGCGGTTCATGGCCTCGCTGGGCGAGCTCATCAGGGAGTACGCGGACCTCGACGAGGCCGCAGCAGCCCACCTGCATGCGTTGGTGGCCGATTGGCAGTTGCTGGCCGACCTTTCCTTCGCGGATTTGCTGTTGTGGGCAGCACCGGTGGAGGGCAGCGGATTCGTGTGCTTGGCGCACATCCGCCCGGTGACCGGGCCGACGGCGCACCCAGACGATCAGGTCGGCTTGCGCCTCACCTGCGGTCAGCGGTTCGCCATCGACACCGCGTGGGCCGAGCGGCGGATCGTCCGGGAGGGCGACCCCGCCTGGCGCGGTGCGGTGCCGGTCCGCGAGGAGGGCGTCCCGGTCCGGCTGGGAAACCGGGTGATCGCTGTGGTCGGTCGGGACACCAACCTGGCGGCCGCCCGCGTGCCGAGCCAGCTGGAGCTGGCCTACCTGGCAAGCGCAGGCGACCTGCTGCACATGCTGGCCCAGGGCCGATATCCCAGCGCCGTCCCCGGCGAGCAGTTGCCGGATGCGCCACGGGTAGGCGATGGGCTGCTGCGCCTGGATGCGGCGGGGGTGGTGAGCTTTGCCAGCCCAAACGCGCTGTCGGCCTACCGGCGCCTCGGTCTCGGGGGCAACCTGGCGGGGGAGCGCCTGCGCCACATCCATGATCAGCTCAATCTGTCCGGCGCGCCGGTGTGGCGGGTTCTCACCACCAGGAGGCAGGAGTTCGGGGAGGCCGCTGGTAACGGAGCAGAGGTGTTGCTGCGGGCGTTGCCGCTGCTCCCCGCGGGAGAAGTGCTCGGTGCCCTCGTGCTGGTGCACGACGTCACCGAAATCCGGCACCGCGAACGGGCCCTGCTGAGTAAGGACGCGACGATCCGGGAGATCCACCACCGGGTGAAGAACAACCTGCAGACCGTGGCCGCCCTGCTTCGTCTGCAGGGGCGCCGGACCTCGGCACCGGAGGCCGCGCTGGCCCTCGCCGAAGCCGTTCGTCGGGTCAACTCCATCGCGCTGGTCCACGAGACCCTCTCCCAGACGCTGGAGGAGGTGGTGGAGTTTGACCAGATCGCCGACCAGATCGCCGGGAGCGTCGTGGAACTGGCGGCGATCAGTGATCGAGCCGAGCTTCGGCGGGAGGGCAGCTTCGGCCTGCTTCCCGCGACCGTGGCAACGCCCTTGGCGCTCGTACTGTCCGAACTGGTGCAAAATGCGGTGGAGCATGCCTACGCTGGCGCGGGTGGTGCGTTGCAGCTTCGGGTGACGAGGACTGAGGCCGGCCTGGAGATGATCCTCGCCGATGACGGGGAGGGGCTGCCGGCCCACTTCGCGCTGGAGGGTTCGACCCGCCTGGGCCTGCAGATCGTGAGATCACTTGTCGTCGGCGAGATGCGCGGCACCTTGGCACTTCGCACCCGGGGCCCGCGCGGCACTGAGGCGGTGGTGGCCATCCCCGCCTCCCAGCTGATCGCCGGTCCGCTGCCGCCGGGTTGACCCAGGCCCGAGCCCCGCGGCTAGCCCTGGCTGTTTCCGGCGCCGGTAATATGCAAGTGGAAGATTAAGTAGTAGGCGCCGAACGCGATCGCCAAGATCACGAGAAGGGCGAGCAGCCGAAACGGCCACACCTCTCGCCACGCCGCTCGCGGCTCCCCGGCCCCGGTCACCGGGTGCACGTAGCTTTCCCGCGCCCGGCTCACCGGCGAGCTAGGCCCCGGCCCGGGCGCGGGCCCGCGCGTTGCGCCGCTTGAGCGTGCGCCGCTCGTCCTCGGAGAGCCCACCCCAGACGCCAGAGTCTTGACCGGTCTCCATCGCCCAGGCGAGGCAGGCATCGGTCACATCGCAGCGCCGGCAAACGGCCTTGGCCTGTTCGGTCTGGTCGAAGGCGGGACCAGTGGTGCCGATCGGGAAGAACAGCTCCGGGTCCTCCTCACGGCAGGCAGCGCGGTGGCGCCAGTCCATGCGGACACAACCTTTCCTGGATCGTCGTCATATTGGGCGTACGTGAATGGGGGCGGTACGTGAAAAACTTCACGAATCACCCCGGTGAGTCGGGATGGCACGAGGTCGGGGGGCTCTTGTTCGAACCGTCGGGCGCTGAGCGATGAACGTTACGCGACGATGCCGCCGCCGGGAAGCACCTCCAGCACGAATAGGCTCGCACTCGGCCGCGCTCGACGCAAGCATTTACCGGCACATGTGAGCTGTGTCATGTCCGCGTCCCGGCCAGCTGGGATGCTGGCCCGGTGCCCCGAAGCGTCCCCGTTGTCGTCCGCACGCAGGTATATGGCCATCGGGGTAGCCGTCGCCCCGGCCCAGAGAACACGGCGGCCGGCGTACGCGCCGCGTTGAGGGCGGGCGCGGACGGGGTGGAGGTCGATGTACGCCGCGACGGCTCTGGCGCCCTGGTGGTTTCGCACGATCCGGTGCAGGGGCCCGCGCAGGCGCTGGCCGCGGTCCTGGATGCCGTACTGTTCACGGCCGGCCCCGGCGCGGCGAGGGAAGGTTCCCTCGCCGCTCGGGTCGTGCTCGAGGTGAAGAACCGCCCCGGTGACCCGGACTTCGATGATTCGGTGGCGGCTACGGCCCGCGCCCTGGTTGGCCTGCTCGCGGCGCGCGGCGGTCACGACAACGCCGTGATCTCCTCCTTCGATGAGCACTCCCTCAACCTCGTCCGCGCCCTGGGGGGAGCGCCGAGCGCCCTTTTGACCCCGCCGGGGGTCGCACTCCGAGTGGGTACTGCGAATGCGGTCCAGCACGGCCACGTGGAGTTGCATCCGCACTGGGCGTCGGTGACCGCGCGCGGCGTGGGTCGTGCTCATGCGGCTGGTTTGCGCGTGGTTCCGTGGACAGTGGTGTCGGTCGCGCGGGCGCGGCGGCTGGCTGCCTTGGGGGTGGACGCCCTGATCTGTGACGATCCGGGGGCCCTCGTCGGGGCGCTGGCTGGTGGCCTAGCCGCGTGCGGCTGGGTCACCGACGACGACCCGTAGCGCCCTTGGCACCGAGCGCATCGTCACCTGCGCGGCCTCACCGAGGAAATCGCCGTCGACCTGCAGCGGTAACCGGCCGGTTCCCGACAAGGTGAGTTCGGGCAAATCATGTCCCCCGACTACCCGTCGACCGTGCGGTCCGCTGCGGAACAGTTGCGCGAGGATGCGCATCGTGGGTACCGGGCGCATCCGGGTGAGGCCGAAGATGTCCAATCCCCGGTCGAAGGACGCTTCCGGGCACGGATCAACCGCGCGGGTGCCCAGATAGGTCCACGGCGCTGTGTTGCAGACCAGGCCGAGGAACACCCTGACCGGTGGCGTGCCCGGGGTGCGCAGGGTGAGGGCCGGCGCGCCGTGATCTGTGTGCAGCAGGTACTCGATCATTGCGGCGCGTGCGTAGCGCCACGGTGTGACCCGGGTTCCCGCCTTGCGGATGGTTTCGACGCGCCGGACGGTGGCGGCGTCGAGCCCGAGCCCCGCGCAGAAGGTGAACCACCGATCGTGACCGGACACGTCCTTGAGTGATCCGTCGGCGACGTGCGCGAGCCCGAGGCCGATCGGTCTGGTTCGGCCGTCCCGAACCCCCTCGAGGAGCACCGAGGTGGCCTCGACCGGGTCGGTCGGCAACCCCAGTGAACGCGCCAGCACATTGGCGCAGCCGGCCGGAACGATGCCCAATGCGGGCAAGCCCGGGCGCGGGCCATCGACGAGGATGCCGTTCACGACCTCGTTGAGCGTGCCATCGCCGCCGAGCGCAACGACGTAATCGACCCCGTCGCTGACGGCGTATTGAGCGATTTGGGCGGCGTGGCCGCGTTTCTCGGTCATCACCACCTCCACCTTGAGGTCGGCGGAGAGCGCGCTGGCCAGCACATCGCGGGTGCGGGCCGTCGTCCCGGTGGCCTTGGGGTTCACGACCAGCACCGCACGCATGGCGGGCAGCCTACCGGCCCGGCGCCTACCTTCGAGCTGGCGCCCCGGCAGCTAGGGTTCGGGGTGTGCCGGTGTCGCTCGGGCGACTCGTGCGGCTGATCTGCCGAGCTCAGGCCGCCGCCCTGGTCGCGTTGTCGGTGGCGCTGCTGGTGCTGGCAGCGAACTCCACGCTGACGCTGGCGCCCGGCTTCTTGGCGGTTGACGTGGTCGGTGCCCTGCTGGTGGCTGCTGTGTTGGGCTATGGATCTACCCGGCCCCGGCTGCGCACCGCAGTGCTGTTGGTGGAGCTCATCGCGCTTCCCGTCGCCTACGGGTTGCTGACCAGCAACCGCGTGGGCTTGGCACTTCTGGTCGGAGTTCCTGCGCTTGCCACGGTGGTCCTGCTCATAGCCGCCGTTGCCAAACTCGATCGGCGAGGTCACTGACTGCGGTCGATAACGCGAGGTCCAATCTGCGTTCGCTTCGCCACTTCGCAGCTTCGCTCACTCCTCACTCCTCGACCATCAGACCAGCTCGTAGCCCCGCCAGGGTGCGGGCCAACAGGCGCGACACGTGCATTTGACTTATCCCCAGGTCAGCGGCGATCTGGCTCTGCGTTTGGTTGCCGAAAAACCGCAGCAGCAGGATCTTCTTCTCCCGAGGGGGCAGTTGCTCGAGCAGCGGCTTGAGCGACTCCCGGTACTCCACACTGTCCAGTGCCTCGTCATGCACCCCAAGGGAGTCGGCCACCGAAGGCGCGTCACTGTCACCGCCGTCCGGAGCGTCGAGGCTCACCGCTGAGTAGGCGTTAGCCGACTCAAGGCCCTCGAGGACTTCCTCCTCCGTCATTTCCAGCGCCTTGGCCAACTCGGCAACGGTGGGGGCTCGTCCGTGACGCTGCGAAAGCTCACTGGTCGCCTTCGTGAGACTGAGCTTGAGTTCCTGCAGCCGGCGGGGTACCCGAATTGTCCAGCCTTTGTCGCGAAAATGGCGCTTGATCTCGCCAACGATGGTGGGGGTCGCGTAGGTCGAAAACTCGACGCCGCGGTCCGACTCGAACCGGTCGACGCTCTTGATCAGGCCAATCGTCGCTACCTGAACGAGGTCGTCGTATGGCTCCCCACGATTTCGGAACCGGCGAGCCAGGTACTCCACCAACGGCAGGTGCATTTCGACCAGTGTGTCGCGGGCCGAGCGGTGATCGCCCGCGGAGCGTCGGGGATCACCCAGTACCGCGAACAATTCCCTGGCCCGTGCCCGGTCGGCGGCGCGCTGTTTGGCCCGCTCGTCCATTGGCGCGGCCGGGGGCTCTGGCGTGCCGAGGGCTTCCTCGGCGATCGTCTCGTCGATGGTCAGCTCATCGACCGTGGTGACCGGGGCCCCGATCCGGTCGATGGTGCTGGCTTGCGCGCTCGGGACCTCGACGCCTGCCTCGCCTCCGCTCACGCCGCGTCTCGCTGCTTGTGCAGCACGATAGTGACCCGGTTCTCGGGGTCCACGCTGGCATCGACCTCGCCGGCGAGCGCGGTCAGGACCGTCCAGGAAAAAGTCTCCCGGGACGGGGCCCGACCATCGAGGGTCGTGACCGTCACCTGCACGCGCAGGGCGTCCACCTCGACGTTGAATGCCACCACGATGTCGCTGCCCGGCACCGCCTGTGCCAGCAGCATTGCGCAGGCCTCGTCGACCGCGATCTTCAGGTCCTCGATCTCATCGACGGTGAAGTTCAGGCGCGCTGCAAGTCCGGCGGTCACCATCCGCAGGACGGAAAGGTAGGCGCCCTCGGCCGGGATCCGAACGATGACTTCGTCCTTGACGGCGGGCGCTGCGCCGGTTTTGGTCTGCTCCGTCGTCACCCTTGTTGCTCCCTTGCCTGGTTCAGGGCAGCCGCTGCTGCCGCTACCCCGCACATCCTGCCTGCTCGGCGCGGTAGTCGTCGAACCGAGGAGGATGAAACCGCTCGTGCGTCGCGCACCGCCTACGGATCCTGCGAGGCAACACCCCCACCGGAGTCCTGCGCGAGGGCGCCCAGTGCGGGGCCGCTCAGCCGCTGCACCGTCCACTCCTCCTGCCCTACCGCGCCGATGCTTCGGTAGAACCCGAGCGCGGGAGTGTTCCAGTCCAGAACGGCCCATTCCAGCCGGGTGTAACCGCGCGTCACGCATTCGGCCGCCAGCGCGGCGAGTAGCGCCCGGCCATGACCACTACCTCGGTGTTCCGGGCGGACAAACAGGTCCTCCAGGTAGATCCCCGGCTCTCCGGTCCAGGTGGAGAAGTTCCGGAACCACAGCGCCAAGCCGACGACCGCGCCATCGTGGTCGGCGACGTGGCATCTCGCGGCCGCGTCGGCTCCGAACAAGGCCTCGTGCAGCCGCTGTTCGGTGAGTTGGACCTGATCGCGGGCGCGCTCATATTCCGCCAGGTCACCAATCAGGCCGACCAGGATCGGAATGTCGTCCGCCGTGGCGGCTCGCACAGACACCGGGCGCCGTTACCTTGCGACGTTCCGCAGCCGGGCCCGCAGCTCCTGGATCGCCACGTAGCTCGGTAGCTGCCCCCGCTCGGCGGCAACGGCCAAACTAGGGGCCGCCGCATCACGCGCGGATAGCACGGGGCGGGCGTGTCGAGGCCAGGGCAGCCCGAGTGCCGGATCCAACGGGTGCACCGCGAATTCCCGATCAGGTGCGTACGGCGTGGAGCACAGGTAGTGCAGCGTCGCCTGCTCGGAAAGAGCGCAGAAGGCGTGCCCGTATCCCTCGGGGATATAGAGCGCTTGGCGACGATCGGCGTCCAACTCGACGGCGACGTGGGTCGCGTAGGCGGGACTACCCATCCGCAGGTCGACGACCAGGTCCAGGATTCGGCCGGCCAGGCACTGCACATATTTGGCCTGACCAGGAGGAACCAGTGCGAAATGCACCCCGCGTACCACGCCGCGCCGCGAGGTGCTGGTGTTCGCCTGAGCCAGGGTGAAGTCGTAGCCAACCAGCTCCCGAAACTTGTCGGCGCGGAAGGTCTCGGCGAAGGTCCCGCGCTCGTCGCCATGCAGGACAGGGGTGATGACCAGGACGCCGTCGAGGTCGGTTCGCTGCACATGCACCGACGCAGGCTAGAGGACCTTCGAGAGGAAGGCCTGTGTGCGTGCCTCGCGGGGAGCGCCCAGAACCTGCGCCGGGGGACCAGATTCCACCACGATCCCCGCGTCCATGAACACAACTCGATCAGCCACCTCGCGGGCGAAGCCGATTTCGTGCGTGACCACGATCATGGTCATGCCTTCGCGAGCGAGGCCGCGGATGACGTCGAGTACCTCCCCGACGAGTTCGGGATCCAGGGCGCTGGTCGGCTCGTCAAACAGTAACAGAGAGGGGTTCATCGCCAGCGCCCTGGCGATCGCCACCCGCTGCTGCTGGCCGCCGGAAAGCTGGTTGGGGTAGTTGTCTGCTTTGTCGGCCAGCCCGACCCGGTCCAACAACGAACGGGCGGCGGCCTCCGCCGTTGCGCGGGAACCTTTGCGCACCCGCAGCGGTGCTTCGATGACATTGCCCAGCGCCGTCATGTGGGGGAACAGGTTGAACCGCTGGAAGACCATCCCGATCTCCGCCCGCTTGCGTGCGGTCTCCCGGTCGGTCAGCTCGTGCAGCTTGCCCGCCGTCCGCCGGTAGCCCACGAGCTCGCCGGCTACCGAGAGGCTGCCGGAACTAATCCGTTCCAGGTGGTTGATGCACCGTAGAAAGGTGGATTTCCCCGACCCGGACGGGCCGAGCAGCACGACCACCTCGCCGGGTTCGACACTCAGGTTGATGCCGCTGAGCACCTCGAGGTGACCGAAGCTTTTACGGACGCCAACAGCGCTGACCACGGGTGCGCTCACCGGACGGCCGCGTTCCTGCCGGGGAGCGCCACCAGGCGTAACCGCTGCAGCGGGGTGAGCGGGAGCGCCCGCATCGAGCCGCGGGCGAAGCGGCGCTCAAGGTAGTACTGACCGAAGTTGAGCACGCTGGTCATCGCGAGATACCAGAGGCTGGCCACGATCAACAGCGGTATTATTTCAAGGTTGTTCGCGTAGATATCACTCGTTCGGGTGAACAACTCCCCGGCCCCGATCGCCTCGAGCAGCGCGGTGTTTTTGAGCATTGAGATGAACTCGTTGCCGGTGGGCGGGATGATAACCCGAACGGCCTGCGGCAGCACCACCCGGCGCAGCAGCAATCCTCGGGTCATGCCCAGCGACAGGGCGGCTTCGGTCTGCCCGTCGTCCACCGAAAGCAGCCCGGCGCGCACGACCTCGGCCATGTAGGCGCCCTCGTTCAGCGAGAGCCCGATGATCCCGGCGACGTATCTCGTCAGCACCGCGTTGACGCCTACACTGGCCGCCGACAACGACGTGAACGGAACACCCAGCACGAAGTGTTGGTAGAACGAACCGAAGTTGCTCCAAAAGATAAGTTGCACGAGCAGCGGGGTGCCGCGGAAGAACCAGATGTAGAGCCAGGAAACGCCCGATAGCACGGGATTTGGGGACTGCCGCATCACGGCGAGCCCGACCCCGAGCAGGATGCCGATTATCTGCGCCGCCACCGAGATGATGATCGTGGAGATGACGCCCTGCAAGATCGTCTGGTTGAACAGGTAGCTGGCTACGACTGAGATCTGCACGTTCTTGTTGACCGCAAGGGCTGCCAGAAAGGTCAGCAGGGCGGCGAGCGTGATCGTTGCAGCGAGGTACCGGCCGTAGTGGCGAAGCGGGACGACCTGCTCAGTGCGCTCCGCCGCGCCCGGTTCGGTACCGGGCGCGGGGGAGCGGGTGTCAGGAGCTGGCACCGTCGATCTGGGCAGTGGTCAGGCTGCCGTCCGCGATGCCGTATTTGGCGAGGATCTTGGCGTAAGAGCCGTCCGCGACGACCTGCCTGAAGGCCGCCTGGATCGCCTTGGCGAGGTCAGTGTTCGCGCTCAGCGTCCCAATTCCATAGGGCGCCGTGCCGAGCGAGTCGACCCGGACGCTGTCGTACTTGCCGCTGGACTTGGCCGCGATGTAGGCGGCGACCGGTGAGTCGTTGAGGTCGACATCGGCTTTGCCCGAGGCGATCTCCAGCAGGGCGTCGGTATCCTTGGGGAGCCGGTCAACGCTGATGGCCGGCTTCCCCTTCTTCGTGCAGGCCTTGTTCGCGTCGGTGACGACCATGTCCTGGGTGGTGCCCTTCTCGAGCGCGGCATGCTTGCCGCACAGGTCGTCGAGGGTCTTGAGACCCTTCGGGTTGCCCTTGGCGACCACCAACGAGGTGCCGGCCGTGTAGTAGTCGACAAAGGTCAGCACCTTCTCACGGACCTTGGTGTCGCTCATCGAGGACATTACGATGTCGTATCTGCGCGCCTGCAATGCCGGGATGATCCCGTCGAAGGTGACGTCGCTGAACTCGAATGGGACGCCAAGCTTGCCGCCCAGTGCCTGACCCAAGTCGTAGTCGAATCCGGTGATCTTGTTGTTGGCGTCCTTGAACTCGTTCGGCGCGTATGAGGTGTCACTCGCCACCTTGATCCCGCCCTTGTAGGCGCTGGGCAGCAGGGCGGCCGCGCCGGACGCGCCAGCAGCGGAGCTGCTGGCGCCACCCGACGAGCTGGTTCCGGCCTTGGGGGTGCCCGAGGACGAGCCACCGCAGGCCGCGACCGCGGTCAGGGATAGAGCGACGAGCCCCGCTGCGGCGGTGCGGGCGCCGAGGCGCTGGGTGGGACGGGGGGCGAGCACGCGGAACCTCCTGGTCGGCGGGCGCCGGGGCGCCCGAAGTGCACACTTGTTGGCGCGACCACTTGGTCACGGAGACCGCATGGTGCCACGCCCAGCTCGTCGGCGATACCGCGCCCGTGTGGCAGGATCGCCGATCGGACAGTGCCAGCTCCGCGGGTCACCCCCCGCCGGTGCCGTCCCGAGCCACATTCGGTTCGGCCGCCACCCGCGTAGGAGGAGACTGATGGCTTCCACCGCCAACCCCACCCCGCCCGAGCAGGACGTACCGGAAGAGGCAGTCTTCGCGCTGCATCGCGGCGGAAAGATCGAGGTGATCTCACGGGTGCCGGTGCGTGATCGAGACGACCTGTCGCTGGCCTACACCCCCGGCGTGGCCAAGGTATGCCTCGCCATCGCGGCGAGGGCGGACAGCGTCTATGACTACACCTGGAAGTCGCACACGGTGGCGGTCGTGACCGATGGCTCGGCGGTGCTCGGACTCGGTGACATTGGAGCGGCGGCCTCGCTTCCCGTGATGGAGGGAAAGGCTCTGCTGTTCAAGCAGTTCGGCGGTGTCGATGCCGTGCCCATCGCCTTGGACTGTCGTTCGGTGGCGGACATCGTGGACACTGTCACCCGGATCGCGCCCGCCTTCGGCGGGATCAACCTCGAGGACATCTCGGCGCCGCGCTGTTTTGACATTGAGCAGCAGCTTCAGGCCAGGATCGACATCCCGGTCTTCCACGATGACCAACACGGAACCGCGATCGTTGTGCTGGCTGCGCTGAAGAACGCTGCGCGGTTGACCGGCCGGGAGCTGGGGGACTTGCGTGTGGTGGTCAGTGGGGCCGGGGCGGCGGGTCTGGCGGTCACCCGCATGCTGGTTGCGGCCGGGATCGGGGAGATCGCCGTCGCTGATTCGAAGGGGCTGTTGGGGCCGGCGCGTACCGATTTGGCCGGCCACAAGGCCCAGGTGGCGGCCCTGACCAACGCCGGCCGGCGGGAGGGGTCGCTGGTAGAAGCGTTGGCAGGTGCCGACGTGTTCTTGGGACTGTCCGCGGGGAAGGTTCCCCCGGGTGCGGCCGCCACCATGGCCAAGGACAACTTCGTCTTCGCCATGGCTAATCCCGATCCGGAGATCGAACCGGCGGAAGCCGCCCGCACGGCCGCCGTCGTGGCGACCGGCCGCAGTGACTACCCCAACCAGATCAACAACGTGCTGGCCTTCCCCGGCGTCTTCGCGGGGGCGCTGCGGGTGAGAGCCTCCCGCGTCACCGAAGCCATGAAGCTGGCGGCGGCCGACGCCATCGCCGCCGTCGTTGGCGACGATTTGGCAGCCGACCTGGTGATCCCCTCTGTATTCGACGGGCGCGTTGGTCCCGCCGTTGCCGAAGCTGTCGCGCGGGCCGCACAGGACGACGGCGTGGCCCGCCAGCCGGCTGGCTGATCAGCGCTCGGCCGGCCTGCCAACCGCCATCCGGTGGCCACCCACGTTCGCCTCGCGGAGCAGGCCGTAAGGTCGCCAGCATGCTTGCGGTGAGCGCCACCAGTCAGTCCACGACCGATCCGCTCAGCGGCCTGACCATCGGCCAACATGAGGATCCCGCGCCCCGGGAGGGGTGGACAACGGTCCGGCTGCGCGCCGCTGCCCTCAACCACCATGACTTGTGGTCGCTGCGTGGGGTAGGCCTACCCGCAGATCGGCTGCCGATGGTGCTGGGTTGCGACGGCGCCGGCCTCGATGAGGACGGCCGCGAGGTCATCGTCCATGCGGTCGTCGCCGACGCGGAGGCTTTCCCCGACGAGACCCTCGACCCTGGGCGAAGCCTGCTGTCGGAGCGATACGACGGGACGCTGGCGGAACTGGTCTGCGTCCCGCGCCGCAACCTGGTGCAAAAGCCGCCCGGATTGAGCTGGCAGGAAGCCGCGTGCCTGCCCACCGCGTGGCTCACGGCCTACCGGATGCTGTTCACCAGGGCGGGTTTGCCGGAGCGGGGCACCGTGCTCATCCAGGGAGCTGGCGGCGGCGTCGCGACCGCCGCCTTGCTGCTGGCCAAGGCGGCCGGGCACACCGTGTTCGTCACCTCGCGGGACGAGGCCAAAAGGGAGCGCGCCCTGACGCTGGGCGCCGATGTCGCCGTCGGATCAGGGGAACGGCTTCCGCAACGGGTAGACGCCGTCATCGAAACGGTGGGCGAAGCTACCTGGGCCCATTCGCAGAAGGCCCTCCGGCCGGGGGGAACCCTGGTGGTTTCGGGTGCGACCAGCGGGCCGAATCCGCCGGCGGATTTGAACCGGGTCTTCTTCTTGCAGCTGTCGGTGGTCGGTTCAACGATGGGGACGCTGGCCGAATTGACGGCGTTGGTGGACTTCTGCGAGCGAACCGGGGTCCGCCCGCTCGTCGATACCGTGCTGCCGCTGGATCAGGCCGCCGACGGCTTGGCCTCCCTGGCGTCCGGGCAGGCCTTTGGCAAGATCGTGCTGACGGTCTGACGGGTGCGCGTCGCGCTTGTCGCCGGACCGGACCCCGGCCATCTGATCCCCACTGCCGGGCTTGCGACGCTGCTGCGCGCGGCCGGCCATGAGCCACTGGTGGTGACAGGTCAGCGCTGGCAGCCCACCTTGCGGCGATCAGGTCTGGCCTTTGCCGAGCTGCCGTTGCTCACCACCGAAGGGCCCGACGACGACGTTGGGCTGCGGCTATCCGCACGACCGGTAGCGATGGCGAGACCGCTGGCCGAGGCGCTCGGGTGCTGGCAACCCGATGTGGTGGTGGCCGACACAATGACTCGCGCCGGCGCGCTGGCTGCCGGCGTCCTTCGCGTTCCGTGGGTGGAGTTGGTGCCCCACATGCTCGCCGATCCGTCCCGGGTGCTGGCCCCCTTCGGCACCGGCTGGTCACCGCGACCCCTTCGAGATCGCCCGCTTGGCCGGCTCTCCTCCCGATCACGCCGGCGGGGATACGCGGCACGGGCCGCCGCGTGCGCGGCCGCCGGCCTGCGGGATCCGGCGCCCGTCACACGATTGGTAGCAACGCTGCCGGCTCTTGAGCCTGCACGACCCGATTGGCCTTCGGACGCGGTGGTCATCGGCCCGCTCTCGTTCGAGCCCGCAATCACCGAGCTGGCGCTTCCACCCGGCGATCGCCCATTGGTGGTCGTGGTGGGATCGACCGCCTCCCGCGCGAGAGCGGACCTGCTCGGCCTTGCTCTCACCGCGCTGCGCGGCGTGCGCATCGCCTCCCCGCGCTTCACCGCGTACGCGGGTCCCCTCCCTTCCTGGGCCTGCAGCGGACCGGGCCGGCTCGCTCCGCTGCTGTCCCGGGCCGCGCTCGTCATCGCCCCCGGTGGACACGGCACGGTGGCGGCGGCGCTGACCATGGGCGTGCCGATGGTGTTGCTACCGGGCCCGGGTGATCAGAAGGAGGTTGCCGCACGGGTCGCCCGGTGCGGGGCCGGGCAGCGCACCCGCCCCCCTGGGCTGGCCCTGGCCGTTTCCCGGGTGCTCGCCGATCCCGGGTTCGCGCGCGGGGCCCGCAGCGCCGGCTTGAGCGCCGTCGGGCTGCCCGATCCGGTGCGGCTGGTCGCGGCGGCCGCGTCGAGACCAGCTTGATCACAGGTCGTCGTCGGCGCGGGCCAGGAACGTGGCGAGGCGCTCTACCGGCAGTTCGAACTGCGGGTTGAGGTCTACGAAATCGCGGAGCATGTCGGCGAGTGCCGCGAACGTGACGTGTTCTTCCCCCCGCCGGTCGGCGAGCTCATCCAGGCCTTTGTCGGTGGCGTACACGGCGCTCCGGTACCCGGTCAGCTGTCGAGAGCTTCGTCGACGAGCTGGCGCTGTTCGGCTGTGCTGCGGCTAGGTGAACCGGTCGCCGGGCTGGCCGCGGCCCGGCGCGATACCCGACGCAGGCCCAACCGGGCGTGCAGCGCCAGCGCCACGTGACCCCAGGGCCCTTGGTTGGCCGGCTCCTCCTGGACCCACACGACGTCGGAGGCGTTCTCGAAGCCCTCGACAAGGGAAACGATCTGATCCTCCGGGGTGGGATATAGCTGCTCGACCCGCAGGATCGCGACGTCGTCGCGCCCGGCGCTGTCCCGTGCCGCGGCGAGGTCATGGAAGACCTTGCCGGTGCACAGCAGGACCCGGCGGATCTTCGCGGCGTCGGTGACCGTGGCATCCGGGATGACCTCGCGGAAGCCACCGGACGTGAGATCGTCCGGTGCGCTGGCGGCGGCCTTGAGCCGAAGCATCGACTTCGGCGTGAACACGATCAGCGGCCGGTGGGCGCCCCCAAGGACGTGCCTTCGGAGCAGGTGGAAGTACGACGCTGGTGTGCTCGGCATCGCCACCGTCATGTTCTCTTCCGCGCACATCACCAGGAAGCGTTCGACCCGGGCGGAGGAGTGGTCCGGCCCCTGCCCCTCGTAGCCGTGCGGGAGCAGGAGCACGACGCCGGAGCGCTGGCCCCACTTTGCCTCCGAGGAGGACAAGAACTCATCCACGATCGACTGGGCGCCGTTGGCAAAATCACCGAACTGCGCCTCCCACAACACCAGCGCCTCGGGCCGGCCCAACGCATAGCCATACTCGAAGCCCATCGCGGCGTACTCGGACAGCAGCGAGTCATAGACGTGGAACGGGGCGGCCCCAGGCAGCGAGCGCAGTGGGGCGTGTTCGGCACCGGTGTTCTGGTCGATGACGACGGCGTGGCGCTGACCGAAGGTGCCGCGCCGGGAGTCTTGCCCGGCCAGCCGAATCGCATAACCCTCGAGGAGCAACGAGCCGAAGGCGAAGGTTTCGGCGCCCGCCCAGTCGATGCCACCCTCGGTGGCCGTTCGTGCCCGCGCGGCGAGCTGCTGGGCGAGCTTTTTGTGCAGCGTGAAGCCCTCCGGCATCTCGACCTGCGTCTGCGCGATTTTCGCCAGCACCGCTGCCGACACTGCGGTCTGCACGTCCGTGGGCATCGGGGGCGGCTCGGCGATCGTCATCGGCTCGGTGTCGGTGTCGGAGTCCGCGTCGTGGGTAGCCTTGAAGACGTTTTCCAGCCGGGTGGCATAGTCGTGCAGCACCTTCTCGGCGTCCGCCGCGGTGATGTCCCCGCGGCCAATCAACGCCTCCAGGTAGAGCTTGCGAACGCTGCGCTTACCTTCGATCGTGCGGTACATCAGGGGCTGGGTGAAGCTCGGCTCGTCGATCTCCTGGTGACCACGGCGGCGGTAGCACACCAGATCGATGACCACGTCGCGCCGAAAGCGTTGGCGGTAGGCAAAGGCCAGCCGCGCCACCCGGACGCACGCTTCGGGGTCATCGCCGTTCACGTGGAAGATGGGTGCCTGCACCATCCGGGCGACATCGGTGCAATAAACGCTGGAGCGGGCGCTGCCGGGCGCGGTCGTGAACCCCACCTGGTTGTTCACCACCAGGTGGATGCTCCCGCCGGTCCGGTATCCCCGAAGTTGGCCCATTTGCAGCGTCTCGGCCACCACCCCTTGCCCAGCGAACGCGGCATCACCGTGCATCAGGAGCGGAAGCACGGTGAACCCCGCCTCGCCCTTGTCGATGAGGTCCTGCTTGGCCCGGACCAGACCCTCCAGCACGGGGTCGACCGCCTCCAGATGGCTGGGGTTCGCGGTCATTGAGACGGTCACCGACTTGCCATCACGCGCCGTGTAGGTGCCCGAGGTCCCGAGGTGGTACTTCACGTCACCGGAGCCGTACACGCTGCCCGGATCGATGTTTCCCTCGAACTCGCGAAAGATCTGCGCATAGGATTTGCCGACGATGTTGGCCAGCACGTTCAGCCGGCCGCGGTGCGGCATGCCGATGACCACCTCGTCCAGCCCCGCGCTCGCGGCCGCGGTGAGCACCTCATCCAGCATCGGGATGGTCGATTCCGCGCCTTCCAGTGAGAAACGCTTTTGCCCCACGAATTTTGTCTGCAGGAACGACTCGAAGGCCTCCGCGGCGTTCAACTGCTTCAGCACGTGCAGTTGTCCGGCGGTGTCAAGATCGTCATGCTTGTTCTCGACCTGCGCCTGGATCCATTCTCGCTGGTCGGGGTCCTGGATGTGCATGTACTCGACCCCTACCGTGCGGCAGTAGGCGTCCCGGAGTACCCCGAGCACGTCGCGCAACGCCATCAGGCGCTGGTCTGCGAAGCCGCCCACCGGGAAGGTTCGGTCCAGGTCCCACAGCGTCAGGCCGTGCTTGACGATGTCGAGGTCCGGGTGGGTACGCGCGAACGATTCCAGCGGATCGGTGTCGGCCATCAGGTGGCCGCGCACCCGGTAGGCGTGGATCATCTCGGCCACCCTGGCCGCGGGGGCTAGCTCCCCCTCGGTGGCGCCACGCCGGTCGGCGACCCACCGCACGGGTTCGTAGGGAATGCGCAGGCTGGCGAAGACGGCGTCGTAGAAGCCGTCCTCGCCGAGCAGCAGTTGATGCATCCGGCGCAGGAACTCACCTGACTGCGCGCCCTGGATGACGCGATGGTCATACGTGCTGGTCAAGGTGATCGTGCGGCTGACGCCGAGCTCGGTGAGGGTGCCGGCGCTGGCCCCCTGGAACTCGGCCGGGTACTCCATCGCCCCGACGCCGAGGATCGTGCCTTGGCCCTCCATCAGGCGCGGGATCGAGTGGACCGTGCCGATTCCCCCCGGGTTGGTCAGGCTGATCGTGGTCCCGGTGAAGTCGTCTGCCGTGAGCTTGTTCTGCCTGGCCCGCCGCACGATGTCCTCATAGGTGGACCAGAAGGTCGTGAAGTCGAGCGTGTCAGCGTTCTTGATCCCGGCGACGACGAGGGTGCGGCTGCCGTCGGGTTTCTGTAGGTCGATGGCCAGGCCGAGGTTCACGTGCGAGGGGGTCACGACCGTCGGCTTACCGCTCACGAGCGCGTACGAATTGTTCATGACCGGCACGTCACGCGCAGCCTTGACCAGGGCGTAGCCGATGAGGTGGGTGAAGGACACCTTGCCGCCGCGACCCCGGGTCAGGTGCCGGTTGATGACGGTTCGGTTGTCCGCCAGCAACTTCGCGGGGACCGCGCGCACGCTGGTCGCGGTCGGCACGTGGAGCGAGGACTCCATGTTGACGACGGTGCGGGCAGCCGCACCGCGCAACGGGCGGGTATCGGCGTCGGCCAGCTCGGGGGAGGTTTCCCGCGGTGCGGGAGCGGCCGGCGCCTTGCTGGCTGCGGCGGCGGGCGCCGGTTTCGCCGGCTCAGGTACGGCGCGCGCGGGCCCGCTGCCGTTCGCCGGCTCGGCGGCATGACCGTTGCGCCCTTGCCGATCGTGGTCGATGAAGTATTCCTGCCAGACCGGGTCCACCGAGGCCGGATCCGCGAGATAGGACTGGTACTTCTCGTGCACCAGCCACTCGTTCATGCCAAACCCTGACACGTCCGCCTGCGTGCTCACGGAAAGAATCGCCTCTTTGCGTTGCCGATCGGATGTACCCGCCAGCTTACGCGGCCGGTCCGAACCCCGAGCGCCGGGCCACGCCGAGAGCCATGCCGGGGATAGCGGCCGGAGCGGTCCTGCTCAGCCGCCGCCCTGAGAGCAGCTGTGGATGCCATAGCCGCCGATGTACTTGTCTGCCGCGGCGGTGTTGAACCCGTTGAGGGAGCCGGCAAGCTTGCTCAGCTTGGCGGGGTCCCCGCCCGCCTTGTCGGCCTCGACCTGCACCTTCTTCAGTTGGGTCACTGCCCTGTCATAGACGTCGAAGTACTGCGTCTGAAGGGCCTTGGCGTCGGCCTTGGGCTTGGCCAGGCCCTCAAGGTCGCTGAGCAGCTTGGTCTCGATGGGGGTCGCCCGATCGAGCAAGGTGACGAAGCCCTTGGCGTCCTTGGGGGAGCCCAAGCCCTTGATTTGCGTACTCGCCGTCTTGCAGATGGCGTCCGCCTTGTTGATATACGCGGGTTTCGACAGGGCCGCCGTCCCGCCGCATGCGCTGAGGGCGAGCAGGGCGGACACGATGGCGCCGGCGGCCAGGAGGGTATTGCGCTGCATGGTCTCCTCATTCGTGGGAGGTCGTGTGGCCCGTTTCGATGTCAGGCCGGGGCGCCGGCGGACTTGCCGGTGTGCGAGGAACTACCGGCCTCGGCCTCGGTCAAGGCTACGGCAGGGGGATGCTGGGCGAGATGCGACAGGGCCTGGGTCAGGTCCGCCATCAGCGCTTGGGCCGTGTCGCGGCTGAAACCGTGCCGGACCAGGACTCGCTGGATCGTCAGGTTCGCCTCCTCGGGCGGCAGGCTGTATGCCGGTACGAGCCAGCCGCGCCGCCGGAGCTGATCCGCCAGGTCGTAAAGGTTCCAGCCCGGATCGGTCCCTGCGGCCAACCGCCAGCTGACCGCGGCTATCCCACGACTGCGATCGCCGTCATGGATGAGCGTGAACGGGCCAAGGCGGGCGATGCCGCCGGCGATGAACTCGGCGGTCTCGTGCAACTGCCCCTGTACGCGGGCATAGCCTTCCCGACCCAGCCGCAGGAACTCGTAGTACTGCGCAATCACCTGGGCGGCCGGCCGCGAGTAGTTGAGGTTGAACGTGGGGGAGTCCCCGCCGAGATAGCTGACGTCGAAGATGAGTTCCTTGGGTAGATCCGAGCGCTGGCGCCACAGCGCCCAGCCACAACCGATCGGTGCCAACCCGGTCTTGTGGCCCGAGGCGTTGATGGACCGAACCCTTGGCAACCGGAAGTCCCATACGATCTCGGGTTGCACGAATGGGGCCAGAAAACCGCCGCTGGCCGCATCCACGTGGATCGGAATATCCAGACCGGTCCGTTCCTGCAGGCCGTCCAGCGCGGCACTTATCGCGGTGACGTCCTCAAACAAGCCTGTGTACGTCTGTCCGAATGTGACCACGACCGCAATGGTGTTGACGTCACAGCGTTCGAGCACCTGTGCGGGTGTCATCAGGTACTGGCCGTCGGTCATGGGTGCCTGCCGCTTTTCCACGTCGAAATAGCGCGCGAATTTCTCCCAGCAGACCTGCACCGAGCCGCAGACGAAATTCGGGTTGCCGGTCGGTTCACTGGCCGCGAATCTCGCTGCGCGCCAACGCCATTTTGCGGCGAGGCCACCGAGGAGAGCCGCCTCGCTTGACCCGGTGGTGGACGTGCCCACGCCGTCGGCGTCCTGCGCGTGCCACAGGTCGGCCAGCATGTGGATGCATCGGGCTTCTATTTCCGCTGTCTGGGGATACTCGTCCTTGTCCACGATGTTCTTGTCCCAGCAGCGGGCCAGCAAATCCGCCACCTCCGGCTCGATCCAGGTGGTGCAGAACGTGGCCAGGTTCATCCGGGCGTTGCCGTCCAGCATGAGTTCGTCTTCGACCAGGGTGAGGGCCTGTCGGGGGGCGATCTCGTGCTGGGGAAACTGGTGCTTGGGGGCGGCGGCGCCCAGGGACCCGCTGGCGTACAGATCCTGGTTGGCGTCGTCACCCCGGTCATCGCGTCCGTGCACGGTCATGGCGATCCTTTCGATTGCTGTGGTCAGAC